>Ga0213878_10000366_pt1 | contig 17097 bp, 15 predicted proteins | sample VelepicoBEBS_R02_FD_161053 | JGI IMG/M metagenome (GOLD analysis project Ga0213878, IMG submission 161053) | Vellozia epidendroides bulk soil microbial communities from rupestrian grasslands, the National Park of Serra do Cipo, Brazil - BS_R02 | ecosystem: Environmental > Terrestrial > Soil >... | reverse complement strand
GCGCTGGCGGCCTGGAACTGGCTGTTCCGCAAGGATGCGCTGCCCGATGCGTCGAAGGGCGAATCGCCGGCGTGGATACGCGGCCGCTACCTGAGCAACGCGCTCGGTCACTGCGCCGAGTGCCATGCGCCGCGCGGAAAATTCGGTCAGATGGATGGCGGACAGCCGCTGGGCGGATCGACGCTGGCGCGCATCGGTGCCCCCGATATTTCGCCGGCCGGTCTGGCGGCGCGCGGCTGGACGGCGGCGGACCTGCAGACGTTCTTCACTACCGGCATCGCAACGCAAGGCTCGGCCTATGGCGAGATGTTCCCGGTGGTACATCTGAGCAGTCGCTATCTGAACGCTGCCGATGTCGGCGCGATGACCACGTATCTGCTCGGTGACAAGCCCCCGGCGCCTCAGCCGGTGAAGCCCGTCAATGCCGATGCAGGCGCGATGGCCACGGGCCGCCAGCACTATCTGGCGGTTTGCGCCGGCTGCCATGGCCGCGAAGGCGAGGGCAAGCCGCACGTCGCGGTGGCCATGCTCGGCAACTCGACCGTGCGCAACACCGATCCGCGCAACCTGATCGTTTCGATGCTCGATGGCATTGAGCGCCAGGATTTCCCGGGTCTGGAAAGCATGCAGGAAATGCCCGGCTTTGCCTCGCGCATGAGCGATGCCGAACTGGCGGCGCTGGCCAACTACCTGCGCGCCAGCTACGGCGGCCAACCGGCGGATGTGACGGTCGATGCCGTCAAGGCGCTGCGCGCGCCGCAAGGCCACTAGACGGCAAGGCAACGCGGCAGGCAACGAGGCAGGCAGCGCGACTGCGACGCAACAAGGCAACAACCAGGTGACCCCCCTCCCCGCCATACGGGCGAGGGGACACCAGCCTGTGGCTTTTGCTACGCCCAGGGTGGCGCTTGCGGCACCGCGAGTGCGGCAAAACTACTGTTTTCCCCGCAATAGTGACTAAGCTTCATGGGGATTGCCCGACTCTGGAGCAGTTCTGACGTTCCATCTGTGAGGAGATCACGATGAAAACGAAGATGCTAATACCCGTCGCCCTGGCGGCCGCCGGCATGCTGGCTGCGCCATTTGCTCTTGCTCAGCAGGAACAGATGCCAATGCAGGACCAGATGCCGAAACAGGACCAGATGCCCAAGCAGGGCATGAAGCATCAGCATTCTGGTTCAAAGTCCTCTGGCTCGATGTCGTCACCGTCATCGTCCTCGGGCGCGACGCCTATGGGTGCGGCGTCGCCTTACACGCCGCAGAAGTGGAACAAGGGCGACAAGCTGCCGGCCGAGTTCCGTGACCGGCAGTACGTCATCGACAAGTACAAGGAATACAACCTCCCTGCGCCGAAGAAGGGCTACCACTGGGTGGGCATCGGCGCCGATTACTACCAGGTATCGTCCAACGGGACGGTGTACTCGGTGGGGCCGGGAGGCTGATGCTTGTGGCTTGAGGGATTTTTGGCAGTACTGGCGCCGTGAAGGCTCACGGCGCTTTTTTTTCGGCTTCATCGCCGATTTCCGGGGGGGCGGCTCTCGACCGTCCCTGAACGATTCTTCCCAGTCCTTTACTTGGCCAGTGCCGACGCAGCTTGGTATTTCACCCAGCGTGGCACTATTATGTGACGCATATGATCATGGTATTGCAATGCGAGGCACCATGGAACTCAAGACGGCCCGGCTCACGATCCTGATCGACCCGAACAAGAAGGCGGCCTTCGAGTCCCTGTGCGCGCAGCAGGACCGGACAGCGTCGCAGGTGATACGTCAGCTCATTCGCGACTACCTGGCTCAGCACGGCGTTGAATACGTGCCCAGCGGCTTGAACCTGGACGAGCAGATTGCGGGCAAGGCAGCCGGCGATAGCAGGCCTGCAAGGAAGAAGTCACCGCAGCGCGATACGACAGCGCCCGCCAGGCAGCGTACAGTTCGCCGCGGAGCCTGAACCGTGGACGGCGTGCCTGCGGTCGGACAGTGGTTGTTGCTCGACTGGATGCTCGTCGTTGCAGCCGCCTGGCTGCTGGTCGGGGCAATGGGCGTGCTTGCACTGCATCGCCTGGCACTGGTGTCGCGCCTGCTTTTTCCTCTCGGTGGTCTGCTCGGGCTGGTGCTTGGCGCACTTGCCCTGGCCGCCATAGGTAGCAGGCCCGAAGTGGCAGTACTACCGATCGGGCTGCCGGGCCTGCCATTTCATCTTCGGCTGGATAGCCTGTCCGCCTATTTCCTGATGGTGATCGGCGCCGCGGCGGCTGGAATTTCCGCGTTCGCGGCCGGCTACTTTCGCCAGGGCGAGGGCACACCGCCCGGACTGCTGTGCCTGGAGTACCACCTGTTCCTGGCCAGTATGGCTGGCGTCGTGCTGGCCGACGATGCTTACGCGTTCATGGTGATGTGGGAAACCATGGCGTTGTCGTCGTTCTTCCTGGTGACCGCAAACCACCGTATTGCTGAAGTCCGCAGTGCCGGCTACCTGTACATCACCATGGCACACATCGGTGCCATCGCAGTCCTGTTGTGCTTTGGCGTCCTGCAGGCCAACACCGGCAACTACACCTTCGCGAACATGCGAGCCCAGGCGCTGACGCCGTTCTGGGCGTCGGTGGCGTTCCTGCTTGCAATGCTCGGCTTTGGGGCCAAGGCTGGCCTGCTGCCACTGCATGTGTGGCTACCCGAAGCGCACCCGGCCGCACCGTCTCCGGTGTCGGCAATGATGAGCGGTGTCATGCTCAATACCGCCATTTATGGTCTCTTGCGCGTGGTCTTTGACCTGACACAGGTGCATATGTGGTGGTGGGGTGGGCTGCTGTTGGCGTTCGGCCTGGCGACCGCGCTGTACGGCGTGGTGTTTGCTGCGGTCCAGACCGACATGAAGCGGCTACTGGCTTACTCGTCGATAGAGAACATGGGTTTGTTGTTCGTCGCCATCGGCCTCACGCTGATATTTTCGGCCTACGGCATGAAGCCATTGGCCGCGCTGGCTCTGACCGCAGCGCTCTACCATGTGGCCGGCCACGCCTTCTTCAAGAGCCTGCTTTTCCTTGGCACTGGCAGCGTATTGCATGCCACCTCCGAGCGCAGCCTCGGCAAGCTGGGAGGGCTGATACGGCCGATGCCATGGGTGGGCTGGCTCACGCTGGTGGGTGTGCTGACTAGCGCCGGCCTGCCGCCGCTTGGCGGCTTTGTCTCGGAGTGGTTGCTCCTGCAGAGCTTTCTGTTCACAACCGGCCTGCCGGTGCCGTTGTTGACGATGCTGATCCCAGTCGTGGCAGCGTTGATTGCGTTGGTGGCGGCCCTGGCCGGCTACACGATGGTCAAGTTCTTTGGCGTGATCTTTCTCGGGCTGCCGCGCGAGCCCAGGCTCAGTGGCGCGCGGGACGCTGGCGGCTGGGAGCGTGCCGGCATGCTATGGCTGGCGCTTGGAAGCGTCGCGCTGGGGCTATTGCCATCACAGTTCATCCGTCTGATCGATGCGGTGACGCAGCAACTGGTCGACAGTGGTCTCGGGGCACGCGTCGCGACGAGTGGCTGGCTGCTCGCGCCGATCAGCCCGGAGCAGGCCAGCTATGGTCCGATCATCTTCCTGCTCGGTATCCTTGCCAGCTTCGCGCTTGCCTATCTACTTGTGCGCGGCTTCTACCATGGCCGGCTGCGCAGGAGTGCAGCCTGGGCCTGCGGCTTCCCGTGGGGTACCGCGCGCATGCAGGACACCGCGGAGGGCTTCGGCCAGCCGATTCGGCAGATCTTCGAGCCCTTCTTCCTGATTCGCCGAGACTTGCCGACTCCGTTCGACGAACACCCGCAATATCGCGTGACGGTGGCGGACCAGTTCTGGCGCTGGCTGTATACGCCGGTTATCAGGCTGGCCTCGTTTCTGGCGCGAGTGCTTGGCGTGATTCAGCAGGGGCGGATTTCCGCGTACCTGCTGTACAGCTTCCTGACGTTGATTGCCGTGCTGCTGGCGGTAATGCAGTGAGGCGATACCGATGAGCGCAACTGGCCTGCTGTCGCAACTGCTGGAGATCGTGATCTCGATTGCCCTGGCACCGCTGCTTCTGGGCTGGGTCAATGTGTGGCGCGCCTGGCTGCAGAATAGATCTGCGCCGAGCCTCTGGCAGCCCTATCGCATGCTGCACAAGCTGTTCAACAAGGAATCGGTGATGGCCGACAATGCCTCGCCGCTTTTCCGCGCTACCCCCTACGTGGTATTTGGCTGCATGGCGCTGGCGTGCTCCATCATCCCTACCTTGTCCACCGACCTGCCACTGGCACCGGCCGCCGACGCCATCGCCCTGGTGGGCCTGTTCGCGCTGGCGCGGGTGTTCATCTCGCTGGCCGCAATGGATATTGGCACCGCTTTCGGCACGATGGGCGCTCGCCGCGAGATGCTGATCGGCTTTCTGGCGGAGCCGGCCTTGTTGATGGTGCTGTTCTCGGCGTCCCTGATCTCCCGCTCGACCTCGCTCGCCACCATGGTCGAGACGCTGGCGCATCGCGAGTTGGCGATCTATCCGGGCATGGCCTTCGCTGGCGTCGCTTTCACCATGGTGTCGCTGGCCGAGAACGCGCGCGTGCCCGTGGACAATCCCGCTACCCACCTGGAACTGACCATGATCCATGAGTCGCTGATCCTGGAATACTCGGGTCGACATCTGGCGCTGCTTGAGTGGGCAGCCAGCCTGAAGCTGTTTGCCTACTCCTGCATCGGGCTGGCACTGTTCATCCCCTGGGGCGTGGGCCAGGCAGACGCGCCGCTGTCAATGCTGCTGGCAATGCCGGCGCTGGTGCTCAAGCTGACGTTGGGCGGGTTCTTGCTGGCGCTGCTGGAGACGGCCAACGCCAAGATGCGGATCTTTCGCGTGCCAGAGTTTCTCGCCACCGCCTTCCTGCTGGCAGTGATCGGCCTGCTGGTGCATCTGCTTCTGGTCCACTGAAATGAGCGCGCTGCTGACCCAGTTCGTCAACCTGCTTGGCGCGGTGCTGTTGATACTTGCCTTTGCGATGATCTCGCAGCGCCGCATCCTGTCGCTGATTCACCTGTTTACGCTTCAGGGCATGACATTGGCCCTGGCGACGGCGGTGGTCGGCTACGTCACGTCACAGCCGCACCTGTACCTGTCTGCCGCGCTGACACTGGTGCTCAAGGTTCTGTTGATTCCCTATCTGCTGCACCGGATCATCGACCGGCTGCAAATCCGCTGGGACATAGAAAGGCTGATCAATATCCCTACCACCATGCTGATCGGCATCCTCGTGGTGATCTTTGCCTTCAACCTGGCCATGCCGATCTCGCGAATGTCGCTCAAGCTGGCCAGCGGCACGCTCGGCATCGCGCTGGCTTGCGTGTTGCTGTCCTTCCTGATGATGATCACGCGCTCCAAGGCCGTGCCGCAGGTGATCGGTTTCCTTTCGATGGAAAACGGGCTGTTCTTTGCAGCCACTGCGGCCACCTATGGCATGCCGATGGTGGTTGAGCTGGGCATTGCACTGGATGTCCTGATCGGGGTCCTGATCCTGGGCGTGTTCATGTTCCAGATCCGGGCGCAGTTCGACAGCCTGGACATCCGGAATCTGGAGCAACTGAAGGAGGATTGACGTGACGGCGCTCGCGTTCCTGCTCGGTATTCCGCTCGCCGGCGGCCTGGTGCTGGCGCTGACCGGGCATCGCGATCATGCACGCGACATCAACGTGGCGTTCAGCCTTGGCACCTTCGCCGCGGCCTGCGTACTGGCGGTGACCGTGGTCTCGGATGGTCCGTCGCTGGCGTGGCGACGCGAGTTCTACATCGACTCCCTGAACGTCTTCCTGGTTGCGCTGACCGCCTTCGTCGGTCTGACCACCTCGGTTTTCTCGCGGCCATACATGAGAGTGGAACGCGACCACGGAAGGATGACGCCGCCCCGCCTGCGCCTGTACCACAGCATGTACCAGTTGTTTACGTTCACCATGTTGCTGGCGCTGACCACCAACAATCTCGGCATCGTGTGGGTGGCGATGGAAGCCGCTACCCTGACAACAGTGCTACTGGTCAGCGTCTACCGCACGGCGGCCAGCCTGGAGGCGGCGTGGAAATACTTCATTCTGTGCGGTGTGGGCATCGCTCAGGCGCTGTTTGGCACGGTGTTGCTTTACATGGCCGCGGAGAAGGTGGTCGGCGCCGAGGGCGGCGCGCTGTTGTGGACCAATCTCGACGCGGTAAAGGGGCAGTTGGACCCCAATATCATCACACTGGCCTTCGCTTTTCTCTTCATCGGCTACGGCACCAAGGTGGGGTTGGTTCCACTGCACAACTGGCTGCCCGATGCGCATGCGGAAGGGCCGACGCCGGTGTCTGCCGTGTTGTCCGGCTTGCTGCTCAATGTGGCGCTCTACGCGGTGCTGCGTTGCAAGATGCTGACGGACGCGGCGGTGGGCAGCCACCTCACCGGCTATCTCATGATGGGATTTGGCCTGCTCTCGGTAGTGACGGCCGTGTTCTTCGTGATTCGTCAGCGCGACGTCAAGCGCATGTTTGCGTATTCGTCGATCGAACATATGGGCCTGATTACCTTTGCTTTCGGCATGGGCGGGCCGATCGCAAGTTATGCCGGGCTGCTGCACATGACGATGCATTCGCTGGTCAAGTCGGCGATCTTCTATGCCGTCGGGCATGCCGCACAGAAGGCGGGCACGCAGATCATGGACGACATCCGTGGACTGATTCGCGTCAGCCCCACGGTGGGCTGGGGCCTGATGCTGGGCGCGCTGGCCATCCTAGGCATGCCGCCGTTCGGTGTATTTGCCAGCGAATTCCTGATCGTCACCACCGCCATGCGCGAGCATGCATGGGCGACGCCGTTCCTGTTGATCGCGCTCGGCGTGGCCTTCGCATCGATCTTCAGCCGCGTGCAGCCAATGGTGTTCGGCGACACCGAGCTCAGGCCGCTGGCGCATCCGCCGGCGTTGGTCCCGGTGTTCCTGCATCTTGGGCTTGGGCTGGTGGCAGGACTCTATATTCCGCCTTATCTCGATGGCTGGTACAGACAGGCGGCCGCAATGCTGGGGGGATGAACCCATGACGCAACCTGATCTTGGTATCGAGCTTGAGCGCCTGCCGGCACCGTTGCCGATATGGTACGGGCGCGTTGGTCAGGATGTCTGGCTGGAGATTGCGCGCGCCGTGGCGAATGCGGGCGGACGCCTGGTAGCGGTATGGGGCGTGGTGCGCGACGAAGGAGCGAGTGCGACGGCATGTGCCGCCTATGCGCTGCCGCATGGGCTCGTCTGGCTCGAACTCCAGCGTGACAGTGCACGTGGGGTGCCCGATCTGGCGGGCATTTTTCCCTGTGCCGCCCGGATGCAGCGTGCCATGACCGATCTGTCCGGCATCCCCGTGGAAGGCGCCCACGACTCCCGGCCCTGGCTCGACCATGGCCTGTGGTCGCAGGGGGCGCGTCCATTGCTGCGAGATGGGCCGGGGCTCGATCCGGGACTCTCAGACACGGCAGGCATGCTTCCCGCCGACTATGGCTTTGTACGCGTCGAGGGCGACGGCGTGCATGAGATCGCGGTGGGGCCAGTGCATGCGGGCATCATCGAGCCAGGACATTTCCGCTTCTCCGTGGTCGGCGAAAAGGTACTGCGGCTGGAAGAGCGGCTCGGCTACACGCACAAAGGTATCGAGCGGCGATTTGCCGAACTCGCGCCGATGGAAGCCTTCAGGCTGGCGGGCCGGGTCTCGGGGGATTCCACGGTGGCTTACGCCTGGGCCTACTGCATGGCACTCGAGTCTGCGTGTGGCACCGCGCCGCCGGTACGCGCGGCGTGGATACGCGCGCTGATGCTCGAGCGCGAACGGGTGGCGAACCACCTGGGCGACCTCGGCGCGCTGGGTAATGATGCTGGACTGGCATTCGGGCTCGCGCAGTTTTCGCGCTTGCGCGAGGACTGGCAGCGCCTGTCGGGGGCAGTGTTCGGCCATCGCCTGATGATGGATGTGGTGGTGCCGGGCGGGGTGGCGATCGACGTGTCGTCAGATATGCAAGAGCGCCTGTGCCGGCAGTGCGACGACATTGAACGGGAGCTGCGCGCGCTGCGTGCCATTTACGACGAGCATGCCGGTCTGCAGGACCGCTTTCTCGGCACCGGCCGGATCCCTCCGCCGCTGGCAGCCCAACTCGGGCTCGCGGGATTGGCGGGCCGTGCCAGCGGCCAGGCTGCGGACCTGCGCTGCGATCACGCCTGGTTGCCCTACGAAAGCCTGGCCGTGAGGATGGTCACGCATAGCGTCGGCGATGTGGCGGCGCGCGTGGCGGTGCGCTTTGACGAGGTGCTGGAATCGCTGCGGCTGATTCGCGCCCTGTGCGCCGGACTGCCAGAGGGGGCAACATGCGGCGCGCTGCAGTTACCGTGCAACGGTGTCATCGGCGTGGGGTGGGTGGAAGGGTGGCGTGGCGAAGTCCTCGTCACGCTCGAACTCTCGGCTGACGGCCACATCCTGCGCTGTCATTGTCACGACCCATCCTGGCAGAACTGGCCGGCGCTTGAGCACGCCATCATCGGCAACATCGTTCCGGACTTTCCGCTGATCAACAAGTCCTTCAACCTCAGCTATGCGGGGCACGACCTCTGATGTGGCGAATACTGAAGCAGATCGCGCGTACTGGCATTCTTACCGAGCCTGCGCCGCAGGGCGGTGTCGATGACGCCGCGTTGGTCCGCATTCACGAGGACCTGCTTGAAATCCTCGGCCGTGCGCTGACCATCCGTCAGGTCGATGCGGGCTCCTGCAATGGCTGTGAACTCGAGATCCACGCGCTGGGGAATCCCTACTACAACATCGAAGGACTGGGCATCAGGTTCGTCGCCAGCCCGCGACATGCCGATATGCTGCTCGTAACCGGACCTGTCTCGCGCCATATGGAGGAAGCCTTGCGGCGCACCTACGAGGCTACGCCCGGACCAAAACTGGTGGTCGCAGTGGGTGACTGCGGGTGTACTGGTGGCATCTTCGGCGAAAGCTACGCGAGTTGCGGCCGCGTTGCCAACGTCATTCCAGTGGACGTGACGGTGCCAGGCTGCCCGCCAGCGCCGATCGATATCCTGCGCGGCATCCTCGGCGCCGTACGGCGCAATCACAGATAACCGGCCACCTTCGCTCAGTTACTACAGGGTGAGCTCCCCGACCTTGGGGCGGGTTGCATAGTCGACGCCGTGCCGATTCAGATACTCGCGAATGAGCTGCCGCACCACTTGCGACGGCGTTTGATCTTGCGCCGCGCAGAGTGACTCGAAGGCACTCTTCTTCACCGGATCGATCAGCACAGTGAGTCGGGCAGTCTTGGATTCCATGTGTGTTGGAGGAGTGTTGTATGATAATGGCATTATCATAATATACAACTAGTCTGTGGCGTGTGAATCTCGTGAGGGGGCTGGGGGAATTGACCTGGGTGTCCCGCCTCGGGGCTTCGGCGCCAGCGGTCCGGGGGTAAGGCCAAGCTTGAGGGTGCGGTGGTAGAAGCTACGATTGAAATGACCTGCCGAGTTGGCTTGCAAGGCCGGGGCTCGGCACGGTTGGCCCACGCGGCCAATCAATTCCAGAGTGATGTACTGCTGGTCAACGATGTCTGCTTTGTGAACGCCAAGGACGTGATGCAGGTAATGCGGTTCTCCGCGCGCGCGGGTACCCGGGTGCGGGTGCAGGCCACCGGTCCGGATGAGGCTGCCGCCGTGGAGTTACTGGCAACTCTGCTGGCAGCCTGAGTCACATATATGCACAGACCGAGTATCAGATGAATTCCCAACGCGCCTCCGTCAGAGAATATCTACGGTTTCTTGCCACGGTCACCAAGGATGGGAAGCCAGTGGTGCTGGAGACGGAGCAGGCGATTTCGCTCCATTTCGACATGCACGCGACGCAGAGCTTCATGTCCGTGCGCGATCCCAACAAGCTGGTGCTTGGCTACACGCGCACAATGATGAGCTTTCTGCTGCTGCAACCGACGCCGTCACGGATCTCCATGATCGGCTTGGGCGGCGGCTCCCTCGCCAAATACTGCTACCACCATCTCCCCACTACCAAGGTGGTGGCCATCGAGATTGACCCGGCGGTGATTGCCTTGCGCGACAGGTTCCAGATTCCTGCGGATGACGACAGATTCGAGGTCATCTGCGCGGATGGCGCCGAGTATGTCAAAGGCCAGGACGCACGTCCGGATGTCATTCTGGTCGATGGGTTCCTGGCACGCGGTATGCCTGCGCAACTTGGAACCGTGGCGTTCTACTCGGCCTGCCACGCACGGCTTGCCGACGATGGTGTCCTGGTCGCCAATTTTCTGGAAAACGACAAGGACATTCCCTTCTACCTGGAGGAAATTCGCGCCGTGTTCGGGGATGCGTTTTCGGTGTCGCTCACCGAGGACAGTTGCAATTACGCGTTGATTGCGTGGAAAGGGGCCTGCAAGCTCCCGTCGCTGGATACACTGGTCACGCGCGCGCGCTTGCTCGAGACCACACATCCCCTGAATTTGCGCTCGGCTGCCGGCCGGCTGAAGCGTGGCAAACGCCTTGCCTCGGACGATACCTATTGGCAGCGGTTGACGAGATTGCCGTGACGTCAGCCGACGAAGTCTCCACAAATGCCTGGACCCTTTGCCCATAAGGCGAGCATGCTAGTCCCATATCTGCGCCGGCTGACGGGGAAAGACCGCAGTCCCGAAGCGAACCTGCAACTGGCTCGCTATCTCGCATTCGTCGCCGGGGCGACCAACGCAGGTGGGTTTCTGGCGGTGCAGCAGTACACCTCGCACATGTCCGGAATCCTGTCTGCCATGGCTGACAACCTGGCGCTGGGCAGCCTCGGACTCGTGCTCGACGGTCTAGGCGCCTTGCTTTCGTTTCTGTCGGGGGCCGCTTGTTCGGCCGTGCTCATCAACTGGGGCCGCAGGGAGGAACTACAAAGTACGTACGCCTTGCCACTGATGCTGGAGGCCGGGCTTCTGGTTGGCTTTGGGCTCCTCGGCGGCAACCTTGAGCATCACGAATGGTTATTCGTGCCCGCGACAGTGATGGTGCTGTGCTTCATCATGGGTTTGCAGAACGCCATGGTGACAAAGGCATCGAACGCCGAGATCCGCACGACACATGTGACAGGCATGGTGACCGATATCGGTATCGAACTCGGCAAGCTCTTCTATTGGAATTTGTCCAAGGCTGATGCTGACAAGCCTCTGGTTCTCGCCAACCGGCAAAAGCTGCGTGTCCTGGCCACCCTTGTCGGCCTGTTCTTCCTCGGTGGCCTGGCGGGTGCGCTGGGATTCAAGCATGTGGGGTTCAGCGCCACGCTGCCATTGGCGACCCTATTCATCGCGCTGGCTGTGGTGCCGGTGCTCGACGACGTGAGGTTGCATGTCTGGCACCGGGATTTTCTCTCGCGCATCGGTGCACGGGCACGCCGGTGGGCCGGCACCGTCAAGGCGGATGTACACGCCATCTGGCTGGCCGCGCGGGACTCCCGCACACCTTGGTATGCAAAGGCCCTTGCCTTGGTCGTCGCAGCTTACGCGTTATCGCCCATCGATCTCATTCCGGATTTCATCCCGGTACTTGGTTATCTGGACGATGTCGTGCTGGTTCCGTTGGGCGTCTTGCTCGTCATCCGCCTGATTCCCGCCGAGGTCATGGAGGAGCATCGCGCGGCGGCCAGAAGCGCCGCGCGTCGGCCCATCAGCAGGGCGGCTGCGGTGGTGATTATTGTGATCTGGACCATTTCCGCCATCGGGGCCGCTCTTGTGCTCCCGCGCTTGGCGGGTGGCTTTACCCTCCATGAATGACACCCAGCTTGAGCCCCTGGTCGCACTGGTGGCCTTAGGCCGCGAACGCGGGTTTCTGACGCACGGCGAGGTTAGCGACACGCTGCCTGACGGCGATCTTGGACAGATTCAGCGCGTGCTGGAGGAGCTGGGCATTCCACTGGTTGAGCGGGCGCCGGCCAACGACACCGTCGGGCTCGAAGCGAGTGCGGAAGCGCTGGTCATGGACGATGCTGCCATCGAGGACGCTGCAGCGACTGTCATGCAGAGCGATGGGCGAGCGACGCGCACGACCGACCCCGTACAACTGTACCTGCGTGAAATCGGGACGATTCCGTTGCTCACGCGCGAGCAGGAAGTGGCGATTGCCAGGCGGCACGAAATCGCGGTGACCGAGAAGGTCGCTGAATTGGTGTCGTGTCCGCTTGTGGTCTCGGAATTGCTTGCGATGGCAGATGAGATCGAGCGGGGCGAGATGAATGTCGAAGACCTCATCGACCATTGGGGTGGTACTGAGGCAAACACAGTCAATGGGCCAACGATCGGGATGGATGGGGTCAATAGCGATGCTCCAGAGTCCACCGATGCGAACGTAGACATGGATGAGCCAGGTCCAGCGTCTACCAGGACCGCGGCCGCGCGATCGTCAGCCACGATGCAGCGTGAGGCGCTTGCGCGAATGGCCACCATTCGGGCCCGGTTCGTCGAGTGGTCTGCTTGTTTCAGCCCGCGAGCAGCCACGCCGGAGGCCACCAATGCGCTGAATGCGATTCGCGAGGAGTTGGCTGTCTTCCACTTCAGCGCCGCCGCTGTAGCCCGTCTCAGCCAGGTACTGTCCACCCGCGTCGACGCAATTCGACTGGCGGAACGCCGGATTGCCGGGATCGTCATCGATCGGTGCGGCGTCGCCAGACAGTGGTTTCTACAGACCTTCCCTGGACACGAAACCGATGTCGGCTGGTCGGAGGCGCTGGCAGCACAACACATCGGTGGTAGCGTGGATGCTCTGGCGCAAGCCATCCCGGAAATTCAGGCGATCCAGCGGGAAATGATTGCCCTGGAGCATCGCGCGGTCCTGTCACTGGGCGATCTGAAAGATCTCGGCCGGCGTGTTTCGAAGGCTCGCGCGAGAGCCCGGGCAGCCAGAGACGAAATGATCAAGGCCAATCTCCGGCTCGTCGTTTCCAACGCCAAGAAGTATCTTCACCGTGGGATGCCGTTGCTGGATCTGATTCAGGAGGGCAATCTCGGTCTGATGCGAGCCGTGGATCGATTCGATTACCGTCGCGGCTACAAGTTCTCAACATATGCCACCTGGTGGATTCGACAGGGTATTACCCGCGCGATTTCCGACAAGGGGCCGACTATCCGGATTCCGATTCACCTGGTCGAGGTTGTTGGCAAACTCAATCGTGCCTCACGCGAACTCTTCCATGAAACGGGGGCGGCGCCGACCCCGGAGGCTCTGGCGAAGCGTCTTTCTCTTCCCGAGAAGAAGGTCAAGGCAATCCTGGATCTGGTCAAGGAACCCCTTTCGCTGGAATTGCCAGTGGGCGAAAGCGGGGATGCCCTGCTGTGGGACACGCTGTCTGACGAAGGTTCATCCTCGCCTGAGGAGTCCGCCATGCGTGTAGCGCTCAGGGTTGACTTGGACGAAGCGCTGGCCACGCTGCCGCCCAGGGAAGCGAAGATCATACGGATGCGGTATGGGATGGACGCGGGCACGGACTACACACTCGAGGAAATCGGCCAGCAATATGGTCTTTCACGCGAGCGCGTCCGCCAGCTCGAGCGCCAGGCGCTGCGCAAGCTACGCCATCCCGAGCGCGCGCCTTGCCTGCATGTGCACCGCGATATCCATTAGGCCGTTCGATTTCCTCTCGACGCTCCAAGGCCACATGAATTCTGTTCGCCGAAGAAGGCGAGTGGCGATAAGTCGAATCGTTGGTTCTCCAAGACAGCCTACTGAGCCATGCCGCACCTCCATACTTTGACCATCGTCAGAGGTGCGGGCGGCCGCTTTATCGGAAGCCGAACAATTCGGTGTAGGACAGGATGCCGCGACCGATACCGCCAGCAGCAAGTACGGTGCCATCAAGCAAGAGCGTTGCGGTGTGCTGCTCGCGGAGTTGTTCCAAGCTGCCGGTTTGGGTCCAGGTTCCACTCGCCGGGTCGAATTGCTCGCTCTCGAACAAGTCGGTCCCGTCGGTGCCGCCCGCCACCAGCACGTGCCCGTTGGCAAGCAGCGTGGCGGTGTGGAAGTCGCGCGCCTGGCTCATGCTCCCAGTGGGTGTCCATGTGCCCGACGCAGGATTGTAGATTTCGGCGGAAGCCAGAATGTTTGTTCCATCCGTGCCACCAACCGCGAGAACCCGGCCATCAGCAAGTTGGGTAGCGGCGAAGTCATTGCGGGCCTGGCTCAGGCTGCCGGTCTGGGACCACGTTCCTGTGGCCGGGTCAAACACCTCGGCCGAGGCCAGCGCGGCGCCCCCGGATTCGCCTCCTGCCACCAGGACCCGGCCGTCTGGCAGCAGTGCGGCGGATTGCTGATCGCGCGCTTGCGCGAGGCTGCCCGTGAGCGTCCACGTGCCGGCGACCGGATCGAAAATCTCGGCCGTAGCGATGGCGGAATGGGCGCCGCCCTGAGTTTCCCCGCCCGCCACCAGCACGCGGCCGTCTGTCAGCAAAGTCGCGGTATGACTATCGCGCTCCTGATTGAGGCTCGCGGTCGCTGCCCACTTCCCGGTAGTCGGGTCATACAGTTCCGCCGAGTTCAGAGCGTTGCCTCCACCGGTGCCGTATCCACCTACGACGAGGACACGGCCATCTTGCAAGCGCGTGGCGGTATGCGCTTGCCGGCTGCGGTTCAGGCTGCCGGTGAACGTCCAACTGTGTGTCGTCGGGTCATACAACTCCGCCGATGAAAGGGCTTGCTTTCGGTTGCCGCCGGCGATCAGCACCCGTCCGTCTGTGAGCAGCGTCGCTGTGTGTCGGAAGCGCCCTTGATTCAGTGCATCGGTGGCAAGCCACTGACCGACGTCCGGGGTTGTGACCGTGATGGTGAACTGCGTGCTGACACTGCCTGCGCTGTTGCTCGCTGTCACCGTGAACATCGTTTGCGGCAGCGTGGCCGTGGGAGTACCGCTAATCACACCCGTCGTAGTGTTCAGGCTCAACCCCGGCGGTAAGCCTGGCGAAATCGAGAAGTGTGTCGCTTCGCCACCGGAGTATAGGGGCTCGTCGGACACCATCGGGGTGCCGACGATGTATTCGGGCGCCTTGTCTAGATACGAGAGTCCTGTCGGCGGTACAACTGCCGCAGTCACTTCGAGTGTGATCTGCACTTGCACGCTGTCCACGCTGTTGGCGCCGGTCACAGTAAAGACGGTGGGCGCAGTCACGACGGTCGGCGTACCGGTAATGGTGCCGGTCTGCGGATCGATGGCAAGGCCTACTGGCAGGGCAGGCGCGATACTGTACTGCGTAATTTCTCCACCGGTGCTGATCGGCGTGTTGGGCACGATCGCGCTGTTGGCAACGTAGCTCACCGACCGATGCAAATAGTCAAGGCCGTCCGGTCCGATGGGCGTGTCCTTGACCTCGATTTCGACGCGAGTGGTACTACTGCCGGCGGCATTGCTGGCGGTGATCGTGTACACGGTCGAATGGCTGGAGCCAGTTGGTGTGCCGCTAATCGTGCAGGTCTGGGGGTCAAGTGTCAGGCCCGGTGGTAGCGGCGGAGTGACGGTGCACTGCGTGATGTCGCCCCCACTATTGCTCACGGTGTCTGGCACGATCGGCACGCCTACGGCATAAATTGGCGATTCATCACGCTCGGCGAGCCCCGTCGGAGGGGCACTTGGGGTCGCGGGGGCAGTGCCGCTGCCATTACTGCACCCTGTCGTCAAGACCGCCAGAAACAGGACCAGGGTGCTCAGCCAGCGCAGGATTGCCATGTCGGACTCCGGCCGGATCGATGGATGGGACTAGCATAGGCTACGGCGACAGCACTCCGCGAGAAAATACTCCGACTACCCGTTGTCGGAGCCATAGCGGCCGCGGAGCCAGCCAATGCGCGGTGACGCCTTCTGGCCGAACGCCGAAGCTCGCCGGTCAGCACGTCGCCCGCAACACGGATTCCCATTTCCGAACCGGATCGGCCCCCGTGTGTTTTGCCCGAGAACCGTCCGCTGGCGCTTTCTCTTTCTATTGGGAAGAAGGCGGTTTCAAGAGCTGACGCAGCGGATTCAGCGGGCCAATCGGGAGCAGCGAGAACGTCATCAGGTGCGCCTTCCCCAATGGAAGTGCCTCAAGCATTTCATGCGCTTGATTTACGTCCGTAACGTTCAGGATGAATGCCACCCCGGCCCGGTCTTCCAGTGAATACCACTGGTCGATCTTGCCCTCGAGGTAGAGCTGCGCCGTCTCGCGAACCTCGGTCGGAAGAATGTGTTGGACAAGTTTCATGTCCGTGCCCGGCGGAAACGTTCCAATCGCCAATATCTTGGTGGTTGGCGTGGTTGGCATCGAAGTGGTTTGCGCGATGGAGACCCCAGCAGAAGCGACCAGCACGGAGGCCGTTGCCAATTTAATAAGACGGCGTTTCATCACGCAGCCTCGAACACTGCAGTGAGAATGCCGAGTCGGTCTTCCAGGAGGTTTCGTCTCAGGTTGGCGGTAAGCTCGCCAAAGTCTGGCCCCATCACGACGCCGAGGTTTGGTGAGGGCGGCGGCCCCGACGCGCGCAGTTCGGCGAACCAGGCCTTTGCTGCCTCGGTGTCGTCTCGCCACGTCAGCGTGCGGAAATCCGCTTGCTCGATCGCCTCGCGCGTTGCATCGGCCGTAGCGAGAAAGCTCGTTGCCGGCGTTCGTGCCCACGGAACGGGATAGTACGGCTCGCGGTCGTTCGCGACTACGTCGTACGTCGCGAATCTGCCGCCTGGTTTCAGCACGCGTCGGATCTCGCGGTATAGCTGTGCGCGCTCGGCGATGTTCATCGCCACGTGCTGCAGCAATACGGCGTCGAAACTGTTGTCGTCGAAGGGCAGGTCCAGCGCGCTGGCGGTATGAAACGACACGCGTTCGCTCTGCCCTGTGCGCTCGGTCAGGTACCGTGCGGCATCCACGAACGGTTCGCTGAGGTCGACACCGGTCACCCGGCAACCATAGGTTTCTGCCAGAAAGCGGGCCGGCCCGCCAACGCCAGAACCAACATCCAGCACCGACATGCCGGCGGAGATTCCGGCCAATTGGGCAAGATCAGCCGTGGCAGTAAGCCCACGGGTGTGAAAGTGGTCGAGGGTGGCCA
>Ga0213878_10000365_pt1 | contig 17109 bp, 14 predicted proteins | sample VelepicoBEBS_R02_FD_161053 | JGI IMG/M metagenome (GOLD analysis project Ga0213878, IMG submission 161053) | Vellozia epidendroides bulk soil microbial communities from rupestrian grasslands, the National Park of Serra do Cipo, Brazil - BS_R02 | ecosystem: Environmental > Terrestrial > Soil >... | reverse complement strand
GTGGCGGACTGGCAGATTGCGGCGATCCTCAACATCGGCCAACGCGCGAAGCATCCGCTGTTCGTGACCAACGTCGATAACACCCGTCTGGACGACGTCGCTGCGTGGACCTACTGCGCGCCGGTGGAGGATCAGGCGCGCTTAGGTTTGGCCATTGCCCACGGCCTGGACGCCACCGCGCCAGCGGTCGAGGACTTAAGCCGCGACCTGAAAGGCAAAGTGGATGTTATCGTCCAGGCGCTGGCGGGCGCGAAGAAACCGCTGATTATCTCCGGCACCAACGCCGGTAGCGTTGACGTGCTTCAGGCTGCGGCGAACGTGGCGAAAGCGCTGAAGTCTCGCGGTTCTGACGTTGGTGTGACCATGATTGCCCGTGCGGTGAACAGCGTTGGTCTGGGTATGATCGGCGGCGGTTCTCTGGAAGCGGCGCTCGATGAACTCGAATCCGGCGCGGCTGACGCCGTTATCGTGCTGGAAAACGACCTGCATCGTCATGCCTCCGCAGCCCGCGTTGATGCGGCGCTCTCGAAGGCGCCGCTGGTGATGGTTATCGACCATCAGCGCACCGCGATTATGGAAAAAGCCCATCTGGTGCTCTCCGCGGCAAGCTTTGCGGAAAGCGACGGGACCGTTATCAACAACGAAGGCCGCGCTCAGCGTTTCTTCCAGGTTTACGACCCGGCTTACTACGACTCCAGGACTGTCATGCTGGAAAGCTGGCGCTGGCTGCACTCGCTGCAAAGCACCGTCGAAAACCGCGAGGTGGACTGGACGCAGCTTGACCATGTGATCGATGCCGCCGTCGCGAAACTGCCGCAACTGTCGGGCATTAAAGATGCCGCGCCGGATGCGTCGTTCCGTATTCGTGGGCAGAAGCTGGCACGTGAACCGCATCGTTACAGCGGCCGCACCGCTATGCGTGCTAACATCAGCGTACATGAGCCGCGCCAGCCGCAGGATAAAGACACCATGTTCGCTTTCTCCATGGAAGGGAACAACCAGCCGTCGGCACCGCGTTCAGAGATTCCGTTCGCATGGGCGCCAGGCTGGAACTCCCCGCAGGCATGGAACAAGTTCCAGTCTGAAGTGGGCGGTAGCCTGCGTCATGGCGATCCGGGCGTTCGTCTGATTGAAGCGTCAGCGTCGGGTCTGGATTACTTCACTCACGTTCCGGCGAGCTTCCGGGCGCAGGACGGCAGCTGGCGTATCGCGCCGTACTACCATCTGTTCGGTAGCGACGAGATGTCTCAGCGCTCCCCGGTGTTCCAGAGCCGCATGCCGCAACCGTACATCAAGCTTAACCCGGCAGACGCCGCAAAGCTTGGCGTTAACGCGGGCGCGAAGCTGGCCTTTAGCTTTGACGGCCAGACCATCAGTCTGCCGCTTATCCTGTCAGACGGCCTGACGGCAGGGCAGGTGGGTCTGCCGATGGGCTTACCGGGCATTGCGCCGGTTCTGGCGGGCGCTCGTCTTGACAATCTGCAGGAGGCACAAGCATGAGTTGGTTGACGCCGGATCTTATCGATATTCTGTTAAGCATCCTGAAAGCGGTTGTCATTCTGCTGGTGGTGGTCACCTGCGGCGCGTTCATGAGCTTCGGCGAACGTCGTCTGCTCGGTCTGTTCCAGAACCGTTACGGACCGAACCGCGTAGGCTGGGGTGGCTCACTCCAGCTGGTCGCGGACATGATCAAGATGTTCTTCAAAGAGGACTGGATCCCGCGCTTCTCCGATCGTGTGATCTTTACGCTGGCGCCGATGATCGCCTTTACCTCGCTGCTGCTGGCCTTTGCCATTGTGCCGGTCAGCCCAAGCTGGGTGGTGGCGGATCTCAACATCGGGATCCTGTTCTTCCTGATGATGGCAGGCCTCGCGGTGTACGCGGTGCTGTTCGCCGGTTGGTCGAGCAACAACAAATACTCGCTGCTGGGTGCGATGCGTGCGTCTGCGCAGACGCTCAGCTACGAAGTGTTCCTTGGTCTTTCTCTGATGGGCGTTGTGGCGCAGGCGGGTTCATTTAACATGACCGACATCGTCAACAACCAGGCTCACCTGTGGAACATCATCCCGCAGTTCTTCGGTTTCATTACTTTCGCCATCGCGGGCGTTGCGGTATGCCACCGTCACCCGTTTGACCAGCCGGAAGCGGAACAGGAACTGGCTGATGGTTACCACATTGAATATTCCGGGATGAAATTCGGTCTGTTCTTCGTGGGTGAGTACATCGGTATCGTCACCGTATCGGCGCTCATCGTGACGCTGTTCTTCGGTGGCTGGCACGGCCCGTTCTTACCGCCATTCATCTGGTTCGCGCTGAAAACCGCGTTCTTCATGATGATGTTCATTTTGATTCGCGCCTCATTACCGCGTCCGCGTTATGACCAGGTAATGTCCTTCGGCTGGAAAGTATGCCTGCCGCTGACGCTCATCAACTTGCTGGTAACGGCGGCTGTCATTCTCTGGCAGGCGCAATAAGGGGCTAAAAGACCATGACCTTAAAACAATTATTGGTAGGCTTCGGCACCCAGGTACGCAGCATCTGGATGATCGGCCTGCACGCGTTTGCCAAACGCGAAACGCAGATGTACCCGGAAGAACCGGTATATCTGCCGCCGCGCTACCGCGGCCGGATCGTGCTGACGCGCGATCCGGACGGTTCCGAGCGCTGCGTTGCCTGTAACCTGTGTGCGGTAGCCTGTCCGGTTGGCTGTATCTCTTTGCAGAAAGCAGAGACCAAAGATGGCCGCTGGTATCCGGAGTTCTTCCGCATTAACTTCTCACGCTGCATTTTCTGCGGTCTGTGTGAAGAAGCGTGCCCGACCACGGCGATTCAGTTGACCCCGGACTTCGAGCTGGGCGAATACAAGCGTCAGGATCTGGTGTACGAAAAAGAGGATCTGCTGATTTCCGGTCCGGGCAAATACCCGGAATATAACTTCTACCGGATGGCGTGTATGGCAATCGACGGCAAAGATAAGGGCGAAGCGGAAAACGAAGCTAAGCCTATCGACGTCAAGAGCCTGTTACCGTAAGGAGAGGGGCAATGGAATTCGCTTTTTATATCTGTGGCCTCGTCGCCATCCTGGCCACCCTGCGGGTCATCACGCACACCAATCCGGTGCATGCGTTGCTGTACCTGATTATCTCCCTGCTGGCGATTGCCGGGGTGTTCTTCTCGCTTGGCGCGTACTTCGCCGGTGCGCTGGAGATCATCGTCTACGCCGGGGCTATCATGGTGCTGTTCGTCTTTGTGGTGATGATGCTGAACCTGGGCGGCTCTGAAATCGAGCAGGAGCGCCAGTGGCTGAAGCCGCAGGTGTGGATTGGCCCGGGCATCCTGTCCGTCGTTCTGCTGGCGGTTATCGTCTACGGCATCGTTGGTCTTAACGATCAGGGTATCGACGGCAACACTGTCGGCGCGAAAGCAGTGGGTATCGCACTGTTTGGTCCGTACGTTCTGGCGGTGGAACTGGCTTCCATGCTGCTGCTGGCGGGCCTGGTCGTTGCCTTCCACCTTGGGCGTGAAGAACGCCAGGGCGAAGTGCTGAGCAACCGTTCTAACGACAGCGCGAAAAGAAAAACGGAGGAGCACGCATGATCCCCTTAACACATGGACTGATCCTCGCGGCTGTCTTATTCGTCCTGGGCTTAACCGGACTGGTTATCCGCCGCAATCTGCTGTTTATGCTGATTAGTCTGGAAATCATGATCAACGCCGCCGCGCTGGCCTTTGTGGTCGCCGGTAGCTACTGGGGCCAGACCGACGGTCAGGTGATGTATATCCTCGCTATCAGCCTTGCGGCTGCCGAGGCGAGTATTGGCCTGGCGCTGTTGTTGCAGCTCCATCGTCGCCGCCAGAACCTGAACATCGATTCAGTAAGTGAGTTGCGTGGATGAACATGCTTGCCTTAACCATTATTCTGCCATTGATTGGCTTTGTACTGCTGGCGTTCTCCCGCGGCCGCTGGTCGGAAAACCTTTCCGCCACCGTCGGCGTGGGGTCTGTCGGCCTGGCGGCGCTGGTGACGGCGTTTGTCGGCGTTGATTTCTTCGCCAACGGCAAACAGGCGGTCAGCCAACCGCTGTGGACCTGGATGTCGGTCGGTGATTTCAACATCGGCGTAAATCTGGTGCTCGACGGCCTGTCGCTGACCATGCTCTGTGTGGTCACCGGCGTGGGCTTCCTGATCCACATGTTCGCCTCCTGGTACATGCGCGGTGAAGAGGGGTACTCCCGTTTCTTCGCCTACACCAACCTGTTCATCGCGAGCATGGTGGTACTGGTGCTGTCCGACAACCTGCTGCTGATGTATCTCGGCTGGGAAGGCGTGGGTCTGTGCTCCTACCTGCTGATCGGCTTCTACTATACCGATCCGAAGAACGGCACTGCGGCGATGAAAGCGTTTATCGTGACCCGCGTGGGTGACGTCTTCCTCGCGCTTGCCCTGTTCATTCTCTACAACGAACTTGGCACCCTGAACTTCCGCGAAATGGTTGAACTGGCGCCTGCGCACTTCGCGAATGGCAGCACCATGCTGCAATGGGCGACGCTGCTGCTGCTGGGCGGTGCGGTCGGTAAATCGGCGCAGCTGCCGTTGCAGACCTGGCTTGCGGACGCGATGGCGGGTCCAACGCCGGTTTCTGCGCTGATCCACGCGGCAACCATGGTGACCGCGGGCGTGTATCTGATCGCCCGTACCCATGGCCTGTTCCTGATGACGCCGGAAATTCTGCATCTGGTGGGTATCGTAGGTGCGGTCACACTGTTGCTGGCAGGTTTCGCGGCGCTGGTGCAGACCGATATCAAACGCGTACTGGCCTATTCCACCATGAGCCAGATTGGCTACATGTTCCTGGCGCTTGGCGTTCAGGCGTGGGATGCGGCGATTTTCCACCTGATGACCCATGCGTTCTTCAAAGCGCTACTGTTCCTGGCATCCGGTTCGGTCATTCTCGCCTGCCATCACGAGCAGAACATCTTCAAGATGGGCGGTCTGCGTAAGTCGATTCCGCTGGTTTACGTCTGCTTCCTGGTGGGCGGCGCCGCGCTGTCTGCACTGCCGCTGATTACCGCGGGCTTCTTCAGTAAAGACGAGATTCTGGCGGGCGCGATGGCTAACGGCCACCTCAACCTGATGATTGCCGGTCTGGCCGGGGCCTTTATGACCTCGCTCTATACCTTCCGCATGATCTTTATCGTTTTCCACGGTAAAGAGCAGATCCACGCGCATGCAGGGAAGGGGATTACTCATCACCTGCCGCTGATCGTGCTGCTGATCCTGTCCACCTTCGTGGGCGCGATGATCGTGCCGCCGCTGCAGGGCGTGCTGCCGGCAACAACGGAGCTTGCGCATAGCCACGTACAGATGCTGGAGATCACCTCCGGAGTGGTGGCCATTGCCGGTATCCTGATTGCCGCATGGCTGTGGCTGGGTAAACGTCAGCTGGTGACCTCTATTGCTAACAGCGCGCCGGGTCGCCTCTTCGGCACCTGGTGGTTCAATGCCTGGGGCTTCGACTGGTTGTATGACAATGTGTTCGTTAAGCCGTTCCTCGGCGTGGCCTGGCTGCTTAAACGCGACCCGCTGAATGCGCTGATGAACGTTCCGGCGATTCTGTCCCGCTTTGCAGGCAAAGGTCTGCTGTTTAGCGAGAACGGATACCTGCGCTGGTACGTTGCCTCCATGAGCATCGGTGCGGTTGTCGTGCTGGCGCTGCTGATGGTATTGCGTTGATACGTTGGGGAGGAGTTTCCTCCCCAGTAGAGAAATGTTGTGCTGTTTTCCTGTTCTGGCTGACGCTTGCCGTTACCGGATAGCTTAATAAGGAAATGAATTGCCATGTTATTACCCTGGCTAATACTGATTCCCTTTATCGGCGGTTTCCTCTGCTGGCAGACTGAACGCTTCGGCGTAAAAGTGCCGCGCTGGATTGCGCTTATCACCATGGGATTGACGCTCGCGCTTGGTCTGCAACTGTGGCTGCAGGGCGGTTATTCTCTGACCCAGTCTGCGGGCATTCCGCAGTGGCAGTCTGAGTTCATCCTGCCGTGGATCCCGCGCTTTGGCATCACTATCCATCTGGCCATCGACGGACTGTCGCTGCTGATGGTGGTGCTGACCGGCCTGCTCGGCGTGCTGGCGGTGCTCTGTTCCTGGAATGAAATCGAAAAATATCAGGGCTTCTTCCACCTCAACCTGATGTGGATTCTGGGCGGCGTTATCGGCGTGTTCCTTGCCATCGACATGTTCCTGTTCTTCTTCTTCTGGGAGATGATGCTGGTGCCGATGTACTTCCTGATCGCGCTCTGGGGCCATAAAGCCTCTGACGGTAAAACGCGTATCACGGCGGCCACCAAGTTCTTCATCTACACCCAGGCGAGTGGTCTGGTGATGTTGATTGCCATTCTGGCGCTGGTGTTTGTGCACTACAACGCCACCGGCGTGTGGACCTTCAACTACGAACAGCTGCTGAAAACGCCGATGTCCCACAACGTGGAATATCTGCTGATGCTCGGCTTCTTCATCGCCTTCGCGGTGAAAATGCCGGTGGTGCCGCTGCACGGCTGGCTGCCGGATGCGCACTCCCAGGCGCCGACCGCAGGTTCTGTTGACCTCGCGGGCATCTTGCTGAAAACCGCGGCCTACGGTCTGCTGCGTTTTGCGCTGCCGCTGTTCCCGAACGCTTCCGCGGAATTTGCACCGATCGCTATGTGGTTTGGCGTCATCGGTATCTTCTACGGCGCATGGATGGCGTTCACGCAATACGACATCAAGCGTCTGATTGCCTATACCTCCGTTTCCCACATGGGCTTTGTGCTGATTGCGATTTACACCGGCAGCCAGCTGGCTTATCAGGGCGCGGTGATCCAGATGATTGCCCACGGTCTCTCTGCGGCCGGTCTCTTTATCCTGAGCGGCCAGCTGTACGAGCGCCTGCATACCCGCGACATGCGCATGATGGGCGGTCTGTGGGGCAAAATGAAATGGCTGCCTGCGCTGTCCATGTTCTTTGCGGTGGCAACGCTCGGGATGCCGGGTACCGGTAACTTCGTCGGCGAATTCATGATCCTGTTCGGTAGCTTCAAAGTGGTGCCGGTGATTACGGTTATCTCCTCGTTCGGCCTGGTATTCGCTTCCGTCTACTCGCTGGCGATGCTGCATCGCGCTTACTTCGGTAAAGCAAAAAGCGAGATTGCGATGCAAGAAATGCCGGGGATGTCGCTGCGCGAGCTGTTCATCATCCTGCTGCTGGTCGTACTGCTGGTGCTGCTGGGCTTCTATCCGCAGCCGATTCTGGATACCTCGCATTCCGCGATGGGCAATATCCAGCAGTGGTTTGTTAATTCCGTTTCTACTACAAGGCCGTAATTCGCCATGACAATAACTCCACAACAACTGATCGCGCTGCTACCGCTGCTGATCGTCGGATTGACGGTGGTGGTTGTGATGCTCTCCATTGCGTGGCGACGCAATCACTTCCTCAATGCCACGCTGGCGGTCGTCGGACTGAACGCCGCGCTCGTCTCCCTCTGGTTTGTCGGCCAGGCGGGGGCCATGGACGTCACGCCGATGATGCGCGTCGACGGTTATGCGATGCTGTACACCGGGTTGGTGCTGCTGGCGAGCCTTGCCACCTGTACCTTTGCCTATCCATGGCTTGAGGGGTATCAGGACAACAAAGAAGAGTTTTATCTGCTGGTGCTGATTGCCGCGCTTGGCGGTATTCTGCTGGCGAATGCCAACCACCTGGCGTCGCTGTTCCTCGGGATTGAACTGATTTCGCTGCCGCTGTTTGGTCTGATCGGCTATGCCTTTCGTCAGAAACGCTCTCTGGAAGCCAGTATCAAGTACACCATCCTGTCCGCGGCAGCGTCATCATTCCTGCTGTTCGGTATGGCGCTGGTCTATGCGAACTCCGGCAACCTGTCGTTTGTCGCGCTGGGTAAGCTGCTTTCTGACAACATGCTGCACGAGCCGCTGCTGTTGGCGGGTCTCGGTCTGATGATCGTCGGTCTTGGCTTCAAACTCTCTCTGGTGCCGTTCCACCTGTGGACACCGGACGTTTACCAGGGCGCGCCTGCGCCGGTTTCCACTTTCCTGGCGACGGCGAGCAAAATCGCCATCTTCGGCGTGGTGATGCGTCTGTTCCTGTACGCGCCGGTGGGCAACAGCGAATCGGTGCGCGTGGTGCTGGGCATTATCGCCTTCGTCTCCATCATCTTCGGTAACCTGATGGCGCTGAGCCAGACCAACATTAAACGTCTGCTCGGTTATTCATCAATCTCGCACCTTGGCTACCTGATGGTGGCGCTGATTGCGCTGCACAGCGGCGACGTCTCGATGGAAGCCGTTGGCGTTTACCTGGCCGGTTATCTGTTCAGCAGCCTCGGCGCGTTCGGCGTGGTGAGCCTGATGTCCAGCCCATACCGCGGCCCGGATGCGGATTCGCTGTTCTCCTATCGCGGCCTGTTCTGGCACCGTCCGATTCTGTCAGCGGTGTTGACCGTGATGATGCTGTCGCTGGCGGGTATCCCGATGACGCTGGGCTTTATCGGTAAGTTCTACGTGCTGGCCGTCGGTGTGAATGCGCACCTGTGGTGGCTGGTGGGCGCGGTTGTTATTGGTTCGGCCATCGGCCTTTACTACTACCTGCGTGTTGCGGTGAGCCTCTATCTGAGCGCGCCGCAGCAGCTGAACCGCGATGCGCCGACCAACTGGCAGTACAGCGCGGGCGGTATTGTGGTACTGATTTCCGCACTGCTGGTGCTGATCCTCGGTATCTACCCGCAGCCGCTTATCAGTATCGTCCAACTGGCGATGCCGATGATGTAACAACGAAAAAACCCGCCTCGGCGGGTTTTTTTATCAGCAGCGCAAACTTAAGCGGAGTGCAGGCGGCTAATCAGCGGGCCTTCTTCACGACGTTCGGCGCGTTCCAGCACTTCCTGAATCACCGACGACAGCTCGTTTATCTCAAATTTTGCGACGTAGCCGTCCGCTTTGACTTTACGGATATGGTCTTCGTTGGCGTTACCGGATAGCGAGGAGTGGATCACCACCGGAATGTTCTTCAGCCGCGGATCGGTTTTGATCTTGCGGGTCAGGGTGAATCCGTCCATTTCAGGCATCTCCAGGTCGGTCAGTACCAGCGCGATTTTATCGGTCACCGGTATGCCCTCCGTTTGCGCTTCCTTCGCCAGTTTTTCGATTTTTTCCCACGCCTGTTGCCCGGTGACGTGCATCTGCGCCGGAATGTTCATCGCTTTCAACCCTTTTTCCAGCATCGCGCGCGCGACTTTGGAATCTTCCGCCACAATGGTGGTGGCGCCGGGTTTGATCTGCAGCTTGCGGGTATCGTTCAGACGAGTAGCGTGCAGGTCGTGGTCGGCAGGCACGATGTCATACAGAATCTGTTCAACGTCGATAACCATCGCCAGATTGTTACTGTCCTGCTCGTTATCCAGACAGGCGATGCTGGTGATGTACTGGCCGTTGACGGCTTTCTCGGCGGTATGTACCTGCGTCCAGTCGAGACGGATGATATTTTCCACCGACTCGACGGCGAACGCCTGAACGCTGCGGGCGTATTCGGTAATCAGCAGAATGCTCAGACCGTTTTCCGCTTTACAACCCAGCACGGAGGGCAGGTCGATAACCGGGATAATTTGATCGCGAATATTCACCATCCCCATGACCGGCGGTTTAATCCCGGCGGGTTTGGTGTAGCCCGGCATCGGCACGATTTCGCGCAGCTTGAAAACGTTGATGCCGAACAGTTCAGATTTGCTGTCATCGGCTGAAGAGCCAAGACGGAACAGCAGCAGTTCAAAGCGGTTAGACAGGGTCAGGTTAGCCCTGTCATCAATGTCTTTCTGGAAATTATCCATTTTGCCCTCAGAGTGAGAAAGTTGCCGAGCCTTAATTTGCGTTATCGGCATCTGCGGGCAAAACGTTATGCCAGACTGAAGACGCTGAAATCTTCCGCCAGTTCGCAGGCTGTAAACACCGAGCGACACTCAGCGAGCAGCCGACGACAGCCGTCGTGGTCGTAGCGTGAACTGACGTGGGTGATGATGAGCCGTTTGGCGCCCGCTTCCCGGGCAAGCGTGGCGGCCTGGCGCGTCGAGGAGTGTCCGCGGCTGTTGGCTTTCTCCGCCATCGCGTCCTCAAGCGTGGTTTCATGCACCATCACATCCACCCCGCAGGCTAGCTCAAACGCCTGCGGGCAGGGTGCGGTATCGCCGAAAATAGCCAGCTTCAGCCCCGGCGTCGCCGGGCCGAGATACTGGCTGCCGTCGATGAGGCGACCCTCGGGCAGGGTCACGGTCAGCCCCTGTTTGAGCTGCTGGAACAGCGGCCCGGGTTTGATGCCGTCGGCAATCAGGGCGGCGGCGTTCAGGGTGCCTGGCTTATCATGTTCTTCGATGCGGTAGCCGTAGCACTCGACCGGATGGTTCAGCGGATATGCCAGCACCCGATAGCGCCCGTCGTCAAACAGCAGCCCCGGTGAAACCTCTTCAATGGTCAGCGGATAGTCGGTCCAGGAGCCGCTGAGGCGCAGCGCCATCTCCACAAACTCGCGGATGCCTTGAGGGCCATAGACTGTTAACGCCGCCGGGTTGCCCTGCATGGAGCGGCTGCACAGCAGGCCCGGCAGGCCAAACAGGTGGTCGCCGTGCAGGTGGGTAATGAATATTTTATCGAGTTTGCCCGGATGGTGTTCTGTTTTCAGAAACTGATGCTGGGTGCCTTCCCCGCAGTCGAATAGCCACATGGCCGCGTGCGTCGGCTGTTGCAAATTGAGCAATATCGACGTCATATTACGGGTACGGGTCGGCACACCGGCGGATGTCCCGAGAAAAATCAATTCCATAACGCAGTTACCTCACGGCCTAAAACAGAGCCTAGTATAACGGAGTCCAGGATGATTGAGTGGCACGATCTGCATCATAGCGAACTGACGGTTCCCCTGCTTTACGCACTGCTCAGGCTGCGCTGTGAAGTGTTTGTGGTGGAGCAAACCTGCCCCTACCAGGATGTGGATGGCGACGACCTTATCGGCGAAAACCGCCATATTCTCGGCTGGCGCAACGGCGAGCTGGTGGCGTACGCGAGAATTCTGAAAAGCGAAAATGACATTGAGCCTGTGGTCATAGGCCGGGTGATCATCAGCGCGTCGGCGCGCGGTGAACAGTTAGGTTACCGGTTGATGGAGCAGACGCTGGCAAGCTGCCGTCGTCACTGGCCTCACAAGGCGCTCTACCTTGGCGCGCAGGCACACCTTCAGGCGTTCTATACTCACTTCGGTTTTTCCCCGGTCACGGAGGTTTATGACGAAGACGGTATCCCTCATATCGGCATGGCCCGCGAGGCATAACCGGCGAGGGTTGGCTATAGTTAAGTCTGGCAAACAAGGAGATAACTTATGGCATATCATTCTTATGATTCCCGAATTGATGATGACCTGTCCCTGTTGAGCGATACGCTGGAAGAGATTCTGGCGTCGTCAGGCGATCCTGCTGATCAGAAATACATTGAGCTGAAACTGCGGGCGGAAAGCGTGCTGGATGACGTAAGAGATCGCCTCAGCAAGGCATCGGATACCAGTTACTATCGCGTGAAGCGCGCAGTTTACCGCGCCGACGATTATGTGCGCGAACGCCCCTGGCAGGGCATTGGTGCAGGCGCGGCGGTCGGGCTGGTGATAGGTTTGCTGCTGGCGCGACGCTAAGTAAATACGGCTCCCTCATCTTAGGTACTGCTATTTCCCGGCAGTACCCTTTATAATATGTGGTTTTTATTTGGGGGAGGTTCGCGTGCTGTCCATTTCCGTTGCGCTGGAAAGCCTGCAGGGTTTTCTGTCTGATAAGTTTCCTGATGCACCCGGAACGCGATTTGTTGATATCCCCTTTGCGTTAAACGACGCCTTTGACCCCCTCGCGTGGCTCTGTCATCAACCGATATGGCCGCAGTTTTACTGGCAGCAGCGCAACGGCGATGAAGAGGTCGCCGCCCTTGGCGCGGTGCGCCATTTCAGCGCATTGCCGCAGGCGGACCATTTTCTACAGCAGCCTGCGGCGGCGGATTTACGCGTCTGGGGCCTGAATGCCTTTGCGCCGGAGCAGGGTGCACTGTTTCTGCCCCGCCTCGAATGGCGTCGCAGCGCCGGAAAAGCCTCGCTGCGCTTGACGCTCTCAAGCGATACTTCATTGCGTCAGGACGCCCAACAGGCGCAGGAGTTGCTGGCGCAGCTCCAGCCGATGCGCGCGCTGCCCGCTCTGTCGCTGTCGCTGAAAAGCGAGCGGCACCACCCTGACCGCGCTGGTTGGTTCCGTCTTATTACCCAGGCGACCAACGCGATTGCCTCCGGCGAGCTGGATAAAGTGGTGCTGGCGCGGGCGACGGATCTGCATTTTAGCCAACCGCTTTGCGCCGGGGCCATTATGGCCGCCAGCCGTCGGGTAAACCTGCACTGCTACCATTTCTTTATGGCGTTTGACGCGAACACGGCTTTTCTTGGCTCCTCGCCGGAGCGGCTATGGCGGCGGCGGGGAAATCTGCTGCGCACTGAAGCGTTGGCCGGTACGGTTGCCAGCCACCCTGAAGATCGCCAGGCGCAGCATCTGGCGAACTGGCTGATGCATGACGATAAAAACCAGCGGGAAAATATGCTGGTGGTGGAGGATATCTGCCAGCGGCTGCAGGATGATGTGCAGTCTCTGGAAGTGCTGCCGCCGCAGGTGGTGCGTCTGCGTAAAGTACAGCATCTGCGCCGTTGTATCTGGACGACGCTGACGTCGCCTGACGACGCGCGCTGCCTGCAGCAACTGCAGCCTACAGCGGCGGTCGCCGGGCTGCCGCGCGATATCGCGCGCCAGTTTATCGAGCATCATGAGCCGTTTGTTCGGGAGTGGTATGCCGGGTCGGCAGGCTATCTCAGCCGCGAGCGCAGCGAGTTCTGCGTGGCGCTGCGTTCGGCGAAAGTGACGGGCGATACCCTGCGTCTCTACGCGGGTGCCGGGATTGTGCGCGGCTCGGATCCTGAGCAGGAGTGGCAGGAAATCAACAGTAAAGCGGCGGGATTACGGTCATTGGTGCTCGACGAATAAAATATTCTCGACTCATATCAATAACCTGTCAGCAGAGATTATTTATACTATATCGCAAAATTGATACCGGACAATCTCATGTCAGTAAGCGCATTTAACCGACGCTGGGCGGCGGTGATCCTTGAAGCTTTAACCCGTCACGGCGTGCAGCATGTCTGTATTGCGCCAGGGTCGCGCTCGACGCCGCTGACGCTGGCGGCAGCAGAACACAGCGCCTTAATTCATCACACCCATTTCGATGAGCGCGGACTGGGGCACCTGGCCCTGGGGCTGGCGAAAGTGAGTAAACAGCCGGTGGCGGTGATTGTGACTTCCGGTACGGCGGTGGCGAATCTCTATCCCGCGCTGATTGAAGCTGGGCTCACCGGGGAAAAGCTGATCCTGCTGACCGCCGATCGGCCTCCGGAGCTTATTGACTGCGGGGCAAACCAGGCTATCCGTCAGCCGGGCATGTTCGCCTCGCATCCGTCGCACACCCTGTCATTGCCGCGCCCGAGCGAAGATATTCCGGCGCGCTGGCTGGTGTCGTCCATTGATAACGCCATGGGACAGTTGCATGCCGGGGGCGTTCATATTAACTGCCCGTTCGCTGAACCGCTGTATGGCGACATGGATGATACCGGGCTTGCGTGGCAGCAGGCGCTGGGCAACTGGTGGCAGAGTGATAAACCCTGGCTGCGCGAAGCGCTGCATCTGGAGAGCGAAAAACAGCGGGACTGGTTTTTTTGGCGGCAAAAGCGCGGCGCGATCGTCGCCGGGCGGATGAGCGCGGCGGCAGGCAAAAAAGTGGCTGAGTGGGCGAATACCCTCGGCTGGCCGCTGATTAGCGACGTGCTGTCGCAAACCGGGCAGCCGCTGCCGTGCGCCGATCTGTGGCTCGGCAACCCCCGGGCGGTCGCCGAGCTTGAGCAGGCGCAAATCGTGGTGCAATTTGGCAGCAGCCTGACCGGTAAGCGTCTTCTGCAGTGGCAGGCTGGCAGCGAACCGGATGAGTACTGGCTGGTGGATAACCTGCTGGGGCGCCTGGATCCGGCGCAGCATCGCGGTCGCCGCCTGGTGTGCGATATCGAACGCTGGCTGGAACTGCATCCAGCGGAAAAACGTCAGGCCTGGTGCGTGGAAATCCCGCGCCTGTCCAGACAGGCCTGGCAGATGGCCGTCGCGCAGCGCGATACCTTCGGCGAAGCGCAACTGGCTCATCGCATCAGCGACTATTTACCCGAACAGGGACAACTGTTCGTCGGCAACAGCCTGGTGGTGCGCCTGATTGACGCCCTGGGGCAGTTGCCCGCCGGATACCCGGTCTACAGCAACCGCGGGGCGAGCGGTATTGACGGCCTGATTTCAACCGCCGCCGGGGTGCAACGCGCCAGCGCAAAAGCGACGCTGGCTATCGTGGGCGACCTCTCCGCGCTGTACGATCTCAACGCGCTGGCGTTGCTTCGTCAGGTGTCCGCGCCGTTTGTGCTGATTGTGGTCAACAACAACGGCGGGCAGATTTTCTCGCTGCTGCCAACGCCGGAAGCCGTAAGGGAGCGGTTTTACGCCATGCCGCAGGACGTGCATTTCGACCACGCCGCGCAGATGTTTGGTCTGCGCTACGCCCGGCCGGAGAGTTGGGCGCAACTGGACGAGGTGATGAGCCACGCCTGGCGGCAGCCTGCCGCGACGATCATTGAGCTGGTGGTCAATGACACAGACGGCGCGCAGATGCTGCAACACCTGCTGGCGCAGGTAAGCCACCTGTGACCCTACAGGCCGTTGCCCGACCGGGGAGAACCGCGGATTGCTGGCTGGTCTTCCTGCACGGTTTTTCCGGCGATGACCGCGAATGGCAGCCGGTGGGAGAGACCCTCGGCGACTATTCGCGGCTGTATGTGAACCTGCCCGGCCACGGCGCCTCAGGCGACGTGGCGACCCACAGCTTTGCGACGGTCTGCGCGCAGCTGAAAAGCACGCTCCTTCGTTATAACATTCGAAATTACTGGCTGGTGGGCTACTCGCTCGGCGGCCGGGTGGCGATGTATTTCGCCTGTTGCGAATCCCATCCAGGGCTCAACGGTATTGTCGTCGAGGGCGGTCATCCCGGGTTACAGGATGAGGCTGAGCGGCGGGCGCGGCTGTCCTCTGATGAACAGTGGGCGCAGCGTTTTGCCGGTGAACTGCTGTCAGATGTTTTTGATGACTGGTATCGTCAGCCGGTTTTCGCGTCGCTCGACGAGGCGCAGCGTCAGGCGCTGGTGCAACTGCGGGCGCGCAACAACGGTCCGCGGCTGGCGGATATGCTGCTGGCCACCTCGCTTGCGGTTCAGCCGGACCTGCGGGCGTCGCTTGCGGCTCGCGACTATGCTTTCTGGTACCTCTGTGGCGAACGTGACCCGAAGTTTCGCGCTATTGCGCAGGCGCTGGGCGCGTCGTGCCATTTGATTTCACACGCCGGACACAACGCGCACCGGGAGAACCCCGGGGAAGTGGCGGAGCGTCTGGCGCAGATTGTGCATTTCTGATTAAAGGACCCATTATGATCCATCCTGATGAAAACATGCTCTACGCGCCGGTTGACTGGCAGGACTGTTCCGAAGGTTTTGAGGATATTCGCTATCACAAGTCGGCTGACGGGATTGCGAAAATCACCATTAACCGCCCGCAGGTGCGTAATGCGTTTCGTCCTCTGACGGTAAAAGAGATGATTCAGGCGCTGGCCGATGCCCGCTATGACGACAACATCGGCGTTATTGTGCTGACCGGGGAAGGCGAGAAGGCGTTTTGCTCCGGCGGCGACCAGAAGGTCCGCGGCGACTACGGCGGCTACCAGGATGACACCGGCATGCATCACCTCAACGTGCTCGATTTCCAGCGTCAGATCCGCACCTGTCCGAAACCGGTGGTGGCGATGGTGGCCGGGTACTCCATCGGCGGCGGTCATGTGCTGCACATGATGTGCGACCTGACCATTGCCGCTGAAAACGCCATCTTCGGCCAGACCGGGCCGAAAGTCGGCTCCTTCGACGGCGGCTGGGGCGCTTCCTATATGGCGCGCATCGTCGGGCAGAAAAAAGCGCGCGAAATCTGGTTCCTGTGCCGTCAGTACAACGCTCAGGAAGCGCTGGACATGGGGCTGGTGAACACGGTTGTTCCGCTGGCGGAGCTGGAAAAGGAAACCGTTCGCTGGTGTCGCGAAATGCTGCAAAACAGCCCGATGGCGCTGCGTTGCCTGAAAGCGGCGCTGAACGCCGACTGTGATGGCCAGGCAGGGTTGCAGGAGCTGGCGGGTAACGCCACGATGCTGTTCTATATGACCGAAGAAGGGCAGGAAGGGCGCAATGCGTTCAACCAGAAGCGTCAGCCTGATTTCAGCAAATTCAAACGGAACCCGTAATGTCAGCACCTGAGCGTAGTGCCCGGATCTACCGTTGGCAGATCCCGATGGATGCGGGCGTGGTGCTGCGCGAGCGGCGCCTGAAAACCCGCGAGGGTTTATTGCTCTGTTTGCGTCAGGGCGAGCGCGAAGGCTGGGGGGAAATTTCCCCTTTGCCCGGGTTTAGCGCCGAAAGCCTGGAAGAGGCGCAGGCCGAGGCCGTGGCCTGGACGCAGCGCTGGCGCGACGGTGATGACGCCGCGCTGCCGCTGCTGCCGTCAGTCGCGTTTGGCGTAAGCTGCGCGCAGGCCGAACTCACCGGTGAGTTGCCCGATGCGGCCGATTACCGCGCCGCGCCGCTGTGCACTGGCGATCCGGACGAGCTGTTTGCCGTCCTCCAGCAAATGCCGGGGGAGAAAGTGGCGAAGGTGAAGGTCGGACTATGGGAGGCGGTGCGCGACGGTATGGTGGTCAACCTGTTGCTGGAAGCGATCCCCGATCTGAAGCTGCGCCTTGACGCTAACCGCGCGTGGACGCCGCTGAAGGCGCAGCAGTTCGCGAAATACGTCAACCCGGACTACCGCGCACGCATTGCGTTTCTAGAGGAGCCCTGCCGCACGCGGGACGATTCCCGCGTCTTT
>Ga0213878_10000363_pt1 | contig 17117 bp, 10 predicted proteins | sample VelepicoBEBS_R02_FD_161053 | JGI IMG/M metagenome (GOLD analysis project Ga0213878, IMG submission 161053) | Vellozia epidendroides bulk soil microbial communities from rupestrian grasslands, the National Park of Serra do Cipo, Brazil - BS_R02 | ecosystem: Environmental > Terrestrial > Soil >... | reverse complement strand
TATCGCTCGCGGCGAAATCGGCGAGGTTATCCACTTTTACGGCACCCACAACGAAGACTATATGGCCGACCCGCTCGCGCCCATTCACTGGCACTGCTTTAAGGAAACCGCCGGGCTCGGCGCGCTAGGGGACTTAGCCGCGCACATCGTCAACATGGCGCACTACCTGGTCGGCGACATCGAACAGGTCTGCGGCGATTTAAAAATCGTCGTCCCGGAGCGCCCCGCGCACGCCGGTTCATCGCAGAGGGTCGCGGTGGAGAATGAGGACCAGGCGCATGCGATGGTGCGCTTCGCCAGCGGCGCGCAGGGCGTCATTGAAACCTCCCGCGTCGCCTGCGGACGCAAGATGGGGCTGTCGTATGTCATTACCGGCACCAAAGGCGCCATCAGTTTTACCCAGGAGCGGATGGCGGAGTTGCAGCTGTATCTGCATGAGGACCCGGTAAATCGCCAGGGTTTCCGCACGCTGCTGGTAGGGCCAGCACACCCGGAGTATGCCGCTTTTTGCCTTGGGGCAGGACACGGCATCGGCTTTAACGATCAAAAAACGGTGGAAGTTCGCGACCTGGTGGACGGCATCGCTGCCGATGCGCCCATGTGGCCGGATTTCGAAGAGGGCTGGAAGGTGTCGCGGGTGCTTGACGCTATCGCCCTTTCTCACCGCGAAGGCCGCTGGCTGAACGTGATTGACATTGTTTGACGAGGTATCAACGTGGAAAAGCAGTTTGATGTGATATGCATGGGCCGGGTGGCGGTTGACCTCTACAGCCAGCAGATTGGCGCGCGGCTTGAGGATGTGTCGAGTTTTGCCAAATACCCTGGCGGCTCGTCGGGAAACGTCGCCTACGGTACGGCGCGCCAGGGATTGCGCTCATCAATGCTGGCGCGGGTCGGCGACGAACATATGGGGCGTTTCCTGCGCGAGGAGCTCAACCAGGTAGGCTGCGATACCAGCCATCTCATCACCGATAAAGAACGGCTGACGGCGCTGGTGCTGCTCGGGATTAAGGACCGGGACACCTTTCCGCTGATTTTTTACCGCGACAACTGCGCCGATATGGCGATTACCGCAGACGACGTGGACGAAGCGTACATCGCGTCATCCCGCTGCCTGGCGATTACCGGCACGCATCTGTCGCATCCGCAAACCCGCGAGGCGGTGCTGACGGCGCTGGGTTACGCCCGCCGTCACGGCGTACGCACGGTGCTGGATATCGACTACCGCCCGGTGCTGTGGGGACTGACGTCGCTGGGCGACGGCGAAACGCGGTTTATCGCCGCCGACCAGGTGACCCGCGAGCTGCAGGAGGTACTGCACCTGTTCGACGTTATCGTCGGTACTGAAGAGGAGTTTCACATCGCGGGCGGCAGCACTGAGACGCTACAGGCGCTGGCGCAGGTGCGGAACGTGAGCACGGCGACCCTGGTGTGCAAGCGCGGGGCGCTGGGCTGCTCGGTGTATACCGATGCGATTCCGTCCCGGCTTGACGATGGCCTGACCGTTACCGGCGTGCGGGTGGAGGTGCTCAACGTGCTGGGCGCCGGGGATGCGTTTATGTCCGGCTTGTTGCGCGGCTACCTCAACGACGAAGGCTGGGAGCAGGCCTGCCGCTATGCTAACGCCTGCGGCGCGCTGGTGGTATCGCGCCACGGCTGCGCGCCCGCGATGCCGAGTAAAATCGAGCTTGATGATTACCTGTCGCGCGAGCGCGATGTGCCGCGCCCGGATCTCGACCCGCGTCTTAACCACCTGCACCGGGTCACCACCCGCCGCCGCGCGTGGCCGGAGCTGTGCGTGATGGCGTTTGACCACCGCAGCCAGCTTGAGGAGATGGCGATGCAGTGCGGTGCCAGCCTCAAGCGCATACCGACGCTGAAAACGCTGATTCTGCAGGCCAGCCGCGAAGCGGCGCAGCGCGCCGGGCTTGAGGGGAAGGCCGGGCTGTTGTGCGATGGCACCTTCGGCCAGGATGTGCTGAATGCGATAACCGGGGAGGGCTGGTGGATAGGACGGCCTGTCGAGCTGCCGGGCTCAAGACCGCTGGAAATGGAGCACGGCAATATCGGTAGCCAGCTTATCAGTTGGCCGCAGGAGCACGTGGTGAAATGCCTGGTCTTCTTCCACCCGGAGGATGCGCACGGCCTGCGTCTGGAGCAGGAGCAGAAGGTGGCGGAGGTCTACCACGCCTGCTGTCAGTCCGGGCATGAGCTGTTGCTGGAGGTGATTTTACCGGCCGGGATGTCGCGCAGCGACGATCTCTATCTGCGGGCGGTTTCCCGCTTCTACAACTTAGGGATTTACCCCGACTGGTGGAAGCTGCCGCCGCTCTCTTCTGCGGGCTGGATGGCGCTTGGCGAGATTATCGAGCGGCGCGACCCGCACTGTCGCGGCGTGGTCATCCTCGGCCTGGATGCCCCGGCGGAGCAGCTTCGCGCCGGGTTTAACGCGGCGGCCGATCACGCGCTGGTGAAAGGGTTCGCCGTGGGCCGCACGTTGTTTGGCGACGCCTCCCGCGCGTGGCTGAAACATGATATCGATGATGCGCAACTGGTGGCGCGCATTCGGGACAACTACTTGCAGCTTATAGCCTGGTGGCGTGAGCGCGGACAAGCATAATTCAGGAGAAGACTATGGCTGTGCAATTAGGTATTAACCCGCTGACATGGACCAACGACGATCTCCCGTCTCTCGGCGCGGAAACGTCGCTGGAAACCTGCTTGAGCGAAGGTAAAGAGGCCGGATTCGCCGGTTTTGAACTGGGCAATAAATTCCCGCGTGAAGCGCACCTGCTCGGACCGACTCTGCAGCGCCACGACTTGCAACTGGTGTCCGGCTGGTACTCCGGTCGCCTGCTGGAGCGCAGCGTGGAAGACGAAATTGCCGCAGTGCAGCCGCACCTGACGCTGCTGCGCGAGCTGGGCGCGAAAGTGATGGTGTTCGCGGAGGTGACGCACTGCATTCACGGCGAACAGCAGACGCCGGTGCACCTGCGTCCGCGTTTTCCGCAGGCGCGCTGGGCGGAATACGGCGAGAAGCTGACCGCTTTCGCCCGCTACACCCAGCAGCAGGGCGTGCAGATTGCCTACCATCACCATATGGGGACGGTGATTGAGTCCGCTGAGGACGTAGATAACCTGATGCACCATACCGGCGAAGAGGTAGGACTATTGCTGGATACCGGTCATCTGACCTTTGCGGGCGCCAACCCGCTGCAGGTTGCCCAGCGTTGGGCGTCGCGCATTAATCACGTCCACTGCAAAGACGTGCGCGCCGACGTGCTGGCGGAGGTGAAAAACCGGAAAACCAGCTTCCTCGACGCGGTGCTGAGCGGGGTGTTCACCGTGCCGGGCGATGGCTGCGTCAACTATGCGCCGATCATGTCACTGCTAAAAGAGAATCAGTATCAGGGCTGGTTAGTGGTGGAAGCGGAGCAGGATCCGGCTATCGCCCATCCGCTGACCTACGCGCATCTGGGCTATAACAACCTGAACCGTCTGGCGCGTAACGCCGGGCTTATCTGAGGAGGCGATATGTCGCGTTTATTATCGCGCTGGCAGCCGCCGGATGTGCAGGGCCGCACGCAGTCCGTCACGCCGGAGCGGGCGGGCTGGGGGTATGTCGGCTTTGAGGCGTTTGAGCTCAACGAGGGGCAGCAACTGACGCTGCCTGCGGTCAGCGAAGAGCGCTGTCTGGTGCTGGTGGCCGGACGTGCCTCCATCAGCACGCCGACCGCGCGGTTCGCCGATATCGGCGATCGGATGAGCCCGTTCGAGCGGAAAAAACCGTGGGCGGTATACGTCACGCCAGGTGAAACCGTGCAGGTGCAGGCGTTGACCCGGCTTGAGCTGGCGGTGTGCGCCGCGCCAGGTAAAGGCAACTGGCCGACCCGGCTTATCGCGCCGCAGGATATCGATGCCGAGGCTCGGGGTAAGGGAAATAACCAGCGCTATGTGCACAACATTCTGCCGGAGGATAAACCGGCCGACAGCCTGCTGGTGGTGGAGGTGTGGACGAATGAAGGCTGCACCAGTTCGTATCCAAGCCATAAGCACGATACCGACAACCCGCCGCAGGAAACTTACCTTGAGGAGACGTACTATCATCGCCTCAACCCGGAGCAGGGGTTTTGCATGCAGCGGGTGTATACCGACGACCGGGCGCTCGACGAGTGTATGGCGGTGTACAACCGCGACGTGGTGATGGTACCGAAAGGGTATCATCCGGTCGCGACGATGGCGGGCTATGACAGCTATTACCTCAACGTTATGGCCGGGCCGGTACGGCGGTGGATGTTCACCTGGGAAGATGACCACGCGTGGATTAACAAAGACTACCCGCGGCAGTGAGCTGTCGCGTTTATAATGTTCGCCCTTTACCTGCCGGTGAAGGGCGATAAGATCTGCTCAGACCTCTTAAATATTCAGCATCCTGCGGTTCCGGTGTTATCCTTTGTTTTACCAGGTTTTTAACTTATCTCCCGGCTGCATCGATGTACATCTCAACCCGCTTTAAAATTGTTCTTCATTTGTGCGCGTTTCTCGTGGTGCTGTACAGCCTGACGATGATTCCGCCGATGCTGCTGGCGCTGATTGAAAAAGAGCGCAGCCTGTTTGCGTTTTTCTCCACCTTCGTGATTGCCTTTAGCACTGGGATGCTGTGCTGGGCGGCGACCCGTCAGGAAAAGGTCAACCTTGAGACCCGCGACGGGTTTCTGATTATCGTCCTGTTCTGGCTGCTTTTTTCCATTATCAGCGCCATGCCGCTGTGGATGGATGACGGGCTGTCCCTGTCGCTGGCGGACGCGATGTTTGAGGGTGTCTCCGGCATTACCACTACCGGCGCCTCTGTGTTTCACAGCGTGACGCCGTTGCCCAAATCGATACTTTACTACCGCGCCCAGTTGAATTTTGTTGGCGGGTTAGGCGTTATCGTGCTGGCGGTAGCGGTGCTGCCGCTGCTGGGTATCGGGGGAATGAAGCTGTATCAGTCTGAAATGCCAGGGCCGTTTAAAGAGGAGCGCCTGACGCCGCGGCTCGCGGATACGGCGAAGAGCTTGTGGGTAACCTATATGCTGCTTGGTGGCGCCTGTACGATAGCTTACTGGGTTGCCGGCATGACATTTTTCGATGCCTTGTGTCACGGGTTGTCGACCGTTTCGTTAGGGGGATTCTCCACGCGCACTGAGAGTATCGGCTTTTATCAAAGCGACGCGATTGAGCTGGTGGCCGGGGCGTTTTCACTACTGTCGGCGGTCAACTTTACGCTCTATTTTGTCGCTATCACCCGTCGCAGCCTGAAGCCGTTTCGCCGCAATGCGGAGCTGCGCTTTTTTCTCATGATGGTGGCTCTCGTGGTGGCGGTGGTGACCGTGGGGGTCTGGCGGGCGGGAATGTACGACCTGCCGCAGTCGTTTGTTCACGCCTTCTTTCTGACCAGCTCGATGATGACGGACAACGGACTGGCCACGGCGGATTATGCCTCCTGGCCGCGGGATATTATCGTATTGCTGCTGTCCGCGAGCTTTTTTGGCGGCTGCGTGGGGTCAACCTGCGGGGGGATTAAGGCGCTGCGTTTTCTGATCCTGTTTAAGCAAAGCCGCCACGAGATTCACCAACTGGCCCATCCGCGCGCCATTATGAGTATTCGCGTCGGCAAAGCCATCATCAACGACCGCGTACTGCGCTCGGTCTGGAGCTTCTTCTTCCTCTACATCCTGACGACCTGCGCGTTTGTATGGCTGCTTAATTTGCAGGGATACGACCTGCTGACGTCGTTTGCGACGGTGGCGGCGTGTATCAACAACATGGGGCTGGGGTTTGGCGAAACGGCAGCCGGGTTCGCGACATTAAACGATACGTCGAAATACCTGATGTGTGCGGCCATGCTGTTGGGGCGTCTGGAGATCTTTCCGGTGCTTATTCTGTTATCCAGAACCTTCTGGCGCAGCTAGTCGTGGTCAGCGCTGGGCGGACGTGTCGGAGACCTGGCTTGACTCCTGGGCGGCTTTTTTATCCTGATGGTGGTACCAGGCGCCGACAGAGGAATAGACAAAACGTCCAAAGAAGAAGAGAAAGCTGATGAGCAAAATGATCCGGGTCATGCGACTGTTAAATCGGTGTCGTTTTCGCATACTGGTTGCCTGGTTCACAAAGGGTCCTTAAATGATACCCATGACTGGGCGGTACGCACATTAAGGCACAGCCTTGCGGCGGGGTCAATTGTCGGTGATGTAAAATTCCGTCAGAAAAAAGATGACGTAATGTTATATAAAGAATAATTATCTTCGAATCGCCATTCTTTTCATGAGACGAAAAACCAAAAAAGCAGGATTAATCAATCAAGGGGGCGCTTTTGTTGATTTAAGTCAAATGCTATGCCCGGTTGATAATTAAAATTCCTTATCTATTCCGCGCTATCGTAATTTTCGCGGCGATTAACGCAGGTTGGATGCCTGTCTGAATATACCCATCAGGAATTGGGGTATCTGTAGAGCATCTATGCGTTTTACTGAATGGTATAAAAATAACCGTGATAAATGGTGGGGATTACCGCTGGTATTGCCCCTGTTGCTGTTACCGCTTGCCCGCGATACAAATACCTTTGTTCGTCTCGATAATGGGGTCGTCGCGCTCTATTATATGCCCCTGGCGTTACTGCTCAGCATGATGCTTTTTTTCGGCTGGGAGGCGCTGCCCGGTATTGTGCTCGGGGTCTGGTGCGTCATTACCCGGGGGATGAATTTCACCGATTCGCTCGGGGTGACGCTGCATTTTCTTATCCCCATTATTCTCAGTTGGGGCGGCTACCGGGTTTTTGTGCCGCGGCGACACCATGTCTCTCACGGTAACTCGCGGCTGATGGCGCAACGCTTGTTCTGGCAAATGTTTTTCCCGGCGTCGGTATTCCAGATTTTACTGCAGTTTGCGGTTTTTTTCGACATGCTGCCGCCGACGGCGTCAATGGCGGGAATTGCCCCCCTTACGCTGAACAGCCTGATCAACTATCAGTCGCTGCTGGTGGGGTGCCTGACCGGCGTGCCGCTGTGCTACTTTATTATTCGCATTATTCGTAACCCGCTCCACCTCCGCGGGTTTATTTCCCAGTTACGTTTGCAAATAGACAAAAAAGTTTCCGCAGTGGAAATTATTATCTGGGTAATAGTATTGCTGTTCGTCCTGTCATTGCTATTAATGCCAATGACTGACTCAAGCACAATATTTAGCACAAACTACACATTATCTTTACTTCTTCCCGTAATGTTATGGGGTTCGATGCGATTTGGTTATCGATTTATGTCGGTACTCTGGACGTCGATATTGATAATAAGTATTCATTATTATTATCGTTATATCCCTGATTTTGGCGGTAACAGTAATCAGATGGCGATTACCTCGTCGAGTTATCTGGTGTTCTCTTTTATCGTGGTTTATACCTCCATGCTGGCAACCCAGCAGCGCTTAACCCACCAGCGGGTAAAGCGAATGGCGTTTATCGACCCGGTTGTTCATATGCCGAACCTGCGTGCGCTCAGCCGGGTGCTGGCGACCTCGCCGTGGTCGGTGCTCTGCTTCCTGCGTATTCCCGAGCTGGAGGTGCTGGGCCGTCACTACGGCATGATGCTGCGCATTCAGTACAAGCAGACGCTGGCCCAATGGCTGGACGATTTCCTGCAACCAGGCGAGTGCGTTTATCAGCTGTCCGGGCACGACCTCGTCATCCGGTTGAATACCGAGGCGCATCAGAAGCGTGTTGAGGCGCTGGATATTCTGGTGAAAAAGTTTCGCTTCATCTGGGATGGTATGCCGCTGCAGCCGAACGTCGGTATCAGCTACTGCTATGTACGCTCGCCGGTGCAGCATCTGCCGTTGCTGCTGGGGGAACTGAGCACCATTGCGGATCTGTCCCTGACGACCAGCCACCCGGAAAGCCTGCAGCGCAGTAGCGCCATGCGTCTGCAGCAGCGGCTTAAAGACAAAATCGCGATGATGAACCGCCTGCAACTGGCGCTTGAAGAGGACCGTTTTCGCCTGATGGCGCAGCCCATTGTGGGTATTCGCGGCGATGACTATTACGAGATCCTTCTGCGTATGGTCGGCGAACAGGGGGAGCTTATCGGTCCGGCGGAGTTCCTGCCTGTGGCGCACGAGTTCGGCCTTTCGTCGCGCATTGATATGTGGGTCGTCGAACATACGCTGCGCTTTATGAACGCGCACCGTGACGTCCTGCCGGGGCTGCGCTTGTCAATCAACCTGTCGCCGTCATCGGTGTGCAACACCCATTTTCCGCGCAGCGTCGAAACACTATTAGAAACCTATCACGTCGAAGCCTGGCAACTGATTTTTGAGATAACCGAAAGTCAGTCGTTGAACCACCCGGCGCAGGCTTACCTGACGCTGGAACAGCTGCATCAGCTCGGGTGTCGTATCGCCATTGACGATTTTGGCACCGGCTACGCCAGCTATGCGCGGCTCAAAGAGGTCAATGCCGATATTCTGAAGATTGACGGCAGCTTTATTCGTAACCTGGCGAGCAGCAGCCTCGATCACCAGATAGTGACCTCGATTTGCCATCTGGCGCGGATGAAGAAGATGCAGGTGGTGGCGGAGTATGTCGAAACCGAAGAGATGCGCACAGCCGCCATTGCGCTGGGCATCGATTATCTGCAGGGGTATGGCATTGGCAAACCAGCGCCGCTGGAGACGCTGGTTGCCGTGGATGCGCCGATGAAATCAGGCAGCGGCGATATCTGGTGACGCTTCTTCGGTGATTTTCAGCAGCCAGCCGGTGACGCCTTGCCAGTACAGCTGTTCTTTTTCGAGATCCAGCAGCACCAGCGCGTTCTGGCTGAACCAGTCGTGCGGGAAGATGAGCGTCCAGTGGTGGGCTTCCATCTTCAGCGTCAGCTTCGGCGGCGTGGTGGTCGCCTGGCGTTGGTTGTTGAGCAGCACGCCCAGACGCAGCAGCTGAATCATCGGCAGGAACTGCTTTTTCTTAAACAGGGTGAAGCGGGGCAGTTCATCGAGCTTAATGGCTTTACGATGGTAGCGTACGAGCGTCGCCATCAGCATCTGCTGTTCCTGATTAAAGCCCGGCAGGTCGCTGTTTTGCAGGATGTACGCCGAATGGCGGTGCATACCGCTGTGGTTGATGTTAAGTCCCACTTCATGCAGCATCGCCGCCCATTTCAGCAGAGCCGCCAGTTGCGGATTCGCCAGTTTCGGGTTCTGCTCGACCCACTGCTCGTACATCTGCGTGGTGGTTTCCAGCACCCGCCGCGCCTGTTCGCGATCGATATTGTACTGGCTGGCCAGACTTTGCGCCGTCCGGCTGCGAATATCGTCGTGGCGGAAACGGCCTTCCATTTCATACAGCACGCCTTCGCGCAGCGCGCCGTCCGACAACCGCAGTTCTTTAATCGACAGCGCGTCAAATACGCCGCAGAGGATCGAAAGCCCGGGAACAAACACCGCCTGGCGGTCTTCGGACAGGCCCGGCAGACTGAGGGCGTCGAACGACTTGAACTTCAGTACCTCTTCGACCACGCGGTCCAGCCGTTCCGGGGTAATGATGCCGTCTTTTTCGCCCAGTTCGATCAGCACTTCGTGGACGGCCTTAATGGTGCCGGAGGCGCCTAACGCGACGTTCCAGCCCTGAATGCGGTACTGCCAGGCGAGGGTTTCCAGCTTCTGCACAGCGGCCAGGCGGGCGCGCTGGAAGTTCTCTTTGCTGATAACGCGCCCGGCGAAAAAGAGCTGGGCAAAGCTGACGCAGCCCATGCGGCGGCTTTCGACCAGTTGCGGCTCAAAATCCTCGCCAATCACAAGCTCCGTTGAGCCGCCGCCGATATCAATAACCAGCTTGCGGCCTTTTTCCGGCTGTGTATGCTCGACGCCCATAAAAATCAGGCGCGCTTCTTCGTTGCCGGAGATAATCTCGATGGGGTAGGGAATAATCTTCTCCGCCCGCTTGAGGAACTCCTGCGCATTCAGCGCCTGGCGTAGGGTGTGGGTACCGACGATACACACGCTGGAGGCCGAAAACCCCTGCAGACGTTCGGCAAACAGCGACAGGCAGCTTAGCCCGCGCTCCATCGCCTCTTCGCTGAGCATGTTGTTTTCGTTCAGGCCATCCGCCAGATGCACGCGCTGTTTCAGGCGACCAATTATCTGCATCGCGCCATCAACGACGCGTGCAATCACCATATGAAAGCTGTTCGATCCCAGATCTATCGCAGCGATTTCCTGCGGTCGCGGTGTTTTATTTTTTATGGGCATAGATTAGTCGGGTTGCTCAAGTGATTTGATGTAGTCGTAAATCGCCAGTTGCGCCCGCACCTTGCGGCGATTGCCGCGGGGCACATAACGATTACTCAGTTCTTTGTCGACGTAGCGCGCTTTCACTGTATCGCTGAACAGGATATCGATAATGTCCAGAATACGCTGCTTCAGGCGCGGGTCCAGCAGCGGCGTCGCCACTTCGATACGATAATCGATGTTGCGCGTCATCCAGTCCGCCGACGACAGCCAGACTGTTTTTTCGCCGCCGCTCTCAAAAATATAGATCCTGTCGTGCTCAAGGTAGCGGTCAACGATGCTAATCACGTTAATATTTTCGCTGATACCTTCCAGTTGCGGGATCAGCGAGCACATGCCGCGGATCAGCAGGTTGACCGGAACGCCGGAACTGGAGGCGGCATACAGCCTGTCTACCAGCCCTTTATCAACCAGGTTGTTGAGCTTCAGCGTAATACCGGACGGCAGTCCGTTTTGCGCGTTGACTATCTCATTGTCGATCATCTCATACAGCAGGCGACGGGAGTTTTGCGGCGACACCATCAGGTAATCGAAACTCACCGGGCGATAAGGGTTTTCGATAAAGTTAAACACCCGGCGCACCTCGTTGGTGATACGCGCATCGGCGGTCAGCAGCGAGTAGTCGGTGTAAATCCGCGCCGTTTTCTCGTTGAAGTTCCCGGTACCGATGTGGGCATAGCGCACGACCTCATCGCCCTCTTTACGGGAGATAAGGAACAGCTTGGCGTGAATTTTCAGCCCTGGCGCCGAGAAAATAACGTGGACGCCAGCGGCCGTCAGGCGCTTGGCCCAGTGGATGTTGGCTTCTTCATCAAAGCGGGCCTGCAGCTCCACCACCACGGTGACTTTCTTGCCGTTATGCGCAGCATGAATCATCGCGTCGATAATGCGCGAGTCTTTCGCCACGCGGTAGATGTTGATTTTGATCGCCAGTACGCTTGGGTCAAATGAGGCCTGGCGCAGCAACTCCAGTACGTGCTCAAAAGTGTGGTACGGGAAGTAGAGCAGCACATCGCGCTCGCGAATGGCGTCGAAGCCGTTACGGAACTTATCGAACCAGACGTGACGCAGTCGGGGCAGCGGCTTGTTGACCAGGTTGGCCTTGCCGACATTCGGGAAGCCGATAAAGTCTTTGAAGTTGTGATAGCGTCCGCCCGGAACGATGGAGTCGTAGCGTGAAATAGCCAGCTTTTTACGCAACATTTCGACCATGGCGTCCGGCATATCGCGCTGATAGACGAAGCGCACCGGCTCGGCGGTCAGGCGCTGTTTCAGGCTCGACGACATCAGCTCCATCAGGCTCGACTCCATCTCGTGCACCAGGTCATATTCGGCGTCACGGGTCATTTTCATCGAGTAGGCGTTGAGCGCGTCGTAGTCAAAGAAGCCTTTGAAGATATCATCCAGGCAATAGCGCAGGATGTTATCCAGTAAGATCATCGGTTTGCGGCGACGTGGCGTTTCCGGCGGCAGGTTCACGAAACGCGGAACCTTGTCGGACGGGATCTCCAGCAGCGCGTAGTTGATCTCGTCGCCGCGGATAATTTCAACCGCCAGATAGGTGTAGTCATCTTTCAGGAACTGCACCAGATCGGTTTCACGGTTGATAAGAATAGGGGTGATATGCTGGCGCAGGTACTGCTTAAAGTAGTGACGCAACCAGCTCTGCTGGTTGGCCGACAGCTGTCGCTCGTTGATCAGGAAGATTTGGTTGCGCGTCATTTCCAGCAGCAGCTCGTTGTACAGGCCGTCAAACTCCTGGTCGGCTTTCAGCACCCGGGCCTGAATTTTGCCTAACAGGTGACGGGAATGCGCGGTGATGCCCTGTTCTTCGCTGATGATGATACGCCGCTTCAGTTCTGCAAATCGTACCTTATAGAATTCATCAAGGTTGTTGGAGTAGATCCCCAAAAATCGCATGCGCTCTATCAACGGGTTGCTTTTATCCGCCGCTTCCTGGAGAACGCGCTCGTTAAAGGACAACCAGCTGAGTTCTTTTTCGATATAAAGCTTATCCTGACCCATGAACATCCATACTCCAGTTGATTGGTACAGCGTTTTCATTATGGCGAGCTTTGCCATTGAATGTCCAACTATGTCAAAGAAGTATGACAGTTTTCAGTGAATAAGTTGTGAGGGTGAAAGCAGACGCCTTTTCCCGCTTACGCTATGTTTTCCTGCGAAAAGGCTAACGGAGTCAGAGAATGTGGGAAATACGGGCGCTTGAGCTGAATAATCAGGAATTCTGGAGCTGGGCGTCAGCCTGTCAACTCGTGGAGTATGCTTCACAGCATGGTTTCAATACCGTAGTGGTCGGGCAGGCCGATTTATTTGGCAAGCTGGTATCGCCGCCGGGCTACACGCCGTTTCACTACAACGACAGAATTTCAGGCCAGCAACGGGCCCGGTGCATTTATCTTAACCGACTGGCGCTGTACTGCCGCGAGAAGGGGTTGCATTTTTATTTACAGGCGAAGGAGTTGAATTTTCCCACTGAGCTGCTGCTGTCCCACCCCCACCTGCTGGAAAAGCAGGGGGTACGCTTTGATGCTGATTTCTGGAGCCAATGGCTGGCGGACAAAGCGCGCTGCGTATGTCAGAGCGTTCCTGCGCTAACGGGACTCATTATCGCCCTTTCCAGTACCGATGGCGTATTGCCGATCACGCGCCCCCGCTGGGACACCGGGCACGCGAACGATAAGGCGCGCGATCCCGCGCAGAGTCTCACATTATATCGGTGCTGCTTCACCGCGCTTTCGCAGACGATGGTGGAACAAAATAAGCACCTGGTGTTGCGCGTTTTCCCGGCAAGCAATGACGATCTTGGGACGGTGCTGGAGGCGATGGAATCCCTCCCTTCTTCTGTCTCGGTATCGATAAAAATGACCCCAGAACGCTTCTGGCCCGCTTTCCCCAATAACCCTGCGTTGCTGCAAGTGACCGAACGTGACGTATGGGTTGATATTGATCTTGCCGGAGAAGAGGTGGGATGGGGTGTTTTACCCTTTCTGCGAATTGACGAGCTACAGGGACGATTGCTGTGGTGCCAGAGTCGCAATCCCCGGATAAAAGGCGCGGTGTGTAAAACCAGCTGGGAGAGCGTGGATAACCACTGGGTTCAGGGAACCCTCAGTGAAAGCAACCTTTTTGCCTGCGGCCAGCTGCTGCGGGGCGGGGCCGGAAAAACACAGGAACAGCTGTTGGATCTCTGGCTGGCTGAATGCTACGGCTGGTGTCCGCAAACCCCGGTCGCGCGTCGTTTCCAGCAACTCCTTGAGCAGGCAACGCAGACGCTTTATCAGGCTATCTATGTGCGGGAGCACGTTTTTCATCGTCACAGCCAGCTTCCCGAAAGCTATGGGCAGGCGGTGTGGAGTTTATACAGCCAACTGGATCGCAACCACTGGCTTCCGGGGTCTGCGCAAGGGATCCGTTTTTCCCGGGACGATCCGACGCAGTCAATGGAAAATCTGACCTGCATCGCCCGACAAACGGATGAGGCGGCGAGCAGCGCGTTGACGCTGCGGGCGCAGGCGTTAGCGTTTGCCGATGAGGCGGCTTTTCCTTCGGCGCTGTATCAGCGCTGGCAGGAAGAGTGGCAGGGGTTTGCGCTTTACTGCCAACTGTTCGTGCATGCGCAAAAAGCGTTCTTTACGCTCCATTTTGCCCGTGAAGTGGATAACAGCTGGAGCATGCGTGAGATTTGTCATACTAACGTGCAGTCGCTGTATCGCTGCGCGTTTGAGATGGAAACGCTGTGCCAGCAGATGCCTGAGGCGTCACCGGGATTTCATGTCATGTTTGACTCGGGGCGGGTACGCAGCTTCGCCGATAGCCTGAGCGATGAACTCTCATCGCTCAGGCGGTAAAGGCTATAAGCTAAGATACAGCCCTTCGACCAGGCAGAGTATCGCCATCGCTTGCCCATAAGGCATGGGGGTCAGGGGAATAGTGCGGTAATGGTCGAGCGTGTGTCCCATTGAGGTGCCAAACGATACCTGCGTGAGTTCACCTTGCGGCGAAATATGCTGTATGACGCCCGCCAGTGCGCGCTGTGCGGCGGGAAGATAGCTCGCGTTGAGATAGCCGAGGCGAATCGCTTTCAGGAGCCCGGCGGCAAACCCTGCCGTCGCGGAGGCCTCGGGGTAGCTTTGAGGATCGTCGAGCAGCGTTGGCCACAGGCCGTTTTCGCACTGGCTGCGGGCGAGCGCCGCAGCCTGATTTTCAAGAATACCGCAGAGCTGACGGCGGAACGCGTCATGCTCATCAAGATTGAGCATCTCCAGCAATTCCGGGATCGCCAGGGTTATCCAGCTATTGCCGCGGGCCCACAAGGCGCCAGCGAAGTGGTGCCGACCCTCAAAGTTCCAGCCGTGAAACCACAGGCCGCTTTTTCGGTCCGTGAGATAATGAAGATGCTGCAAAAACTGAAACTTAGCTTCCTCTACCCAGCGGGGCCTGTCGAATAAAAGCCCGAGCTTCGCCAGCGGTAAGACCGCCATCATTAAAGTGTCGTCCCAGATTTGCTGTCGATGGGGGTTCTCATACGTCACATGCTGCATGCACCCTTCATCAGTGCGCGGCATCTGGCGATACAGGGCGTCGCCCCAGGTTTCGAGATAGGCGCGCCAGTCGCTGCGCGGCTCTTTCTGGTAACGCCAGCTCAGCGTCAAAAAGGGGCAAGCGGTATTGATATTTTTCTCCGGCGTACCCTCGGCAAAGCGTGTGGCGAACCAGTCGTCAATAATCTGGCGCGCCTGTACGGAGCCGGTCACTTCCTGATAGCGAAACAGGCCAAATAGACCGATGCCATGGGTCCACTCCCATCCGGCCCAGCCTTTGGTATCAATCACCCGCCCGTCAGGCAGGCGCTGGAGAAATTGCCCCTGATTATCCTCAATGGCAATCATGCTATCGATGAGTTTTTCGATAAGGAGGAGAGTCTCACGACGATTGACGTTATGCGACATGATAACTCCCGTTCATTGTCGTTACAGTAGAAGGCTGCCAGTGGCGGTTGCGGTGCGGATGCCCGGTGAGCAGTTCGACGACCTCGCGCACTTGCGGCGCAGCGTCTTCCGGCTTGCCGCCGCCGCGCAGTCTCTCCAGTTCGGTAACCAGAACCTGGTGCCTGGACTGGCTCAGGCGAAAACGAAAAGCGCCATACAGGGCAAGCAGGGTCAGAATGCCCGGGCCGACCAGGAACACCCACCAGATCCCGTTCAGCGCGCTGGCGCTTTGTGTCGCGACGCCTTTGGTGAAACCAAAGGCTTCCAACGCAAAGCCCACGATAAACAAGGCCAGCGCCTGGGAAAATTTACGCGTCAGCATCATGACGCCCGCGTAGATACCTTCACGTCGAACGCCGGTATACGCTTCATCTACATCCGGGAGAAAGTTATACACATTCCACGGGATCAGATAAGTACCACCACGAGCAATCCCCATGACGATAGCGCCGCCAAGCAAGAATCCTGTCACATGGTCCCAGGAGGCCGACAGCTGGCTGAACCACAGCAGCGCGCAAATGATCAGAGCGATGGCGACCTTGTACGCATTGCCATTGCCCATCCGGATACACAGCCAGGTAAAAAGCGGAATGGCGAAGAACTGGAACAGCGTCATCAGACTCATCGCCTGCGACGCGACGGACGCGCCGACCTGTAGCACGTAGGTCATGTAGTGCATAAACAGCGAGCCGAAAATGTCTAACGCCACCGCACCGCCGACATACATCATGATGTGAATACGGAAAGTACGCAGGCGGAAGGTGGAGGCCATTTCCCGGTACAGCGACAGCAGGGTTTTTCCTAACCCCTGTTGTGTCCTGGGGGGCGGTAAGTTTTCGCGCTCCCAGGTGCCTCGCCAGACAAAGAGCCACGGCAGAGCGAACAGAATGGCGAACACGATACCGATGTATAAAAACGCCTGCGATTTATCCGGGACATGGGCCATGATTTGCCCAGGGATTAGCGCGGAGAGAAAGGCGGTCGCTTGGGCAAACAGCATTCTGGTGCCCGACATTTTCGAGCGCAGATCATAGCGCGAGGTCATCTCTGCCGGCAGCGTATCATAGGGCACCATCAGCAGGGTAAAGACGGTGCTGAACAGCAAATAGGTGCCGAGATACCAGAAATAGCCGAAGCCGCTTACCCACATCAGCGCAAAACACAGCGACAGCGGGGCACCCAGAATAAAGAAGATCCGGCGGCGTCCCCAGCGGGTGCGAATATTATCGGTAATGTAGCCCATCACCGGGTCGGTGATGCCGTCCCAGATTTTGGCAATGGCGAAAATAGATGCGGCGGCGGCAGGGGATAGCCCGGCAACTTCGATATAGAAATAGAGCAGCCACAACCCCGTAATGGTCATGGCGCCGCTGCCAAAAATATCGCCCATCCCCCAGCACAGGATATTGCGGGTTTTTACTTCTCGTTGTGACGTTCTTGTTTTTGTCATTTGCGATAGCGTTTTACAGGAAAGAGGAGATCGCACAATAAAAGTGCCGGGAAATTCGGGAAATCGTGGCGGATGCGGTTTTATACAGAACTGCGAGCATGGCCGGAAAAGCGTTTCTCACCGCTCTGATGCCGTGAAATCGATCACGTTTTTTCCCGGGAGGAAAAGGCGAAGTGTGATGGGTATCGGTATTTACTCCGGGGCGAAACGGGAGTCTGTGCGCCATATCACGGTTTCTCGGCCGCTTGCCTGTCGTTTGTGATTATCGCGGCAAAACGCGCCTGTTGTGCCTCTCTGGCTGTACGAGGCGGGCGAGGCCTGTGTTCAGATAGCCTTCCGTT
>Ga0213878_10000362_pt1 | contig 17156 bp, 18 predicted proteins | sample VelepicoBEBS_R02_FD_161053 | JGI IMG/M metagenome (GOLD analysis project Ga0213878, IMG submission 161053) | Vellozia epidendroides bulk soil microbial communities from rupestrian grasslands, the National Park of Serra do Cipo, Brazil - BS_R02 | ecosystem: Environmental > Terrestrial > Soil >... | reverse complement strand
TGGACTTCAACAGTCCGTCTAGGAGATGAGGCGCTTGTCAGCGGAGTACATCGGGGCCAGTGGGCCAGCCGGGGCAACTTGGCAAATCCACGCACAAGGCCGGATACAAGGCAGCAGCCGACTTCTTCACGACACGATGCGGGTTAATGCCTATCGCCGGGAGGCATCCATACAAGGCCGGATACAAGGCAGCAGCCGACTTCTTCACGACACGATGCGGGTTAATGCCTATCGCCGGGAGGCATCCATACAAGGATCCCATGAAGAAGCTCTCTGCCGGCCTGCTCGCGCTCACGTTGGTCTGCACGACACCACTGATCCAGGCACAAGAGGCCAAGCCCTACAAGGAGGGGCAGGTGGTCGAGGTGTCCTAATCCGGACCAAGCCCGGCCGCTTCGACGACTACATGCAGTGGCTGGCCACCTCCTACCGGCCGCTGATGGAGGCCAACATGAAGGCCGGCCTCATCGTGGGCTACCGCATCTTCTCCGCTCAACCCCGGCACCCGAACGAGCCCGACCTCATCCTGACCATCACCTTCCCCAACATGGCAGCGCTGGACAGGATCGATGAGAGCGAGGCAGTCGCCGCCAAGGTGATGGGCAGCATGTCCGCGCAGAACAAGGCCACGGCTGAGCGCGGCTCGCTGCGCGAGGTGCTGGGCAGCGAACTGATCCGCGAGATGATGCTGAAGTAGCCGCGCGGCCGGGCGGAGGCCGCGGCGGTTCAGCCCGCCGCCAGCGCCCGCCCGATCAGGATCTTCTGCACCTCGCTCGTGCCCTCGTAGATCTGCGTCACGCGCACGTCGCGGTAGATGCGCTCGACAGGGAAGTCACTGAGGTAGCCGTAGCCGCCGTGGATCTGGATGGCCTCGGAGCAGACGCGCTCGGCCATTTCGCTGGCGAACAGCTTGGCCATGGCCGCCTCCTTCAGGCACGGCCGGCCGGCGTCCTTCAGGCTGGCGGCATGCCAGATCAGCTGGCGCGCGGCCTCGATCTGCGTGGCCATTTCGGCCAACTTGAACTGCACGGCCTGGTGCTCGAAGATGGGCTGGCCGAAGGTAACGCGGTCACGGCTGTAGCGCAGCGCTGCCTCGAACGCCGCGCGTGCCATGCCCACGCTCTGCGATGCGATGCCGATGCGCCCGCCCTCCAGGCCCGACAGAGCGATCTTCAGGCCCTGGCCCTCGTCGCCCAGCCGGTTGGCGGCCGGCACGCGGCAGTTCTCGAACAGGATCTGGGCCGTGTCGCTGCTGTGCTGGCCCATCTTTTCCTCGATGCGTGCAACCTGGTAGCCAGGGGTGCTCGTCGGCACGACGAAGGCACTGATGCCCCTCTTGCCGGCGGCCTTGTCGGTCACCGCCATGACGATGGCCACGTCGCCCTGCTTGCCGCTGGTGATGAACTGCTTGACGCCGTTGAGCACATAGTCGTCCCCATCGCGCACCGCCGTCGTGCGCAGGCCGCCGGCCTCGGAGCCCACGTGGGGCTCGGTCAGGCAGAAGGCACCCAGCATGTCGCCACGCGCCAGCGGCTTCAGGAAGCGTTCCTTCTGCGCATCGCTGGCGAAGGCCATCAGGATGGAGCAGACCGGGCAGTTGTTGACGCTGACCACCGTGCTGGTGCCGCCGTCGCCAGCCGCAATCTCCTCCAGGATGACCGAAAGCGCCAGGTAGTCCAGGCCCGCACCGTCCCATTCGGTTGGCACGGCCACGCCATAGCAGCCCAGGGCGGCCAGGCCCTTCAGTTGCTCGGCGGGGAAATGATGGTTCTTGTCCCAGGCGGCGGCATGGGGGGCGATCTCGGCCTGCACAAAGGCGCGGATGGCGTCCTGCACGGCGAGGTGGTCTTCGGGGAGGAGCATGGGTGGCGCTTTCCGACAAACGTTGGGATGGCGCCATTGTCGAATGCCCCTGGCGCCGTATCGCCGCGCTGGCGGCAGATCACCAGGCCAGGCGCTGCCCGGCGTAGTTGAAGAAGCTGCCCGTGTCCGCCGGCTTCACGCTGGCCAGCACAGTGCGCATGCCGGCGATGCTGGTCGTCGCGTCGATGTCAGCACCTGCGCCACCCATGTCGGTGCGCACCCAGCCTGGGTGGAAGCTGACGACGATGGCCTTGCCAGCGAGGGCCAGCGACGCGTCCTTCATCACCGAGTTCACGGCCGCCTTGGACGCGCGGTAGAGCCAGCCACTGGTGCCGGCGCGCAGGCCGATGGAGCCCATCTTGGACGAGATGATGGCCACCCGCGCGCCGGTCGCCAGTGCCTCGCCGATCTGCGGCAGCACGCGCATCGGGCCCAGCACATTGGTGTGCATGACGGCATCGAAGTCGGCCGCCGTCGGCGTCTCCAGGCCGGCCGTGGCGGGGCCGTAGACACCGGCATTGATGACGACGACGTCGAAGGCCTCGCCATCGATCTGCCAGGCCAGGCCGGACACGCTGGCCATGTCCGCCACGTCCAGCTTCAGCGCGCGGGCGCCGTGCGCGCGCAGGCGCTCCAGTGCGGCCTCGTCGCGTGCCGTGGCCGTGATGCGCGCACCGGCGGCGCGGTACTGGCGGACGAATTCGAGCCCGAGGCCCCGCGAGGCACCGATGATGAGGACATTCATGGTTTGGTGAGGGCCAGCTTCGCGGCCAGCAAAGTGAACAGCCCGGCGCCGCCGAGATGGAGGCTGCGGCCCACCCAGGGTCGCGGCTGGCTGCGGCGCAGCGGCGCGACGAGGGCGATCAGCGCCAGCAGGAAGAGCAGCCCCTGCGCGATGAACCACGCGCCCAGGACCAGGAAGGCCAGCGTCTTGCTCGGGGCGGCAGCATCGATGAACTGCGGCAGCAGCGCGAGGAAGAACAGCGCGACCTTGGGGTTGAGCGCATTCGTGAAGAAGCCCTGACGCGCGGTGCGCCACAGCGACAACGGGGCTGTGACCTCCGCGGCAGCGGGCGGCGGCCTCAGCCCCGCCCGTGCCATGCCCCATGCCACGTAGAGCAGATAGGCCGCGCCCACGAGCTTGACAAGCGTGAAGGCCTCGGCCGATGTGGCCAGCAGCGCCGCGAGGCCGAAGGCCGCCGCCAGCGTGTGCAGCACGCAGCCGGCCATGATGCCCAGCGCCGCCGCCAGGCCCTGGCGCCAGCCGCCGCGCAGCGTGCTGGCGACCGTGTAGGCCATGTCCACGCCGGGCGTCGCGTTCAGCACGAACACCGTCGCGGCAAACAGCCCGAGGTCGTGGACGCCCAGCGGCATGGCTTAGAGCAGCTCGACGGCCAGCGCGGTCGCCTCGCCGCCACCGATGCACAGCGCGGCCATGCCCTTCTTCAGACCGCGCTTCCGCAGCGCGCCCAGCAGCGTGACGACAATGCGCGCGCCGCTGGCGCCGATGGGGTGGCCCAGCGCCACGGCGCCGCCATGCACGTTGACGATGTCGTGCGGCAGCTTGAACTCGGCCATCGCGGCCATCGTGACGGCGGCGAAGGCCTCGTTGACCTCCCACAGGTCCACGTCGCCGGCTTGCCAGCCGGCCTTGGCCAGCGCCTTCTGAATCGCGCCCACCGGGGCGGTCGTGAACCAGTCGGGCGCCTGAGCGTGCACCGCATGGCTGACGATACGGGCGATGGGCTGCAGGCCGCGCGCCTTGGCCGTGCTCGCGCGCATCAGCACCAGGGCCGCGGCGCCGTCGGAGATGCTGGACGAGGTGGCGGCCGTGATCGCGCCGTCCTTCTTGAAGGCGGGCTTGAGCGTCGGGATCTTGTCGAGCTTGGCCTTGAAGGGCTGCTCGTCGAACTTGACGACGGTGTCGCCCTTGGGGCCGGACAGCGTCACGGGCGCCATCTCCCAGTCGAAGGCACCGCTTTCGTTGGCGGCCTTGGCGCGCTGGGTGGACGAGATCGCGTACTGGTCCATGGCCTCGCGGCTGAAGGCGTACTTGGCCACGCATTGCTCGGCGAACACGCCCATGGCCTTGCCGCGCTCATAGGCGTCTTCCAGGCCGTCCAGCGCCATGTGGTCATAGACGGCGCTCGCGCCGTACTTGATGCCCTTGCGCGCGAACATCAGGTGAGGCGCATTGGTCATGCTCTCCATGCCGCCGGCCACCATGACCTCCGCCGAACCGGCCGCCAGCATGTCGTGTGCGAACATCATCGTGCGCATGCCCGAGCCACACATCTTGCTCAGCGTGACGGCACCGGCGGAGTCCGGCAAGCCGGCCTTGCGCACCGCCTGGCGCGCAGGCGCCTGACCCTGGCCGGCCATCAGGCAGTTGCCCATCAGCACCTCGTCGACGGCATCGCCCGGCACGCCGGCACGCTCCACGGCCGCCTTGATCGCGATGGCGCCCAGCTCCCAGCCGGCCAGGCCGGCGAAATCACCCAGCAAGCCGCCGATGGGAGTACGGGCAGCGGAAACGATGACGATGGGGTCGGACATGAAGGGCTCCTGAAATGAACGGGATGCCGGCATTGTCGGCCTTTTGGTTGACGTTCACGTCAACCGCGCCAAAGCCTGTAGGCCCAGAAGGCCTCGTCCGTCGCGATGCGGCGGCGCAGCTCCTCGGGGCTGAAGCCGGTGAGCCGACGCGTCTCGCGGCACAGATGACTCTGGTCGGCGTAGTCGGCCTGGGCAGCGATGTGAGCCCAGCTGAAGCCCGGGCGGTCTTCCGCTGCGGCCACCGCATAGAAGGCGGCCTCGGCGCGCGACACCGCGCGCAGCTCGCGCATCGGCAGGCCCGCCCAGGCCTTGATGCGCCGCTCCAGCTGGCGCAGGCTGCGGCCTGCCGCGCTGGTGGCCGCGCGCATGGCCAGGGCCTCGGTCCAGTCGGCGTAGCGGCCGCTGGGCCGTTGGGCACCCAGCGCCTGCCAGCGCGGCTGCAAGAAGGCCTCGATGGCGGCCAGCTGCGCCGCTTCGCTGTCCATGCGGCTCAGCGACCCGGCCCAGTCGCGCCACTCGACCGGCAGGACCGGGCCGGCGTCGCCCGCCAGGTTGCGCCAGGAGGCCGGGTCGATGCCGGTCAGCGCGCGCAGCGCGTCGGGCAGGAACAGCAGCACCAGGCAGCGCTCCTCACCACGGCTGCGCATATGGGTGGGCTGGGTGAAGGGCCCAGCCAGCAGCAGCGGCGCCGGCGAATAGCCCGGCGGCGGCACCGAGAACCCGGGCGTGGCCAGCCACTGAGCATCGTTGCGGGCCAACACGTACAGCGACATCAGCGGCGTAGCCGGCAGGTAGCTGTCCAGCGCCGGCCCCTGCAGACCCAGGCCGCGGGTATCGCGCAGCAGCACGCCGCGCAGGCAGCCGGCCAACGACAGCGGCGGCAGCCAGAGACGGGCGGAAGGCTGGTGCATGCGGGCCAGTGTCGCATTCGTTCAAGACCGGCCCGTGCCGCCGCACCGACCATGCGAGCCATGACACAACTGACCTGGAACGACCTGCCAGGCCCGACCACGCGTTGGCTGGGCCTCCCCACGCTGTTCGCTCTGCGGCGCGACTACCTGGCCGGCATCGTCCGGCAGCAGCGCCACGGTGATCTGGTGCGCCAGCGCATCCTGGGAGAGCGCATCGTCGACGTGTTCGACCCCGAGCTGCTGCGCGCGCTGATGGTGGAGCACGCTGACGCGCTGCAGCGCTGGGAGCGCGGCCCCGAAGTGTTCGCCGGGCTGATGGGGCAGTCCGTACTGGTCACCGAGGGCGCCACCTGGCAGCGCCAGCGCCGCATGCTGATGCAGGCCTTCACGCCCAAGCGCGTGGCCAGCTATGCCGCGCTGATGGCCGAGGCGGCCATGGCCGGGCTGGACCGCGTGACGCCGGGCGAGGTGGTGCTGGACCACCTCTACAGCCACCTGACCATGGACGTGATCTCGCGCACGCTGTTCAGCTCGCCCATAGGCGACGACACCGCCGCGGCGGCAGATGCCGTGCAAGTACTCAGCGCAACGGCGCTGGCCGAGATGTTCTGGCCCATGACACTGCCGGACTGGCTGCCGCTGCCAGGCAAGGCCGCCAAGCGACGCGCGCAGCGGCTGCTGCACGGGCTGCTGGCGGCACGCATCCAGGGCCACCTGCCGTCGACCGGCGCGCACCCGGACCTGCTCAGCATGCTGAAGGCACTGCGCGACGAGGCCACGGGCGAGGCGCTATCGGCGCAGGAGGTGTACGACCAGTGCATGGTCAGCTTCCAGGCCGGCCACGAGACCAGCGCGACGGCCCTGCTGTGGTGGAGCGCGCTGCTGGCGGCCAATCCCGAGGTGCAGGCCCGCGCAAGGGCGGAGGTCGACACCCAACTGGCCGGCCACACGCCCACTGCAGCGCACGTGGACTCGCTGCCGTTCCTGACGGCCACGCTGAAGGAGGCAATGCGGCTATACCCACCGGTGGCTGCGCTGATGACGCGCCGGCTGACGCGCGAGATCACGCTGGGCGGAGTGCGCCTGCCGGCCCGCACGCTGGTGCGCGTGACGCCCTGGCAGCTTCACCGCGACCCGCGCTGGTGGCAAGAGCCGCAGGCCTTCCGCCCCGAGCGCTTCATGCCCGGAGCGGCCGAGATTCCGCGCGGCGCCTACATCCCCTTCGGCCTTGGGCCGCGAGTCTGCCTGGGCCAACACTTCGCGATGCTGGAGATGATGCTGATAGCGGCGCTGGTACTGCAGCGCTTCACGCTGGCCGGAGCCGAGCCGCCGCTGCCGCGCATGGGTGTCACGCTGCGGCCGGCGCACGGCCTGCGGCTGCGCCTGACGGCACGGCCCTAGCGCGCTAATGCGACGGCCGGCTACCGCAGTCCTGGCCGCGGGCCTCGGGCGCACGGCGACGTGTGGCATGGCAGAGCTCGCGCCAGAAATCGGTCACGAAGCCCGGATGCTGCGCCTGTACCGTACGGCTGGCCGGCGCGAAGTACGGCAGCCGCTCGACCAGCGGCGCCAGCTCGACCAGGGCATCCTCGCCGCTCAACTGCGCCGCCGGCAGGGACTCGCGCGGGCTCAGCAGCAGCTCGAAGCGGCGTGCGCGCAGGGCCAGCACACTGGTTTCGTAGGAACTCGCTGGCTCGACGGCCCAGCGCCGGTCGCGTGCCAGCACCTCCTGTGCGGAACCCGCCACCACGCCCACCCGCACGCCGGCCGCTGGCGTGCGGCCGTCCCAGGACTTGAGCGCCGGACTGCCCGTCAGGCCGTACAAGGCCAGGTGGCCGAGGACGGGCGCCCAGGCAGCGTCCGCACGGTCGGCCGCGTCGACGGGGAAGCGCATGCTGCGCAGGCGCTCGGCCGTAGGGCTGAAGAACAGAGCGAAGTCCAGCTCGCCACTCTCCAGGCCGCGCAGCAGGCGCCGCCCGGGCAGACGCACCATCTCGGCCTGGCAGCCCAGCCGTCGCAGCGTGTCACGCGCGACCTGCACTGCCCAGCCTGGCGGATCCTCGAATCCCGTGCCGTTGCCAAGCAGCATGGGCGGCAGCGGCACGTCACCGAAGCCGATGCGCAGCGTCTTCGGACAGGGCGCGGCCAGGGCCGGCAGGCTGGCCACCGCCAGCAGCAGGGCGCCCAGCAAGGCCCGCATCAGCGGTAGAAGGCCTCGACCACGCCCTTGAGCTTGATGCACAGCGGCCGGCCCTTGCGGTCCAGCGTCTTGCCGGCGGGCACCTTGATCCAGCCTTCGCTGATGCAGTACTCCTCGACGTCGTGGCGCTCCTTGCCGTTGAAGCGGATGCCGATGTCGTGTTCGAACACGGCGGCGACGTGGTGGGGGCTGCGCGGGTCCACGCTGAGGTGGTCGGGCAGGTCGGGACGGATATCGGTCATGGTGGACGGGCGAAGATTTGCAGCCGTGATTGTCGTCGCGGCGCCGGGTTAACCCGCCATGCCAAGCGGCACCCTCGATCCGAGGCACGACACTGCGCAGCGATCCCATCCTGGAGAACCCATGTTGAAGACCACCCGCCGAACGACGCTGAAGGCGCTGGGAATGCTGGCCGCCGCCGGCCTCGCCCTGACCGCCACCCTCGCGGACGCCGCCACGTCGGCCGACCGCTGGCAGATTCCCGTGCACGTGAAGACCCTCGCCAACGGGCTGACCGTCGTCGTCTCGCCCGACGCCAGCAGCCCGACCGTGGGCATCAGCGTCGTCTACAAGGTGGGCATGCGACTGGAGCCCCGGAACCGTACCGGCTTCGCCCACCTGTTCGAGCACCTGATGTTCCAGGGCACGCCCAAGGCGCCCAAGGGCGTGTTCGACAAGGTCATCACCTCCGGCGGCGGCAACAACAACGGCTCCACCCGCCCCGACTTCACGAACTACATCGAGACCGCCCCGTCGTCGTCGCTGGAGTCCATGCTGTGGCTGGAGGCCGACCGCATGACCACGCTGGACTTCAACCCCGCGACGCTGAAGAACCAGCAGGACGTGGTGAAGGAGGAGATCCGCGTCAACGTGCAGAACCAGCCCTATGGCGGCTTCATGTGGCTGGACATCTCGGCCCTGGCCTTCGACAAGTGGGAGAACGCCCACGACGGCTATGGCAGCTTCGTCGACCTGGAGAACGCCAACCTGGACGACGTGCGCGCCTTCCACCGTGACTTCTACGGCCCCAACAACGCGGTGCTGTCCATCGCCGGCGACGTGACGCCGGCCCAGGGCTTCGCGCTGGCCGAGAAGTACTTCGGCAAGATCGCCGCGCGCCCGACGCCCAAGCCCAGCGACTTCAGCGAGGGCCTGAACACCAAGGAGCGCCGCCTGACCCAACCCGACAAGCTGGCCCAGGTGCCCGCCATCGCCGCCGCGTGGAAGCTGCCCGGCCGGGGCAGCCGTGACCAGGCCCCGTTCGCCGTGCTGGGCCAGCTGCTGGGCGGCGGCGACGCATCGCGCCTGTACCAGGGCCTCGTCAAGGGCCGCGAGCTGGCGCTCAACCTGGACTCGTTCTACGGACTGACCGGCATCTGGGAGTACGACGGCCCGAGCCTCTTCACCGTCTACTCGCTGTACAAGCCGACGACGACGGCCGACGCGCTGCTCGCCGCGATGGACGAGGAGATCGCCCGCATCGTCAAGGAAGGCGTCAGCGACACCGAGCTGAAGCACCTCAAGACCGCACTGCTGGCCGACTGGTACAACGACCTGGAGATGTTCCTGCGCCGCGCCGACCGCCTCGCCAAGCTGCAGGCGCTGTGGGGCGACGCCAACGTCGTCAACCAGGTGCCGGTCTGGATTGACGCCGTGACCTCGGCCGACGTGCAACGCGTGGCTGCCACCTACCTGACCAGCGCCAACCGCTCGGTCATCGACCGCAAGCCGGCCGCGATGCTGGCCGTGCCGGCGGCCTCCCAGCCCGCCGCCAAGCCCTGATGCCGAAGGACCGATGACGATGACAACCTCTACCTCCTCCTTCCGCCTGGCCCTGGTCGCTGCCGCCTGCGCGCTGGCTGGCGCCGCCCACGCCGCCACCGTGACCCTGCCCAAGGAGCTGCCGCCGTTCGGCCAGGACAAGCCGCTGACCGTGCCCAAGATCACCCAGCAGACGCTGCCCAACGGGCTGCAGGTCTGGGTGGTGCCGCGCACCGGCATCCCGCGCGTGGACTTCGTGCTCGCCGTGCGCGGCGCCGGCTTCGGTGCCGACGCGCCCGACGAACCGGGCCGCGCCAAGCTGCTGGCCGGGCTGCTGTCCGGCGGCACCGCCCGACTCAGCTCCAAGCAGATCGCCGAGGCCGCCCAGGCCATGGGCGGCGGGCTGTCCGCCGGCGCGAGCAACGACGGCATCAGCCTGTCGGCGTACGCGCTGGCCTCGCATGCCGGCGAGATGGCCCGGCTGCTGGCCGACGTGGCGCGCAAGCCGGCCTTCCCCGACAACGAGGTGCAACTCGCCAAGACCAACGCGCTGCAGGGCCTGAAGTCCAGCAGCGCGCAGCCCGGCTTCCGCGCCGCCAAGGCGCTGGACGGCGCCATCTACGGCAGCCATGCCTACGGCCGCACGCAGGAAACCGAGGCCGCCATCAACGGCCTGACCGCCGAGAGCCTGCGCGCCGAACATGCACGCCGCTTCCGGCCCGACCATGCGCTGCTGGTCATCACCGGCCGCATATCCGCGGCCGAGGCAATGAAGCTCGCCCGCGAGGCCTTTGGCGACTGGCAGGCCACCGGCGAGGCTGCGACCGACCTCGCCGCGCCGCCCGCCACCATGCCCGTGCAGCACCTGCTGCTGGAGCGCCCCGGCAGCGTGCAGTCCACGCTGCGCCTGGGCCGCCCCGGCATGGCCGCCAGCAACAGCGAGCAGGTCGCGTTGCGCCTGACGGGCACCATCCTGGGAACCGGCTTCTCCAGCCGCATCAACCAGAACCTGCGCGAGGAGAAGGGCTACACCTATGGTGCCCGCGCCGGTGCCGTCTCGTGGCGCGTGGGCGGCGCCATCACCGGTGGCGCCGACGTGCGCAACGAGGTGACGGGCGCGTCCATCACCGAGTACGTCAACGAGTACCGCCGCATCGGCACCGAGCCGGTTCCAGAGGCCGAGATGGCGATGAACAAGCGCTACATGGCCGGCAGCTACCTGATCAGCACGCAGCTGCAGGGTTCGGTGGCGCGCCAGCTGGCGGGCAACTGGATGGTGGGTCTGCCGGCCGACTTCCTCGGCAAGTTCGTGCCGGCGCTGCAGAAGGTCAGCGCCGCCGAGGTTCAGGCCATGGGCAGGAAGTACTTCAACCCCGACGAGCAGAGCTGGGTGGTCGTCGGCGACCCGGAAAAGATCGGCGAGCAACTGAAGGCCTTCGGGGAGTTCAAGGTCTACAAGCCCTGAAGCCACCCGGCCGGCATGCGCGCCGTCGCGTCGATGCCGGCCTCGGTATCGGATCCCTATGGAGGAACTCTCCATGAGACGAGTGAGCCCTGCCCTGGCGCCCCTGGGCCTGCTGCTGCTGGGCCCGCCGGTATTGGCGCAGTTGGCGCCGGATGCCGCGCCGCCAGCGGTCCGCCCCGAGGCCTGCCAGGCAGCCCCGCCTCAGATCCCGGTGGTGGACTGGCGCGGCATCGCGGCGTATCGCGCGCGGTACACCGTGAAGGATGGTCGCATGGTGCAGCTGGAAGTCACGCCCCTGACGGGCGGCGTGGAGCGACGGGCGCAGCGCGGCCTGGTGATGAGCATTCAACTCATGCTCAGAGACGCCAAGTGCCCGCCGGGCGATCACGTGTTCGAGGAGGACTTCAGCTTCGACCTGCGCCAGGGGACCGCTTCGGCGCCGGCTGGCGGAAGCAGCAGCCCTCAGCCGGCCACGCCATAGCGCGCCTTGACGCCGTCCAGCGCGCGCCGGTAGGCGGGCTCGACGTCCTCGGCCTGGGCCGCCGTGATGTGCAGGTCATCCAGCAGGCCGTTGTGCAGGCCATAGACCCAGCCATGCACGACGATCTCCTGGCCGCGCGTCCAGGCGTCCTGGACCACCGTCGTCCGGCAGGCGTTGCGCGCCTGCTCCAGCACGTTCAGTTCGCACAGCGCGTCGACGCGCCGCGCCTCGGGCAAGCTTTCCAGCCAGGCCTGATGGTCGTTGCGCACGTCCTGCACATGGCGGATCCAGTTGTCGGCCAGGCCGACGCGGATGTCGTAGAGCGCCGCGCGCACGCCGCCGCAGTTGCTGTGGCCCACGATGATGATGTGGCGCACCTTGAGCTGGTCGACGGCGAACTGCATGACGGACAGGCAGTTCAGGTCCGAGTGCACGACGACGTTGGCGACGTTGCGGTGCACGAACAGCTCGCCCGGCAGCAGGTCGACGAGCTCGTTGGCCGGCACGCGGCTGTCGGCGCAGCCTATCCAAAGGTATTGCGGCGTCTGCTGCTTGAGCAGGCGCGAGAAGAAGCCGGGCGACTGGCCCTCGGTCTCCGCGGCCCAGCGCTTGTTGTTGTCGAGCAGGTCCTGCAGTTCGTTGGTGTTCGTCGTCATACCCGGATTGTCGCAATGGTGGATTACATGGTCTCGGCAAACAGCTCGCGGCCGATCAACATGCGGCGGATCTCGCTGGTGCCCGCGCCGATCTCGTAGAGCTTGGCATCGCGCCACAGCCGGCCCAGCGGGTACTCGTTGATGTAGCCGTTGCCGCCGAAGATCTGCACGCCCTCGCCGGCCATCCAGGTGGCCTTCTCGGCCGTCCACAGGATGACCGAGGCGCAGTCCTTGCGCACCTGGCGCACGTGTTCGGCGCCCAGCAGGTCGAGGTTCTTGGCCACGGTGTAGGCGAACGAGCGCGCGGCCTGCAGCACGGTGTACATGTCGGCCACCTTGCCCTGGATGAGCTGGAACTCGCCGATGCTCTGGCCGAACTGCTTGCGGTCGTGGATATAGGGCACGACGTTGTCCATCACGCTTTGCATGATGCCCAGCGGCCCGCCGGTCAGCACGGCGCGTTCGTAGTCCAGGCCCGACATCAGCACCTTGGCGCCACCGTTCACGGCGCCCAGCACGTTCTCGGCCGGCACCTCGACGTCCTGGAACACCAGCTCGCCGGTGTGCGAGCCGCGCATGCCCAGCTTGTCGAGCTTCTGCGCGATGCTGAAACCATTCATGCCCTTCTCGATGAGGAAGGCCGTCACGCCGCGCGCGCCCAGCTCGGGCTCGGTCTTGGCGTAGACCACCAGCGTGTCGGCGTCGGGACCATTGGTGATCCACATCTTGTTGCCGTTCAGCAGGTAGTAGCCGCCCTTGTCCTGGGCCTTGAGCTTCATGCTGAGGACGTCCGAGCCCGCGCCGGGCTCGCTCATCGCCAGCGCACCGACATGCTCGCCGCTGATGAGCTTGGGCAGGTACTTGGCGCGCTGCGCGTCGTTGCCGTTGCGCTTGATCTGGTTGACGCACAGGTTGCTGTGCGCGCCGTAGGAGAGACCCACCGAGGCGCTCGCGCGGCTGATCTCCTCCATGGCGATCATGTGGGCCAGATAGCCCATGTCCGCGCCACCGTACTGCTCGGGCACGGTGATGCCCAGCACGCCCAGCTCGCCCATCTTGCGCCACAGGTCCATCGGGAACTGGTCGCTGCGGTCGATCTCGGCCGCACGCGGGGCGATCTCCTCGTCGGCAAAGGCACGCACCGCGTCGCGCAGTGCATCGATGTCGTCGCCGAGCTGGAAGTTCAGGCCGGGCAGATTCATGGAGGGTCTCCTGTCGGCCCGACGGCTCGATGCGCGGGCGCTCTTGATTGACGTAAACGTCAACTGTAGCAAGCGGCCCGAGACAGCCCCCGTCAGCCGTCGTTGCGGCCAGTAGCCGGCAGCAGCCGCCGCACCAGCGGATGGGCGATCTTCTTGTCGGTGCCTATGGCGAAGAAGGCCTCGTCCACGCCATCGCAGTCGCCCACGCGCACCAGGCCGTCGCGCTCGACCAGCTTGTCGCTCATCAGCGCCGCCGCCGGGAACGCGCCCATGCCGGCGGCGCCGAAGGTCGCCAGCAGCGCGCTGTCCTCGAACTCGCCGGCGATGCGGCCGCGCACGCCATGGCGCTCCAGCCACTGGTCCAGCCGCGGCCGCACCGCGGCATGCGCCGTGGGGAGCAGCAGCGGCACGTCGGCCAGCGAGGCCGGGAAGTCACGAGCTGCCGCATCTGCCCAATGCGGACTCGCGAACCAGGCCATGGGCGAGCTGCCCAGCGCATGGCTGTAGACACGCAGGTTGGGGTTGGGCGGCGCCGGCCGGTCTGCCAGCACGACGTCCAACCGGTGCAACGCCAGGTCGCCCAGCAGATCGTCGAACTCGTCCTCGTGGCACAGCAGGCGCAGGTGGGGCGTGTCGATGATGGGCTGCAGCAGTCGCTGCACGACGAGCTTGGGCAGACCGTCGGAGATGCCCACCACCAGCCGCACGGCCGGCGTGGTCGCGGCGTCGCGCACGCGCTCGGGCAGCGTCTCGCCGATCTGGAAGATCTGCTCGGCGATCTCAAGCGCCGCCTGACCCGCGTCGGTGAGCGCCAGGCCGCGGCCGGCCGGCTTCAGCAGCGCCGCGCCCAGCACCTGCTCCAGCTCGCGTACCTGCGTGGACACGGTCTGCACCGACAGCCCCAGCTTGGCCGCCGCGCGCGTCAGCCCGCCCTCTTTGGCGACAACCCAAAAGTAGTAGAGATGGCGGTAGCTGTAGCTCAGGCTCATGGCAGACGCAACAAGTTATACCGAATGAATACTTCTCTATTCTCTGCTTTTATTTGATGGATTGACTCTCTAACCTGCGCTCGTTCCTGTCACCGGAGGTCTGCCATGCAAACCCGCCCCCTCGCCATCGCCCTGCCCCAGGGCGCCGCGCTCGACCGCGGCAGCGCCCATCGCGTGCTGCGCAATACCTACGCCCTGCTGGCCATGACGCTGCTGTTCAGTGCTGCCGTCGCCGGGGCGGCGGTCGCCTTCAGCCTGCCCTCGCCCGGCATCATCCTGACGCTGGTCGCCTACTTCGGCCTGCTGTTCGGCATCCACAAGCTGAAGAACCGCGGCGCCGCCGTGGGCCTGGTGTTCGCGTTGACCGGCTTCATGGGCTGGACACTGGGCCCGCTGCTGACGCGCACGCTGGCCCTGCCGGCCGGCGGCCAGGCGGTCATGCTGGCGCTGGGCGCCACCGGCGCCGTGTTCCTGGCGCTGTCCGCCTACGCGACAACGACCAAGCGCGACCTGTCGTGGCTGGGCGGCTTCCTGTTCGCCGGCATGATCGTCGCCATGCTGGCCGGCCTGGCTGCGATCTTCTTCCAGATCCCCGCGCTGGCGCTGACGGTCTCCGCCGTCGTGGCCCTGCTGTCGGCCGGCCTGATCCTGTACGAGACGCAGCAGATCGTGAACGGCGGCGAGACGAACTACGTGCTCGCCACCGTCAGCCTGTTCGTGTCCATCTTCAACCTATTCACGAGCCTGCTGCAGCTGTTCGGCTTCATGAGCTCGGACGATTGAGGCCCCTCGGCCGGTCTTGCAGACCTCGCTGTGGCCCACGCCACAGCTCCCCGGCAGGCGCATCAGCCCCATGGGGACGACGATGCTCGCGGCATTGGGCCCCGAGCATCGCCATGCGGGCCGGCCCGGGGCTCGGCCTGTCAGGCCGGCTCGGCTCAGGACTGCTTCTTCAACAGCCAGGCGTAGAGACCGACGCCGATGCCGGCGAAGGCCAGCAGGCCCAGCACCTGGCCGGTGGCGGCGAAGCCGTCGCCCACGAGTGCCAGCGGCGCGCCCTGGCCCGAGAAGACGACGATGGCCGCGAGCACGACGCCCAGTAGGCCTTCGCCGACGATCAGCCCGGAGGCCATCAGCACGCCCAGCTGCTTGGTAGCCTCGGGGTCGCGCTTCAGCGCGGAGCGGCGCTCGAACCACCAGCCGGCCACGGCACCGACGACGATCATCAGCGTGCTGTTCATCGGCAGGTAGATGCCCAGGCCCACGGCCAGCGGCGCGAGGTGGGCTCGGCCGCCGGTGGCGCGCTTCAGCGTCTCGTCGACGGCGATGCAGACGACGCCGATGGCCGCGCCGATGCCGATCAGGTTCCAGTTCAGGTCGCCCTGGATGACACCCTTGGCCAGCGCCGAGATCAGCGCAGCCTGCGGGGCGGCGAGGGCCGTCTTCGGGTCCGCGCCGGGCATGCCGGCAAAGCCGTAGGCCTTGTTCAGCAGGTCCAGCACCGGCGGGATGACGACGGCGCCGGCGACGACACCGATGATCAGCGCCAGCTGCTGGCGCCACGGCGTCGCGTCGACGAGCTGGCCGGTCTTCAGATCCTGCAGGTTGTCGTTGGAGATGGTCGCGACGGCGAAGACGACGGCCGTCACGAACAGCGCGAAGGCCACCAGCGCCTGGCCGGTGGACGGCGGCAGCAGCGGCTTGACGACGATGGCCAGCAGCAGCGACACGCCGATGACGACCAGGATGCCGACGCCGGACAGCGGGCTGTTGGACGAGCCGATCAGGCCCGCCATGTAGCCGCAGACGGCCGCGACGAAGAAGCTCATCAGCACGACGTAGACCAGGCCGCCGACGACCAGCAGGCCCAGTTGGTCGGACAAGCCCGCGCTGGTGGCGAAGCTGGACAGCATGAAGCCGATGGGCAGCATGCAGGCCAGCGTGACGAGGCCGACGGTGCCGATGGGGATGTCGCGCTCGTTGCGCGGCAGCGTGTCGCCCTTGCCGGCCTTGCGCACGCGCGCCGACATGGCGGCCGAGTGCAAGCCCGCGACGACGGGCTTGGCCAGCTTGACCAGCGTCCAGATCGCCGCGACGGCAATGCAGCCAGCGCCGATGAAGCGCACTTTCTTGCTCCACGCGAACATCGCGACAGCCTCGGCCGCACCGTCCACGCCCTGGGTCAGCCAGGGCACGCCGCCCAGCCAGGCGATGCAGGCGCCGACGAGGATGGCGATGCCCACCCACAGACCCACCAGATGGCCCACGGCCAGCAGCGCGAAGCTGAAGTTCAGGTCATAGCCGGTCGCCCCCCCCGTGCCGTTTCGGTCGCCGCCGGGCAGGCGGAAATACTGGGCCAGGTTGGCCGCGAAGAGCTGCGTCGCGACGACGATGCTGAAGCCGGCCGACACGACGGTGCCGGCGATGATGGCGGCCAGCCCCCGGCGGTTGGCCTCGCCGCTGCCGCCGGCATGGCCCACCTTCAGCACCTCGGCGCAGGCAACGCCCTCCGGGTAGGGCAGCGGCGAGTTGGTCACCAGCGCGCGGCGCAGCGGAATGGAATACATGACGCCCAGGATGCCGCCCAGCGCGCACAGCGTCGTCGACATCCAGTAGGGGAAGCCCGTCCACCATCCGATCATGACGAGGCCGGGCAGCACGAAGATGATGGACGACAGCGTGCCGGCCGACGATGCGATGGTCTGCACGATGTTGGTCTCGCCGATGGAGTTGCCCGCGGCGCGGCGTAGCAGAGCCATGGCAATGACGGCGGCCGGGATGGACGTCGCGAATGTCAGGCCGGCCTTGAGGCCGAAGTAGACGTTGGCGGCCGTGAAGACCAGCGTGATGAGGATGCCCAGCACGATGCCGCGCAAGGTCAGTTCGGTGCCCAGTTCGGGCGCGTGGGTGGGCGATGAGGTGCTCATGCAACGATGGAGATGGCCGGATTCGGCGAAGCGCGCATCATCGCGGCAGCTTGCACGCCCTCCAGCGCCGGATAACCCTAGACCGGCTTCAATTGACGTTAACGTCAATTGGCGACCTAGAATCGCGCCGAGCAAGAGACAGCCA
>Ga0213878_10000361_pt1 | contig 17165 bp, 13 predicted proteins | sample VelepicoBEBS_R02_FD_161053 | JGI IMG/M metagenome (GOLD analysis project Ga0213878, IMG submission 161053) | Vellozia epidendroides bulk soil microbial communities from rupestrian grasslands, the National Park of Serra do Cipo, Brazil - BS_R02 | ecosystem: Environmental > Terrestrial > Soil >... | reverse complement strand
GGAACGCCGGGAACGCCGGGAACGCCGGGAACGCCGCGAACGCCGGGAACGCCGGGAACGCCGGGAACGCCGGGAACGCCGCGAACGCCGGGAACGCCGCGAACGCCGCGAACGCCGCGAACGCCGCGAACGCCGCGAACGCTCGGAAGCCAGCGACGCCGCGAGCGGTCTCCTCAGTTCTCGGCGTTTTCGCGCGTTTTCGGCGTTCTCGGCGTTTCCCTCCGTCGGCTTTCGTTGTATAATTCGCGATCGTATGTCTTACTATTTAGAGGACGGGATCGCTGACAGTGCGGTGTCGCTCAAGCATTGGATCCTCCCGGCGATTGCTCTATCGTTTCTCTTTCATTGCGGGCTGTTTTACTATTTCAGCAATAAAACGCTTGATCGATTCGTGCAGTCCGACATTCCACGGCTTGTTCCGCGGGCTTTCAGCGTTAACCGCCTGCAGATTGACCAGAAATTGCTGGAAGCTGATTCGAAACCGGCCCCTACCCCTGGAAAGCCCGCTGGTGACTTCGGCACCATCACGAATCTTACCCAGTTTGACGGCTCGTTCGAAAAGGATATGCAGGAATTAAGGGCGACGCCCGAAGTCAGCTCGCCCGAAGTACCTCAACTCAAAGAAAAACCGAGCGTCGACACTCAATCCGCACAAACCGCGGCGGCCAAGGCGAAGGCAGAAAGCGCTGTGGCGATGGAGAAAGAGCTTAGCGAAGTGCGCCAGCAGCTGCTCTCGGATAAACCTGAGACGCCGACTCGGCCGAAAATCGCTTCGGGGAACAAAAGAAGCCCGGGTAAAACCGACAATCAGGATGTCGGGGACTCAAACATCCCGGGTAACGCAGGAATCCCCGCCGGTTTCAGTAACCTCGATGAACTCCTTTCGGGCTCGGGACAGCTCGGCAGTGGAACCGCACCGATCCTGATGCCGACCGATCTCCTGTTCGATTATGACTCCGCAAATCTTCGCCCGGGAGCAACCGCCAGCCTGCAAAAATTGGGACGCCTGATTCAGCGCAATCCCCAGGCTATCTTCAAGGTCGAGGGCCATACCGACTCCTTTGGCACCGACGAGTACAATATGGATCTGAGTCAGCGCCGAGCTGAGACCGTCAAGGGATGGCTGGTCCAAAATATGAGCATAGACCCGGATCGAGTCCAAACCCAAGGTTACGGCAAAACGCACCTTATTGTTCCGGGTGACCGCTCTGTGGAAGAGCAGCAGCTTAATCGGCGAGTCGAGATCGTCATCAGGACGAAAAAGGGATGAGCGCCTAATCCGCTGGCATTACCCCAGCGTAACGCGCCCTCGGCCGAATCAGTGCCCCGCTTTGATGTTGTTCGGCAGCGTGCGCAATCCAACCCGCCGTCCGGCCTAATGCAAACAGGTAAAATCCGGACTGCACCGGAAGCGCCAGAACTCTCGCCACCGCTGCGAGCGCCAGATCCAGATTGGCCGATTTGCCAAGGGCGCGTTCCGAATCTTCAATCCTTCTTTGGATTTTCGAAAACTCTGCTGGAAATTCCTCTTTCAACAACTGCAGAATCAGCCTTGCCCGCGGATCACCTTGCGGGTAGAGCGGATGACCGAATCCTGGGATCTCCTCTCCGGAACGGAGGCGTTCATGAATCACCGCTCGAGCGCTCTTTCCGGCCTCCAGCGCCCGGATGAACTGTTCCGTTCTTATGGAAATTCGCCCGTGGCGTGATCCGGAAAAAGCGCACATCGCAGCATTGACGACTTCGTAAAGATTTGCGCCGGCTGAAGCAACCACCCGCGCGGTGAATGAGGAGACGTTGACTTCGTGATCAAGCGCCAAAACCAAAACCGCGTTTAGTACGCGTTCCGCACGATCCTGCTGCCTGCACCACCGAATTGCCAGCTCAGAAGCGGCGCGGTCGATCGCTGGGTCCGGGGCGCCGGTCAGAAACGCCAGGAATTGCCGAACGATAACGGCGCCGGTTTCACCGGCAGCCGGCATACCCAGTCGATAGCCGAGCGGATCGTTATAGGAGCGCTCAATCAACCAACTCTGCTGGAGCTGGAACGGATCCGCAGCTCGTTTCTGCCGGGGAACACCAGATCCACTCGGAACAAAGCACGACACCCAGTCACCACTCCAGAACCAGCAAGCGACTTCCCAAAAGGATCGATTCGAAGCAAGATCGAGTGCGCTTTTTCCACGGTAGTAGGGACCCTGGTTTGTAATCAGCGTGAGTGACGAATCTAACAGCGGCGCACCCCATTGCAGCGCTGTCGCAACCGCCGCCTGCGGCCTCCTCCGGATCCTCCTCTGTTCTCGCAACTGCTCTAGATCGAGGCGATTGTAGGTCCGGGTTCGGGAGTCCGGTCCGGGCTGTGATCGGACGAAGCCCCGGCTAACGTACGCATACAAGGTCGCTTTGGCGACGCCGAGAAGCGCCGCGGCTTCCGTGGCCGAGAGATAAACTTCCATCTAGCGATTAAACGATATATTGATTTATGAATCAATATTGACTTTGATGCTTTTTGAACGTTTGCTCCGGCATGCAACCGCTCGCATGCCCGCCTGACGCACCTGAAGTCGAAGACTTGTTTCCAGCCCAGTTTCCCCAAGGCCAGTTCCCGAGCTGCGGCTGGGCTCAGCGGCCCTCCAGTTTTCCAAACGAAGTCTGGACGACCGAGACAACCCACCGGGATGGGCAGCAGGGAGGATTGCCGCTCACCACCAAACAAAGTTTGCAAATCTACGATTTGCTCTGCCGGTTCACCGGAACATCTGGCGCCATCCGGCAAGCGGAGTTCTTCATCTATCGAAAACAGGATCTGGATGCCTTTCGGGCCGTTCAGGAGCGTCACTCCGCTGGTGCTCCCATCGAACCGACGACTTGGATCCGGGCAACCGCGCAGGACGTCAAGCTGATCCAATCGCTCCGCGTCACGGAATCCGGGCTTCTGGCATCGATTTCTGACTATCACGTCTTTCACAAGTTCAAGCCGGGCGGACGCGCGCAGGCTGCCAACCTCTATCTGGATGCAGTCCAGCTGTCCCTCGACGCCGGGATCCGGCCGCGACTCCATCTGGAGGACGCTTCCCGGGCAGCGACCGATTTTATTCTATATTTTGTTGAAGCCGTTCTGCGAAGAGCGGCTGCTTATCCTGATTTTCTCCGGCCGAAATTCCGGATCTGCGATACTCTGGGTGTGGCCCTTCCCGACGACGATGTTCCGCTCCCGCGAGGAATACCAAAGCTATTCCAGGCCCTGCGAGCCTCCGGACTGGAGTCTAACGACCTTGAGTTTCATCCTCACAATGATACCGGCCTTATCGTCGCGAACTGCATCGCAGCCGTTCGGCACGGTTGCTCGGTTATAAACGGGACCTGTCTGGGCAAAGGAGAGCGAACCGGGAATGCGCCACTGGAAATGGTCTTGCTGCACTTTATCGGAATGGGCTACTACACCCACGCTAAACCAGATTTCACCGCACTAAATGACCTTGCCCATCTGTACGCGGAAATGGGCCAACCCGTGGCAGACAAATATCCGCTTTATGGGCGCGATGCGCATCGTACCCGTGCGGGCATTCATGCGGATGGATTAAATAAGTTCTGGTGGATGTATGCGCCCTTTGACGTCCCGAAATTGATCGGCCGCCCCCTGGAAGTCTCGCTCACAAAGGACTCCGGAATAGCCGGACTGATCTTCGTTGCACGTCAGCAGCTTAGCCGGGAGTTTCGTAAAGAAGATTCCGATATCCGGGCAGCTCATGAATGGATGCTCCACCAGTTTGAAGAGGGACGCCAGACCGCTGTCGAATGGGAGGAAATAGCGCATTTCTTCAAGCGCTGATCGCCGATTCGAGGTTCGTCGCATGAAACATAAGACCTATATGACCTATAAGACATATAGGACCTATCCAGCGACAGCCGAATGGTGCGGTAGCCTGAACAACGGAGCGTAGCCCTCCAGCGCCTGCGCCGCTAACGCCCAAATTTGACCGTCAGCTTGGCGACGCCAAGCGAATGCTGCTCAATCTGCTCTGCGATTTTTGCAGGCGACACTTCCGAACCTGCTGAGAACCTCTCAACGTTGAGCGCGTAAGCCCGGACCAAATATCGATGAGTTGTGCCAGGCGGAGGGCAAGGCCCTCCATATCCCGGCCCGCCATAGTCATTCCGGGTTTGAACGCTGCCCGGCGGTAAACCTCTCGATCCCTTGCTGCCCGCACCCGCAGGTAACTCGAACGTTGTCCCAGGTATATTGAAAATGACCCAATGCCACCACCCGTTACCGGTCGGAGCATCTTGGTCAAAAATAGTAATCGCGAAGCTCTTCGTACCACTTGGCGCGCCTGACCAACGAAGCTCGGGAGAAACATTCGGCCCTCCGCATCCGGCACCATTGAACACACTTTCTTGCGGTACGGTTCCGCCTTCGTGCCACGTAGCGCTTGTAAGCCGGAACCCTCCGTTCTCCGCAAACGTTGAGGCGGCAAAGATGGTCCAAGAGCTGAGCGCAAAAAAAAGCCTTTTCATCGCATCAATCCTTTAATCTCAGATCGCACTTCGCCACCGGTGTACGAGATAAACTCCAAGAGCGATCCATCCGGATCCCGAAAATAGACCGAGACACCGTCGCCGCGCGCGCCGGACCGGGGCACGGGCCCAAGTTCTATCTCGACGCCGTGCGAATTGAGGTGTTCCACCGCGCTGCTGATCGGTCCGGACCATTCGAAGCAGAGATCACTCCCCCCTGGAGGGACCGGAACGGTCGCCAACGGATGCGCTTTCACGCCTGGTCCATGTAGATTGAGTTGGGCATTCGCAAGGCGGTAGGCCCACCGTCCGTCCTTTGCGACGACGTCCACTCCAACGACGTCGCGGTAAAAATTGTTCGACCGTTCCCAGTCCGACACGTGGACTACGCAGTGATCAAACCTGGTTGGCAGACTCACAGAAAAAGTTAATCGCAAGTGGCGGAAAGCTCCAGCTTTTGCTCTCACTCCGAGGAACGAATTTCGCCCGTCTTCGAAAGCAATATCGAAACCCAGCGCGTTGAGTCGAAGTTCGATAAAACAATCACCAGAATCACCGTGAGCGGCACGCACAGAAAAGCCCCTACTATGCCCCAGAGCGAGCCCCAGACAATCAAGGCGATGATCACCGTCAACGGACTCAGGTTGAGTGTCTCGCCCATGACGTTCGGCTCGACCACGTTTCCCATGAGCTGCGCGATCGCGGTGATGCCAATACCTATGACCAGAAACGGCCCGAGATTATCGAATTGCACAGCTGCAAGCAGCGTCGGAAGAAGCGTCGCCACGATAACACCGATTGTCGGTATGAAGTGTAGTACGAAGATGAGAAGAGCCCAGAACGCCGCGAAATCGAGCCCGACGATCCGCATCAAAATGTAGGCCAGCAGCGCGCTGGTGAAGCTCACGGCTGTCTTCACCCCGAGGTAAGTGTGAATGTCGCGATCGATTCGACGAATGATTCGAATAGCGTTTTTCCGGCGTTCGGGATCAGGAAATAAGGCTTGAACCTTGATCGGAACGTAGCGCCTTTCGAGCATAATGAACAAACCATAGATCAAGACAAGCGCGACATCCTCAAGCACCCCCGCAACCTCTTTGGCGACGCCAGTGAATACCGACCGAAGGTCGACTGTTTTCAATAGTTGCCGAAGTTCCGGCGGCTCCTCAATGCCGACTCTGGCGAATAGCTCCCCCTGCAATTGCTGCAAACGCGCCTGGTACTTCGGTGCAGCAGCAGCCACATGAACCGCGTTTTGCGCAACGATTTCAATCAACGCAAACCCGAGCCCGAAGATAATCCCAAAGGCCAAGATCACAGAAAGCACGGAAGGCACAGCCCGGTCAGCGATTCGAATCCTTCGGAGGAGGCGGCTGACAATATCCACGAGGTAGACTGCGAGCACCGCCATCACCAAAGGAACGAAAAAGTGTTCCCCGATGCTCAGTACGTAGAACGTGGAAATAACAACTCCAAAAGTGAGTGCGATGGAAACGATTCTACGCTGGTAGTTCAACCGGGGAGCGCCTTGGTTCGTCGTCATGAGCTTTTTCCCGTCACAGCGGAACCGGCACCCGCTGACCCGTGTTCGCGCTTTCAATCGCTCCCAGCACCATGGCCAGGCTATTGATATTATCAGCGCTGCGAGTCTCCGCCGGAAGCCCTTCAGTAATTTCCCGGAGAAATTGCGTCATAACGCTCAGGTGCCCACGTGTTTCCCTGGGATCCGGCTCTTCGGTCGGAGCAAAAGCCTCATTTTCGTAGAACAACCCATTCGGTTTCGTCGCGTATTCGCCTCGGATGTCCTCGAGGCCGTCCCAGAGGATCGTTCCTTTTGTGCCTATTACCCGCCAAGCTGCATCCCAAGGGGTCCGCAGCCCTTCGGAGCACCAGCTCCCCCGGAATGTGAATCGGATTCCCTCATCCATTTGAAAGATGGCGTGAGCCGACGCGCCGTGCTGCCACCAGGACCCTTTCGGGTTCCACTCTTCGCAATAGACAGACCTCGCGTTGGCGCCGGTCAGGCACCGGACCGCGTCGAACGGATGGATCGCCATATCGATCAATAGAATATGATCCATTTTCTCCCGAAACCCGCCGAAATGTGCGGGGACAAAAAAGTCGACATTCACGGTGGTAATGTCACCGATGAGGCCGTCGCTCAGCAGGCGCCGAATCTTGCGTAAGCCGGGATTAAATCGCCGGTTCTGGACAACCACATGGACGAGATTGTTCTTCTTTGCAGCATCGACCAGGCGACGAGCGTCACTGAGGTTTGTCGCGAGCGGCTTTTCCTCGAGCACGTGCAACCCGTTCGCGAATGCCTTTAGATCGATTTCGGTATGTGCCGCCGGAATGGTACAATCGAAAAGCATCTGTGCGCGGACTTTCCCCATAGCCTCGTCCAGATTTTCAAACAGCGGAGCATCCAAATGGAATTCCGCGGCGCGCCGTCGCGCAAGCTCTACATTTAAATCGACCAGCGCGCAGATCTCTACTCCAAGTTCCTTTGCACTTCGAATCCACTCGGCGCTCATTGCGCCGCAACCGACCAGGATAGCTTCAAGTTTCCTTGGCATGCGTTATTTATTTCACAGATCCCGTGGAGACGAGCCCGATTTTTAGCGCTGCACAGAAATTCAGGCTCGTGTCCTCTGGATCTGTGAAATAAATATGCGGAGGATTCCGAGTTTTTCATCACCCCAATGAACAACGGGCTCTACGGTTTCGGCTGTCTGCGTCTTTCGGATGCGTGGAAGGTTGAAGCCTGCAATGCCGGGCTCTTTGTTTCGCCCGCTCAAGGCATCCATCACGGGCGTGTCATCGACTCCTATGAGCTTATCCTGGCCCGAACTGGTACGCTTGTCCTGAGCGAGGAGGCCAGGGTTTTTGCGCTCGAACAGGGTGACACACTCATCCTTTGGCCAGGACGTTTCCATCGCGGCGTCGCGCCTTATGCCGCGAATACTTCGTTTTATTGGGTACATTTTTTCCTCCGGACCGATGGTCAACCTCCGAGCGTCGACGGGGTGGTGATCCCGCAGCATTGTCGCCTGGCGGAACCGCTCCGTTTGACAGAATTGTTCCTTCGATTTCTCGATGATCAGGAGCGCAACCGCCTCGAAAAAGATTATGCCGCAACCTTAGTTAAATTGATGTTGTTAGAGATCAGTCTGCAAAACAGCCCACACTTTTCCGCGGCCAGCCAGTCGCAAAACCTGGCCACACAGGCCCAGACACTTATTACGGGTAACTTCCGTGAAGCGCTCTCCACCTCCCTGATCGCACGGAAACTGCATTGCAACCCGGACTACCTCGGCCGGGTCTATCGCCAGACCTACGGTTGCAATCCTACGGAAGGGATCCATCGGGCCAGGATGAAACACGCAAAGAACCTGTTGCTCCTCACGTCGATGAACGTCAACGAAATCGCGGTCGCCTGCGGTTATGAGGACTCCGATTATTTTCGAAAGGTTTTCCGGCGTTTCTTTGATATGCAACCCCGGCGTTTTCGCACGTTGCACGCCAGACAACATTTGAATTCGGCCTAGCCAGCATCGCTCACAAATCTTTAGAGATTTGTGAACGATGCAGGCTCAGGAGACCGGCAGACCCGCATCGGCACCTTCCACCAGCTGCTTCTGGCGTTTATAGATCTCTGTCACCAGTCGCAACACGACGATTGATAGGGGGACCGAGAAAAAGTCGCCGAGAATTGCAAAGACCGCAGCGAGCGTCCATTGATCGTTCGTGGAGGCCTGGAGCCCAAGCTGCAATGAGACCTGGGTTACGACCGAATACACCAGAAACAAGGCCCACCATGTTGCAATCAACCATGAACTACGGCTTCGAAGCCAGTTTCTGGGATCGTAACTGGCCCGCCAAATTTCGCTCATGACCTGCATGGGGCGAATCAAGCTCAGAATGGGAATAAAATAATAACCAACCGCCCATCCTGGCGAGAACCGCAAACCTTCCGCACCAAAACCCTGGATGTTTTTGTACGCGCGGTAGACCCATTTCAGGAAAGTAATCGCAGTGACAACACCGAGCCCGGATTGCAATAGCCCGACGACAGCCTGGATTGGATCGTTTTCGGTCAATTGATCAGGTGCCACCCGGCCAATCTGTACCTGTACAAATTCCGCAACATCATCCACGAGTGCGACGCACGCGACCGCCACGCCGATCCAAAGCAGCCGCTGCAGAAACTTTGTCAAGCCTGCCGGATCAACCAGGAAATGGTATGCTCTAATTTCAACCCGTGATTGGTCGGGTGCCAGCTTATCATCCGGCAGGTCCGGATGCTCCCCAAGCCACTGGGAAACCGGTTGCCAATCTGCCATCCCTTCCCGCCAATAGATTGTCTCATTCGGGATCAATCTCTCGTTCCAGAGGCGACGCACCTCGTCTTCGGTTCGTTGCGTCATCTGACCATCAGGATATCGGAGATAAATTGAGCCCATGCGGGAAGAGTCCTATAGAACACTACCGGCAACGTCGCAAGAGGGTGAATTTTGAGCCGCCTTCGACATCTGCTATCCTCCTAAGGAGGCAATCGATTTTATGAATCGACTCGGATTTTTATTTTTCGCTTTTGTGGTGGCGACTTTTCAGCCGCTTTGCGCCGAGAAAATCGACCATCGCAATTTCGCTATCGACACTTACTATCCGACAGCGAATGAAATCCAAATAGCTGAGCAGCGCGCCCGCCGGTACTGGGCAAAACACGCGGCCCGATTTGGACCGGATCCCGCATATCTTGCGGTCGAGACGTCGAAAATTTTTCCAGGAGAGGTCCAAGCGCTTTGGCCGAAACTGATTAACTCCGAAACCACATCGAGTTTCTTCTCCCATGGAATCGACAAAGAGCCCTACAGCAATTTAGAGCTGCGCGGCATTATGATCTTCGACACTCGCACGGGGCATTTCGTGAGTAATCGCGGATATATTTCGGTCGATACGCCGCCCCGGGGAGGGATTGCCCGCTATGATGAGTACATAGCGCGCTTCATCGGCGTCGGGAATTGGGGTTGACCCGGGCGTAGCACGGGCGTCTCGCCCGTGATCTTGTCCGACCACACGGGCGAGACGCCCGTGCTACTTTACTACCCGACGGTACAGTCACCGCGTTGGGTACGGAGCGTGTGACGCCGCAAACCGTGCGTAGGCATCTTCGTCGGCAATCATGGCATCAATCGCAGCAAGGAGCGGTTCGACCCGGTACAGACCGCTGAAAATGGCGGTGTCCTCGATTCTGCTCCGAATTACAAAGGAAGGCCGCTGATTTATCTTGTAGGCATTGAACTCGGCAGTCGAAGCCTTGATTTCGGCCACTGTTTCCGGGTCGTCGATTCCGGCTCCGAGCGCCGCCCGGTCCAGGCCACTCGCTCCAGCGGCCAGAGAAAGAGCAACTTCCCGGCGCAAGATTGGTTCACCTCTCTCGAAGGCGGCAATTTTCAGCTCTCTGTGCACCTCGGCACCCTTACCGAGCCTTTGTGCCGCATGAATCATAGCATTTGGCACAAATGTCGACTGTCCACTGTTTTCAATCCACCGATGATCGAATCGGCGCCCAGTCGCAACTTCGCAACGATCGTAATACCAAAGTTCCTGCTCCAGCCCCGCATCCATCGGCTCTCCGTCATTAATGAGAGCAATTTTCCAGGTCACCGGAACTCGCTCGCCGTAGCGTTCCCGGACCGTAACGAGCGCCTCGTCTCCAAGAGCGCACCACATCGAACAAACGTCGAAAAAATAGGTTAACTGCATGCGGATTGACTAAACCAGTACGGCCGCGCCACGAAACAATAAATTGCCGCGCCCCGAGGTATTTCCGCTCTGCTGTTCGATGACTAACCTGCCAGGGGAGATTACGCTACTCCGCCGCGATAAACTCTTCTTTGTGGCGGGCAATAAACTCATCCAGAGCCGACCGGATAGCATTCCCGACGTTGGTAAGTTTGAACCAGTCGTTCGGATGCCGGACCACCCATTCAGCTAATGCGTATTTGAGGAGTTCGGCCTTATTCATAACGTCGCCTTGCTTTTCCAGCCAATGAACATGATAAGCGGAAAGCTGGGATCGAACCCACGGATCAACTTGGTTTGAATCGTTGTCGCTAGGCGACCATGTGCCATCTTTAATCATAGCATATCATCTTTTCCGGCCGGGGGTGAGCGAGTGCGCTGAGACTGTCAGCAGATCAGCCTAGACACTGGGTTAAGCAATGGCTATGCCAAAGCAGATTTAAGTCGATAAACAACCGATCAGCTCAGATTTTCCCAGGGAGCTCGCTTCTATCCCCTGAATTTCAGGCTTTCAGGGTCACGATTCTTGTACCACTATCGAGACGAGTTTTTCCCGGAAATGGAACGGCATAGGTGGAATTGCATGAGCTGCGCGCTGGCGCTGGAGGGCTACGCTCCGACGTAGCAAGGGGGAAAATGGGGCGCAGTCGAGAGCTTCGCCCTACCGCGTGCCGTACTCGCCACCTGTCGCGGACTCGAGCAAGGAAGTCTGGAGTTGCCTCAGGGTGGCCTCATCGGTGATCTTTCGCCCCTCCGAATCAGTCAGATAGAAGCTGTCAAAAGCGGCTCCTTTTTCTGTCGCGATACGAGACAGGGCGATATTCACTCCGGCTCGTGAGAGGCAGAAAAGCACGTCGTACAACAAGCCAAGGCGATCCGCGGTTTGAAGATCGATAACGGTGTAGTTTGCATGGATCTCATTGGAAATAACCAGCTTCGTCGGGAATTCCATTCCGAGTGGCAGATGATATGCGGTGCGTTTCCTTGCCTTCTCAAGGAGCGGCGCAAAATCGAAGTCGATCTGTTCCAACGAAGCTTGCAAGACCGACTCCACCTGCTGCAAGTCTCGCTCATCGTTGACCGGACGAAAACTCGTGTCGCACACCCGAAAGATCCCTAACATCAAATTGTCGACCCGAGTGTAGGCGTCGGCACTCAGGATGTTTATCGAAGCCGTTGCAAACGAACCGGCTATTTTAGCCATCAAAGCAACTCGATCCCACGTGCAGATCCAGCATTCGCTATGACCCTGATCCGGTTTGCTGTGCCATTTGACGACGGCCGCGAGCGCCATCTCGGGATTGCGCGATCTCGACTCGACGAAGCTTCGGAATAACCGGATGTGCCCGATAATTTCATTGACGTTATGACTTTGAAAGTAACGGTCCGGCATCGAATGAAAATGCACTTCGATCTCTTCGCTAAAGTCTTTCGCCATTCTCTTGGCAACCGACTGTTGCAGGTCTTCGCGTTCGATTCGCCGTTCCGCGAAGAACTCGCGTTTGTCATGTAAATAACTTGAACTAGCGTGGTGCAGATGCCAAACGAGGGTTTCCTTCCAGTCGGACCAATTCAGGCCGCCTGTTCCTTGCCCATCCGCTAGCGTTAACAGCATCAACGCATCGAGATTTTCCGGGGTTCGGACGATCTGTGAAAAATCACCGATGGTTGCGGGATCCTCCAAATTACGCCGTTGGGCTATTTCGGAGAGGGTCATGTGATGATCCACGAGTAGAATGAGTATTCTACGTCGTTCCGGTGAGAGCTGGAGCCGGGCGGCGACCTTCTGAGCATTCAGAGCGCTAGCCTCGGCGTGATGGCGGGCGCCGGAAGCTTTTCCGGTGTCATGCAGCAAGAGCGCCAGATAGAGCACATAGGGGTCTTCCACCTTCAAAAAAAGCGACTTATACGCTGCTAATTTTGGATCCTCGGTATCGATGAGAGAGTCCAATTTTTCGATGCAAACCAGGGTGTGTTCATCCGCGGTGTACCGATGAAAAAACTCGTGTTGCACGAGGCAAGTCAGAGCGCCGAATTCGGGCAGATATCTGCCCAGAAAATCAACCTCGTGCATCATGCGAAGAATGTGTCCGACCTGGCCTTTCCGAGAGAGGATGGCAGCGAAAGTCTCTCGAGCGGCCCGAGCGTATTGGAACGTGCGATTGACCAGCCTGGTACGCCGGCGAATCAACTGCTGAAGCTCCGGACTGAGTTCCATTTCACGTTGTTGTGCGTAGAGAAACACGCGCATCAAACGGAAGGGATCTTCGTGAAAAATATCCCGGTTCTCAAAATAGATTAACCTGCCGTGACTGTAAAACCCGTCAAAGTGTTCGGTCTTCAGTTTCCGGTTTGCCAGAAAGCCGAACACCGGCTTTTCTTCTTGTTCGGTAATCGCCGGCAATAGAAAGCGTTCTGTCACGCTTTTCGTCGTCAAATAGATCGTCCTGGCGTTTTGATAGTATTCCCGCATGAAAGTTTCGCTGCGGCGAAGAAAGTTCTTCTGTGGATAGTTAAGGCTACTGGCTATTTGGCCCTGATAGAAAAGAGTCACTAAATCCGAAGCCCGCTTGCTCAAATAGTGCAGCTCGGTACGAACCCGGAGGAGGAAATCATATGCGCGATCAATTGCCCGGCGATCGCTTTCGTTGATGTACTTCCGTTCGACTAGCTTAGCGGTACTCATGACGCCGTCACGGAAATAGCAGATCCATTGCAGGTTGTGGTAGTCGCGCAACCCGCCGCAGCCATTCTTAATGTTTGGTTCCTGCATGAAAACCGAGCCGCCATATTTTCGATGGCGTTCGTCTTGATTTTCCAGGCGCCATTTCAGGTAACACTCGACCTGACCCCTGACGCACCGCTCAAAAAAGTCCCGTCGAAACTTGGAGTGCAGTCGCTGATTGCCGGCTAAAAACCGCGATTCCAAAAGCGAGGTTTTGGTAGTCACCTCCGAATTTGCCAGCTTGATCGCGCCATCTATGGATCGAGTCGAATGGCCAACCTTAAATCCGACATCCCAGAGCATGTACAACACTTGCTCAATAACTTCCTCGGTCTCGGCAGCAATGCGGAGGGAGTCATGTAAAAACAGGATATCGACATCGCTGTAGGGGTTCAATTCGCCCCGGCCATAGCCGCCAATCGCCAGCAGGGCCACCGGGGGAGTTCGTTCAGCAAAGGCAGACCCTTCTAACGCTCCCTCAAACAAATGGCGGAGCACCACGTCCAAGAGGGCGGCGCGATCGCGAACAATTTCGAGTCCGCCGGCTCCCGAGTAATGCTTCAAACGGAGCCGATGTTCCTCTATCTTGAGAAATTTCTTATATAAATCCAGGCGTTCCCGAAGGCGCCGGCTACCCTCTGACGTCAATTGGCGTTCGGCGTGCGCCAGGATTTTCTCGAGATGCTGCGACATTTACCGGAGAACGGCAGAATACACGAAATTATGAGGATTGCAGATGGGAAAATTTCGGAGGGGGAGTGCGCTTGCGGTTGAGGAAACCGGGCGAACCGCTTTTGCCGGTGTGCAGCTATGCCGCGTCCTAGCGACCATGGCTCGCGCCCGTGACTGGAGGGCTACGCTCCGTCGTAGCAGCCACCGCGGAAGAGCTCCGCTTCACCAATTGTTTTGGCCAGGGTTTTTTTGCTTTTCCCGCCGATTGCGCGGTGGCTGCTACGACCGAGCGTAGCCCTCCAACGCCAGCGCGGGAGCCGCCTCCCTACTGGCACTGATACTGGCACTGACACTCTTCTTCAAAGCCCCGCAGCACGTTCACGGAGTTGCACCAGCTTCTGCAAAAAGTCTGACTCCCTTTGGCGATGCTCCGCGACTATTGCGGCCGGTGCGCGCGCAATAAAGCTCTCGTTCGAGAGCTTCTTTCGAACTGTTTCAAGTTCTGCCTCCAGTTTTCCGATCTCTTTTGCCAGCCGGTCCCTTTCCGCAGAGAGGTCGACCAGGCCCTCCAGCGGAAGGAAGACCTGTCCCAACGGTGTCACCGCGACGGGAAGGCCGCGGCTTGGAATGAAGCCGGGATCAACCTCAAAAGGGTCCGCGTTGACCAAACGGGCGAATACGCTGAAATCCCCCGGGAAAGCGGGCTTTAAAGTCATTCGTACCTTTTTGTTCGACGGAATTCGGTACTCTGCGCGAAGGTTGCGCACGATAGTCGTGGCTTCGTACACCTGGCGCGCAAAAACGATTTCGGCCTGATTGAGCCGACTACTATCAACTTTTAATCCCTCCAGAGTGGCAAATTGAATGCTGGAATCCCCGAATTCCATTCGATGCCAAAGCTCCTCAGTAATGTGAGGCATGAACGGATGCAATAGTCTCAAGACGCGGGACAAGACATGATCGACCACGCTCAAGCAATTGCTCCGAACATTCTCCCGTTTGCTCTGTAATTCAGTCTTTGCCGCCTCAAGATACCAATCGCAAAAATCACTCCAGACAAAGTCATAGAGCGATTGAGCAACCTCGGTAAAAAGGTAGTTGTCGTAGGCACCGTCAACTCGATCAACCGTCTCGTTCAGACGGAGGAGAACATGGGCCGAATAAGGACTCAAGGGCTGCGCCGAAAGCGCTTCGGTCGGCGGCCCCTGTAGTTTCCGGAATCGGCACGCATTCCAGAGCTTGTTTGCAAAGTTTCTTCCCTCTTCGATCTGCTTCTCGTCAAAGCGGATGTCCTGACCGTGCGGCGCAATTCGCATCAGCCCAAAACGCAAACCGTCTGCACCGTATTTCGCGATTAAATCGAGCGGATCCGGAGAGTTACCCAGGCTTTTGGACATCTTCCGCCCCTGAAGATCACGGATAATGCCGGTGAAAAAGACGTTCTCAAACGGTATTGCTCCCTGATACTCAAAACCGGCCATAATCATCCGGGCGACCCAGAAGAAGATAATGTCCGGGCCAGTCACCAGGTCCTGAGTGGGATAAAACTTCCTTCTGGTGGGTTCATCCATCGTGGCAAACGGCCAAAGCCAAGCTGAGAACCAGGTATCGAGTACGTCGGGGTCCTGGCGCCAGTGCTCTGCATCTACCGGCGGCTCCGTGTCGACGTGGATTCGGCCGGGATCGTCGTTGTGATACCAAACCGGTATCCGGTGGCCCCACCAGAGTTGCCGGCTGATACACCAATCCTCAATGTTATTGATCCAATGTTCGAACGTCTTAACCCAGCGTTCTGGCCGAAACTGGATCTTACCCGCCGAGACCGCCTCGAGGGTTTCCTGAACGCGCGGGTACTTCAAGAACCACTGCTCGCTGAGTCGCGGTTCGATCGGCACACCTCCCCGTTCGCTGTATCCAACGTTGTTCTGGTACGGTTCTTCTCTTACCAGCAATCCGAGATCCCGTAGTTTTTCAGCCGCTTTCTGGCGGGCCTCGAATCGATCGATCCCAACAAATTCTTCACCGGCCAATGCGTTTAAGGTTCCGTCCGGATTTAAGACATCGACAACTTCCAGCTGATGGCGCTGGCCGATCGCGAAGTCGAGCTTATCATGCGCCGGCGTAACCTTAAGCACTCCGGTGCCAAATGAGGGATCAATCTCGTCATCTCCAATGATGGGAATTCTTGCCCGCGGAAAAGGCCTCCAGCAGTGCTTGCCGATGAAATCCCGGTAGCGCGGATCAGCCGGATTGACCGCCACGCCGGTATCGCCCATCAACGTTTCCGGACGCGTGGTCGCAATGTTGAGGTAGGTCCCCGGTTCTTCGACCACCTCGTACCGCATGTAGTACAAGGTGCCGTTTGTCGTCGTGGGAATGACCTCTTCATCGGACAAGGCAGTCTGATAGAGAGGATCCCAGTTTACCATGCGCTTGCCGCGGTAAATCAATCCCTTACGATAAAGATCCACGAACGTTTCCTGCACTGTTCGAATATATGGCGGGTCCATCGTGAACCGCTCTCGAGACCAGTCGCAGGAACAGCCTAACTTCTTGAGTTGCCGAATAATGATCCCGCCATACTGCTCCTTCCAGTCCCAGACCTTTTTAACAAACCCGTCGCGCCCAAGGTCATGCCTGGTTTTGCCCTCTGCTCGCAACCGTTTTTCCACCACGTTTTGCGTCGCGATGCCGGCGTGATCCATGCCGGGCAACCACAGTACTTCCTTCCCCAACGCCCGCGCGCGCCGCGCCAGGATATCCTGGATGGTATTGTTCAACACGTGCCCCATCGTCAACACGCCAGTCACATTCGGCGGTGGAATCACTATGGAAAAAGCTGGCTTAGACGATGCCGTATTCGCCTGGAAAGAATTCTGTTCGAGCCAGATCCGATACCATTTTTCCTCTACCGCTGCAGGCTCATAGGCGGCTGAAATCTCGGCACTCATGGGAAGCGGAATCTGCCGCGGCAGCGGCGATTCCGCAACCTGAGAGTTCACGCGAGGGCGGTAGGCGAAGCGTCCCGCTTTGCTTCTTTAAAATTGTGTAGGCGAAGCGTCCCGCTTTGCTTCTTCAAAACCGAGCAAAGCGGGACGCTTCGCCTACAGACCCACCCCCCCTCACTTCATATGAACTAGAAAGTGTTCCCAATCGGGCACATTGTGGGCGTTTCGAATAAAGTAGGTCACCGGCAATTCGCGGGGGACCTGAGGCCTTTTCTTCAATTGCAAGCCCACCTCTTCCGGGAGACGATTTCCTTTCAGGCTATTGATCCGCTTATCAGCCAGGACACAGTTTTCCCATGATGTGAGCCCGCCGCGCGAACGCGGCACCACATGGTCGATATTGCCTTCATGCGGGGCAAGCTTTCTTCCGGTATACTGGCAATGGCCTCCATCCCTTTCCCAAATTCCCTTTGCCGAGAGTTTGGGCCGGC
>Ga0213878_10000360_pt1 | contig 17213 bp, 16 predicted proteins | sample VelepicoBEBS_R02_FD_161053 | JGI IMG/M metagenome (GOLD analysis project Ga0213878, IMG submission 161053) | Vellozia epidendroides bulk soil microbial communities from rupestrian grasslands, the National Park of Serra do Cipo, Brazil - BS_R02 | ecosystem: Environmental > Terrestrial > Soil >... | reverse complement strand
ACGGTGCAACCGAGAGAACGGCTCGATAGCGAGACGCCCGGAACCTGGCCGCTGTCCTTGCGCGATCCGAAGGCCGAGACGTTTGCGCAGGCCAAGCTGATGCGCGGCGTGCCGGCGCCGGCGCCGACAGCAGCGGCCATGCTCGATGCCGTAGCCGTCACCGGCAATCGCGGTGCCGATTTCGACGTCAGCGTGTTCTTCGGTGCCTACGCGGCCGAGTTCACGCTGCCGGTCCCGGTGGACGTCCAGAGCGGCAGCGAAAAGGTCGCGCTGATGCTGGCGCAACAGCCGCTCGCGGCGCGCGTCGTGTCGCGCGTGAACCCGCAGGCCGAGGCCGCCGCCTACCTCGTGGCCGAGGCCACGCAGCCCGAGGGCGTCTGGCCGCGCGGCCCGGTGCAAATGTTCCGTGACGGCGCCTACGTCGGCGACGGCAGTTTCGCGCCCGCGCACGACGACAAGCTCGATCTCCCCTTCGGACGCGACGAGCAGCTGCGCGTCAGCGTGCTGCCCGAGGACAGCAACAAGGGCGAAGCCGGCTTCATCGGCAGCCGCAACAGCAAGCATCTCGTGCGCCATTACGTGATCGCCAACCGCCACGACCGCGCCGTTCAGGTCCAGGTGCTCGAGGCCACGCCGGTCGCGCAGGACGACAAGATCGAGGTCGAGGCGCAGCTCGCGCCCGCGCCGCTGGCCGGCGACTGGCGCGACAACAAGGGCGTGCGCGCCTGGGAGTTCCCGCTCGCGTCCGGCGCCGAGCAAAAGCTCTCGGCCGACTACCGCATCACCTGGCCCAAGGACCTGCAGCTGCTGGGCGCTGGCTATTGAAGCGCAGCGCCGCTCAGGCGCGGCGCGCCGGCTCGCTCTGGTGAAGGAAGCGCGTGAAGAGATCGCGTGGCGGCGCCAGGCCGATGGACTTGAGCACCTGGCCGACGTTGCCGCGGTGGTAGCCGCCGTGGGTGATGACGTGCAGCAGGATCTCCTCGCGCGTCATGCGGCCGGCGTCGCCGTCCGTAAAGCGGAAGTCCAGCACCTCGGCCAGCGCCGCGTCGTCCAGGCCCGCCACGTAGGACTGGTACCAGGCGTCCGTGTCGACGACGGCGAGGCGCAAGTCCTCGAGCGTCGGCGTCTCTTTCGTGTTGGTCGCCTCGAAGGGTTGCGGCGCGCCGCTGAGACGGGCGCGGAAGAGCCGGTCCACCACCGAGATGTGGTTGAGCGTGCGCACGCTCGTGTGCAGCGCTTCGCCGTGCTCGGCCGGCAGCGTGGCGAGCCGCGCGAACAGCTCGACATTGCTCCAGGCCTTGAAGTCGAACAGGCTCTTGATCGTCTTGACGGACATGCTCAGCTCCTTGTTTCACCCTGGCCGAGCACGATCCACTTCAGCGAGGTCAGGCCTTCCAGTCCGACCGGGCCGCGCGCATGGAACTTGTCGGTCGAGATGCCGATCTCGGCGCCGAGCCCGTACTCGAAGCCGTCGGCAAAGCGCGTGCTCGCGTTGACCATCACGCTGGCCGAGTCGACCTCGCGCAGGAAGCGCATGGCGCTCGGGTGATGCGTCGTGAGGATCGCGTCGGTATGGTGCGAGCCGTAGGTGTTGATGTGGGCGATGGCCTCGTCCAGGCTGTCCACGACCTTGATGCTGATGATGGGCGCGAGGTACTCGGCCGACCAGTCGGCGTCGGTCGCCGGCACCGCGCCCGGCACGAGCGCCAGCGTGCGCGTACAGCCGCGCATCTCGACGCCTTTCTCGGCCAGGCGCGCGGCGATGCGCGGCAGGAAGGCCGCCGCCTGGTCGGCATGGACGAGCAGCGATTCGGTGGCGTTGCAGGGGCTGTACTTCTGCGTCTTGGCGTTCATCACGACCGTCAGCGCCTGCTCGAGGTCGACCTCGGCGTCGACATAGCAGTGGCAGTTGCCGTCCAGGTGCTTGATGACCGGCACGCGGGCCTCGCGCGCGATGCGCTCGATCAGGCCCTTGCCGCCACGCGGGATGATGACGTCGACGAACTCGGGCATGGCGATCAGCGCGCCGACGGCGGCACGGTCGGTCGTCGGCACGAGCTGCACGGCCTCGCGCGGCAGGCCGGCCTCGGCCAGCGCGCCGCCGACGAGTGCCGCCAGCGCCAGGTTCGAGTGCAGGGCCTCGGAGCCGCCGCGCAGGATGCAGGCGTTGCCGCTCTTGATCGCCAGCGAGGCCGCCTCGATCGTCACGTTGGGGCGGCTCTCGTAGATCATGCCGAACACGCCGAGCGGCACGCGCATGCGGCCGACCGAGATGCCGCTCGGGCGGCGCTTGAGCTCGGTGATCTCGCCGATCGGATCGGCCATGGCCGCGATCTGCTCACAGCCTTCGGCGACCGTGTCGATGACGGACGGCGTCAGCTTGAGGCGGTCGCGCATCGGCGCGTCCAGACCGGCCGCGGCGGCAAGATCGCGCGCGTTGGCCTCGGCCAGCGTCGCGTGCGCGGCGCGCAGCTTGGCGGCCAGCAGCGTCAGGGCGTGGTTCTTGGCGGCGGCCGGCGCGGCGGCCATGCGGCTGGCGGCTGCGCGCGCCTGCGCGCCGAGCGTGGCCATGAGGGCGGGGATGTCGGTGCTGCGATCCATGGTCGGACGATTGTCCACGAAGCATTCGGCCCTCCCACGCCCGGGGCCTGGCGCCACGTCGTCCCGGCCGGCCCGTCGCTCGCAGCCGCGTGGCAAAAAAACACTTATCAGTGCGCGCACCACATTGATGTCACGCAGCAACGGTGCGAATCGCCCGAAATTGGTAGCGATCACAGTTATGAAAACATAAGCCATTTGGCGATAGTGACCACCAACAAACGTTCCAATTTGGTGCATCTTCTGGCGTAAACCCCAGGTGCGTGCACAAAGTGTGACCATTACATTTCAGCCACTCGATGCGGACGTTGTCCAGGCAACCTTCGCCAGGCGGGGCTGAGGAGACACAAAGCAAGATCAAGATATAAAACGTGACACCGTCACAATTCGCGGGCGCCGGACACCAGTCCTGGCGCCCTTTCTCTTTTGGGGCCGCTGCGCATGCGCTGCCTGGCCGCCCTCTCTTGCCGCACCGCTTTCCATGATCGAGTTCCTGATCGTCACCCTGGCCTCCTTGCTGGCCGGTTTCATCGACGCCGTCGCCGGCGGCGGCGGACTGGTCCTGACGCCGACGCTGTTCAGCACCTACAGCGGTGCCGCGCCGGCCACGCTGCTGGGCACCAACAAGTGCGCGTCGATCTGGGGAACGGCCTGGGCGACCGGCCAGTACGCGCGCCGCGTCACGCTGAACTGGCGGGCGCTGCTCCCGGCCGCGGGCTTGGCGCTGGTCGGCGGCTTCTGCGGCGCCTGGGTCGTGACGCAGGTGAGCCCGGGCGGCCTGCGCCGCGCGCTGCCGCTGATCCTGCTGGCCGTGCTGGTCTACACGCTGGCGCGCAAGGACCTGGGCCGCGAGCACGCGCCGCGCTTCCACGGCGGCAAGGAAACGCTCGTGGCCGGCGCGATCGCGCTGGTGATCGGCTTTTATGACGGCTTCTTCGGTCCCGGCACCGGCAGCTTCTTCGTCTTCCTGTTCGTGCGCGTGCTTGGCTACGACTTCCTGCACGCTTCGGCCACGGCCAAGCTGATGAACGTGGCGACGAACGCCGCCGCGCTGGCGCTGTTCGCGGCCAAGGGCCATGTCTGGTGGCACCTGGCCATCGTCCTGGCCGTGGCCAACGTGGCCGGCAGCCTGATCGGCACGCGCATGGCGCTCCAGCGCGGCGCGGGCTTCGTGCGCGGCATGTTCGTCGTCGTCGTCAGCGCGCTCATCCTCAAGACAGGATGGGACGCCCTGCATCTTTGACGTTACTATTCCATCAACTATCAGGTTCACGCCCGCCGCCATGCCCGTCGATCCGCAATTGCGCACCCTGGACATTGAGATCCCGACCCAGCCCGAGGTGCTGGTCAAGCTCTCGCTGTTGATGGCGGCCGAGGACATCGACCTCAACGCCATGTCGCAGCTCGTCGAGAGCGACATGGCGCTGGCCGCCGCGGTGCTCAAGGCCGTCAATTCCTCGCTCTACGGCCTGCGCGGCCGCGTGCAGACGGTGCACCAGGCGCTGACCTACCTCGGCATGCGCGAAGTCGCAGCCATCACCTTCGAGATGGGCCTGCGCGCCGCATTCCCGCCCGCGCCCGAGCTGGAGCAGGTCTGGGCGCGCGCCGCGCGGCGCGGCCTGATGATGGGCCGCATGGGACAGATGCTGGGCGTCGATCCTTGGGCTGCGCATTCGGCCGGCCTGTTCGAGGAGTGCGGCAAGGCCGTGCTCTACCGCCATGCGCCGTCGCACTACCCGGCCATGCTGCGTGCGGCGCCGACCGACAGCGATCTCGTCCAGCTCGAGCACACCGCCTTCGGCGTGAGCCACGATGCACTCGGTGCGGCGCTGTGCGAAAGCTGGGGCCTCGCGCCCGCGGCGGTCGCCAACGTGCGCTATCACGTCGAAGTGCAGGCGACGATGCAGATGCCCGAGGCGCTGCAGCGCCGCAGCGTCAGCGCGATTTCCTGCCTGGCCTGGGCGCTGATCAATGCGCCTGAACGGCTCGAGGAGATCGCCTCCTTGATTGCGCCGCAGGCGCAGCTCGACGAGAACCTGATGCTGCGCGCGGCACGGCGCGTTTCCGAGCAACTCCAGCAAGCGGACGACCACGGCCGCTGAGTTGGCGCCCCTCGCCCAGTCTCGCGCCCGCTGAACGCGGGCGGGCCTGGTCGGTCCCCCGAGGGGACGGCGATGCTTGCGGCCTTGTTCAATGCTGGGCGCTGAGGCTGAGCCGGTCGCGCCCAGCGTGCTTGGCGATGTAGAGCGCCTCGTCGGCCGCCTGCATCAAGGCCTGCGGGCTCAGGAAGGGATGGGCCGGGCTGTAGGCCGCCAGGCCGATGCTCACCGTCAGGATCTTGTTCGCGTCAATGCCCTGCGCATGCGGCAAGCCGAGGGCCCGGAAGTCCTCGCGCAACTGCTCGAGCCGCGCCTGCGATTCGGCCAGGCCCAGGTCGGGTAGCAGGGCGACGAACTCCTCGCCGCCCAGGCGGGCGATGAGGTCGGTGTCGCGCTTGAAGTGGCCGCCGATCAGTTGAGCGAAGCGGGCCAGTGCCGCGTCGCCCGCCGCCGCGCCGTAGAGCTCGTTGAATTTCTTGAAATGATCAAGATCGAGCACGGCCAGCGCCAGCAGGCCGCGCTGGCGCTGGGCGCGCTTGAATTCGCGGCGCAGCGCCTCGTCGAATTCGCGTCGATTGGCCAGGCCCGTCAGCGGATCGACCCGGCTCATCGAGCCGAGCTCGCGGTTCTTGGCTTCAAGCGCCGCCTCGACGCGCTGCAGCACCTCCTGCTGGCGCTGCACCTCTGCGCGCAGCGCATCGGCCTTGCCCTGCTCGTTGCGGAGCTGGCGCCACAGGCTTTCGTGGACGCGCGTGATCGAATGGGAGATCTGGCGCAGCTCGGTCGGCTGGCCGGCCTCCTCCGCGAATTGCGTCTCGGCGGGCGGGTGTGTCGGATCGAAAGCCTCGGAGTCCGCCGCCAGCCGGCGCAAGGGCTGCAGCAGAAGCCGGTCCAGCACCAACACGAGCACGAAGGCCACCACCGCCGCGACGACCGCGTCGCGCGTGAGCATGAACAGCCATGCCGTTGCGCCGCCCGCCGCCGGAAGCCCATCCTCATGCAGGCGCAAGGCCTCGAAGAAGGCCACCAGGCCCAGGCTCACCACGCAGGTCACCAGCAGCATGCGCCGGCGCAGCGACCCGAGGCGCAGGGCCGGGACGGACGTGTCGGAACCGAGATAACCGGGATGAGGACTCAAGTCGGAACCCCGCTTGATGAGCTTGCAAAGATTTTGCACGGCGGGATTTCGCAGGTGCCATGAGAAGTGACAGGGAAAGCCCGATGCCGAGGCTCGGGCTTTCCCTATAAATTAGCGGACACTAATATTCGCAGCACACGCGTTTCGCCGATGGACGCCGCCCCCGCAAGCCCCGATGCCGACCGCGTCTACGAGGTCGCCGCGCAGATCTTCCTGACCCTGGGCACGCCGCAGCGCCTGCGCCTGCTCAGCAGCCTGTGCCAGGGCGAGAAGTCGGTCAACGCGCTCGTCGCCGAGACGGGCACGAGCCAGTCCAACGTCTCGCAGCACCTCGCCCATCTCTATCGCGCCGGCCTGGTCGCGCGCCGGCGTGCCGGGCAGCAGGTCTTCTATCGCATCCACAACGAGCGCGCCGCCATGCTGTGCCGCGCCGTCTGCACGCAGGTCGCCATCGAGCTCGACGATCCCACGGCCGTTCCCGCCGACGAACGCCTCCTCACCCCGCACGACTGAAGAGACACCATGTCGTCCTCCCAAGACGCCCGCCCGGGACGCCTCATCAAGGCGCCCGAGCACCTGCTCACGCGCGAGCAGATCGCCGCCCCCGCGGCCGCGCGGCGCGGTTTCCTGCGCGCCGCCATGGCCGCGGCCGGCACGCTGGCGGTCGCGCAGGCGCGCGGCCAGGCCAATCCCGTGCCGGCCGAGGGCGGCGATCCGAACATCCTCGAGCTGCCCGAGCACTCGCGCGCACTCGGCCAGCCGGTGGCGAGCACGGGCTATGGCCAGCCCTCGCGCTTCGAGGCCAATCTGCAGCGCCGCCCGAGCCCCGGCCTGACGCAGACGCGCCAGGCCTCGGTGTCGTTCGCGCCGTTGCAGGGCCTGTTCGGCATCGTCACGCCGAGCGGCCTGCACTTCGAGCGCCATCACCAGGGCTGGTGGGACGTGGACCCGAGCAAGCACCGCTTCATGGTCAACGGCTCGGACGAAAAAATGCTGGCGCGCCCGATGGTCTTCACCATGGACGAGCTGATGCGCCTGCCCGCGGTCTCGCGCTTTCACTTCATCGAGTGCGGCGCCAACACCGGCATGGAATGGGGCAACGTCGCCGTGCCGACGGTGCAATACACGCACGGCATGCTGAGCTGCTCCGAATTCACCGGCGTGCGCCTGATCGACGTGCTCGAGCTGTGCGGCTATGACAAGAAGCGCGCGCGCTTCGTGCTGGCCGAGGGCGCCGACGGCTCCTCGATGACGCGCACGATCCCGATGGAGCTCATCACGAGCGGCGAGGTGCTGCTCGCCTACGGCCAGAACGGCGAGATGCTGCGCCCCGAGAACGGCTACCCGCTGCGCCTCGTCGTGCCCGGCGTGCAAGGCGTCTCGTGGGTCAAGTACCTGCGCCGCATCGAGGTCGGCGACATGCCCTACGCCGCCAAGGACGAGGACGTGCATTACGTCGACCTCATGCCCGACGGCCAGCATCGCCAGTACACCTCCATCCAGGAAGTGAAGAGCGTGGTCACGACGCCCAGCGGCGGGCAGGTCCTGCTCGACAAGGGCTTTTATTCGATCTCGGGCCTGGCGTGGTCAGGCCGCGGCGCCATCAAACGCGTGGACGTCTCCGTCGACGGCGGCCGCAACTGGCGCGAGGCGCAAGTGCAGGCGCCGGCGATGCGCAAGTGCCTCACGCGTTTCACCCTGCCCTGGGTCTGGGACGGCAAGCCCGCGCTCGTGATGAGCCGCGCCACCGACGAGACCGGCCAGGTCCAGCCGAACTACGCGGCGCTGCGCGCGGTGCACGGCAAGCGCTCGATCTATCACAACAACGCCATCCAGACCTGGTGGGTGACCGAGAGCGGGGAGGTCAAGAATGTTCAACTCTCCTAAGCTCCTCGCGCTGGTCGTGCTGATCGCGGGAGCGGCGCAGGCAGGCGAGCCGGCGTCGACCTTCCCCGGCATCGGCCGCACCGCGACGCCGGCCGAGATCAAGGCCTGGGACATCGACGTGCGCCCCGACTTCAAAGGCCTGCCGCCCGGCCGCGGCACGGTGGCGCAAGGGCAGGACCTGTGGGAGGCCAAATGCGCCGGTTGCCACGGCATCTTCGGCGAGGCCAACGAAGTCTTCTCGCCGCTGGTCGGCGGCACCACGCAGGACGACATCAAGACCGGCCATGTCGCGCGCCTGCTCGATCCGGCCTATCCGGGGCGCACCACGCTCATGAAGGTCTCGCACCTCTCGACGCTGTGGGACTACATCCACCGCGCCATGCCGTGGACCGCGCCCAAGAGCCTCAAGCCCGACGAGGTCTACGCCGTCACGGCCTACCTGCTCTCGCTCGCCGACGTGCTGCCGGCCGACGGCGAGCTCTCCGACAAGAACATCGCCGAAGTCCAGCAGCGCCTGCCGAACCGCAACGGCAAGACCTTCGCGCACGACCTCTGGCCGGGCAATGAATTCGGCGGCACCGGCAAGCCCGACGTGCAGGGCTCGAGCTGCATGAAGGACTGCGCGCCCGAGGCCAAGGTCGCGTCCTTCCTGCCCGACTTCGCGCGCAACAACAACGGCAACCTGGCCGAGCAGCAGCGCCTCGTCGGCCCGCAGCGCGGCGTCGACACCGCACCGCGCCCGGCGGCGGCCAGCAGCGCCGCGCAGGCCGCGGCCGCTTCGCAATCGATCGGCGAGTTGCTCACCAAGAACGCCTGCCTGGCCTGCCACCAGATCGACACGCAGGTCGTCGGCCCGGCATTCAAGGACGTGGCCGCGAAGTACCGCGATCAGCCCGACGCACTCGACTACTTCATCAAGCGCATCCGCGCCGGCAGCAGCGGCCGCTGGGGCGGCGCCGTGCCGATGCCGCCGCAGACCGCCCTTCCCCAAGCGGATCTCGAGGCCATTGCCGGCTGGCTCGCCGGCGGCGCGAAGCATTGAGTTCTAATTCACATTTCTGCAAGGAGACGTAAAGCCATGAGCAATCGCCGAGACGTGATCAAGCACGGTGCGCTGGTCGCTGCACTGCTGGCTGGCGCGGGCTGGCTGCCGCGCGTCGCGGGCGCCGAGGCGCTGCCGCACGGCGCATTCGATGCCAAGACGCTGGACGAGCTGTACAAGTCGCTCGGCATCGCCAAGCCCATCGAAAGCAATCTGGTCACGCTGGTCGCGCCCGAGATCGCCGAGAACGGTGCGGTCGTGCGCATGGGCCTGTCGACGACGGCGCCCAACGTCAAGAAGCTGCTGCTGCTGATCGAGAAGAACCCCAACGTGCTCTCGGCCGCCTTCGACGTGAGCGCCAGCGTCGAGCCGAGCTTCCAGGTCAACGTCAAGATGGGCCAGACCTCGAACGTCTACGCCGTCGCGCTGACCACCGACAACAAGGTGCTGTTCGCGCAAAAGGAAGTCAAGGTCACCCTTGGCGGCTGCGGCGGTTGAGAACTCACAGATACGGAGAATTGAGATGCCAGATCCGATGCGAATTCGCGCCCAGTCGCAGGGCGGCAATGCCATCGTGCGCGTGCTGATGGCCCACGAGATGGAGACCGGCCAGCGCAAGGACGCCAGCGGCAAGATCATCCCCGCCTGGTACATCACCGACGTCACGGCCCTGCTCAACGGCGCGCCGGTGCTCACCGCGCAATGGGGGCCGTCGGTGTCGAAGAACCCCTTCATGCAGTTCACCATCAAGGGCGCCAAGGCCGGCGACAAGGTGACGATCCAGTGGCAGGACAACCACGGCGACAAGCGCTCCGACGACGCCGTCGTCTCGTAATCCCCGGGGCGGCCGCGCCCCTGCCAAGCACCGAGGAGACACGCCATGCCCATGTCCTTGACCCGTGCCCGCCTGCTGCCCGCGGCGCTGCTCGCGCTGGCCGCGCTGACAGGCCCGGCCTCGCAGGCGCAGACCGATAAGAAGGTCAGCGACGCCATCGCCGAATACCGCGCGATGCTCGCCGACGGCAACCCTTCGGAACTCTTCGAGGCCAAGGGCGAGGAGCTCTGGAAGACGCCGCGCGGCCCGAAGAACGCCACGTTGGAGCGCTGCGATCTTGGCAAGGGGCCGGGCGTCCTCAAGGGCGCTTTCGTCGAACTGCCGCGTTACTTCGCGGACACCGGCCGCGTGCAGGACCTCGAGTCGCGCCTGCTGACCTGCATGGCGACGCTGCAGGGCTTCGACGCCGCGCAGATCGCCGCCACGCCCTTCGGCACCGGCGAGCAAAAGACCATGGAAAGCCTGGTCGCCTATGTCGCGTCCGAGTCCAACGGCATGAAGGTCAACGTGCCGCAGAACCACCCGGCCGAGCGCCGCATGTACGCGGTCGGCCAACAGCTCTTTTATTACCGCGCCGGCCCCTACGACTTCGCCTGCGCCAGCTGCCACGGCGACGCCGGCAAGCGCATCCGCCTTCAGGACCTGCCCGCGCTGAACGGCAATCCCGGCGACGGCGTCGGCTTCGCCGCGTGGCCGGCCTACCGCGTGTCCAGCGGCGAGCTCTGGGGCCTGCAGCGCCGTCTCAACGACTGCTTCCGCCAGCAGCGCTTCCCCTACCCGGGCTATGCCTCGGACGCGACGATCGCCCTGGCCACCTACATGGGCGTGAACAGCAAGGGCTCGGTGAGCATCGCTCCCGCCATCAAGCGCTAAGGAGTCCTGCATGAAGCACCGCACGCTTTTCATCGCCACGGGCAGCGCCGTCGCCGTGGCCGCCTTCGTCCTCGCGGGCTGCGCCGGCACCACGACCGACGCGGCGCCGAGCCCGGCCGAAGTCTCCGCCGCCATGCAAGCCGCGCTGAAGACCTCCTTCAGCGCCAAGGGCCAGGCCGGCCTCGACCGGCTCGACCAGGACGAGATCCAGAAGCTCTGCTCCGCGCCCACGCCGCCGGCGCCCGACGTCGCCGCGCGCCTCGCGGCCGAGCAGATGAAGACCGTCAAGTACCCCGCCGACGGCCGCTGGCTCGGCGACTGGAAGGCCGGCGAGAAGCTGGCGCAAGACGGCAAGGGCAAGACCTGGGCCGACGCGGCTGACAAGCCCGGCGGCGGCAATTGCTACAACTGCCACCAGATCACCAAGACCGAGATCTCCTTCGGCACGATCGGCCCGAGCCTCTACCACTACGGCAAGCTGCGCGGCGTGACGGACCCGAACGCCCCCGAAGCCAAGCCCATGCTCGAGTACACCTGGGGCAAGCTCTGGAACGCCAAGGCCACCAACGCCTGCTCGAACATGCCGCGCTTCGGCCACGAGGCCTTGCTCGACGAAAACCAGATCCGCGACCTCATGGCGCTGCTGCTCGATCCGAAGTCGCCCGTGAATTCGGACTGAGCCCGCGCTGAAGATGGATCGTCGCGACTTCCTGCAGGTCCTCGGCGCGGCCGCCGTGGCCGGCTTCGGCACGGGCCGCACCCATGCCGCCGAGGCCGGCCTCTACGACGCGCCGGCGCCCTTCAGCGGCCCGGGCAGCGTCGCGCTGCTGCACATGACGGACTGCCACGCGCAGCTGCAGCCGATCTGGTTCCGCGAGCCCAGCGTCAACCTCGGCATCGCGAGCCAGCGTGGTCAATGGCCGCACTTCGTCGGCAACCAGTTGCTGCGCGCCGCCGGACTCAAGCCCGGCACGGCCGAGGCCTACGCCTTCACCTGCCTGGACTTCGAACACGCCGCGCGTCGCTACGGCCGCGTCGGCGGCTTCGCGCATCTGGCCACGCTCGTCAAGAAGCTCAAGGCCAGCCGCCCCGGCGCGCTGCTGCTCGACGGCGGCGACACCTGGCAGGGCTCGGCCACCTCGCTGTGGACGCGCGGCGCCGACATGGTCGAGGCCTGCCAGCTGCTCGGCGTCGACGTGATGACGGCGCACTGGGAGTTCACCTACGGCCAGGAGCGCGTGCAGGAGCTCGTTGGCCAGCTCAAGGGCAAGATCGACTTCGTCGCGCAGAACGTCAAGACGCAGGACTTCGGCGACGACGTCTTCCCCGGCCACAGCTGGCGCGAGATCAACGGCGTGCCCGTCGCCATCATCGGCCAGGCCTTCCCCTACACGCCGATCGCCAACCCGCGCTACATGGTTGCGGACTGGAGCTTCGGCATCCGCGAGCAGGAGCTGCAGGCGCTCGTCGACCAGCTGCGCGGCAAGGGCGCCCAGCTCGTCGTGCTGCTGAGCCACAACGGCATGGACGTCGACCTCAAGCTCGCCTCGCGCGTGACGGGCCTCGACGCCATCCTCGGCGGCCACACGCACGACGGCGTGCCCGTGCCGGTGTGGGTCGACGCGCCCGGCGGCAGCCGCACGCTCGTGACCAACGCCGGCAGCAATGGCAAGTTCCTCGGCGTGCTCGACGCGCGCGTCGCGAAGGGCCGGCCGCCCGAGCTGCACTACCGCCTGCTGCCGGTCTTCTCCCACCTGCTGCCGCCCGATCCGGCCATGCAGGCGCTGATCGACAAGCTCCGCGCGCCCTTCGCCGCCCGGCTCGCCGAGCCGCTGGCCGTGACCGACGGCCTGCTCTACCGCCGCGGCAACTTCAACGGCTCGTGGGACCAGCTCATCTGCGACGCGCTGACCGAGGTGCAGGGCGCCGACATCGCCTTTTCGCCCGGCTTCCGCTGGGGCACGAGCCTGCTGCCCGGCGACACGATCACGCGCGAGCTGCTGATGGACCAGACCGCCATCACCTACCCGGCCGCCACCGTGAACGAGATGAGCGGCACGCAGATCAAGGGCGTGCTCGAAGACGTGGCCGACAACCTCTTCAACCCCGACCCCTACTACCAGCAGGGCGGCGACATGGTCCGCGTCGGCGGCCTGCAGTACCGCTGTACGCCGGGCGCCGCCATGGGCGCGCGCATCTCCGACATGCGCCTGGCGGGCAGGCCGATCGAGGCCGACAAGACTTACAAGGTCGCCGGCTGGGCCTCGGTGCAGGAAGGCACGCAGGGCGGCAAGCCGGTCTGGGAGCTCGTCGAGCAGTGGCTGCGCCACCAGGGCGGCGGCACGGGCGTGCCGCGTGTCTCGGCGCGACAACTCAATTCCCCCGAACTCGTCGGCGTGGCAGAGAATCCGGGCCTGCTCTGACCCCGGGGACTCTGCCATGCGAATCCTGCGCGGCCTGCGCGGGCTACTCTGCCTGCTGATCGTTCTTGCCGGAACGGCACACGCCAACCCGGGCTACTACCTGCTCACGCCCTACAGCCAAGCCGGCGAATGGGACGTCGACACGCGCTTCTGGGCCGTTCGCGTGCACGGCGGCGGGACCGCGGACTGGCCGGAGATCGGTCTGCGCTACGGCGTCAACGATCGCTGGACCACCGAGCTGCTGGCGAGTTTCGAAGGGCCGACCCTCGACAAGCAGTCGCTCGACAGCTGGAACTGGCAGAACGAGATCCTGCTCACCCAGGGTCAGTCCCCGTTTGACCTCGCCTTGCACCTGCAGGTGATCCAGAGCCCGGACGACGGGCGGCTATTGCAGTGGGGCACGGTGTTCCAGACCGAGCTGGGGCTGACGCGCCTGAACTTCAACGTGGTGTTCGAGCACCAGTACCAGGCCGGCGCCCCATCCACCCAGCTCAAGCTGCAATGGCAGGCGCTCTACCCGGTGGCGCGCGGCGTGCGCCTGGGCGTGCTCGGTTTCAGCGAACTCGGCGACTGGGCTCATTGGTCGACGTCGCGCCAGTCGAATCGCGCCGGCCCCAGTCTTGAGCTCGCCCTGCCCTTCGGCACCTTGCAGGCGGCCTATCCCTTCGGCAAGACCTTCGGCGTGCCGGCCGACATGCTGACGGCCCACCTGAGCATCCCGTTCTGATCAGGGCAGGTGCAGCCGCAGGCGGCTCTCGAACCTGCGGGCCTGGCCCGTCACGGGGTCGGTGAACGCGATCTCCCGGGCAAGCAACTGCAGCGGTGCGCTGAAATCGGGCTCGGCTTCCTCGGGCTGCAGCTGCGGGTAGATGCGGTCACCGACGATGGGCACCCCGAGCGCGCTCATCTGCGCGCGCAGCTGGTGTTTGCGGCCGGTCACGGGCTCCAGCACATAACTGCCGAAATCAGCGTCATGCTCGGCCAGCGAAATGCGCGTCTCGGCATTGGGCTCGCCGGGCACTTCGGCCATCTGCATGAAGGCGTCGCCGGGCCGCTCGACCAATCGGCTGCGATAGACCATCGGCAGCGCCAGCGCCGCGCGATACGGCGCGATCGCCTCGTAGCGCTTGTCGACGGCACGCTCGGCGAAGAGCCGCTGGTAGGCATCGCGCGTCGCCGCCTGGATCGCGAACACGACGAGCCCGGCCGTCTCGCGATCGATGCGGTGGATCGGCGACAGCGTCGCGATGCCCGTGCGGCGCACGAGCCGGGTCAGCAGCGTCTGCTGGACCCAGCGGCCCTTGGGCGTCACGGGCAGGAAGTGCGGCTTGTCGGCGACGAGCAGCAGCTCGTCCTGGAAGACGATGCCCTCCTCGAAAGGCACGACCGGCTCATGCGGCAGCCAGCGCCAGTAGAACAGCCGCGTGCCAGGGCGGTAGGGCGCGTCGGGCGACAGCGGCGCGCCATCCGCATCGCGCACCTCGCCGCGGGACATTCGCGCGAGCCAGTCGGCGCGCTCGACCTTGGGCAGGCGTTCGGCCAGGAAATCGACCACGAGCCGCCACGGCCCGGCAGGACAGGCCACGGCCGAGGCGCTAACGCCGTCTTTCAGCGGCAACTCGGGGCGGGGCGGACGGGACATGGCGCGGATTGTCCGCGAGGTGCGCGGCGCACAATGGCCGGCCATGCAGCCGCCATCACCGCGCTACTTCGCCACCGCCGCCGACTTCCGCGCCTGGCTCGAACAGCACGCCGCCGTGCACGTCGAGCTGCTCGTGGGCTTTCACAAGACCCAGAGCGGCACGCCGAGCATGAGCTGGCCCGAGTCGGTCGACGAGGCCCTGTGCTTCGGCTGGATCGACGGCGTGCGCCGGCGCGTCGACGACGCTCGCTACACGATCCGCTTCTCGCCACGCAAGCCGGGCTCGATCTGGAGCGCCATCAACATCGCCAAGATGGACGCGCTGATCGCCGCCGGGCGCATGCAGCCGGCCGGGCTCGCGGCCTTCGAGAAGCGCACCGAGGCGCGCTCGCGCATCTACTCCTTCGAACGCGAGACGCCGCCGGAGCTGGAGCCGGCCGAGCAGCGCCGCTTTCCGCGCGCGGCCTGGCAGTGGTTCGAGGCACAGGCACCGAGCTGGCGCCGCGCGGTGCTGCACTGGGTCGTCACGGCCAAGCGCGCGGACACGCGCGAGCGGCGGCTCGCAGAGCTGGTTGACGGCTGCGTGCAGCAGCGACGCATCCGCAGCTAGAGGTGCTGCCTCAACGCGCCGGCGAAGCCGCCACCTCGGCGGCCGGCGCCGCAAGCAGCGCGCCGGCATCGTCGACCTCGATCAGCGGCACGCGGCCGAAGGCCTGCAGCTGCGGCAGCACCTGGGCGCGGTCGCCGACGGCGATGACGATCATCGCGTCGGGACGCACGCCGCGCAGCGCGGCCTGGAAGGCGCTGATCGCGCTGACGCCCTCGACGCGCCTGGGCAGGTCGACGAGGTAGGCGTCCGGCAGACCCAGCACCCAGTTGCCGGCATAGGCCTGGGCCACGTCGGCATTGGTGCTGAAGCTGCCCGGCAGCGAGAGCAGCTCGGCGTTGCGCGCGCGCTCGAACTCCTCGCGCTCCATCGGCTCCGCGACCATGCCGTTCAGTTGCTCGAAGAGGTCCTTCAGCGCGGCACCGGTCACGTCGCTGCGAACCTCGCCCTGGACGACAAACGCGCCGGTGTTGCGGTTGCGTGCGAAGCCCGAGACCACGCTGTAGGTGTAGCCCTTGACCTCGCGCAGCTGCTGGTTGATGCGCGAGGTGAACAGGCCGCCGAGCGCGTCGTTCATGACGTCGAAGGAGCTCGCCTGCGGATCGCCTGCCTTGGGCCCGGGCGCGACGACGCTGATCGCCGTCTGCGCCGCGCCCGGCTTGTTCACGAAGACCAGGCGCGCAGGGTTCGGCTGCTGCCACGCGCCGCTGGCCAGCGGCGGCGTCGCGGGCCGTGCCCAGGCGCCGAACTGCGCCTCGGCAAGTGCGCGCAGCTCGGCCGCGTCGATGTCGCCTGTGACGATGAGCGCGGCCTGGTCGGGCCGGTAGCGCTGCGACCAGAACTGGCGCAGCACGCTCGCGTCGATCAGCTTGAGCGCGGCTTCGTCGCCGAGCGGGTTCGTGCCCAGCGGCGAGTTCGGCCCGTAGAGCATGCGCGCCGCCACGATCTGCGCGACAGCCGGCGGCTGCACGCGCTGCTCGGCCAGCGCCGCCAGGCGCGCGGCGCGCCGGCGCTCGATCTCCTCGGGCGCGAAGGCCGGATGCTGGACCATGTCGGCCACGAGCGCGAGGCCGCCCGCGAAGCTGGCCTTCAGGCCGCTCAGGCTCAGGCTCGCACTCTCCTTGCCGGCGTCGGCGCCGAAGCTCAGGCCGAGGTCGGCAAGCTGCTCGGCGATCTGCGTGCTGCTGCGCGTGGCCGTGCCTTCGCGCAGCATCGCAGCGGTGAAGCCGGCCAGGCCGGGTACGTTGGACGGGTTGGCGTCCTGCCCGGCGCGCACGACGAGGCTGGCGCTCACCAGCGGCAGGCCGGGGCGCTCGACATGGATGACGGTCAGGCCGTTGGCAAGCTGGAAGCGCTCGGCCGCCGGCAGGCGCACGGCCGGCGCGGCGCCGGCGCGCGGCTGCTCGCTGCGCCACTTCTCGTCGGCGTTGACGTGCACGCGCTCGGCCTTGGCCGCCGCCGCGGCCGTGGGCGGCGGCGGCGTGGGCACGTCGGGCGCGAGGTGCTTCTCGCCGGGCACGGTGTACTCGACAACACGCGCATCGACCGGCAGCCAGCGCGCCGCGGCGGCGCGCACGCTCTCGGGCGTCAACGCGGTGTAGCGGGCGATGTCCTTGGCCAGGAAATCCGGATCGCCGGCCAGCTGGTTGTAGCCGTTGACGAGATCGGCCAGGCCGCCGACGCGCTCCATCGCGGCCAGCGCATTGGCGCGGATGGAAGCGCGGGCGCGGTCGAGCTCGGCCTGGCTCGGCGGCGTGGTGGCGAGGCGCTTGAGTTCGGCATCGACGAGCGGCTGCAGCTCGGCCGGCGTGTGACCGGGCCGCGCCACGACCTCGATGAAGAACACCGAGCCGAGCGAGAGCGACTGCTGGTACACATTGACGCTCTGCGCCAGCTGCTTGTCGCGCACGAGCAGCTGGTAGAGCCGGCTCGCGCGGCCGCCACCGAGGATATTGGCCGTGACGTCGAGCGCGGCGTCGCCCTCGGCGTAGAAGGCGGGCGTCTGCCAGCCGATGGCCAGGCGCGACAGCTCGACGCGGTCGCTCACGTCGAGGTGCGTCTCGCCGTGC
>Ga0213878_10000359_pt1 | contig 17226 bp, 14 predicted proteins | sample VelepicoBEBS_R02_FD_161053 | JGI IMG/M metagenome (GOLD analysis project Ga0213878, IMG submission 161053) | Vellozia epidendroides bulk soil microbial communities from rupestrian grasslands, the National Park of Serra do Cipo, Brazil - BS_R02 | ecosystem: Environmental > Terrestrial > Soil >... | reverse complement strand
CCCGCCACGCCCCTGCAAATCTCACACGATCATCTGCGGCTCGGTAGCCGACTGAAGCGCGTCGTCGACAGGCGCCTCATCGATCATGCTCGACGCGAGCACGTACTGGTCCCGGCCGCGCTGCTTGGCCTGGTAGAGCGCGCGGTCGGCATCGGCAAACAGGCTGCGCCACAGGCCCTCGCGGCTTGTCGGCCCGCCGTGCAACTGCGCTACGCCGATGCTGACGCTCGCATGGCTCTTTGCCCCGGGCAGTTCGATGGCCCTTACCTTGCGCAGGATGCGATTCGCGAGCGCGGTGGCCTGGTGCTCGTCGGTGTGCGGACAAAGGATGCAGAACTCCTCGCCACCGTAGCGTGCGGCGATATCCGATGCGCGCCGCGAGTTGTCCAGCGCCATCGCGATTTCGCGCAGCACGTTGTCGCCGGCGTGGTGGCCGTGCCTGTCATTGACCTGCTTGAAATGGTCGACGTCGATCACCAGGCAGGACAGCGCATCGCCATCGCGCTGCCAGCGAGCGACCATGCCGATGGCCGTCATGTCCAGCGCGCCACGGTTGAGCAGGCCGGTCAGCGCATCAGTGCGCGCGCCGCTTTCATTGCGGGCGATGATCTGCTCCATCGACATCAGGCAGAAGCCGAACAGGCCGAGCAGAACGGCCACCAGCGGTGCCAGCGGCCAGATCGAGCCGTCGGACTGCAGGAAGAACGGCGTGATCTTGAATCCCTTGAACCCGGCGCCGAACCCAAGCGCCGCAATCTGCGAAGCAAGCAGCACCAGTTGCGAGGCCAGTACCAGCGGGCCGCCGATGCTCGTGCGGCCGCGCACGCTGCGCAGCATGGCGACGATCGTGGCAAACGAGATCATTGCCAGCACGCCGTACGCCACGCCATGCACGACCTGGCTGCCGTCGGCAAGCCCGCTCATCAGCACGATCACCACCGGCGCAACGAGACCAATGGCGCGCAGCACCGCAGCCTGTTCGGACATGCCATAGTAGATGCGCACACCGCGATAGATCGTCAGGCGGCCAATCACGTATGCGCCCGCGCCAAGCGCGCCGAGATAGAGCGAGCCCGCGCCGGCACTGGCCGCGACGACGAGCCCTGCGCCCGATGCAATCACATGGCCAACCGCCCATAGTCGGCCAGCCTCGTTGGCGCGCAGCGCAAGCACGAGCCCCGCCGCCATCACGAGCGTGCTGGAGAACACCACCATCATCACAACCAGGACGGTCTGCTGGGCCAGGTGCACGGGAGTCGGATCCTCTAAAGCTACCGGGGGCGGTTGCTGTTATCGCGGTTAACCCTTATGGGGAACCACGATAACGTTATCCTCTGCGAGAAAGAATGGATCATAGCCCGCGCATGGCTTGCAGCGGCACCCCCGACAAGCCGGGGGTTCGCATGCGGGCAACGATATGAAGGCAGGCCGGGAAAGGGGCTGCGGTCAGTCAGTCGTCCTGCGGGCCTGCATGCGATGGCGATGCGGGATTCGCAGGCGTGACCTCCGGAAAGGTTCCGCCGAGCGCATCGGTCAGCGAACGCGCGGCGTCCAGCACCTGATCACGAAACGCTTCGGAGAACCTGGGCGTTGGGCAGGTCAGCGTCAGCGCTCCCTTCAGTTCGCCCGCCGGTCCGAACACCGGTGACGATACGCCCGCGATGTCGGGGCTGCGATCGCCCACGAGCGCGATCACGCCTTCATCGCGGATGCGCTGATACAGCTCTCCGCGCGCGCCTGCGAACGCGCGCAAGACACGGCCACCCGCGCCGCGATTGAGAGGCAGCAGATCGCCGGCCATGATGTGGTCACGCACGGGCTGCGGCGAATCCACGCGATAGAGGCAGAGCCGATGCTCACCCTGTTGGATGTGAAACGCGGCCGACTCCTTCGTGACGCGCACCAGTTCGCGCAGCGCGGGCATCACCACCTGCTCCAGCGAGAAAGACGCCGCGTAGACTGCATTGAGCCGCGCGACCTCGGGCCCCAGGCCGTAGCGCCCATCCGCATGACGCTGGATCAGCCGCGCGTGCTCCAGCGAAGCCAGCAGTCTGAGCAGCGTGCTCTTGTACAGGCCGCTGCGTAGCGCGAGTTCGGCGAGCGCCAGCGTGGTATCGCCCGCGCGAAATGCCGACAGCACGAACAGCGCCCGATCCACTGCGACGGCACCGCCTTCGGCGGCGTGCTTGTCGGCTTCGGAGAGTTGGGCGGCTTTGCGTGGCATGGACTTGGCTGGCGTCAGGCTTGGAACGGCCGTCCACCGTATAGAACGGTCCTGACGTTGTCAATCGGTTGTCAATCACGCCGCACGCGTCGCGCATATTCCCGGTATGATTGCCGCTCCCGGGTTTTCCCTAAGTTGTCGTACCTGATCACAAAACCCGGCCAATCCCGCGCCCTTACCTGAATGACCGCCCCGCTTTCCACCCCGGCTACGCCGCCGCATGGCGAACACGCCACCGGCAATGTGACCCGCCGCATACTTTCCGTCGTCGCTTTCAATTTCGTCATCTATCTTTGCGTCGGCCTGCCAATCGCGGTGGTGCCGGGCTTTGTGCATGGAGACCTTGGTTACAGCGCGGTCCTGGCCGGCGCGGCGGTCAGCATCCAGTATCTGGCGACGCTGCTGAGCCGCCCCTGGGCCGGCAGCCTGTGCGATATGAAGGGACCGAAACGCTCGGTGCTGACCGGCCTCGCACTGTGCACCGGCAGCGGCGTGCTGACGCTGATGGCCTCCCTGTTCGCGGGCAGCGACTGGCTCGGGCTGGGCTGGCTGCTGGCCGGGCGCCTGATGCTTGGCGCCGGCGAGAGTCTTGTGACGACGGGCACCATCGCCTGGGGCATCGGCAGCGTTGGCCCGCGTCATACCGCAAAGGTGATTTCGTGGAACGGGGTGACGACGTATGGCGCACTGGCCATCGGCGCACCGGTTGGCGTATTGCTGGCCAGCCACGGCAGCCTGGCTGCGATCGGCATCGTGACGTCCGTGATCGCCGCGATTTCGCTGCTGCTGGCGCGGCGGCAGGCCGCGGTACCGATTCTCAAGGGGGAGCGCCTGCCGTTCCGCAGCGTGTTCCGCGCGATGTCGCCATTCGGCCTGTGCCTGGCGCTCGGTTCGGTCGGGTTCGGCACGATCACGGCCTTCATTACGCTCTACTACGCTGGGCATGGCTGGGACCATGCGGCGCTGGCGCTGACCGCGCTGGGCACATGCTTCGTCCTGACGCGGCTGTTGCTGGCTGACAGCATCACGCGCTTCGGCGGCTACCCCGTGGCACTCGTGTCGTTGGCCGTGGAGGCTGCGGGACTGGCGATGCTGTGGCTTGCCCAGGCCCCGTGGCAGGCGCTGGCTGGCGCGGCCGTGGTCGGCTTCGGCTTCTCGCTGGTGTTTCCGTCGCTCGGCATCGAGGCCGTCAAGCGCGTGCCGGCCACCAATCGTGGCTCCGCGCTGGGTGCCTATGCGCTGTTCTTCGATTTCTCGCTCGGCCTGACCGGCCCCGTGGCCGGCCTGATCACCAAACACAGCGGCTATCCGGCGGTGTACCTGTTCGCCGCGCTGTCGGCCGTGCTGGCGCTGGCGCTGAGCCAGATCCTGGCCGCGCGCTATCGCGGCCGGCTTACGCCGGCCACCTGATCAGAGCCGCTCGCAGCAGTACGCTTCGGTGCTGTATGGGAACGACACCACGTCGCGCCCCTGCAGCGCCGGATCGGTGGCGATGACGTCGCGCAGTTGCGCGCGCACGGCGTCCTGCTGGTCCTGTGGCAGCGACGCGATAAAGCTGACCGACATCACACGGTCGACAATCACCTGCTCCGGCGCGCCGCTGTGCGTGTACGGGAACCGCGTCAGGCCAAGCGGACCGAAGCCCTCGGCCGGAAACACCTTCTTCCAGTCGCCCTTGTAGAAGCGCGGCGCATCGCCTTCGAACGGCGTCATGATCGCGGTCAGCCTGGCCACCCAATCGACCGACTCGTCGCGCACATTCCACACCAGGCCAAGCTTGCCGCCGGGCTTCAATACGCGGCGGATCTCCTGCATCGCGGCTGTGTTGGCAAACCAGTGGAACGCCTGCGCGCAGACCACGGCATCGACGCTTGCGTCGGGCAAAGGCATCGACTCCGCACTGCCTGGCAGCGCCCGCACATCGGGCAGCTTCGAAGAAAGCTGGGCGCGCATCGCATCGACTGGCTCGACAGCGACCACCGTGGCGCCGCTCTGCGTCAGCAGGCGCGTGAACTTGCCGGTGCCGGCGCCGAGATCGACGACTGTCCTGCCCGGCGCCAGCGCGAGCGTGTCGCGCAGCCAGCCGGACAGTTCGGCGGGATAATCGGGACGCCCACGGGCGTAGGTATCGGCCTGGGCGGAGAAGCCCTGGGCGGCGGCATGATGGATCGCGGTCATGAGGGCGTACGTTACTCCGCGCCCATGACAACGGCAAGACCTAGTGCTGCAGGCCCCAGCGGCGTACGGTAATGCGTTCCAGCGTGGCGAACACCAGCCCTTCCACGGCCAGACCGATCAGGATCACTGTGGCCAGACCCGCAAACACCCGGTCGGTATAGAGCTCGTTGCGGTTCTGGAAGATGTACCAGCCGAGCCCGCCCTTGCCCGACGATGCGCCAAACACAAGTTCGGCCGCGATCAGCGTGCGCCAGGCAAAGGCCCAGCCGATCTTCAGCCCCGACAGGATCGCCGGCAACGCGGCAGGCACGAGAATCAGCACCACATAGCGCAATCCGCGCAGCCCGTAATTGCGCCCCGCCATGCGCAGCGTCTCCGGCACTCCGCGAAATCCGGCATACGTATTCAACGCGAGCGGCCACAGCACCGAGTGGACCAGTACGAAGATCAGGCTCTTGCTGCCGAGTCCGAACCACAGCAGCGCGAGCGGCAGCAGCGCAATGGCCGGCAGCGGGTTGAACATCGCGGTCAGCGTGTCGAGCAGATCGCGACCGATGCGCGTGGATGCCGCCAGCGTCGTCAAGACGAAGGCCAGCACGATGCCCGCGGCATAGCCCTGCAGCAGCACCGACAACGACACGGCGGCCTTGCCAGGCAGTTCGCCGTTGACAATGCCTTCGGCAAATGCACGCGCCGTGGCCAGGAACGTCGGCAGCAGCAGATCGTTGTCCTGCACACGGGCGATAACCTCCCAGAGCGCCGCAAGCACGAACAGGATCACGGTCCTGCGCAGCCCCCCCTGCTGCCAAAGCTGCCGGTACCAAGGCAGCGAACGCGAGAGCGGCACGGCGGTGAACGGCGCGAGCACATGCTCGTACTCGGGGCGGATTGGAGGATTGACAATGCTCATCACGTACGTCTCAGGCGTGGGCGGTGCGGTGCGATGCCACTGCCGCATCGGCCGGCTCATCGAACAGCATCCGGTGGATTCGGTGGGCAGCCGCCTGGAACTCGGCGCTGCCCTGGCTGGCCAGCGCGAACTGGTGGCTGTTGAGCTCGGCGCGCACGCGCCCCGGGTGGGGCGACAGCAGCAGGATGCGGCTGCCGACCACCAGCGCCTCTTCGATCGAATGGGTCACGAATAGAAGCGTGAAGGCCGCGTCGTCCCACAGCGCCAGCAGTTCTTCCTGCATGCGGCGGCGCGTCAGCGCGTCGAGCGCCGCGAACGGTTCGTCCATCAGCAGCACCTTCGGTCGCATCGCCAGCGCCCGCGCAATCGCCACGCGCTGCTTCATGCCGCCCGATAGCGTATGTGGATAGGCATCGGCAAATGCCGCGAGTCCCACCTTGTTCAGGAAATGGAGCGCCACGTCGGCCGCCTCGGCCTTTGACATGCCGCGCGACTGCTGCAGCGGAAACATGACGTTCTGCCTGACCGTTTTCCACGGCGGCAATTGATCGAACTCCTGGAATACGACGATGCGGTCAGGCCCGGGCGTGCGCACGCGCTGTCCGTCGAGCCGGATCTCGCCTTCGGCTGGCGGCACAAACCCGGCGACGGCCTTGAGCAGTGTCGACTTGCCGCAGCCCGAAGGCCCCAGCAGCACGAAGCGGTCCGTGGCATGCACGTCGAAGCTCACGCGGTGCGTGGCGCGCACCAGGCGCTGCGGCGTGCGGTATTCGAGCGAGACGCCATCCACCTGCAGCAGCGGTTCGTGGCTGGCGATCACACGCAGGCGGGCACTGTTGCCTTCGGCCATGTCAGCTCCCTTCGGCGGTAGCCGGGTCCTGGAAAAAGTAGTCCTGCCACGACTTCGGCTGGCGCTTGATGGCGCCAACGCGATACATGAAGTCGGCGAGCGGGAACGTGTTCTGCGGCGTCACCTTGAACTGGACCTGCGGGTTCCTGAGGATCTTCACGAGCAGCGCACGATCGATCCTGGCCTTGTTCACGCGGATGTAGAGATCGGCCGCCGCCTCCGGATTCGCGGTGGCGAACTGCGCCGCCTCGGCCAGCGCATCGACGAACGCGCGATAGGTCTTCGGGTTCTCGTTGCGGAATTTCTCGGTCGCGTACAGCACCGTGGCCGAACTCGGTCCCCCAAGCACGTCATAGGAACTGAGCACGATGCGTGCATTCGGGTTGCCGGCCAGCTCCTGTTCCTGGAACGGCGGATTGCCAAAGTGCCCGGTGATCTCCGTGCCGCCCGCAATGATCGCGGCGGTGGCATCGGGGTGCGGCACGGCCACGGTCCATTTGTCGAGGCGATTGAAGTCCTTGTCGCCCCACTGCCTGGCCGCGGCAAACTGCAGCACGCGCGACTGCACCGAAACGGTCACTGCCGGCAGCGCGATGCGGTCCTTGTCGGTGAAGTCCGCAATCGTCCTGACCTTGGGATTGTTGCTGATCAGGTAGTACGGGAAGTTGCCGAGCGACGCCACACCCTTCACATTCTGCTTGCCATGCGTGCGATCCCACACCGTCAGCAGCGGGCCGACTCCGGCGCCCGCGATATCGATCGCACCCGACAGCAGCGCATCGTTGACCGCGGCGCCACCGGATAGCTGCGTCCATTCGACCTTGATATCGACACCCTGCTGCTTGCCATGCTTCTCGATCAACTGCTGGTCACGCGCCACGTTGAGCAGCAGGTAGACCACGCCGAACTGCTCGGCGATACGCAGGCGGCCTTCCGCGTGCGCGACGCCAGTCAGCGCGAGGCCGGCCGTCAGGATGGCCACTGCGGCGCGGCGGGTCAGAGTGGGGGCGGACGAAAACAGCGACATGCAATGAACTCCTGATGACTGGTTGGGATGGCGGATCAAAATGGCACGTCGCCTTCGATCGTGGTGCGATACATCACGCGGCGCAGATGGTCGGGGGTGCCGCCAGCCAGATGCAGCAGGGACCGGTTGTCCCAGAACACAAGGTCACGCTCGCGCCACTGGTGACGGTAGACGTGCTCGGGCTTCACGCTGTGCGCGAACAGTTCGGCAAGCAGCGCGCGGCTTTCGTCGTCAGGCAGGCCCACGATGCGCGTGGTGAAATGCTCGCTGACGAACAACGCGCGGCGGCCCGTCTCGGGATGCGTGCGCACTACCGGGTGGACCACCGGCCTGACCTGCGCGATCTGCTCCGGCGTCAGGTTCGGACGCCACGGGCTGCGCGCCTGCAGGTCGGCATAGCGCGCCAGGTACGTGTGCTCCGCGGTGAGGCCCTCCACCTTTTTCTGAAGCGCGGCGGGCAAGGACTCCCATGCGGCGTGCATGTTGGCGAACAACGTGTCGCCGCCCTGCACGGGCAGTTCCCGGGCGTGCAGCAGCGAGCCAAGGCTCGGGCGCTCCTTGTACGAGAGATCGGAATGCCAGAAGTGGCCCGCGTCGCCAAGCCCGATCGGCTTTCCGTCATCGAGCACGTTCGAGACGATCAGTATCTCGGGATGGCCGGCCAGCTGGAACTGGTTCAGCACGTGGATCTGCAGCGGCCCGAAGCGGCGGCTGAAGGCGACCTGCTGCGCGGGCGTGATGCGCTGGTCGCGAAACACCACCACGTGATGGTCGAGGTGGGCGCGATGGATGCGCCGGAAATCGTCGGGCGACAACGGGCTGCCCAGGTCCAGGCCGATAACCTCCGCACCGAGTGCGGCGTCCAGTGGACGGATCTCGAAATTCTGGAGGTTTTCGGCGGCGGTAATCGTCATGGCAAGTCTTTGCTGTCTCTGCTTTGGGGAAGCACAAGCCTTGCACTCTAGAGAAGCCGCACGGGCCGGACAACGAATGAAATCGAGCGCGATTATGCGGATTCCATATATGGCGTTGGCGAGTCGCCAACTCCCGCCTAAGCTTTCCTGAATGGTTCTGGAACAGCAAGACCGGGGGACCCGTATGCGCTATGCGACACGTTGCATGATTTGTCTGTCGGTGGCAGCGGCAGCAGGATGCGGAGGCCAGGACAAGCCGGCGGTATCGACCACGGCCACGGCAAGCAGCAGCCCAGTGGCTGCGGCGCCGGCATCAGGCACCATCGTCCAGCCGCCTCGTGCGGATGGGCAACCCGCGGAGGCCGCAACGCCCGGCCGCTTTCAGATCATCGCCAGCTCCCAGGCGCGCGGCAGTCCGTTCCTGCTGGACACGCAGACAGGCCGGATCTGGCAACTGAGGGAATATGCGGGGCTCCAGGGCTCGCCCAGCGCATGGCACGAAATGACGATCATCGACGATCGCGGCCAGATGGGCATCAGCTCGACCCAGTTCCAGCAACTCTATCCGCCCCGCTACGGCGCGACGCCGCCTGACATGCGCAGACGCAGATAGATGCGCGGTATGGAACGTGTGGCGCCCGTGCGCCACCGCACGCCCACACCCCGATTCCGTGCCCTACACTCAAAGGCAGCAGCGTTCACAAGATGCTGCGCCGCACAGGACACCGCGATCCACAAGGAAGCAACCACAAGGGGACTTTCCACATGGGCACTGTTGCGCGTTTTGAAATCGGCTTTACCCGCTATCTTTCCCCCGAGGGCTCGCCCGAGTCCGATCTTCCCGACTTTGCCCGCGATCCGGCCACCCTGCTGCCGCTCTATCGCGCCATGGTGCTGACCCGGCAGTTCGACCTGAAAGCTATTGCGATGCAGCGCACCGGCCAGATCGGCACGTTCGCGTCGGCGCTCGGCCAGGAGGCGATCGGCGTCGGCGTGGCCACGGCGATGCGCCGTGATGACGTGCTGGTGCCGTCGTATCGCGATCATGCCGCGCAGTTTGTGCGGGGCGTCACGATGACAGAGAGCCTGCTGTACTGGGGCGGCGACGAACGCGGCAGCGGATTTGCGGCGGTGCCATACGACTTCGGCAACTGCGTGCCGATCGGCACGCAGGTCGGCCATGCCGCCGGGGTGGCCTACACGTTCAAGCTGCGTCACGAGCCGCGCGTGGCGGTCTGCATCCTCGGCGACGGCGGCACATCGAAGGGTGACTTCTATGAGGGGATGAACATGGCCGGCGCGTGGCACGTACCGCTGGTCATCGTCATCAACAACAACCAGTGGGCCATCTCGATGCCGCGCGCCAGACAGACCGCCGCGGCCACATTGGCGCAGAAGGCCATCGCGGCCGGGATTCCAGGCGAGCAGATCGACGGCAACGACGTGATTGCGGTGCGCGAGCGCGTCGGCGCGGCCATCGAGCATGCACGTCACGGCGGCGGGCCGACATTGATCGAGGCAGTGACCTATCGCCTGGGCGACCACACCACGGCCGACGACGCTTCGCGCTATCGCGACGAGGCCGTGGTCAAGGAAGCCTGGCGCCACGAACCCGTCAAGCGGCTGCGCGACTATCTGGCCAGCTTGGGCGCCTGGGATGCCACGCATGAGGAAGCACTGATCAAGGATTGCCAGCAGGCGGTGGGCGCCGCGGTGGAAGCCTACCTCGCGGTGCCGCATCCCGATGCATCGGCCATGTTCGACTGCCTGTATGAAACGCTGCCCGATGCGATGAGCGAACAGCTCGACACGGCGCGGCAGTACGACACCTCCGGCGCCAATGGAACGGGAGCGCATCATGGCTGAACTTCATATGGTGGAAGCCGTGAACCTGGCGCTGGCCAATGCATTGGCCAACGACCCCGACGTGGTGCTGCTGGGCGAGGACATCGGCGTCAACGGCGGCGTATTCCGCTCGACCGTGGGGCTGCAGACACGCTTCGGCGAGGCGCGCGTCATCGACACGCCACTGGCGGAAGGCGGCATCGTCGGCGCGGCCATCGGCATGGCGGTCATGGGACTCAAGCCGGTTGCCGAGATCCAGTTCGCCGGCTTCATCTATCCGGCCATCGACAACATCCTCAACCACGCGGGCCATATGCGGACCCGCACGCGTGGGCGTTTGAGCTGCCCGCTGGTGGTGCGCGCGCCGAGCGGCGCGGGCATTCACGCGCCCGAGCATCATTCTGAAAGCCCCGAAGCCTTGTTCGCGCACATTCCGGGCATCCGCGTGGTCATGCCCTCGTCTCCGGCGCGGGCCTATGGTCTGTTGCTCGCGGCGATCCGGGACCCCGACCCGGTGATATTCCTGGAACCCACGCGCCTGTACCGGCTGTTTCGCCAGGAAGTGGCCGACGACGGCCAGGCGCTGCCGCTCGACGCCTGCTTCACGCTGCGCGAGGGCGGCGACCTCACGCTGGTGAGCTGGGGCGCGATGCTGCGCGAGACGCTGGCCGCAGCCGACCTGCTTGCCGCGGAAGGCGTGTCCGCCGCCGTGATAGACGTGGCCACGCTCAAGCCGCTCGACATGGAGACCATCCTTGAGTCGGTGGCGCAGACCGGCCGTTGCGTGATCGTGCACGAGGCGCCCCGCACGGCGGGGCTCGGGGCCGAGATCGCTGCCAATCTGGCCGAGGCAGGGCTCTATTCGCTCAGCGCGCCGGTGCAACGTGTGACCGCGCCCGACACCGTGGTGCCACTGGCGCGGCTTGAACACAGCTACATGCCGTCGGTCGAGCGAATCGTCGATGCAGCACGGCGCGCGCTCGAAGCGGCTTAGGGAACGAGGGAGAAACCGATGCGGATCTTCAAGCTGCCCGACCTCGGCGAAGGCCTGCAGGAAGCCGAGATCGTGAACTGGCACGTGAAACCAGGCGACACCATCGCGGCCGACCAACCGCTGCTGTCCGTGGAAACGGCCAAGGCCATCGTAGAGATTCCTTCGCCGTTCGCCGGACAGATTGCGAAGCTGTTCGCCCAGCCTGGCGACATCGTCCACCTGGGCGCACCGCTGGTCGGCTTCGAAGGCGCCGGCGCCTCGGACGATGCGGGCACGGTGGTGGGCGCGGTGAAGGTGGGTACGCAGGTGGTCAACGAAGGTGTTGCGCGCGTGGGCGCGGCCGGCATCCTGGGCGGCCACGGCATCAAGGCCACGCCCGCGGTGCGAGCGCTGGCCCGCAAGCTGTCGGTGGATCTGGCGATGGTCACCCCGTCTGGCACCGATGGCGTGATCACCGCCACCGACGTGCAACGCGTGGCCACCACGCTGGCGGACGTCGGCCCGGCCGAAGTGGTACGCGGCGTGCGCCGCGCGATGGCGCAGAACATGGCGCGTGCGCAAAGCGAAGTGGCGGCGGCCACCGTCATGGACGACGCCGACCTGCACGCCTGGCAGACGGCCGGCACATCATCGGCACGCCATGACATCACAATCCGCCTGGTGCGGGCGCTGGTGGCCGGCGTGCACGCGGAGCCCGCGCTCAATGCCTGGTACGAAGGCCACACCGGCCGGCGCCACGTGCTCGACCGGATTGACGTGGGCATTGCGGCCGATCTGCCGGAAGGCCTGTTCGTGCCGGTGCTGCGCAACGTGGGCAAGCGTGACGCCGCCGACCTGCGCGCGGGGCTCGACCGCATGCGCGCCGACATCGTCGCGCGCACGATCGCACCGGAAGAGATGCGCGGCAACACCATCACGCTGTCGAACTTCGGCATGATCGCGGGCCGCTATGCGGCGCCTATCGTCGTGCCGCCCACGGTAGCCATCCTCGGCGCCGGACGCATACGGTACGAGGTGGTGGCGGCTGGCGGCGTGCCCGCTGTGCACCGCGTGATGCCGCTGTCGCTGACATTCGACCATCGCGTGGTCACGGGCGGCGAAGCCGCACGCTTCCTGCGCGCGGTTATAGAGGATCTGGAGCGCCCTGACTAGCAACGAAGTGACGCTGGCGATACCGACGGCACCGTCCTGGTGCCGTCTCTCATCCACATTAACTACGGGCATCAGTCCATCCAGTTCCTATACTGGATTTTCGCCGCGCCGCGCAGCTGCGCCAATTCCCACGACCACTCAACCACCCAAGGAGCCCGACCATGGCAATCCGACTTGGCGAGGAAGCACCGGATTTCACCGCCGACACCACCGAAGGGAAGATTCATTTTCACGAATGGATCGGCGACAGCTGGGCCATCCTGTTTTCGCACCCCAAGGACTTCACGCCGGTCTGCACCACCGAACTCGGCTACATGGCCAAGCTGAAGCCGGAGTTTGACAAGCGCAACACCAAGATCATCGGTTTGTCGATCGATCCGGTGGATGATCATTCGCGCTGGGTCAAGGATATCGAGGAAACCCAGGGCGCCAAGATCAACTATCCGATGATCGGCGACCCCGACCTCAAGGTGGCCAAGCTCTACGACATGATTCACCCGGAAGCGAGCGGCGGTCCGCGCACGGCCGTGGACAACGCGACGATCCGCGCGGTGTTCATGATCGGCCCGGACAAGAAGGTCAAGGCCATGCTGGTCTATCCGATGAGCGCGGGGCGCAATTTCGACGAGGTGCTGCGACTGCTCGACTCGCTGCAACTGAACGCGAAGCATACCGTTGCGACACCGGTTAACTGGAAGCCGGGCGAGGACGTGATCATCCCGACCTCGGTCTCGGACGAGGACGCGAAGAAAAAATATCCACAGGGCTTCAAGACGCATAAGCCCTATCTGCGTACGGTAGCGCAGCCAAAGTAAACGCTCCCGTTAATGCAAATGGGGTAGTCCGCACGGAGGATGGGATCTATCCACAGAGAGCGTGGATAATCCCCCTCTTGACAACCCGCTAGCCCGCGCCGGTGCTGGCTGGAGGTTGATTGCCTGTTTTTTAGGCAGCCAGCCAGGACGGGGCTTTGCTTGCGGAGGGTGGGGATTTGTGCGTTGGGGTGTAAATCGCCCTCTCCCCCGCCCCTCTCCCATAAATGGGAGACGGGAGAAAACCTACCGCATCGCGCGGAGCAGGCCCTCAATGAAAATCCCGGCTCCCCACCATCAGCCTGCCCAGCAGCGGACTCAGGTCCACCAGTTCCTGCGCCACCAGGTGCCTGACCTCGCCCTGCCGTTGCCAGGTGCCGATCACGCCGAGCAACGTGGCGCCCAGCACTTCCTTGCGCTGCCGCTCCACCAGGTCCGGCCAGATGATCACGTTGACGCTGCCGGTTTCGTCCTCGATCGAGGTGAAGATCGTGCCGCTGGCCGTCGATGGCCGCTGCCGGACCGTCACGATGCCGCACGCGCGCACGCGACGGCCATTGGCGCAACGTGCGAGCTGCTGGGCCGTGGCGAACCTGAGCGCACTCAACCTGCGGCGCAGCAGCGTCAGCGGATGACACTTCAGCGATAGTCCCAGGCTTGCATAGTCGGCGGCCACGTCCTCGCCGATCTTCGGTTCGGGTAGCTCCAGCGCCTGCTCCTGCGGCGGCGCATCGTGCAGCAGGTCGCGATGCGCGGTCTGCACCGCCGCGCCGCGCGCGTGCCAGCGCGCCTGGCGGCGATGCCCCGCGAGCGATGCCAGCGCGTCGGCCGCGGCCAGCACGTCGATATCGTGCCGGTCCAGCGCCGCACGCCGCGCCAGGTCCTCCACGCTGCCGAACGGGCCGTCGATGCGCGCCGCTTCAATCCTCAGCGCGGCTTCCTCGCGCATGCCTTTCACACGATTCATGCCGAGCCGCACATCGCGGAAGCGCTGGCCTGCCCGCTGCGGCTCCAGCGTGCTCTCCCAGTTGCTGATCGTCACGTCGACGGGCTGCGCCACCACGCCGTGGCGCCGCGCGTCCTGCACCAGTTGCGACGGTGAATAGAACCCCATCGGCTGGCTGTTGAGCAACGCGCACAGGAACGCGTCCGGGTGATGGCGCTTGATCCACGCGCTGACATAGACGAGCTTGGCGAAGCTGGCTGCGTGGCTTTCCGGAAAGCCGTACTCGCCAAACCCCTCGATCTGCTTGCAGATCGCCAGCGCGAACGACTCGGGATAGCCGCGCGTGGTCAGCGCGCGCACCAGCGCTTCCTGATGCTTCCTGAGATCGCCTCGGCGGCGCCAGGCCGCCATTGAGCGCCGCAACTGATCGGCCTGCCCCGGCGTGAATCCGGCTGCGTCGATGGCAAGCTGCATCACCTGTTCCTGGAAGATCGGCACGCCCAGCGTGCGGCCCAGCACGCGGCGGATCACGTCGTTGAAGTAGGTGGGCAGGCGGCCGGTGTCGCGCAGCGCTTCGCGCCGCTTCAGGTACGGATGCACCATGCCGCCCTGGATCGGCCCCGGCCGCACGATGGCGACCTCGACCACAAGGTCGTAGTACTGACGCGGTTGCAGCCGGGGCAGCATCGACTGCTGCGCGCGCGATTCGATCTGGAACACGCCGATCGTATCGGCCTTGCAGATCATCTCGTAGGTAGCGTCGTCGGTCTCGGGCAGATCCTCCATGCGCGTGGGCAGCCCGGCCCGCTCGGGCTCGGGATTCGGGACCATCGTCAGCGCACGGCGGATCGCGGTCAGCATGCCCAGCGCGAGCACATCGACCTTCAGCAGGCCCAGTGATTCGAGATCGTCCTTGTCCCACTGGATCACGCTGCGGTTCTCCATCGCCGCGTTCTCGATCGGCACGAGCCGCGACAGCTTGTGCCGCGCTATCACGAAGCCGCCCACGTGTTGCGACAGATGGCGCGGAAAGCCGCGTAGCTGCTCGGTCAGGCTGGCCCATTGCTGCACGGTGACCGAATCGGGGTCGAGCCCATAGCGCGAAATGCGCTCGATGAACGCCGCTCCGCCATCCCACCAGGCCTGCCCCTTGACCACCTGCTCCACCACGCCCGGGTCGATGCCGAGCGCACGCCCGACGTCGCGCAATGCGCTGCGCGAGCGGTACGTGATCAGCGACGCCGCCAGCGCGGCGCGATGGCGCCCGTACTTCCCGTAGATGTACTGGATCACTTCCTCGCGCCGCTGGTGCTCGAAATCGACGTCGATATCGGGCGGCTCGTCACGCTCGCGCGACAGGAAGCGGCCAAACAGCAGGTTGGCCTGCTCCGGGCTGACCTCGGTGATATGCAGGCAGTAACAGACCAGCGAGTTGGCCGCCGAGCCGCGCCCCTGGCACAGGATGCCGCGCCCGCGCGCAAAGCGGACGATATCGTGCACGGTCAGGAAGAACGGCTCGTACTGCTTTTCCTCGATCAGTTCGAGTTCGCCTTCAAGCTGCGCTTCCCATTCGGGCTCCATGCCATGCGGAAAACGCTCGGTGATGCCGCGCTCCACTTCGCGACGCAGATAGGTGATCGGCGTTTCGCCATCGGGCACGAGTTCCTCGGGATACTCGTAGCGCAGCGTGTCGAGCGAAAAGCGGCACTGCTCCGCGAGCTTCAGCGTCTGCGCCAGCGCCTCGCGCGGATAAAGCCGCGACAGCACCTGCCGCATGCGCAGGTGCGCCTCGGCATTGGGAGCCAGGGCCATGCCGCACGCGGGCAACGGCTGGCCGATACGGATTGCGGTCAGCACATCGGCCAGCGGCTTGCGCGAGCGGACATGCATGTTGACCGCACCGGCGGCCACCAGTGGCACGCCGGTCTCGGCCGACACCGCCTGCAGGCGGGACCGATGCAACGCTTCGGCATGGCCTTGCAGCAGTTCCAGCGCCATCCATGCGCGATCGCCGAACGTTGCGCGGCACCAGTGCGCCTGCGCGCGCAGGGTGTCGATATCGGCGCAGTAACCGGGCAGCAGGATCGCCAGGCAATCCGGCATGCCGCGCAGATGGGCCTGCTCCGGCTGCGGATCGGCAATGTCGGACGGATGCAGCAGATAGCTGCCCTTCTCGGCGCGCGTACGGCCCAGCGTGATGAACTCGCACAGGTTGCCGAAGCCTTCGCGGTTCTTCGCCAGCAGCACCAGGCGCAGCAGCGGCGCCGTATCCAACGGCCCTGCCGTCAGCGTGAAGCGGCTGCCGATGATCAGGTTGAAGGCATCGGCAGCAGCAGCGCGCGCTTCAAGCATACGGTGGCGGCGTGCGGCAGCATCAGGGTCATCGTCGGAAGCTTCGGGGGGCAGCGCATCCTCGTCGTCTTCCTCGAGATCGAACGCCGACAGGTCCTCCGTATCATCGATGTCCCCATCAGCCTGACCCGCTGCCAGGCGCCTGGCGCTGCGCGCCACGGCCTCCCACATGTCCTCGCGCAGTACCTTGATGGCATGATGCGCGCGCGCGGTGCCAGCCACCGAGCATTCGTCGGTCAGCGCCAGCCCGCTGTAGCCGAGCTGGAAGGCGCGCGCAATCAGCTCTTGCGGATGCGAGGCCCCGTTCAGGAACGTGAAATTGGAAATGCAGTGCAGCTCGACATAGTCGGGCAGCGACGGCAGCAGCGAAGACAGGCCGGGTAACACTGGCAAACCCCTCAGGCAAACAGGCCGTGCAGGAACCAGCGGTATTCGCCGCCGTCCTCCTGCCCGTCACGCGTGGGGCGCCCCGGGCGCTCGCGATAGACCCAGCAGCGCAGTCCATCGGCACGCTCGGCGATGAAGTAATCGCGCGTGGCCAGGCCGCCGTCCCACCAGCCGGCCTCGATGCGTTCCGGGCGCGTCAGCATCACCAGCGGGCCGTCATGGACTGGACGATGCTTCTGCACGCGCAGCGGCAGTGGCGACTCCAGCAGCCATAGCGGCCGCTCGGGCGGCGCCGCGCCGGTTGCGGTGCCACGTGCGGGCGGCTCGTCGATGGCGATCCACTGATTGGCGTGTTCGGGCCGATGGTCGGCCAGCGGACGCGGCTGCAGCACGTTGTCGCGGCCCAGCCGCGCTACCAGCGTATCGAGCAGCCGACCCAGTTCGGCCGGTTCGGCACCGGGCTCCGGAAACAGCGAATCGCTTTGCGGCACGCAGGTTTCCATCGCTTCCACACGCAGCGCCAGGCCGCCGACCGGCGCATGGAAGCGGATCTTGTCGAGCTTCTCGCGCAGCAGCTTCGACAGGTGCACGGGATCGCGGCTCGGTTGCGCCAGCCCAAGCGGCACCGGCGTGCG
>Ga0213878_10000358_pt1 | contig 17374 bp, 9 predicted proteins | sample VelepicoBEBS_R02_FD_161053 | JGI IMG/M metagenome (GOLD analysis project Ga0213878, IMG submission 161053) | Vellozia epidendroides bulk soil microbial communities from rupestrian grasslands, the National Park of Serra do Cipo, Brazil - BS_R02 | ecosystem: Environmental > Terrestrial > Soil >... | reverse complement strand
GCAGTGGCTCGCGCGGCTGCAGGCGCTCTCCGACGCAACGGCCCTGCCACTCGTGGCGGCCGGCGACGTTCACATGCACCGCCGCTCGCGCAAGGCCCTGCAGGACGTGATGACGGCCACGCGCCTGGGCCGCACGGTGATGGACTGCGGCTTCGACCTCCAGCCCAACGCCGAACGCCACCTGCGCAGCCGCCTGCGCCTGGCCCTGATCTACCCGCCCGAGCTGCTGGCCGAGACGCTGCGCGTGGCCCGGCAGTGCGCCTTCTCGCTCGACGACCTCCAGTACTGCTACCCCAGCGAAGTCGTGCCCGAGGGCTTCGCGCCCATGGACCACCTGCGCGCGCTGACCTGGGCCGGTGCGAAGGAGCGCTGGCCGCAGGGCGTGCCGGCCAAATGGCAGGAGCGCATCGAGCACGAGCTCGCCCTGATCAAGGAGCTTCGGTACGAGCACTACTTCCTGACCGTCGCCGACGTGGTCACCTACGCGCGCTCGATCAAGATCCTCTGCCAGGGCCGCGGCTCGGCCGCCAACAGCGTCGTCTGCTACTGCCTCTGGATCACCTCGGTCGACCCGCAGCGCAGCACCCTCCTGTTCGAGCGCTTCATCAGTCGCGAGCGCAACGAGCCGCCCGACATCGACGTCGACTTCGAGCACGAGCGCCGCGAGGAAGTCATCCAGTACCTCTACCGCAAGTACGGCCGCGAGCGCGCCGCGCTGACGGCCGTCGTGACCTGCTACCGGCCCAAGAGCGCGCTGCGCGACGTCGGCAAGGCGCTCGGCCTCGACGAGGCCATGATCGACCACCTCGCCAAGGGCCACAGCCACCACTCCTCGCGCCTCGTGATTCCCGAGGACGACGCGCGCCTGGTCCTGCTGCGCGACCTCACGCAGCAGCTCATGAACATGCCGCGCCACCTGAGCCAGCACGTCGGCGGCTTCGTGCTGACCGAGGGACCGCTCTCGCGCATCGTGCCGATCGAGAACGCGGCCATGCCCGACCGCAGCGTGATCCAGTGGGACAAGGACGACATCGACGCGCTCAAGCTCATGAAGGTCGACGTGCTCGCGCTCGGCATGCTCTCGTGCCTGCGCCGCTGCTTCGCGCTCGTGCGCCAGTGGCGCGGCCGCGAGTGGACGCTGGCGACCATCCCCGAAGGCGACCAGCCAACCTACCAGATGATCTGCAAGGCCGACACCATCGGCGTCTTCCAGATCGAGAGCCGCGCGCAGATGTCCATGCTGCCGCGCCTGCGGCCCGACAACTACTACGACCTCGTCGTCGAAGTCGCCATCGTGCGGCCCGGGCCGATCGAGGGCGGCATGGTCCATCCCTACCTGAAGAACCGTGCCCGCGCCCGCGCCGGCCACCCGATCGACTACCCGAAAGAGGATCTCAAAGTCGCGCTCGAGCGCACCTTCGGCATCCCCATCTTCCAGGAGCAGGTCATGCAGGTGGCCATGATCGCCGCCGGCTTCAGCGCCGGCGAAGCCGACCAGCTGCGCCGCGCCATGGCCTCCTGGAAGCGCCAGGGCGACCTCGATCGCTTCTACGAGAAGATCATCACGAACATGCGCCGCAACGGCTACACGGACGAGTTCGCCGAGCGCATCTTCAAGCAGATCAAGGGCTTCTCGTCCTACGGCTTCCCCGAGTCGCACGCGGCCAGCTTCGCGCTGCTGACCTACGTGAGCAGCTACCTCAAATGCCACGAGCCGGCGGCCTTCCTGTGCGCGCTGCTGAACTCGCAGCCGCTGGGCTTCTACACGCCGAGCCAGCTCGTGCAGGACGCGCGCCGGCATGGCGTCGAGGTGCGAGCCGTCGACGTCAGCGAGAGCGATGTCGACAGCCGGCTCGAGGCGCCCACCGACACCGCCAGCGAGCAGCCCGCCGTGCGCCTGGGCCTGCGCTTCGTCGCGAGCCTGGGCTCTGCGGCGGCCGAGCGGATCGTCGCGGCTCGCACCGAGCGTCCTTTCGCACACCCGCAGGACCTTGCCCTGCGCGCGGCCCTGAGCCAGTCCGAGATGCAGCTGCTCGCCGCCGCCGACGCACTCGCCTCGCTGGCCGGACACCGCCGCCAGCAGGTCTGGCAGGCCAGCGCCCTGCATGCGCTGCCGCCCCTGCTGCGCGATGCCGCCCGGCCCGAGGAACAGCTCGAGCTGCCTGCCGCACGCGAAGACGAGGAAGTGCTGTGGGACTACCGCTCCACCGGCCTGACGCTGCGCAGCCACCCGCTGGCCATCCTGCGCGAGCGCCTGGCCGAGCGCGGCCTGCGCCATGCCGCTGAACTGGCGCGTTACCCGAGCGGGCGCTCGGCCCATGGCTGCGGCCTCGTCATCGGCCGCCAGAGGCCGCAGACCGCCAAGGGCACGCTGTTCGTCACCCTCGAGGACGAGACCGGCAACCTCCAGGTCATCGTCTGGCCCGACGTCTACCAGGCCCATCGCGACACCATCGTGCACGCGCGCCTGCTGGCCGTGCACGGCCGCTGGCAGCGCGGCGACGGCGGCGTGAGCCATCTGATCGCCCAGCGTTTCGAAGACCTCTCGCCGCTGCTCGGCCGGCTCGCGATCGGCAGCCGCGATTTCCGCTGAGCTCGGCGCCCCAGCCTCGGGCTCAGGCCTCGGCCCGGGTCATCGCACGTTTGAGCAGCGTGCGGGCCCAGACGAAGTCGAGTGCCTCGATGGCGTCGCGCAGCGGCTCGAAGACCTCGACGCCCCAGCGCGCGCGCAGTGCCTGCGCAAGCCCGGCAAAGACATCGAGCGCCGCCAGGTCCTGCTCGCGCAGCAGCTCGCCCAGGCGGCGCAACGCCTGCGCGTCGAGGGCGGGCGCGGCCTCGGCAGACGCCGCGGGCTCGGCCTCGCGCTGTGCCGCGAGAACCGCTGCCGCGGAACGCCCGACACGCTCGAGCGCATCGGCCATCGCGCCCAGGCGCGCGCGGACGTCAACCGCGTCGGCCTCGGTCCGCAACGCCACCTCGGCCGCGCCGGCGAGCCGGTGGACTTCGGCCATGCCCAGCATGCCGGCCGAACCGCGCAGCTTGTGGACCTGCGCCGTCAGCGCCGTGCGCGTGCGATCCAGGTCGGCGCCGGCCGAGACGATGGCCGCCGGCTCATGCTCGCGCAGCAAGCGCTCGAGCATGCGCAGGAACAGCGCAGCATCGTTCTGCAGCCGCAACGCCGCCTCATGCGCATCGATGCCCGCGATCGTCGGCCAGTCCGCGGGCAGTGGGGACGACGGCAGCGCCTCGCCCAGCGGCACCGGCTGGCCGCGCGCACGCTCGACGACGCGCCGCAGCACGTGCACCAGCTGCTCGGGATCGAGCGGCTTGGTCACGAACTCGTTCATGCCGGCCTCGAGCGCCTTGCGCCGTTCCTCGCCGAGTGCGCCGGCCGTCAGCGCAAGCACCGGCAGATCGCGCAGGCCGAGGTCTTCGCGCAGGCGCCGGGTCGCCTCGAAGCCGTCCATCTCGGGCATCTGCAGGTCCATCAGCACGGCGTCGAAGCGCGCTGGCGAAGCGCGCAGCTGCGCGAGCGCCTCGCGGCCGTTGCTGCAGCAGGTGACGCTGGCGCCCTCGCCTTCGAGCAGGCGGCGCGCGACCTCCAGGTTGATCTCGCTGTCATCGACGAGCAGCAGCTGCACGCCGCCGAGCCAGCGCGCCGGCACCGCCGATGTTCGCGTCGCCTGCTCGACGCGCTCGCTGGTGCCCGTCAGGCGCGCGACGCAGGCGTTGACCGCGTTGAAGAGCTCCGAGCCGCGCACCGGCTTGCTCAGGATCTGGTCGACGACGTCGGCCTCGCCGCGCGCCTCGATTTCGGCGCGCTCATGCGCCGAAACGATCAGCGCTGCCGGCAGCCGCGCCGGAGCGACGCGCGAGGCCAGCTCGGCGAGGATGGCCAGGCCGTCGATGCCCGGCAGATGCCCGTCGACGAGCAAGGCGTCGGGCAGGCGGGCGCCACCGCGCAGCACCGCGTCGAAATGCTCGCGCAGCGCCTCGCCCGTGGCCAGCTCCACCGCGTGCCATCCGAGCGCGCGGCACAACTCCGCGATGGCACGGCGATCCGCCTCGACGTCCTCGACCACGACGACCTCGAGCCCGCCGAAGGTTCCGGGATGCATGCGCCCAGGCTCGACGGTCGGTGCTTCGTCGCCCGTCAGGAAGGGCAGCCGCACCCAGAACTCGCTGCCGACGCCCGGGCGGCTGCCGACGCCGGCGGTCCCGCCCATCAGCTCGACCAGGCGGCGCACGATCGACAGGCCCAGGCCGGTGCCGCCAAAGCGCCGCGTCGTCGAGGCATCGGCCTGGGTGAAGGGCATGAAGAGCTTGTCGAGCAGCTCGGGCGCAATGCCCGGGCCCGTGTCGCGCACGGACCAGCGCAGCCAGAGGCGATCCGGCTCACCCGCGACCGACGCGCCGGCCTCGCCGCGCGCAACGGCCAGCACGACGCGCCCCGCGCTCGTGAACTTGATCGCGTTGGCGAGCAGGTTGGAGAGCACCTGCCGCAGCCGCAGCGCGTCGCCGAGCAGCGTGGCCGGCAAGGCGTCGACGCCTTCGAGCTCGAGACTCAGGCCCTTGTCCTCGGCTTGCGGGCCGTAGAGCTGGTGCAGCTCGCGCATCAGGTCGCCCGGGCAGAAAGCGAGGTGCTCGACGGCCATTTCGCCGGCCTCGATCTTGGTCAGGTCCAGCACGTTGTTGATGATGCCCAGCAGCGAACGGCCGGCGATCTGGAGCTTGGCGAGGAGCTCGCGCTGGTCGGCATCGAGCTGCGAGGCCGCCAGCAGGTGGGCCACGCCGATCACGGCGTTCATCGGCGTGCGGATCTCGTGGCTGACGTTGGCCAGGAACATGCTCTTGGCCGCACTGGCCGCCTCGGCCTGGCGCATCGCCTCGCGCAGCGCCGTCTCCGCCTGGACGCGCGCCGTGATGTCCTGGTGCGTGCCGAACATCCATTCGGGATCGCCTTGCGGCGTGCGGCTGAACAGCCGCCCGCGCGCCAGCACCCAGACCCAGTCGCCGCTGCGATGGCGCATGCGGAACTCGGCCGAGTAATGCTCGATCTCGCCGGCGAAATGGCGTTCGAGCTGCCGCTGCGCCGCCGCGAGGTCGTCGGGATGGCAGCGATCGCGCCAGGCCCGCAGGTCGGCCGGACCAAGCTCCGCGAGCGTGTAGCCGATGATGCCGGCCCAGCGCTCGTTGAAGCGCGTCTCGCCGGTCTTGACGTTCCACTCCCAGGTGCCGGCGTGCGTGCCTTCGATGATGTTGGCCAGGCGCAGGCGCTCCTGGCGCAGCGCCTCGCGGTGCTCGGTGATCTCGCTGATGTCGTGGATGATCACGTAGAAGCCGTGCACTTCGCCATCGCGGATGTCCGGCTCGTAATTGACGAGCGAATGGCGCACGCCCTGCCCGTCCTGGCGCGGGAACGCGAGTTCGAAGCGCTGGGCCTCGCCGCGCAGGGCCGCCTCGATGTGCGGCTTGTTGCGCATGTACAGGTCCAGCCCCAGCGCCTCGATGATGTGCCGTCCGATCATCTGCCGCGGGCTGCGGCCGAACCAGGTCGAGTAGGCTTGGTTGGCCACGCGATTGACGAGCTGGCGGTCCCAGTAGCCGACCAGCGCCGGCATGCAGTCGAGCACGTTCTGCAGGTCCTGGCGCGCACGCTCGGCTTCGGCGCTGCGCTCGGCGACCTGCTGTTCGAGCCGTTCGTTGAAGGCCAGCAGCGCGCGCTCCGCCTCCTTGCGCTCGCGGATGTCGCGCATGAGCTTGGCCACGCCAACGACGCGGCCGTCTTCGCCCCGGATGGCGCCGGCCGTGATCGAGACTTCGACGCTGTGGCCGTCGGCATGCAGATAGTCGCCATCGAAAGGTGGCACGGCCTCGCCGGCCGCAATGCGGCCGAGCAGGCGGCGCTCCTCGAACCAGCGCGCTTCGGGCAGCATCAATTCGGCCGCCGGCTTGCCCAGCACTTCGCTCGCCGGCCGCCCGAACAAGACCTCGGCCGCGCGGTTCCAGGTGATGGTCACGCCGTCGAGCGCCTCGCCGATGATCGCGTCGGCCGAGTTCTCGACAATGGTCGCAAGCTGCGCCTTGTGCAGGCGCCCCCGCACGAGGCGTTCCCGCGCCAGCCGCAAGGCGCCGACGAGCGCCGCGAAAAGCACGCTGCCCGCGGCGCCCCAGCTCAGCACCGACACCGGCTGCAGCTCGCCCTGGCGTTGGCGGGCGAAGAAGCTCGGCGCGGCCGCCAGCTCGATGCGCCAGCGCCGGCCGAAGACGCTGCGCTCCCGTACGGCCTGCAGCGGCGCAAACGCTGCCTCACCCACGAGATCCGGCCCGGCACTGCTGCCTGCAACGGCAGGCGCCGTTGCAGATGCGGCCGATGCGGCGGACGGGACGCGACTGTCAAAGAACAGCACCGGGTGCTGCTGCTCCGTGACGTCGTGCAACACCACGCTCGCGGCGCCGTGCTCCAGATCCAGGCCCGCCAGCACGTGGCTGATGGCGAGCGGCGCGTAGGTCCAGCCCACGGTCGCGGCGGCGCGCTCCGCCGGGGTCGCGGCGGCGTGGCCGGGCGCGAAGACCGGCAACATCAGCAGCACGGTCTGGTTGATCGCGTTCGGGGTCGGCGCCAGCGTGACCGGTGCCGACAGGGTCGCGCGTCCGCTCAGCATCGCCCGCACGGCCGCCTCGTAGCGGCGCGGCTCGGAGGCGATGTCCAGGCCGATCACGGACACCGGGGCTCCGCCGGTCTCGAGGTAGAGGACGAGAAAGCGCTCGCCCTCATGCGGGGTGAGCGTCTGGACATGGAAGTCCGGCTTCCCATCGGCGCGCGCCGCGCGGACAAAGGCGGCCTCATCCTCGGGCTTGACGCGCCGGACGTAGCCGAAGCCGCTTGCGCCGGGAAATTCCGTGGCGAGGTCGCGCGATTCGGCATAACGGTGGAACACCGCGCGGCTGATCTTGTCGGGACCGGCCGACAGCACCGCACCACGTGCACCGCGCAGGCCGTATTCGTAGAGCCCGGTGCGCAGGACCAGTTGGTCGACGAGGCGGTCAGCCAATTGCTCGAAGGCAGCACTCAGCTGCGCCTCGTTGCGCTCAGCCTGACGCCAGGCTGCCAACGTGCTGAGCCCGAGGCCCAGGCACAGCGCACCCGCCATCCACATCGTCATGCTTCTGCGAAAGCCCGTGCTCAGCATATGCGTCGGGCCCCGCAATTGGTGCTCGAGCCCGGCAGCAAGTATCGGGCAAGCGTTGGCGGCTCAGCGCCGCATCAACGCGGGTTTTCCATCGGACTGATGGCGCCGTGGGCGTCAGTCGCCCCGCGAGAAGACCAGGCTGGCGTTGGTGCCGCCAAACGCAAACGAATTGCTGATCGAGTGCTGCAGCGCCGGCATCGACTCACCGGTGCCGAGGACGTGGCGCGGCCCGACACATTCCGGGTCGAGCACCGTGACGCCGCGCGTGGGAGGCACCTCGCCACGCCGCAGCGCCTGGACGGCCCAGACGGCTTCGAGCGCACCCGCCGCCCCGAGCAGATGGCCGTGCGCCGCCTTGGTCGAGCTCAGGCGCAGCGCAGCCAGGTCGTCGCCCCAGACCGCGCGCAGTGCCGCGCATTCGACCGGATCTCCGGCCACCGTGCCGGTGCCGTGCGCATTGCAATAGCCGATGTCGCCTGGCTCCAGGCCGGCCGAGCGAAGCGCCTGCTGCAGGGCCGCGATCTGGCCGCGCTGGTTGGGATTCGTCAGGTGGACGGCGTCGCAGCGCACCGCGCTACCCGTCAGCCAGGCCTTGGCGCCGCGCCCGGCGGCCTGCAGGTCCTCCTCGCGCTGGAGCACGAAGAAGGCCGCGCCCTCGCCCAGCACAAGGCCGGCACGATCGGGCGAGAACGGCCGGCAGCTCCGGCCCACGTCGTCCGCGTCGGGGCTGGCCAGCGTGCGAAGCGCCTGCCACGCGGCGACCGTGCCACGCGCGAGGATGGACTCCGCGCCGCCCGCGATGGCCACGTCGATCTCGCCGCGGCGCAGCGCATGCGCCGCCTCGGCCAGCGCCACCGCGCTCGACGCGCAAGCGACGGCGTAGGTGAGCACCGGCCCCTGGATATCGCAATGCATGGCGAGGATGGCGGCGGCGCCGTTGACCATCCCCGTCGGCACCGACAGCGGCGGAATGCGCTTGCCAGCGTGCAGCGCCGCGTAGCCGGCGTCCAGCGTCGTGGCACCGCCCATGCCGGTGCCGAGATAGAGCCCGACGCGTTCAGCATCCGCCCAGGCACCGGTCCCCGCATCGGCGATGGCGTCGCGCGCGGCGCCGAGCGCCATTTGGCTCACGCGTTCCGTGCCGACGAGCTGAAGCTTGCTCAGCACGCTGGAGACGTCGTCCTCGATCCGGGCAGCGGCGATGTCCGCCAGGCCCTCGAAGCTCATGCGCGACATGGCCGACTCGCCGGCCATCAGGCGCGCCCAGGCCGCATCGAGATCCCGGCCGAGCGGGCTCCACAGGCCGATGCCGGCGATGCCGACCCGGGCGAGTTGCGGTGCCATGCGGCTCCCGCCGCTCATGCGGCCTGCGCGGCCAGCAGTTCGTCGAGCAGCTGCGCGAGGCCGCGCAGCGTCGTGATCGAGGTCGCGGCCGAGTCCGGCACGTTGACGTGGAATTCGTCCTCGATGGCGAAGATCAGCTCAGCCAGCGTCAGCGAATCGATGTCGTAGTCGGCAAACGGCCCGTCCGGGTCGATCTTGCTCTTGTCGACGTCGAACTTGTCGTGAATGAGGTTTTGAAGGCGTTCAATCGTGTTCATCTCATGTCCCTGTCGCCACAGCCAGCTCAGGCCAGCCCGGCAAGGTCTCGCCCTCGACCAGCCGATGCAATTGCGGCAGGTTCAAGGCGAAGTCAGCCAGTGACTGTGCCACATGCTGACGGTCATTGTCCGCAGTGATCATGTGGTAACTGTTGTCGAGTATTTCCATGCGTAGCCAGTCGCCACGCGACGCGCTGAACGCCTGCTGCACGCTGCGCAGGCTGCAGATCTCGTCCTCGCGCGCATGCAGGACAAGCTGAGGCAGCTTCTGCGCCGCAATCGTGCTCACCGCGTGGTGCGAAAGTCGTTCGCTTTCACGCACCACGCGAAGCGGCACGCTGGCCGGGCCGATCAGCGTCGCGTCCTCGCCGTCCATCTGGCTGCGCACCCATTGGCGCAGCCGTTCATTCTTGAGGCCGTACGGCGGCCGCTCCGACATCGCGAACAGGTCCGAAATGCCCAGCGCGAACGCCAGCGGACGCAGCCGATACCACCAGGGCAGGCCCCAGCCGTCGTAGGACACCAAGGGGGAAAGCAGCGCCAGGCCTCGCAGCGCGTCCGTTTCCAACCGCGCCGCCACGGCCATGGCCAGCATCGCGCCCGTGCACAGACCGCCGAGCACGAAAGGCCCCGCGTCGTCGCGCATGGAGTCTTCCACGACGCGCACACCGGCATCGACCCAGTCGCTCCAGCCCGCCTGCGAATCCAGCGAGCCGTGGCTGTAGCCAGGCACCACCGGGCATTCCATCGAAAGGCCCAGGCGGCGCAGCGGATGCTGGATCAGGCCGAACTCTTTCGGGGTGCTGGCCAATCCATGGAACAGGATCAGGCGAGGCACCTTGGAGGTCGGAACTTGGCGGGACATCAGGAGATTCGGCCGATTGGGGCGGATAAGGGTGGAAGGTACCCGCGCGAAACCAAACTTGGAGCCGACGGGCAGGCTCCCGATTGTTTCAACGTTAGCGTGAAGAAATCGTCAAATCTTGCGAAAAACTGACACATCTACTGCAGATTGCAAGAGCATCCGAGATCCGCACAAGGCGGGCGGCAAATGGAAACGGGCTAGACGCCTGGTGCATCTAGCCCGTTGTTCTCTTCTTGTTTTTGGTGCGGCTGGCAGGATTCGAACCCACGACCCCTTGGTTCGTAGCCAAGTACTCTATCCAACTGAGCTACAGCCGCCGTGAGCCAATCAGTATAGCACGTCCAAGCGTCTACCATCAGCGCCTCGACAAGTCTTTGATCTAGAGGACAACATGACCCGCTTCCGCCCGGCGCTGCTGGCCGCCCTGCTCTCGACCGCCGTCTTCGGCGCCCCGCCTGCGCAGGCTGCGTCGACTCCGCATGAACTGCTGACCCAGCTGGCCCAGCAGATGATCGACTCGATGGCGCAGCAGGACCCCATGCTCGCGACCACTCTCGGCATCGAGGGCCACGACGGCGAGCTCGTGAACCCGAGCGAAGCGGGCCGGCGCCAGCGCATCGAGCGGCTACGCCGCTGGTCGCATGAGGTCGACGCGATCGAGCACGGCGGCGGTACGCTCACGCTCGTCGACGCCGACGACGCCAAGCTGCTGCGGGCGCAGATCGATGGCCAGCTCGAGCACTTGCTGGTGCACGAGACCGATCGAAAGGACTACGCCGGCCCCGCACTGGCCCTGACGGACGCGGTCTTCACGCAGTTCCTGCACTTGCCGATCCCGGGTCGCGACGGCGCGACACCCGCCACGCGCGCCCAGGCCTGGGCCGACATCACGGCACGCCTCGCCGGCGGCCCCGCCTACATCGAAGCCGGGCAGAAGCTCGTAACCCATCCCGGCCATCTGTTCGGCACGGTGGGCGCACAACAACTGCAGGGGGTTCCCGATTTCCTGACCGGACCGCTCAGCGAAGCGGCGCGGACGCAACTCGCTGACGACCCGGCCGCGCTGCAGCGCTTCGAGGTCGCTCGCGACGCCCTGCTCGCGACGCTCGCGCGCAGCAAGGCCTATATCGATGCCCATGCGGCGAGCTGGCCCGAGAACTATGCGATCGGCCGCAAGGCTTATGACGAGATGCTGCGCCGCGAAAAGCTGCTCCCCTTCAATGGTGCGGACGTCGAGCTCATCGGCAGGAACCTGCTCGCCCACGGCTGGGCCGAAGAGGCCTGGCTGCACGATCTCTCGGTGCAGCGTGGCGAGGCCTTCGGCGCGGCCAGCGGCGGCGGCATGGCGCCCGCGGGCGCAGCGCTGGTTGGCTACTACCGCGAGCGCATCGACGAACTGCGACGCTTCGTCGATGCGCACCAAGTGATCACGATCCCGGCCTGGCTCGGCGCGATGGAAGTCGTCGAGACGCCGAAGTTCCTGCAGCCGGTCTCGCCCGGCGCCTCGATGAACGCGCCGCGACTGTTCGCCAAGTCGACGACCGGCTACTACTTCATCACGCCGCCCGTTTCGCTCGAGGACGCCGCCAAGCGTCTCGACATGAACGAAGACTTCGACCACGACCGGATCATGTCGACGGCCGCGCACGAAGCGATGCCGGGGCACTTCCTGCAGCTGTCGATCGCGCACCGCCATCCGGACCTGGTCCGCCGCCTGCAGGACTCGGATGCCTTCGCCGAGGGCTGGGCCTTCTACGGCGAGGAGATGTTCGTGCGCCTCGGCCTGTTCGGCGACGACCTGGACGCACGCGTGTTCACCGCACGCTGGGAGCGCGTACGCGGCGCCCGCGCCATCGTCGACGTCAAGCTCGCCGCCGGTGAGTGGAGCGTCGCGCAGGCCGTCGATTTCTTCGTCGCGCAGACCGGCTTCACCCGTGAAGCCTCGCAGGCCGCGATCGCGAACTTCGCATTGCGCCCGGGCTACGCGATCGCCTACTCGGTCGGGCGGCTGCAGCTGGAGCTGCTGTTGTCTCAATACCTGCAGCACAAGGGCGCCGAGGCATCGCTGCGCGACTTCCACGATCGCCTACTGTCCTATGGCACGACGCCGTTCGCGATCGTCGGGCCGGAACTGCTCGCCGACCTCGACAAGCCGGCCAGCGCGGTCAGGGCTTCCGCCAATTACTGAATCGCCCGCGACAGCGCCCCCACAACGGAAAACGGGCTAGACGCTTGCGCATCTAGCCCGTTGATTCTCTTCTTATTTTTGGTGCGGCTGGCAGGATTCGAACCCACGACCCCTTGGTTCGTAGCCAAGTACTCTATCCAACTGAGCTACAGCCGCGAAGCCTTAGACTATAGCATGAAATTTCTGTGACGCACAACTAACGAGGCTCACTCAAGAAGATCGGCCGTGCGGGCCGTCATGGCAGCTTGGCCGCCGCCTCGAAGCAGCGGGCGCGGCGCTCCGGATCGTCGTCATGCTCGGCCAGCTGCGCGAGCGTGAGCCAGCAACGGCGGCGCAGGGCATTGGAGAGGATCGCGTCGTCACAGACCTGCTCGAGCAGCAGGCGCGACTTGCCCCAGAGCTGACGCTCCGCCAGCGCGTGGCCCAGCGCGTAGACGAGGTATTTGTCGCGCGGGAAGCGCTGCTGCGCCTGTTCGAGCCGCTGGAGCCATTCGGGCCCGATGCCGGCGATGACACGGACAAGCGCCTCGGAAAGCTCGGCGCGCGCATCCACGGATTGCTCGCCGATATCGTCCCAGAAGGGCCGCAGCCAGCCGCGGCCGTCCTCGGGCGAACCGAGCGCAGCCGCGCAGGCGGCGGCGCGCGAAACCACCGCCGCGTCGCGCCGGTCGGCACCGTCGAGCTGCATCCAGACGCGGCGCAGCTGGTCGATGTCGCGGGCGCCGTCGAGGGCTTCGAAGGCCAGCGCGCGCAGCAGGCCCTGCGCTGCCACTTTCGAGAAGCCCTGGTGCTTGGCCAGCAGGCGCGCGGTGCGCAGCGCCTCGAGGGGCTGCTTGTCCAGCCGCGAGGCCTGGAGCTTCAGCCGCAATGCCTGCGTGCGGCGCGCGACCCCGGGGCCGAGCTTGGCCAGCAGCTCCAGCGCGCGCGGCGCATCGCGGTCTTCGAGCGCCCATTCGGCGGCGAGCAGATGAGCGCCCTCCTCCAGCGCACCGCGGCGCGGTTGGGCGATGGCAAGCTGCAACTGCTCGTCGCGCCGGCGTTTGTCCTGCAGGCGATGCGCGCTGCTGGCCGACACGAGATGGGCCAGCGCCTTGAAGTCCTGGTCGACCTGCAGCTCGGCCGTGGCCGACTGGATCGCCAGCGCCTTCTGCGCCGCCTTCTGCGCGCGGCCGTAGCGCGCACCGAAATGCTCGCCGAGCGCCTCGCGCAGCGCCGCCTGGGCGACGCGGTCACGCTGCGCGATGCGCCATTCGCGCGCGCGTCGCGGCAGGTTGATCAGTCCGTCGATGGTGTTGATCGCCACGACGAGCAGCACGCACGCGGCCACAAAGGCCAGCAGGAACAGGTTCAGCGAGACGTCGAAGCGCCAGCCGCGCCAGTAAAAGCTCGCCAGCCCGTCGTTGTTGCCCAGCGCCAGCGCCGCCACGACCGCGGCAGTGAACAGCAGGATCAGCCAGATGATGGTGCGCATCGGCGTCAGTCAGTGCCCGGCCGCGGCCAGCGCCGCGAGCGTGTCGTCGGGCCGCGGCACGTCGACCTGGTGGGCCATGCCGGCCACCTGGCGCAGCAGGGCCGCCGTGGCGATCACCTGGCGCGAGCGGCTGTCGAAGTAGCGGCCGAGCATGTCCTGCACCTGGCGCAGGTCGCTCTGCGCCGTATCGAACTGGCGGCTCAGCAGGGCCAGGCGCGCGTTGAGCAGGCGCAGCTTGAGGTTTTCGCGCAGGAAATAGCTCTGCTCGGGCGCCATCAGCATGGCCTCGGGATGGTCGATGCGGCTGACGCGCACGAGGTCGTGCGTGGCGTACCAGGCCGAGCCGACCATGTCGTTCCAGCGCTCCCGCGCGTCCTCCCACCAGCGTGCCATGCGGCTTTCGTCGGCAGCAGGCGCGGGGGCTTTCGCCGACGCGACCGGGCGGCTCGCCGCCGCGTGCGGATGCTCCGCCGGGCGATCGGCCGTCGGCGCTCGCGCCGCCTCTGACAGCAGCGGCAGCTCGTCGATCTGGCGGGTGACTTCGTCCAGTCGCGAGGTCAGGGTCGCCACGTCGACGACGCTGACGGCCTTGACGCGGTCAAGATCGCGCTCGACGGCGCGACGCACGCCTTCCAGACGCGGCGCCTTGTAGCGCTGCAGGCGCTCGTCGGCCTGGCGCAGCGCAGCGACGAGCGGCTCGGCGCTGCCGGTGATGGCGGACTGCTGCTGCGCCACGCTGATCGAGGATTCGATGTCGCCGACCATGTTGTCATCGCGCGAGCGGGACAGCGCCTGCATCAGCGATTCGAGCTGATCGCGCTGCATCGCGACCTCGGCCAGCTTGGCGTCGAGCAGCGCGACCTTGGCGGCGGTGTCGCGCGACAGATCCTGCGCCTGGCGAGCGGCGTCGCGCGCCTGGCCGGCCTCGATCTGGCTCGCCTCCTGGCGGCTCACAAGTTCCTGCTCAAGGGAAGCCTGGCGCGAATGGCCTTGCCAGAACAGCGCCAGCGCCGCCGCCGCAACGATGCCGCCAAGCACGGCGGCCGGCATCACCCAGCCGGGTCGGGCCGGCGCCCCCGCTGAAACAGGCGGCGACGTGGCCGCGCCGGAAGTGATTTCAGGAGATTCGCTCACAATGAAAAAGATTGTAGGGGTCGCTAGGCAAGCGCCCGGAAGGCCACGGCCACGGCGGCGGCATCGGGTCGCGTCGACACCACACGCCCAAAGCCGGCCGCTTGCGCAGCGTGCGCGATGCGCTCGTGCGTCGCCAGCGCCCGTTGGCGCGCAAGGCTCGCGCCGGCTGGAAGACGGGCGACCAGATGCCCGACGGCTTCGCTGCTGCTGAGGAGCCAGGCATGCTCGTCGGGCGAGGCCAATGCGGCGGCGAGCAAGGCCTGCTCCGCCGGTCCGAGCTGGGGTGCATGCCGGCGATAGACCACAAAGGCTTCGGTCTGCGCGCCCCGCTCGCGCAGGCGCTCGGCCAGCCACTCGCGCCCCCCATCGCCGCGCAGCAGCAGCACGCGCGCGTCGCGCCAGTCGCGCGACGCGAGCCGGGTCCAGAGCTGCTCGGAATCGAAGCTGGCCGCGTCGGCAGCCGGAGAGACGATCTGCATCGCCGGCACGCCGGCCTCTGCCAGCGCTGCGGCACTGCCCGGTCCGACGCAGGCCGCCAACGCGCGCTCGGGCCAGGCGACTGCTGCGGGACGGGCTGCAAAAAAAGCGGCCACGGCATTCGGGCTCGCGAAGACGGCCAGCTTGGCGGCGCCGATCTGCCGCCAGGCCGCTGCTGCCGCACCGGGCTCGCCCGGCCCGATCTCGATCAAGGGCAAGCTCGCCGCCGTGACACCGAACGAAGCCAATCGTGCCAGCCATTCCGCGGCCTGGGCGCGCGGACGGGTCACGATCAGCATGGCCATCAGTGCTCCGCGAGGTAGTCGTCGGCGCCCTGCTCGCGCAACTGCGCGGCCACGCGCCGGCCCAGCTCACGCGCCGCGTCGGCATCGGCCACCGCGCCGCGCAGCCGCACGTTCAGCAGCGGTCGGCCTTGTTCATGCGTGCAGCCGAGCACGGCGGCCAGCACGAGCTCGTCGCCACCCCACTCGGCATGCGCCGCGAGCGGCACGCTGCAGCTGCCGCCGAGCGCGCGCGAGACGGCACGTTCCGCCTCGCAGGCCAGCGCTGTGGGCCGATGCGACAAGCCTGCCAGCAGTTCCTTGAGCTCGATGGCGTCGCTGCGCACCTCGATGCCCAGCGCTGCCTGGCCGGCGCAGGGCAGCATCTCGCCCGACGACAGGTGCGCGCGGATCCGCTTGCCCAAGCCCAGGCGCTTGAGGCCTGCGGCAGCCAGCACGATGGCGTCGAAGCGGCCTTCGTCGAGTTTGCGCAGGCGCGTGTCGAGATTGCCGCGCAGCGGCTCGATGCGCAGGTCCGGCCGCCGCGCCAGCAGCTGCACGACGCGGCGCAGGCTCGACGTACCGACCCAGGCCTCGCGCGGCAGCGCGCTCACGCTGTCGAAATGATTGGAGACCAGCGCATCGCGCGGGTCCTCGCGCTCGAGGATGGCGGCGAGCTCGAAGCCTTCGGGCAGATCCATCGGCACGTCCTTGAGCGAATGCACCGCGAGGTCAGCACGCCCTTCCTCGAGCGCGACTTCGAGCTCCTTGACGAACAAGCCCTTGCCGCCGACCTTGGACAGCGAGCGGTCGAGGATCTGGTCGCCGCGCGTCGTCATCGCGAGCAGTTCGACGGAATGGCCTTGCTGCTCGAGCAGGGCCTTGACGTGTTCCGCCTGCCAGAGGGCGAGGCGGCTTTGACGGGTTGCGATACGCAATGGACGTGTCATGGGCGCAGTTTAGCGACAGCATTTCACGAAGAAACTGATACATTAGATTTTGAGTAACTTGGTTACAACAACGTTCCAACCAAGACCCTGCAACCGACGAACGCCGAGAGACGCCGCATGCCCTCCGCCTCCCGCTCCGCCAAGCCCGCCACCGCCCTCGCCCGCCCGCCGCGTACCCAGCGCGCCAGGCCGGACACCAAGCCGCGCGACGACAAGAACCAGCCCTTGTTCGAGGACATCCGCCTGCTCGGCCGGGTGCTCGGCGAAGTGATCCGCGAGCAGGAAGGCCGCGAAACCTTCGAGCTGATCGAGCGCATCCGCCAGCTCGCCGTGGCCTACCGCCACAAGCGCGACGCGCAGGCCGGCAAGAGCTTCGACAAGCTGCTCAAGAGCCTCACGGGCGAACGCGCCGTCAGCGTGATCCGCGCGTTCAGCTACTTCTCGCACCTGGCCAACATCGCCGAAGACCGCCACCACGTGCGCCGCCGCGAAGTCCACGAGCGCGCCGGCAGCCTGCAGCAGGGCTCGCTGGCCTTCGCGCTCGAGAAGCTGCACGAGCACGGCGTGCGCCCCGACGCGATCGCGCGCACGCTGGCGCACGGCTTCATCTCGCCGGTGCTGACGGCCCACCCGACCGAGGTCCAGCGCAAGAGCATCCTCGACGCCGAGCGCGCCGTCGCCGAGCTCGTGACGCAGCGCGACAGCCTGCGCACCGAGCGCGAGCTGCGCGCCAACGAGGCCATGATCCGCGCCCGCGTCACCCAGCTCTGGCAGACGCGCATGCTGCGCTATTCCAAGCTGACCGTGGCCGACGAAGTCGAGAACGCGCTCTCCTACTATCACTCGACCTTCCTGCGCGAGATCCCGCGCATCTACGCCGAACTCGAAGAGGCGCTGCCGGGCCACGAGCTGCCGGGCTTCCTGCGCATGGGGCACTGGATCGGCGGCGACCGCGACGGCAACCCCAACGTCACTGCCGCCACGCTGCGCCACGCGCTCAAGCGCCAGTGCGAGGTCGCGCTGCGCCACTACCTGACCGAGCTGCACGAGCTCGGCGCGGAGCTGTCGATCTCGCAGCGTCTGACGTCCGTCACGCCGGCCATGCAGGAGCTCGCCGAGCGCAGCCCGGACCGCCACGTGCATCGCATGGACGAGCCCTATCGCCGCGCGCTGACGGGCATGTACTCGCGCCTGGCCGCGACGCTGCACGAGCT
>Ga0213878_10000357_pt1 | contig 17425 bp, 15 predicted proteins | sample VelepicoBEBS_R02_FD_161053 | JGI IMG/M metagenome (GOLD analysis project Ga0213878, IMG submission 161053) | Vellozia epidendroides bulk soil microbial communities from rupestrian grasslands, the National Park of Serra do Cipo, Brazil - BS_R02 | ecosystem: Environmental > Terrestrial > Soil >... | reverse complement strand
GGATCTGGCGCTGACCGCCCTGCCGGTGGATGACGAAAGCGGCCTGACGACGCAGCCCCTGTTCCGCCACCCGCTGTGCGTGCTGGTGCCGCGCTCCGGCGAATGGCTGACGGTAGACACCCTCAGTCCGGCGCAACTGGCCGAACATCCGCTGCTTATCTATAACGAAGACTTCGCCCTGAGCCGCCAGCTGATGCAGCTGTTTACTCAGCATGGCGTTAAGCCGCGCATCGCGGTACGCAGCGGACAGTGGGATTTTCTCGCGGCGATGGTGCAGGCAGGCGTGGGTATTGCGATTCTGCCGGAGCCGATTTGCCAGCGGCTGGACGCCAGAACCCTGCGCTGGATCCCGCTCGACAGCGAGCTGTACTGGCAGTTGGGGATGATCTGGCGGGAAGGCACCTACCTGTCGCACAGCGCCCAGGCGTGGCTGACGTGCTGTGAGGGGTTTTGGCCGCCGGAAAGCTGAACCCCTCCCCCGGCGCCCGGGAGAGGGAAAACGGAGCTTACTGCTCCTCAATCAGCAGCGCTTCGAGCAGATCGAGATCATGCAGCAGCTTTTGCAGCGTCTCGTTGCTTATTTGCCGGGTAGCGCGCAGGTGGTACAGCTCCCCGCGCTCAGAGCGCAGCGCCGCCAGGCGAAAACGCCGCTCAAGGCTCTCCTCCTGCATGGAGGTTTCCACATCATTACGCCCGTCCGCCCGACGGCGCAGGTTGCCGATAACGCGCGAACTGACCTCGGTCAGCAGCTGGTTATCGATATTTTCCAGCGTATCGGAGGACAGCCGCTCCTCCATCTTCTGGATAGCAACAATCGCCACCTCCGCGGTTGCCGCACGCGCCAGCCGCTCCTCTTTATGCTGCTGCGAGTGGTCCGCCACGTCGATGTGGCGCAGCAGAATCGGCAGCATAATCACGCCGACAAACAGCGAAAAGAGGATAACGCCCGCCGACAGGAACACCAGCTCGTAGCGCGCCGGGAACACATTGCCGTCCGGCAGCAGCAGCGGGATGGAGAGCACACCGGCCAGGGTAATCGCCCCGCGCACACCGGCAAATGCGGCAATCAGCAGCTCGCGGGTGGTCCAGGAACCAAACTCCATCGGCTTTCGGTGCAAAAAGCGCAGACTGAATCTTTTCATCGTCCACAACCAGCCGAAACGCACCAGGATCAGCGCGCCGTAGATAAGCAGAATATCGGCAAATAGCATCCAGGTTTCGACGTTCGGGTCGGCCTCCGCCGCCACCAGCGACATCTCCAGAATCCCCGGCAGCTGCAGGCCCAACAGCAGGAAGACCATGCCGTTAAAGACGAACTCCAGCATCGCCCACGTGCTGTTTGCACGTAAGCGCATCGCCAGCGGCGCCGTACGCATCACGCCGGAACGGGTGATGGTCATCCCCGCCGCCACCGCCGCCAGGATGCCGGACACGCCGATGTGTTCCGCAATCAGGTAGGAGGCGAACGGCAGCAGGAACAGCAGGACGATTTGCGTTGCCGGTTCATCGCCGCCCCAGCGGCTCAGGAAACGCATTGAGCGCCCGTACAGCCAACTGACGATAAAGCCCGCCAGGATGCCGCCAATCGCCACTTTGAAAAATTCAACGGCCGCGCCGCCGACGGTAAACGCCATCGTTCCCATGGCGACCGCCACGGCGAACTTCAGCGAGACCAGGCCGGACGCGTCGTTCATCAGCGCCTCGCCCTGCAAAATCCCCATGATTTTCTTCGGAATACGTCCTTCGCCGACGATGCCGGAAAGCGCCACCGCATCGGTCGGCGACAGCACCGCCGCCAGCGCGAACGCCGGAATAAGCGGAATGCCCGGCACCACCCAGTAGATGAGAAAGCCGATGCCGACCACCGTCACCAGCACCAGCGCCAGCGCGAGGCCGAAGATCTCTCGTCCATGTTCAAGAAATTCGCGTGTCGGCGTTTTCCAGCCGTCGGCAAACAGCAGCGGCGGGATAAACAGGACGAGAAACAGCTCCGGGTCAAACTCCACATGCAACCCAAACGTTGGCCATGCCAGCAACGCGCCGACGGCAATCTGCATCAACGGAAGGGGTACCTGGAAGGGAAGAACGCGGGTGGCGACCCCGGACAGTGAGACCACGAGGGTCATGATGAGTATTGTGAAGAAGATTTCCATGCTATCCCTGTTTGCGATGTCTTATTTCTTATGCAGCGTCATGATGATACGCCCTCCAGCTTATCGCAAAGCACGACAGGATGTGCCCTAAAAAACAGGGGGGAAAGGATTGAAAGTAAAATCAGGGATGAATGAGCCTGATGAGAACCGCTAAACTCACGCCAGACACGTTGCCTCCTTCACAGGCAACCCGCCTCCCGGCGGGTCGGTTCTCTTGCCCTTCAGTGAAAATCCTCCAGGCTGACGATGCCCTGCGGCGTACGCAGCCAGCGCGGCGCATTCAGCGTTTCAGAAAAATAGCGCACCAGGTCATACAGCAGACTGCCAAACGCCCTTTCCTGCTCTGGCGCGAGGGAGCCGCTCATCAGCAGGTGTGTTAATGCCTGACACCACTCCGCCATCTGATCGGCCTCAGGTTCAAAGACGGGCATCGACGCAGGGAGTTCGGTCACGGTCAGGCTGTCGACAAGATGCGCCGGAACAGGGTCCAGCAACGTGGGCTGCAGCAGCGCAAGACAGGCAAAGAGCCTGCCGCACAGCGCCATCTTCAGCGGCGGGTCGTCGCATTCCACCAGCGCTTCAGCAAAGCACTCGCAGGTGTCGGCAAGCCGGGTAAAATCCGTGGTGTGGGTAAAGGGCGCGGTAAATAACGCCGGATCGAGGGTTGGGGTCATCGCCATAGTGGCAGCCTCCGATAAGGGATGTCTATCCCACCACCGGAAATGCTAATTTCGCGGGTGGCAGGCTGAACGGAGTTAGCATTACTGGCCTTATCGGAAACCAGCGCATCTGACGATGCCCCCGCTCAGCCCACCATTGAGATGAAGCAAAGCATACAACACACACGAAATGCGTTGTCGATAAGGTTTCCAGGATGCTAATCCCGACACCTGATGATGCAGGTGCCCAGGCAACATACTGCCGGACTTCCCCGACGACAATCCTTTCCCATGCGGTAAGCAGGGATATTATCATTTCTGGAATCATGTTCGCAAAAGCCCTGAAAGGGATGACATTCAGCGACATAAAACAAAAACGGGCGGCCGAAGCCACCCGTTACAGGAATGCAGAGCGTCAGACTTAGATAGCCCAGCCGCCCGCATAGAAGACAACCAGCGCCAGCGCGATGAGCACAGTGCCGATATTCAGTCGACGCCATTCGCCGGAGACAATGCGGCCAATCACCAGCGAGGCGAAGCCTATCATGATGCCGGTAACGATGTTACAGGTCAGCACGATGAAAACAGCGGTGATCAAGCCAGCCATCGCGTCCACGAAGTCGTTAAAGTCGATTTTCGCAACGTTGCTTAGCATCAGCAGACCGACGTACATCAGCGCAGGGGCCGTCGCGTAGGCTGGCACCAGATAAGAAAGCGGCGACAGGAACAGGATCAACAGGAACAGCACGCCGACGGTAATCGCCGTCAGGCCGGTTTTGCCGCCCGCCGCCGTACCGGCTGCCGATTCAATGTAGACCGCCGCAGGCGCTGCGCCGACCAGGCCGGAAAACACGCTGCTCAGGGAGTCGGTGGTCAGCGCTTTACCGCCGTTGATGATCTGGCCGTCTTTATCCAGCAGGTTCGCCTGGCCGGCCACCGCACGGATGGTGCCGGTAGCGTCAAACACCGCGGTCATCACCAGCGCCAGCACGCTCGGCAGCACGACCGGGTTCAGCGCGCCCATGATATCGAGGCTGCCAATCAGCGAATTGCCTTTGTCATCGCTTAGCGACGGCATGGCGAAGACGCCAGTGAAATGCACGTTCGGATCGAAAATCAGACCGACAACCGAGACGCCGATAATGGTCAGCAGAATACCGCCCGGCACCTTCAGCTTTTCCAGGCCGATGATTACCGCCAGACCCACCAGCGACATAATGACCGGGAAGCTGGCGAAGTGGCCCAGCGTGACCGGCAGGCCGTCCAGCGGGTTTTTTATCACCAGGCCCACGCCGTTGGCGGCGATGAGCAGCAGGAACAGGCCGATACCGATGCCGGTGCCGTGCGCAACGCCCTGCGGCAGGTTGCGCAGGATCCAGCTACGGATGCCGGTGGCGGAAATCACCGTAAACAGCACGCCCATCAGGAACACCGCGCCGAGCGCGACCGGAATGCTGATGTGCTGACCCAGTACCAGGCTGAAGGCGGTAAACGCCGTCAGCGAAATGGCGCAGCCAATCGCCAGCGGTAGGTTTGCCCACAACCCCATCACCAGTGAACCGATGCCCGCCACCAGACAGGTCGCGACAAACACAGCCGCAGGCGGAAAACCGGCTTTACCGAGCATGCCTGGTACGACAATGACGGAGTACACCATCGCCAGGAAGGTGGTTAAACCGGCGACGATTTCCTGACGAACCGTACTGCCGCGAGCAGAAATTTTAAACCAGGCGTCTAATGAACCGCCGGTACGCGCTGAAGGCGTAGACATAGCAAACATCCCCTGAGAGTTTTTTATCATCCGTCCGTCTGCGTGGTGGAGCATCCACTGTTAGTTAAGCGTCATCTCCAAATATGCTGCATCGCGGCAAAGGGGAGCCGCAAAAAGCAAACGATTAACTCCGCGCAGAAAAAAACGGTATTCAACGAGTGCCCTTCGACCTTTCTGGCTGGCAAAAACAGCGTCCGGAAGGCGTCGGGTAAAAAAGGCAAACGATTATCTGGCTTTTAGCAGGCCATTTTCAACTGATGTTTGCGCCATTTCGTTAAATTTCGCTTATGACGGCGAAGAAATCGACAACGTGTGCGCAAACGTTATCGTCAATGCGCAATCTGGCAACATTTTTGTGGTGGTTCATTTTCATTTCTGCGCTCTGTGAGATGGCGCACAGGTTCAGTTATTCAAAATAACGGACGAAGCTGGCGCCGTTTGCGGGAAAAGTTTTGCCGAAAAAATCACCCTTGCAGGTGGCAAATCCACCCGCAGGGAATAGAATTAAAGTGTCAGCACAATCCGGAACCTCCAACCCACATGTGATCTACTGAGGGGTGCTGATGTCGGGGGAGACCCTCCCGTGAACCAGCGGGATAGAGTGAAAGACAAAGACCGGGAAACACGAAAGCGCCCTCTGTGGCGCTTTCGTTTTATTCGTCATCCATAAAATGCGCGCCTGGGCCTTTTTCACCGAGCTTATCCCCCGGGTTGCGCAGCGGACAGTCCCGCCGCGACAGGCAGCCGCAGCCGATACAACCGTCGAGCTGATCACGCAGCGCCACCAGGGTGTGGATACGCCGGTCCAGCTCCTCGCGCCATTGGGACGAGAGGTGCTTCCACTCTTTTGCGCTGAGCGTATGGCCTTCAGGCAGAACGCCAAAGGCATCGCTGATGGTCGACAGCGGAATACCGATGCGCTGCGCAATCTTGATGATCGCCACATAGCGCAACACGTCGCGGCGGTAGCGCCGCTGGTTGCCCGCATTGCGGGTACTCTGAATAAGTCCTTTGCTTTCATAGAAATGCAGCGCCGAAACGGCAACGCCGCTACGCTTCGCCACTTCGCCGGGCGTCAGCAGCATTTTGATGCGGGGAGATTTCTTTTCCATAAAGCGCTTTACCTCAAGTTAACTTGAGGAATTATACTCACCCGCAGACAAAACGACGAATCGAGATTTGAGAAAGAGGCCGCTTATGTCCCATCACGATATAATTCAAACGCTGATTGAATGGATTGATGAACATATCGATCAACCGCTTAACATTGACGTAGTCGCCAAAAAATCCGGCTATTCAAAGTGGTATCTGCAGCGGATGTTCCGCACGGTAACGCACCAGACGCTGGGCGACTATATTCGCCAGCGACGGCTGCTGCTGGCGGCAGAAGCGCTAAGAACCACCCAGCGCCCTATTTTTGATATTGCGATGGATTTGGGGTATGTCTCGCAGCAGACCTTCTCACGCGTGTTCCGCCGCGAGTTCGATCGCACGCCGAGCGACTACCGCCATCAGATTTCGGCCTGAACGGCCTGCTGCGCCGGGCGCTGAAGCCACTGTATAAACTCCTGCGGTGGCATCGCCCGGGCAAAATACCATCCCTGACAGTACTGTACCCCGCGCTTGAGCAGCCAGGCGACCTGCTCGTCCGTTTCGACGCCTTCCGCAATCGCCCTGAGCCGCAGGCTCTGCGCCATCTCGATAATGTGCTCGACAATCAGGTGACTGGTGCTGTTGGTGGTGAGCGTATCGACGAACGATTTATCAATTTTCAGGATATCCACGTTCAACGCGTACAGGTTATGCAGGTTGGAATAGCCGGTGCCGAAGTCATCAATGGCCACCTCATAGCCCGCCTGACGAAACGCCTGGATCACTGGCGTGGTCTTCGGCACGTCGATAAAGCCCCGCTCGGTGACCTCGATTTTAATCTGCTGCGCCCGCACCCGGTATTGCCGCGCCTTCTCCGAGATTAATGAAATCAGCCGCGGGGAGTGAAAATCCGAGGCGGAAAGATTAATGGAAATAGACAGCTGCGGGTTGTTTTGCAGGAAAAAGCCCAGGTCGGTAAAGACGCACTCCACCACGTAGTCCGTCACCTGCTCGATAAACCCTTCTTTTTCCGCCAGCGGAATAAATTCCGCCGGGCTCATCACCGGGCCGTCAAAGCCGGGCCAGCGCAGCAGCGCCTCCGCACCGACGCACTGGTTGGTTCTGATATCGATAATAGGCTGATAGTGCAGGCAGAGTTGACGCCGGGTTAATGCCCGCATCAGCAGGCGCTGCGGCGCGTTGAACCGCTGCTGCGTACGCGACCACACCAGCAGAATCAGCACACTGCAAATCAGACCGAGCGGCAGCGTCAGCGTCGCCTGATGGCGGAAATTCTGGTAATAGCGCGCATTTGACGACGACACAATAATGGCGACAGGACGATGCGGCGAAAGCGCAATGGTATAAAACCGATCGCGGCGTTCAAACGCATAGTCGTTATCGCGGAGCAGCGATTTGAACGATGCCAGGTTTGCATTCTCACTGCCCGAAAAGAACTCATTCGTTTTTGTATCGTAAACACCGAACGCCAGGGACGCATCATCCGTAATCACCTCGCCATAAGAGAGCGGGTTAACCACGACGACGTATTGCCCTCGCTGCATATAGGTCATGTTATAGCCAGGATAGAACGGCGTATTGCGGTAATAATAAATGGCGACATCGGGTTTACGACGGTAATTGGCGGCAGGCATCACCCAGGGTTTATCCGGACGAACGGCGGTTGAGCATAAAAATTGGTCGTCGCTGGCATAAATTAAGTCAGCGACATATAAACGACCGCGAATAATATTCAGCATCTGTTGCTGATGTTGCGGGGTACAGATTTCACCGTGGTATTGCTCTGCCGCATCGTAGGCTAAGTTCGCCTGACGAATCACATGTTCCGTTTTCGCCAGCACCAGATGGGCGAACGTGCGCAGCTGAGCGTGCGTTTCCGCCTCGGCTCTGATGTGCGCGAACCCAAGCGCGAGCATCACGGGTAATAACACGACCGTGACAAGCCCAATCCCCCGTAGCATCTGACGTCGCGCACTACGATTCATTTCAGCTACATCCCTGCATTTTGCGCACTTGTTTTCCAGGCTGAATGCTTTTTTAACAGGGGATTACGTTGCATGAATCATTCAGTATTAGCAACTCTCTTTTTACAGCAAAATACACATATCAGATGATGATGATAATATGTGTCCGTAAGCCAAACTGAAAGCGAAGCCGACGTTTTCATTACGTTCATTATTAATTAAGTCAAAAAGATGAATGCTGTCTGAATTGCCAGCAGAAAATCCAGCCGCGTTTTCCTCACCGCCTTGTGGTGGTTTTCCGCCATTGACCGCACAAAAAGCCCGGCAATTCGCTGGTGAATAAAACACCAATCGTGATATAGTTCACACATTAAAATGAAACAGAGTTTTTTGTTTCATTAACTTATTGAATGCCAAACGATAGCCAGTCCTCCCCGTACAGGGAAGCAACAGCGCGCTATCTCCGGCACGTTTTCTCAGAAGGGGAGTTTCATGGCTTCAATTACCGCCAGCGTCGTGCTGCTGCGTTGGTCGCTGGTGAGCGCCGGGCTGATGTTTCTGGCCAGCACGCTGAATATCCAACTGCGTAAATCTGATTTAGCCGGTCTTGCTGTCATGAGCAACTGCCTCGGCATCGCGGCGGCATGCTGGTTCGCGACGGGCCTGCTCGGCATCACGCTTGTCGATATCGCCGCCGTCTGGGGTAACATCAAAAGCGTGATGATCGAGACGATGAACCAGATGCCGCCTGAATGGCCGATGGTACTGGCCTGATGACCCTGCGCCTCCTGCGGGAGGCGTTTTTTATCGTGAGTTCCCCCTCCGCCACGCGCCCTTTCCCCTACAGTTAGTCCTGTTTTGGCTAGAATAAAAAGATGCACCATGCGGAGTGCCACTCCATGAATGTCATCTCTTTGCAGCGATTCATCATCGCAAGCCTTACCTGCCTCACCACCCTGCTGCTCGTCGGCGCCGTTCGCGCAGCGCCCGCACCGGATAAGCCGCCGCCGCAAGAGGCGCGCGAAGCGCTGGAAGTCAACATGAACGACATGTTGAAACCCTGGAAAGGGGATCTTCCCGGCATGCTCGACAGGCGGGTGATCCGGGTATTAACAACGTACAGCAAAACCTTTTTCTTTATCGACAAAGGCACCCAGCGCGGCGCCACCCATGACCTGTTTATTGTGTTTGAACGCGACCTTAACACCCGGCTGGCAAAAGAGAACAAGCTGAAGCAGCGCCATCTCAAAGTGCGCATCCTCTTCGTTCCTGTCGCCCGCGATCAGCTCTTCACCGCGCTTAACGAAGGCAAAGGCGATATCGCCGCCGCCAACCTCACCATCACCCCCGGCCGCCAGATGCAGGTGACGTTTACCGACCCGCTCTACCCGAATGTGAAGGAACTCCTGCTTTCCGGCCCCGCCTCTCCCAACGTAGAGAACCTGGAGGAGCTTTCCGGTAAAACGGTTTTTGTGCGGCCCTCATCGAGCTACTACGAAAGCCTGACGGCGCTGAATGAACACTTTGCGAAAGAATCGCGCCCTCCGGTCATTTTGGAAGCGGCGCCGGAAGCGCTTGAAGACGAAGATCTGATTGAAATGCTGAGCGCGGGCCTGATTCCATTGATCGTCGTCGATCGTCATAAGGCCATTTTTTGGAAACAGGTATTTCCAAAAATTAAGATACACGAAAACATCGTGCTGCGTGATAACGCCAGTATTGCCTGGGCGGTACGCAAGGACAACCCGCAGCTGCTCGCGCTGCTGAATACCTTCATCAAAGATAACGGCCAGGGCAGCACGCTGGGTAATACCATCTTTCTGCGCTATCTGAAGGACGCTAAATACGTCAAAAATGCGGCGGCGGAGAAAGAACGGCGCAAATTCCTGGCGATGGTGGAGCTGTTCAAAAAGTACGGCAATGAGTATGACGTAGACTGGCTGCTGATGGCCGCCCAGGGCTATCAAGAGTCACGCCTTAACCAGTCCGTACGCAGCCCGGTGGGCGCCATTGGCGTCATGCAGATAATGCCGCGTACCGGTAAAGAGCTCAAAGTCGGTGATATCCACAGCCTGGATCCCAATATCCATGCCGGGGTGAAATATATGCGCTGGATGATAGACCAGTACTACGGTGATGAACCGATGACCCCTCTTGATAAGGCGCTTTTCTCGTTTGCTTCGTATAACGCTGGACCGGCGCGCATCGCCCGCCTGCGGGTAGAGACCCAGAAGCGCGGCTTTGACCCGAACGTGTGGTTCGGCAACGTCGAATATCTGGCTGCGGAAAAGATAGGCGCCGAGACGGTCACCTACGTCAGCAATATCTATAAGTACTACATCGCTTACCGGCTCATTATGGACGAACAGGCACGTAAGCAGAAAGCGGCGGAAGAATCCAAAAACAAGCTGACGACTGAAAAAGCAAAAACCCCGTAAACGGGGTCTTTGCGATGAAAGCGGACAATGACTGTCGCAGGGCTTTCTTAGAACGGGATATCGTCGTCGAAATCCATCGGCGGCTCGTTAGACGGCGCCGGAGCGGACTGCTGCTGCGGGCGAGACTGCGCGCCGCCGCTGAACTGGTTGCCGCCCTGCGGCTGCTGAGGCTGACCCCAACCGCCCTGCTGCTGGCCGCCACCCATGTTGCCGCCTGCCGGTGCGCCGCCGCCCTGACGGCCGCCCAACATCTGCATGGTGCCGCCCACGTTGACCACAACCTCAGTGGTGTACTTTTCCTGACCGGACTGATCGGTCCATTTACGGGTACGCAGCTGGCCTTCAATATAGACCTGAGAACCTTTACGCAGGTATTCGCCAGCGACTTCCGCCAGTTTGCCGAACAGCACAACGCGGTGCCATTCGGTCTGCTCTTTCATTTCACCGGTCGCTTTATCGCGCCAGGATTCGGAAGTAGCCAGCGTAATGTTGGCCACTGCGCCACCACTCGGCATATAGCGTACTTCCGGGTCCTGGCCCAGATTACCGACGAGAATCACCTTGTTTACGCCTCTGCTGGCCATGATCGTGTCTCCTGAATACGTTTCTTAATAGTGTAAACGCGTGAGTGTACCATTTCCACGCAGCATTTTAATAGCTGTGAGGCTCTTTCCAGAGATCTCTCGCCAACCAGGCATTGTTGCACAATTCCGCTGAAGATGCATTCCAATACTGTATATTCAAACAGGTCAAACTGTGTCATAATTTAGCCGTTTCTGCCGTTTGTCCTTCAAACAAACCAGGCATTCCGAGTCTCTACCGGGAAAGGTGAATGGATAAGATCGAAGTTCGGGGCGCCCGCACCCACAATCTCAAAAATATCAACCTCGTCATCCCACGCGATAAGCTGATTGTCGTGACCGGGCTGTCGGGTTCTGGCAAATCCTCACTGGCTTTCGACACGCTGTATGCCGAAGGACAACGTCGCTACGTTGAGTCGCTTTCCGCCTATGCGCGGCAGTTCCTGTCGCTGATGGAAAAGCCCGACGTCGACCATATCGAAGGGCTGTCGCCTGCGATTTCGATCGAGCAGAAATCCACGTCGCATAACCCGCGTTCCACTGTGGGGACGATCACCGAAATCCACGACTACCTGCGTCTGCTGTTCGCCCGCGTCGGCGAGCCGCGCTGCCCGGATCACGATGTACCGCTGGCGGCGCAAACCGTCAGCCAGATGGTGGATAACGTGCTGTCGCAGCCGGAAGGAAAACGCCTGATGTTGCTGGCACCGGTCATTAAAGAGCGTAAAGGCGAGCACACCAAAACGCTGGAAAACCTGGCAAGCCAGGGCTATATCCGCGCCCGTATCGACGGCGAGGTGTGCGATCTCTCCGATCCGCCGAAGCTTGAGTTGCAGAAGAAGCACACCATCGAGGTGGTCATCGATCGCTTCAAGGTGCGTGAGGATCTGGCGCAGCGTCTGGCGGAGTCGTTCGAAACCGCGCTGGAGCTTTCCGGCGGTACGGCGGTGGTCGCCGATATGGATGATCCGAAAGCGCACGAGCTACTGTTTTCCGCGAACTTCGCCTGCCCCATCTGCGGCTACAGCATGCGCGAGCTTGAGCCGCGCCTGTTCTCGTTCAACAACCCGGCGGGCGCCTGCCCGACCTGCGATGGTCTCGGCGTACAGCAGTATTTCGACCCGGACCGCATTATCCAGAACCCGGAGCTGTCGCTGGCAGGCGGCGCGATCCGCGGCTGGGATCGCCGTAACTTCTACTATTTCCAGATGCTAAGATCGCTGGCGGATCACTACAAATTCGACGTCGATGCTCCGTGGGGCAGCCTCAGCGCCCACGTACAAAAAGTGGTGCTGTACGGTTCCGGCAAGGATTCTATCGAGTTCAAATACATGAACGATCGCGGCGACACCTCCGTGCGCCGCCATCCGTTCGAAGGCGTGCTGCACAATATGGAGCGCCGCTATAAAGAAACGGAATCCAATGCGGTGCGCGAGGAGCTGGCGAAATTCATCAGCAACCGTCCCTGCACCAGCTGCGACGGCACGCGACTGAACCGCGAAGCGCGTCATGTGTTCGTGGAAAACACGGCGCTGCCGACCATCTCCGACATGAGCATCGGCCATGCGATGGACTTCTTCAGCAACATGAAGCTGTCCGGCCAGCGGGCAAAAATCGCCGAAAAAGTGCTGAAAGAGATTGGCGATCGGCTGAAGTTCCTGGTCAACGTCGGCCTTAATTATCTGACGCTGTCCCGTTCGGCAGAGACCCTCTCGGGCGGCGAAGCGCAGCGTATCCGTCTGGCAAGTCAGATTGGCGCGGGCCTGGTCGGCGTCATGTACGTGCTGGATGAGCCTTCCATCGGCTTGCACCAGCGCGACAACGAGCGCCTGCTCGGTACGCTTATCCACCTGCGCAACCTCGGCAACACCGTGATTGTGGTGGAGCATGACGAAGACGCCATCCGCGCCGCCGACCACGTGATCGACATCGGTCCTGGCGCGGGCGTTCACGGCGGCCAGGTGGTGGCAGAAGGGCCGCTGGACGCCATTATGGCGGTGCCGGAATCGCTGACCGGCCAGTACATGAGCGGCAAGCGCAAGATTGCAGTGCCGCAGCAACGCGTGGCGGCTAACCCGGAAAAAGTGCTGAAGCTGACCGGGGCGCGCGGCAACAACCTGAAAGACGTCACCCTGACGCTGCCGGTCGGTCTGTTTACCTGTATCACCGGCGTGTCCGGTTCCGGGAAATCGACGCTGATTAACGACACCCTGTTCCCGATTGCCCAGCGTCAGTTGAACGGCGCGACCATTGCCGAACCGGCGCCGTACCGCGATATTCAAGGGCTGGAGCATTTCGACAAGGTTATCGACATCGACCAGAGCCCGATTGGCCGTACGCCGCGCTCGAACCCGGCGACCTATACCGGCGTGTTCACGCCCGTTCGCGAACTGTTTGCCGGGGTGCCGGAAGCGCGCTCACGCGGCTATACGCCAGGGCGTTTTAGCTTTAACGTGCGCGGCGGACGCTGCGAAGCCTGCCAGGGCGATGGGGTTATCAAGGTAGAGATGCACTTTCTGCCGGATATCTACGTGCCATGCGACCAGTGCAAAGGCAAACGCTATAACCGCGAAACGCTGGAGATTAAGTACAAAGGCAAGACCATCCATGAAGTGCTGGACATGACCATTGAAGAAGCGCGCGAGTTCTTCGATGCCGTTCCGGCGCTGGCGCGTAAGCTGCAAACGCTGATGGACGTCGGCCTGACCTACATCCGTCTCGGCCAGTCGGCAACCACGCTCTCCGGCGGCGAAGCGCAGCGCGTGAAGCTGGCGCGCGAGCTGTCAAAACGCGGTACCGGCCAGACGTTGTATATCCTTGATGAACCGACGACGGGCCTGCACTTTGCCGATATCCAGCAACTGCTGGACGTGCTGCATCAGCTCAGGGACCAGGGCAATACCATTGTGGTTATCGAGCATAACCTGGACGTCATTAAAACGGCGGACTGGATAGTCGACCTTGGTCCGGAAGGCGGCAGCGGCGGCGGGGAAATCCTCGTCTCCGGCACGCCGGAAACCGTCGCGGAGTGCGATGCCTCGCACACGGCGCGGTTCCTGAAACCGATGCTGCAGTAATCACACCGAAAGCTGTTGCCTGACCTGTTCAGGTAACAGCTCTATCGCCTGCTGATACGAGGCATCCACCAGGTAGTAAATCTGTGAATCCGGCAGCGAGCCGTCCAGATAAACGGTGCTCCAGTACGCTTTATTGAGATGTTTGCTCGGTCGCACGTCGCTGTGCCGCTCACGCAGCAACTCCGCAAGTTCAGGGCTGGTTTTCAGCGATGCGGCCGGACGCCCCTCCACCTCTTTGACCATGGCGAACAGCACGTCGGAGACTTTAATCTGCGTTGCTTTCCAGTTACTGTGCACGCTCTGTTCCGCACCCGGTTTCGCCATGCAGTACTGCAATAGATCCGAATTGGTCATCATTTTCCCCTTGTAACGTCGCGGCACACCGCCGCAACCCGCACGGATGTCATTCAGATAAGTGTGCAGCAAGACGGGCAAAGGTGAAACCACATTGATTAAAAAAACGGCAACCTGCTGATTGCCGTTTTTTTATTGTCAGTATTCTGAGTTGACGATAACTTCTTCGCCGAACGCCCCGGCCATCGGCAGCGGCTTGTAGGTCGAGTTGGAGGCCCGCAGCACGCGGATCCCTCTTACGCCGACGTCATGCGCCGCCGTGATATCGTTATCCGAATCGCCGTAGAAGATTTTGATATTTTTCTCCTGCAGCCACTGGGTTTTAGTGTTCTGACCCGCTTTGTCGCCAGCAAAAATCACCGGGTTCATATTCGCCCCCGGGATCAGAAAATCATCCTGCAGGGTTTTCGATACGGTTTCGCTCTTCGTCTGGCTGCGGCCGGTGACGAAGTAGATGCTGTCGCCGCGTTTGACGTGCATCGAGATCAGCGCGCGCGCCACCTCTTTCGGGATACTGAACTCATCCCAGCCGTTGTTCATCTTGTCCCAGAACTCCGGGTTTTTCAGATAGGCGTCGCTTCCCGGAGAGTACGTTTTCTGGCCACGCCAGAAACCTGGGCTGGAAAACAGCACGGTATCGTCGATATCGAAACCCACCGCCATCGGTGGACGACCCACGAGACTATTTTCAATCTGAGCGATAGATACCCAGTGAATCGGCGCCTGTTCGGCGAGCTTCGCGACATTTGTCCCCGGATACAGCGGAGAAGGTGAAGAAGCATGGGCATCAACAACGGTGCTGTTTAGTGTAAATAATAAGCAAAAGGCGCTAAGCGCCAGCGTAATCTTGCGCATTGTTATCCCTAAATCATCAGATCGTTATTATTGTAAATGGGCGGTATTTTCACAAAGCGTTCTGACCATAACCGCTGAGCCACATGAAGGGAAGGAATATCTGGGAACAATGTTATAGAAAATGGAGATGATCACACTCAGTGTAGGGTTATTCATATTCCTCTCCCCGTGACAGGAAAGAGGAATATGTAAGTGAGCGCTTACATTACAGCCGCGAACGCCTGCGCCACGCGCTGCACGTTACCCGCGTTCAACCCGGCCACGCACATACGACCGCTGGCGATCAGATAAACGCCAAACTCGTCACGCAGACGATCGACCTGGGCAGCGCTCAGTCCGGTGTAGCTGAACATGCCGCGCTGTTTGAGCAGATAATCGAAGTTACCGTGCGGCACCGCCTCGCGGAGCACCTCGACCAGCGCCTGGCGCATAGCCAGAATACGGACGCGCATCGCCTCGACTTCTGCAATCCAGGTCGCTTTCAGCGCCGCATCGCTCAGCACTGCCGACACCACCTGCGCGCCAAAACTCGGCGGGCTGGAGTAGTTGCGACGCACCGTCGCCTTCAGTTGCCCCAGCACACGGCTCGCGGTATCACTGTCTTCACAGACCACGGACAGGCCGCCGACACGCTCGCCGTACAGCGAGAAAATTTTAGAAAAGGAGTTGCTGACCAGCACTGGCAGCCCGGCGCGAGCAATCGCGCGGATGGCATAGGCGTCCTCATCCATGCCGCTGCCAAACCCCTGATAGGCGATATCCAGAAACGGGATCAGATTGCGGTTTTTTAGCACCTCAATGACCGCATCCCACTGCGCGTTCGTCAGGTCGGCGCCGGTCGGGTTATGACAGCACGGATGCATCAGTACGATGTCCTGTTCCGGCAGGGTGTTCAGTTTTTCCAGCAGCGCGTCGAAGCGGACGCCGTTCGTCTGCGCATCAAACCAGGGGTAAGTATTTACGTCGAACCCGGCTCCTTCAAAGATGGCGATGTGGTTTTCCCAGGTCGGGTCGCTGACCCACACACGCGAATTCGGGAAGTAGCGCTTGAGGAAATCAGCGCCGATTTTCAGCGCGCCTGAGCCCCCCAGCGTCTGAATCGTGGCGACGCGATTTTGCCGGAGAACCGGGTGATCGTCGCCGAACAGCAGCGGCGCGATACCGTGGCGGTAAGTGTTCAACCCTTCCATCGGCAAATACAACGAAGCCCCGTGCGGCTGGGCATTGAGGCGAGTTTCCGCCTGCGCGACCGCCTGCAACTGAGGGATGATGCCGTCTTCGTTGTAGTACAGGCCAATGCTGAGATTCACTTTATCGGCCCTCGGATCGTCTTTAAAACGCTCCATCAGGGAAAGGATAGGATCGCCCGCGTAGGCGTCAACTTTTTGAAACACGAGAGGTTCTCCAGATTTACAGAAGGCAGGTGAATACCACAATAAACCGGATACGGGAGAAGATCGAGAGGATGTTGGGGGGGAATACCCTCTCCATGCAGAAGAGGGTAAATGCGCAGATTAGTCGACGTATCTCATCGCCACCCGCGACGTCAGGCGCGTAATAAGTTCGTAAGCACTCACTTTCGAGAGTTCCGATATGCGTTCCACCGGCAGCCCTTCGCCCCACAGCACGACCGGATCGCCCGCTTTGTCCTGCGCCTGCGGCCCGAGGTCAACGCAGATCATATCCATCGCCACGCGCCCAACGATCGGCACTTCGCGACCGTTAACCAGCACAGGGGTGCCTGATGGCGCCGCGCGCGGGTAGCCATCGCCATAGCCCATCGCCACCACGCCAAGGCGCGTATCGCGCGTGCTTTCCCAGGTGCCGCCGTAGCCAACCGGCTCGCCGGCTTTATGTTCACGAACGGCGATAAGGCTTGAAGTCAGTGACATCACCGGCTGCAGACCGAAATCCGGCCCCCATGGTTTGCTCTCCAGCGGTGAAACGCCGTACAGAATAATACCCGGACGCACCCAGTCGAAATGCGACTGCGGCCACAGCAGAATACCGCCGGAGGCAGCGATAGAGCGCATGCCCGGCTTGCCGTCGCAGAAGGTGTGAAACACGTCGAGCTGGCGTTCAGTCGCGCCGCATTCCGGTTCGTCGGCGCGGGCGAAGTGGCTCACGATGTTGACCCGTTGGCGCACGTTTTTACACTGACTCAGGCGCTGATAAAAAGCCCCGGCGTCTTCCGGACGGACGCCTAACCGGTGCATACCGGTATCCAGCTTCATCCAGACGGTGACCGGTTCCGGCAGCGTCGCCTGCTCCAGCGCGTCCAGTTGCTCCAGGTTATGCACTGCGGTGTGCAGGCGCTGTGCCGAGATAAGCGGCAAATCGCTGGCGTTGAAGAAGCCTTCCAGCAGGAGAATGGGCTGTGTTATCCCACCATCACGCAGGCGCAGCGCCTCTTCCAGACGGGCGACACCAAACGCATCGGCATCGGCCAGGGTTCGCGCG
>Ga0213878_10000356_pt1 | contig 17479 bp, 16 predicted proteins | sample VelepicoBEBS_R02_FD_161053 | JGI IMG/M metagenome (GOLD analysis project Ga0213878, IMG submission 161053) | Vellozia epidendroides bulk soil microbial communities from rupestrian grasslands, the National Park of Serra do Cipo, Brazil - BS_R02 | ecosystem: Environmental > Terrestrial > Soil >... | reverse complement strand
TACTGCCAGCGGTACGCGTCGAGCAGGCCGGCCCGAACGGCTTCGTCTTCCGCGGCGGTCAGCGCCCGGCCGCACGTCCGAGAAAAGTAGCCTGCGTCGGCGGCCGACTGCGCCTGCAGGATGCCGTCGACCGCGGCGACCAGCTCGATGAACTCGTCGACCGCGGCGTCGCGCTGCGCCGGCGTGATGCCGGCATCGATCCGCCGCAGCTCCAGCTCGTCCATGATCGCGTGTTGGCTCTCTTCTTTCCAGTGATAGAGGAAGACGTCTTTGAAGAGCGGCGAGAGTGCGGCGTCCGGCTCGATGCTTTCCTTGTAATGCGCGAGCGAGAAGAGCTCGATGTCCAGGGTGAGGAGCAGCACCGCCCAGGTGCTCTTGCTGAGAACCGCGCGCGCGACGTCGTTCGGATCGGGCACGAACCGATAGCCGGCCGGCATCGTCTCCGCGACCATCGCCTCGATACGGCGGAACAGTTCCTGGTGCTTGAGCTCTTCGTCGGTGAAGCGCACCATCGCTTCGAGCGCGGTCTGGTCGGAGAACGAGTGGTCGCGGCTGAGCTCGAGCACCTTGTCGCTGATGTAGCGCTCGACCAATCCGAACACGTTCGCGTAGGTGCGGCCTTGGAGCTGGCTCAGATAGCGCTGCTCCGCGGGAGACAGAAAGGTGAGCCGGTCGACGAGCGAGAGCCCGTCGGGCAGGTATTTGTGCTCGCGGTCGAAGCGCCGGCCGCGGATGACGTCTTCGTCGATGTCCCAGCGGACTCGTTTCGATGCAGCGATGCAGCGCTCGAACCGGGCACGGTCGACCGGAACCATGGTGCTGTGCATGGCTATGCCTCCTCCAGGCCGAGAAGGCCGGCCCGGATGCGTCGCGGTGGGGAAGTAGTCGCTCGGTTTAGTCGTTTGACTAAAGCATGAAAAAGCGCTGTTGTCAAGAGTCTCGGTGCCGGCTTTTTTAGTGAAAATTCCGCGCGCGGACTTTTGCGGCGGCGCCTTGTTCGTCGAGCTCCCAGCAGCGCTTCATGATCAGGTCGATGCAGCCTTGCTCTGTCTGCAAAACGCCTTCGACGATCAGGCAGTGCGAGCCGCGGATCGTGCGGCGGTTGCGCTCGTAGACGTCGGGGCGGACGATCACGTTCACCAAGCCCGTCTCGTCCTCGAGCGTCAGGAAGACGAAGCCTTTCGCGGTGCCGGGGCGCTGGCGCGTGATGACCAGGCCGCCCACCTTGCACACGAGGTTCTTCGGCATCGACGGCAGGCGGCCGGCGGAGAGGACGTTCTGCGCGTCGAGCAGCGGGCGCAGGTGCGCGATCGGCTGGACCTCGCTCACGCCGGTCGCGGCGATGTCGAGCGTGGTCTGCTCGGCCGGCGTGAGCGCGCGCAGCGCCGCCGGCGGCTCGTTCTCGATCTCCATCGCGCGCCCGAGCTCACCGCGCACTTCGCGCTCGTCGAGCCCGCGCAGCGCCCACATCGCTTCACGCCGGGTCGGATGCCAGGGCGCGAACGCGCCGGCCGCGGCAAGGTTCTCTAGCGCGTCGCGCTCCAGCCCGGTGCGCCGCGCGAAGTCGACCAAGTCCGAAAACTCGTGCGGTGCGCTGCGGTCTTCTCCGTACGCCAGCGTACGCTCGAGCCGGTCGCGCTGCACCTCGCCCATCCCGCGCACCAGGTGGAAGCCGAGCCGCAGCGCGCCGTCCTGGTCGACGAAGCTCCACCACTCGCTCTCGTTGACGACGATCGGCTTGACCACGACGCCGTGCCGGCGCGCATCGTTGACGAGCACTTCCGTCGAGTAGAAGCCCATCGGCTGCACGTTGAGGATCGCCGCGCAGAAGATCGCCGGCTCGTGGCATTTCACGTACGCCGAGGCGTAGGCCAGCAGGGCGAACGAGGCCGCGTGCGACTCCGGGAAGCCGTAGTCGGCGAACCCTTCCAGCATGTGGTAGAGCTTGTCGGCAGCCTCGCGCGGGATGCCGTTATGCACCATTCCTTCCACAAGCCGTGGATAAAGCTCGGCCATCCGTTCCCGCGAGCGCTTGTGCCCCATCGCTCGCCTCAAGCGATCGGCCTCACCGGCCGAAAACCCGGCCGCTTCCATCGCCATCCGCATCCCTTGCTCCTGAAAGAGCGGGACGCCGAGCGTTCGTTCCAAGATCGGCTTCAGCTTCGGATGCGGATAGGTGACCGGTTCTTGCCCGTTGCGGCGTCGCAAGAACGGGTGAATCATGTCGCCTTGAATCGGGCCGGGGCGGATGATCGCGACCTGCATGACGATGTCGTAGAAACAGTTCGGCTTGAGCCGCGGGAGCATCGACATCTGCGCGCGCGACTCGACTTGGAAGACGCCGATCGAGTCGGCGCGCTGCAGCATCTCGTACGTCTCACGGTCGTCCGGCGGGATATCGTTGAGAGATAAAGGAGCGCGTTCCGGATAACGGCGCCGGTACAGCGCGAACGCGTCGCGCAGCAGCGCGAGCATTCCGAGCCCGAGCAGATCGATCTTGATCAGGCCCAGGTCGGCGAGGTCGTCCTTGTCCCACTGCACGATCGTGCGGTCGCGCATCGAGGCCCACTCGACCGGCGCGACCTCTACCAGCGGCGAGCGGGTGATGACCATCCCGCCGCTGTGAATCCCCATGTGGCGCGGAAAGCCGTCGATCCGCCGGCAGATCTTCAGCAGCAACGCGCCGAGCGCGCCGCCGACCGGACCCCTAATCTGCGCGTCGGGATCGGCGCCGAAGTCGGCGTCGTGAAAGCCGGGCGTGAGCGCGCGGATGCCACCCGAGGCAGGAAGATCGTTCGCGCGCGAGTGCAGCACGTTCGAGCCCGCGTCGAGGTCGCGGCGTTTCGCGATCGAGGGCGGGAGCGGTTTCTCCTCGGCGTGCGGCGCGCCGACCGCGCCGGCGAGCGACTCGCGCGCGTCGTACTCGCGCACGATCTGGTCGACTTGCCCGAGGGTGAGTCCCAGCGCCTTGCCGACGTCGCGAATCGCCGAGCGCGTGCGATAGGTGATCACTTCGGCGGCCATCGCCGCGTGCTCGCGCCCGTAGCGCTCGTACACGTACTGGATGACTTTTTCGCGGTCTTGGTGCGCGAAGTCGATGTCGATGTCGGGAACTTCACCGCGCTCTTCGCTCAAGAAGCGCTCGAACAGCAGCCCCGCTTTTATCGGGTCGACCGCGGTGATCCCCAGCGCGTAGCAGACCGCCGAGTTCGCCGCCGAGCCGCGGCCTTGCGCGAGCACGCCGAGCCGCGCGGCGGCGTTGGCGATGTCCCACACGACCAGGAAGTAGCCGGCGAGATCCATCCGCGCGATGATCCCGAGCTCGTACTCGAGCTGCCGTTCGACCTTCGCTTCGAGCGGCTGCGCGAAGCGCGTGCGCGCGCCTTCGTAGACCAGCGTGCGCAGGTACGACTGCGGCGAGGCTTCGTTCTCGGGGATCGGGTAGAGCGGAAACTCACCGTGCAGCCGCTCGAGCCGGAACGGGCAGCGCTCGACGATCGCGAGCGTGTTGCGCAGCGCGAGCGGAAACTCGGCGAACAGCCGTGCCATGCGGGCCGGCGATTTCAGATCGTGCTCGTGGTTGGGGCGCAGCAGCGTGCCCGCGTTCTGCAGCGGCGTGCCGTACTTCACGCAGGTCAGCACGTCGCACAGCTTGCCGTCGTCGCGCGAGGCGTACGCGACGCCGTTGGTCGCGACGTACGGCACGTCGAGCTGCATCGCCAGCCGCACCAGCGCGCGGATCAACGCCGGGTCCTCCGGCCGCAGATGGTGCTGCAGCTCGAGATAAAAGCGCCCGGGGAAGAGGTCGCGCAGCCGCGCGCCGACCGCGACCGCCCCGGCGCCGTCGCGCCGCAGCAGCGCCTTCTCGACCAAACCGTTGCGCCCGCCGGAGAGCGCGATCAGCCCGGCGGTGCGGCCGTCGAGGTCGTCGAGGCGCAGCCGCGCGTCGCGTTTGCGGCCGCGGAGCTGAGCGATCGAGATCAGGTTGGCGAGGTTGCCGTAGCCGGTTTTGTCGGCGGCGATCAGGACCAGCCGCGGCGTGTCGGTCGGGACTTCCTTGGCCGGCCGGGCCGGCCGGCTGGGCTTGAGCGGCTGCGACTCGGCGGACTCCAGCGTCAGCTCGGCCCCGCACAGGGCGGCGAAGTGCGGCGCCGGCACCGCCGCCTTGGCGAACCGGACCGCCCCGTAGAGCCCGTCCCGGTCGGTCAGGGCGATCCCGCGCAGCCCGAGCTGCAGCCCGGCCGCCACCAGGTCCTCCGGGTGCGAGGCCCCTTCGAGGAAGCTGAAGTTCGACCAGCAGTGCAGCTCGGCGTACTCGGCGGAACCGGCGGAATCGGGCATCGGGACGATGACCATACTCGAACGCGTGTTCGATATCCGTTCCGGCCGACATTGCCAATCTACACCAGCATACAGAAGCGGCACCCGCGCACGCTCCGAAGCGGAGCGACCACGCCCGAATGTGTCGATTGACTATGAAAATGTAGTCGATTGACTACAAAGATGTTGCGCTGGAGGACTTGGGGCAGTATGCTGCGACCGTGGACGGTTTCAAGGTTTTCGGGAGCCCGACCCGCACTCGGGTCGTCATCATCGCGCTGTCGTTGCGCGAAACCTATCCGCGCGAGCTCGCGCGCATCAGCGGCGTGCCGCTGGTCACCGTACAGCGGATCGTCGAGGACCTCGAACGCGAAGGAATTCTCGCCACCCGCTTGTCGGGGAACCAGCGGCGCGTGATCGTCAACCCGGAATGGTTCGCTTCAAAGGAACTTCGCGCGCTCGCGTTGCGGCTCGCGGAAGTAGCTCCCGAAATACGCGCTGCGCTCGATGCGGAGCGGCGGCGTGCTCGCCGGCGAGGGAAGCCAGTTGATCGGTCCCGACACGACGCTCCGTGACGTCGCCTTTGACGTCGGTACCGCGCTCGACGCCGTCGGCGTCCACGCCGTTTTGTGCGGCGGAAGCGCCGCGACGTTCTATGCGCCGGACGTCTATCAATCCGAAGACCTCGACTTCGTGCTGGCGTTCGCGACCGAAGGCGCACTCGTGAAGCGGGCGCTCGGAGCGCTTGGATACACGTTCCGAGACTCGATGTTCGTTCATCCCGAGTCGCACTTCACGGTGGAGTTTCCGAAAGGCCCGCTCGCGATCGGTTCCGAGGCTGCCGACGAATTCGACACGGTGCGCGACGGCGAGCGGATCCTCAACGTCGTCACGCCGACCAATGTCGTTCGCGACCGCCTCAACAAATTCACCGTGTGGGACGACTTCTCGGCGCTTCGGGCCGCTGTCGGCGTCGCGCTCGAAGCGGAAGTCGATCTCCATCGAGTACGTGCGTTCATGCGGCACGAGGGACAAGGGATATTCAAGGAGCGCTTCGAGGAAGCGCTGCGCGTTTTCGAGCGCCGAGTTCGAGAGAGGCGTCTTTGAGCGGAGACGTTCATTTCGGCGCATGAAGTCGTAGGCCCGGCGAAACTCAGTCCGGCGACCGGCGTAGCTTCGGCATGAAGCAGCGGATGCTCGTCGGGGTTGGCTTGATCGCGGCCGGAATCGGGTTCGTCGCGGGGGCGGGGCGGCGGGGTTCCCGCCGACGGCATTCCTTCATCGGGCCGCTCATCACGGGGCCGCTCATCGAAGAGCCGTTGATCCCCGACCGGATGTTCAGCGAGCCGCTTCTCGGCGCGACCTCGACGATCGATCAGGGGAGCCGGGTCGAGCTCGACGCGGTGCCGCAGTTGGTGCTGCGCGGGGCGTTCAACGAGGTGACCGTCGTCGCCGGGGACGGCCCACGGATCGTCGTCGCGGCCCCGGATCTCGCCGACGGCATGCCGGCAGCGTTCACGCGAAAAACCGAGGTTGCGGAACCGCGGGTGACGGTGGTCGACCTCGTTCCTCGGCGGCGCGTCCACGTACAGGCGCCGCTCGGGACGGCGGTACGACTGGACTTTGCGAAGAGCCGGATCGCGGTCACCGGACTCGACGACGTCGTCGTCCGTTCCGCGAAAGGAACCGTCGTGCTGCGCGACGTCGCCGGCAGGGTGCAGCTTCACTCTGCATCGGACGCGATCGACGTCGAGCTTTCGCGGGAGCGCGAGACGCGCGCCGTCGACGTCATGATCGCCAAATGCTGGTTCGCGCTGGCCGTCCCGGCAGCGCGCGGCGGCGACTATCGCATCAGCGCCGCGGAATGCAGCGTCGCGGCGCCGCCGCCGGTTGAGGGTGGGATTCCGGTCAAGGTGCACGGCGCTCGCTCGAAGATCGTAATCTCAGCAGCTAGCAATTACTGAGTAGGAGAACCGAGCTGGTCGGCCGTAGAACGCCATCCCTTTCCCGCCTCTGAACGGAGCGCTGTGCGCATGATTGAGACAGCCGGTCCAATCTGTTTCGGCATCGTTGTCGGTTGGATAACGTACCGCACGTTACGTCGCACGCCGAAAACCGGAGTAAGTGATCTTGCGAGCGTGATCGCGGCGATCGGTGGTGCCGGCGTTACCACCGCCCTCGGTCCGAATCATGAACCGTTCTACTTGTATTGCGTGGGCTTGACGATTGGGTTCTTTGGCTACCTGATCGTAGGTGCAAAATTGACGGAAATCCCGTGGTTAGGGAGCGACCAATAAGCAGTCTTCTGGGGCTGCTCAGCGTTAGGCTGGTGCGCCCGCTTGCGTCATGCTTTCGTGGCGTACACGAGGCGGGGTCGGTGTAGTGTTGGGTGCCCCGAAGCCAACATCGGCCAAACCGTACGGGGTGTAGACGAGTCCCATGAGATTCCCACGGCGAGCAAACTCCCATCGCGTCTGATAGACGGCTTCTCCGAGTCCCATGCCGGGAATCTTCTTTAAAAAAGCCAGCGCGAACTCCGCTGCGAAGTCGACCGGAATGGCCACCTCCGTTCCGACGACGCCGCTCGCGCCGAGGCTAGCAAAGTTCTGGACAAAGTTCACGAGCTGCTCTCCCGTCAGTGCGGTTGTGTGGCAACCATTGATGAGCACGAGCGGGAAGCGGCTCAACGCACGCTGGCCTTCCGGTAAAGCTTGATCCATGGCCCAGATCGTGAGATATCGTGCATAAATTCGGTCATCTCGACCGATCTCGAGATAGGGCTCCTTCTCATCGTCATACATTCCGTGACAAAGAAAGTAGACGATTGCCGCCTCCGACAGCTTACCGCTCACTGAATTCCACGAGTCTCCACCGCCTATTGGCGCGACTGAGCCGAGTTCGGAAATGGCCCGGACGTGACCGTCTACGATATGTTTGGGCATGCCGCGGCGAGCGACGCCCAGCGCTATGACGGCCGAGCTCTCCGTGAGCATGGGATTTCTCGGCTCACATTCGAGCGTGTCTGCGCTGTCTTCCGGTATTGCCGAGAGAGGCTGCTCGATTATGTGGCGTAGACCCCAGAATCCGTAGGGGCACATGACATTCTTTTTGTGCCATGGTTCATCACGATTGGGACAATGATCGCGCGGTCCGTCTGCCCAGGGCAGACTCCCCGTTCCGATAATGGGGCAGTACACTTCCAGTTTGTCGTCCGAGATGTCCACTTGGATGTCGTAGATCAGCGCCCATGGAAATACATACTGCGTGAGCCCGGAAAAAGCAACTTCGATGACTGCTTTTGAGCGCAGAGTATTATCCAAATTGCGCAGATAGGAGATCAAGTCGGTCATCCCCGGGAATTGCGAGAACGCTATATGATAAAGTTTCGCGCCGCGCAGAACGAGCCGCTTGAGGTCCTTCTTGAAGGTCGCGAAGCTCTTAGACTGTTGATTCAGGCACGTGAGTAGGTCGTCGCGTGTCAACTTCAGCGCGTCCGCGTTTCCGCCGGGATCGTACCGGCGCCAGGCTGGTTTAAGCGTGCTTCCTTTCACAACGATACGATGCTGCCCTTGATTGCCGTTTTGTAGTATTGACAAAGCGACCGGCAAGAATGGCGAATCCGCCCGCTGCGGATACAACTTACGACGGGCGAAACGGTTGAGGCGCGCATAACTACCGGTGACAGCGTAGTCAACGATGATGCTGGACGGCTGGTATACCTTCTCTCCCTGCGCGACAACGTTGGCGACAAAGCGGGCGCTCTGGAGGAGCGTGTTCTCGTAATAAATGCAAAGTCGCGCGTCGATTCTACGGCATCTGGACGGATCATCTTCGAAGGGCGTCATGAACGGCAGGGCGAGCGCCCCGTTCATGACCGATTGGTCTCCTGCTCCCGGAAAGCTTGGACCAGCACGCGGCAAGCGGAGCGTTCCGAACACCTCCTTTGGTTCGAGGTCGTCGCTGACGAGTGCGACGTCCAGGACGTGGATCTCGCGCGAATCGTCCAGCGCCTTTTCGGGGAAGTCCGCGGCACCTTGGACGATGCTCGCTCGGTGCGTCCAACGCGGCCCGATTTGCACATCAAGCCAATAACGAGTTGCAGGTCTCATACCGTCATAGGCATCGAGGTCGCCCTCGTCCCCGCGCACGGCTGCATTCAGGACTCGTGGCGCCTGTTCGATGACATCAGGCGCCTTGACGATCGGGCCGATATTTCGGATCTCATGAACGATGCGCGCGAGCGGTTTGACCCCGTCGGCTTCTCGCAGCCATTCGTAACTGCCGATCATTCGGACATTTTGAGCCTGATGGGCCAGAGTTCGTGCAGCCTCGTCGAGGCGATCCGCAAGATCGGTATACTGCTTGCGATGCAGCAGCTGGCCGTTCTGGCGCAGTTCCGTCGATGATGCATTAGCGTCCCGAGCGAGTGACTCTATGCTATTGCTAAGATGTTCGACGTATGGCCCGAGGCCAAAAATGCCGCTAGCATCATTGTTCGCAACGCATAGCACGTCTGTCCCGGGCACATCGATATTGACGATCTCGTCGAGCATGGAATCATGCATAATGCGGCGGAGCATTTCATGCAGATAAAGATCGACAGCTTTGGGTTTCGATGCGCGGACAAGGACAACCGCGGGGACGCCAGCATCTACAAGCTGACGAGCGATGAATTCGAAAATCGGGTCGCGACCGCCAGATAACTTGGAATGAACGATCAAGAGACGAGTCTTTGCGCCGACGAGAGCGGCGGCCATCACCGGAATCGAACGTGGGCTGCCCAGAGTAACGAGGAGCCGAGATGGAGTACTATAGACGATGTCCCATCTATCCGCATCGCTCTTCGGCTCGCGCGAGGTGGTCCGCAGAAAGGGCGACATTTCCGACCTCAGGCTCGCAACCTGATACGCATCCAATCTAAAGGGGTCTTCTGAAAGATGCCCGGCGGCGTTCGGTTCCTCGACGAATCGCTTGATGTCGTCATCAGTCCACTGCGGCGCGTGAACCCGAATGTCGAACACATCGCGAGAAATGATCCACGTCTCGTCATCGAGCAGAGAACGGACGCTGCGCACGAGGTTCACGGGGCGCTCATCGGTGTCGCGATTTAGCGCCTCAAGTTCGATCAAGATTCGAAGGGGGAGCCTGCTCGAAGGATACCCCAGGCGCGGACCGTCAATGCTAATAAATTTCATGGGCATTGCTTGCCACCCATACAGCGACGGGAACGGGGCGCGTAGTATTCATTAACCGCTCTGCGTGTCCCTTGGCCTATCGAGCGGCCGGAGTCAGGCGGTAGTCGAGACCGATGCGCGCGTCCCGTTGCCTTCTGTCAGCGCTTGATCTCCGCCCGAAGCGGTCGGCCTTAACCTCTTCGAACGCGGAGCGGTGCTGAGGGCTGCCGCACTGCGAAACTGGTTCGCCGGGTGCCGCGGCTAGGACTGGGTGGAACCTGCCGCGTCGTTCCGGGGCTGAGGGACTACTTCGCGACGATGGGTTTGATCTCGCCGAAGCGGCCCGCTCGGAAGTCCTCGAAGGCGGCGCGGATCTCGTCGATCGTGTTCATCACGAACGGGCCGTAGCGGACCATCGGCTCGCCGATCGGCCGGGCCGCGAGGAGCAGCGCTTCGAGCGGTTCGGTGCCGGTGTTCTCCAGCGCAATCGTCTCGCCGTCGTTCGCAAAGACGGCGTAGTCCCCGCGGCGCACTTCGCGCGCGCCGATGTGGCCGACACCGGCGAAGACGTACGCCGTCGCGGTCCACTCGCGCGGTACGGGCTCCACGACGCGTGCGCCGGGCTGCAGCGTGACGTGCACGTAGTTCCACGGCGTCACCGTGTGCACCGGACCGCTCACGCCGAAGACCTCGCCGGCGACGACGCGCGCCGTCACGCCCTCGGACGGATGCACGACCGGAATCTGCGCCGCGGTCACGTCCTTGTACGCCGGCGCGAGCGCTTTGTCGGCCTTCGACAAGTTCACCCAAATCTGGAAACCGTGCCGATACCCGCCGGTGCGCTGGAACTCTTCGGTCGGCATCTCGGAGTGGACGAGTCCCGTCCCGCCGAGCATGTACTGCGCGTCGCCCGGGCGCAGGATTCCGTGGTTGCCGTGCGAGTCGAGGTGCTCCATCTCGCCGGCGATGAGGTACGTGATCAGCTCGAAGCCCTTGTGCGGGTGGTCCGGCGCGCCTTGCGCCTCGCCGGGGCCGTGATCCATCGGTCCCATCTCGTCCAGGAGCAGAAACGGATCGACTTGCTCCAGGCCGCGCGCCGGCACCGGGCGGTGGACGAGAAAGCCGCCGCCTTCGAGGGTCGCGGTCGCGGGAATCACGCGGGCGAGGGAACGCACGGCGGTGCTGGTCGTTTCAGCGGGCATGTCGTACTTACGAACAGTAGCCGGTGCCGAAAAGATGCGGCGGAGGGCGACCAAGCGCTTGCGGCGCACGGTCATGGTAAACCGGACAGCGAGGTGCAGATGATCGCCGACATCGTCAAAGGGATCGGTTCCATGACGTCCGCCCGCGGGCGGCGCTGGGCGGCGATCGCGATTCTCGTTGCGGCGGTGCTGTTGCTGGCGTTCTTCGCGTACGAGATCTGGCGGTTGAGCGGGACGAACGAGTGGCCGGAGATCGTGCACGTCGTCAGGGCACCGCTCGGGTGGCTCGCGCTTTCGTTGGTCACCGCGGTCTTCGCCGTCAGCGCGGACCGCAGCGAGAAGCGGCACGCCGTCGCCGTCGCGGCCGTCGGTGCGACGGCCGCCGGGACCGACATGTCGGTGCCGCGCGTCGTCGCCTCGCAGCCGTGGCGCGGAGCGGCGCTCGCGGGGCTGGCCGTGATTGCGTTCAGCTTTGCGCTCCTGTCGTCCGCACAGCTGGGACATCTGCGCTCGGAGAGCAAGTTCGAGCTGCGCAAGAAAGAGAACGTCGTCTGGTGCACGCAGCGCGAGTGCTTGCCGAACGAGCAAAAGCCGGCGTCGTGCACCGGCGCCGCTCCGTGCCTCGAAACGATCGAGCCCTGCACCGCGTCGGTGTGGAGTCCTTCGAGCGCATCGACCGAGGAGCAGGTTCCGATCGACCTGAGCGTCTACTGCCCACTCGCCAAGCCGGGACAGATGCCGAACGCGACGGCGTCGTACGGCGCAAAACCGCCGGTCGCGATAACGTCGTTCGAGCGCGCCAAAACGGTGTACGTGAACGAGCGCGTGTGGCGCTGGTTCGTCACGTTTCCCAAAGGAGAGCAGCCCGTCGACGTGCACCTCTCGTTCGTCGGCGACGACATCGCGGTGCCGCTGGTGCGCGTGCAGGTGTCGCCGCCGACCACGCTGGCCGGGCTCCAGGAGTCGACGACCGCGCTCGGCGGACTGATTACCGCGATCGTGGGGCTGCTCGGGACGATCGGCGCGCTGTTCAAGGGTTTGGGGGCGCGGTCCGCGACGGTCGTCGTACCGGAGGAGACCGCAGCGAACCCGCCGCCGTCCTGACGGCGCCGGCGCGCTGCGAGGCGCGACGTTCGTCCGCCGCTTCGGCCGGGTAGGGAGAGGCGGATGGCCAAACGCGTCCTGCTCGCGGTCAACGGACGGGCTCGCCGCGGGCGCGCGGCGCGCGATCAGGCCGCGGCCGTGTTTCGCGCGCGCGGCCACGACGTCATTGAAATTACCAAGGACATACCGCCGGGCGAGCTGTCCAACACGATCGTCGCGCGCAAGGACGACGTGGACGTGGTGGTCGTCGGCGGCGGCGACGGGACACTTGTGACCGCGATCGACGGCTTGATCGAGACGAAGCTGCCGCTCGCGATCCTGCCGCTCGGCACGTTCAACGAGCTCGCGCGAACGCTCGGCGTCCCCTCCGATCCGGCGGCGGTCGCCGCGCTGGTCGACGAAGGCGTCCCGCTGCAACTCGACGTCGGCAGCGTCAACGGCCACAAGTACTTCAACGAAGCCTCGGCCGGCTTGTCGACGCGCATCACGCGGCTGCAGACGCCGGAGGTCAAACGGCGCTGGGGAATGCTCGCCGTCCCGCTGACGACGCTGCGCGCGCTGCGCTGGTCGCGCCCCTTGCACCTCGAGGTCGAAGCGGAGGACGGAACCAAGCGCGTCGTGCGCGCCGTGCAGCTCACGGTGGCGAACAGCTACCGTTTCGGCGGCGTCGTCGAGAACCCGCAAGCGAGTCTGGCCGACGGCGTGCTCGACCTGTACTCGATCGACGCCGCCGGCTTCTGGCAGACGATCGCCCTGATCGGCGCGGTCGCGCTGCGCCGCTTTCAGAAGTCGCCCGAGGTGCAGACGTTCTCCGGCAAACGCTTCGTCGTGCGCTCGGTGCACGGCCGCCCGTATCCGGTCGCCGCCGACAGCGAAGTCGTCACGCAGCTGCCGGCCGAGTTCTCCATCGTCGAGCGCGCGGTGACCGTGCTCGTTTCCCCGGCGAAGGTTGCGGAAATACGATGAGCGCCGTGCTGAGCTTCTTTCGGCCGCAGCGTTGGGCGGAGCGAATCACCGAGATCGATCCGGCGGAGCTGCGCGCGCGCGGGATTCGCGGCGCGATCGTCGACCTCGACAACACGCTGGTCGGGTTCCGTTCCCTCGCGCCGCTCGAAGAGGACGCGGCCTGGGTTCGCCGCGCGCGGGATGCCGGCGTAAGCGTCGCAGTGCTCACCAACAACGGGACGCCGTGGGCAGCGGAGGTCGCGAAGGACCTCGGCGTGCCGTGCATCCCGCGCGCGCGCAAGCCGCTGCCGCACGGCTTCCGCCGCGCGACGAAGGTGCTGGAGCTGCAGCCGAACGAGGTCGTCGTGATCGGCGACCAGCTCTTCACCGACGTCCTGGGCGCGAAGCTGGCTGGGCTCGAGGTTATTCTGGTCGACCCCCTGGTGCGGCACGATCCGTGGAACACGCGGCCGCTGCGCTGGCTCGAGCGGGTCGTGCTGCGCGGCGTGCCGCGCGGTCTCGCGCGGCGTGGCAGATGACCGCGTCGCGCAGGCGCGCGCGCAGCTCGAAGCGATCGCGGCCGAGGAGCGCGCCGATCCGAAGATCGCGCACTACACGCGCTGGTGGCTCGGCGACGGCGTCGCACCGACCGCGGTGGTGCTGCTGCACGGCGTGACGAACAGCCCGCCGCAGTACGATCGCTTCGCGCCGCAGCTGCACGCGCGCGGACATGCGGTGCTCGTGCCGCGCTTTCCGTACCACGGCTTCCGCGATCGCATGACGACCGAGATCGGCCGCATGCGCGCGGCCGATTTCACGAGCACCGCGCTGCGGGCGGTCGCGCTCGCCGCGCTGTGCGGGCGCCGCGTCGTCGTCGCCGGGATCTCGGTCGCCGGAACGCTGGCCGGCTGGCTCGCCGCGCGCACGCGGATCGATGTGGCGATCGCGGTCGCGCCGTACTGCGGGCTGCGCACGGTACCCGGCGCGGCGAACGACGCGTTCGGCGCGCTGCTGCGCGCGGCGCCGAACGCGTTTCTGTGGTGGGATCCGCGCAACAAGCAGAACCAGCCGCCCGAGCACGGCTACCCGCGCTTCGCGACCCGGGTGCTCGGCGAATGCCTTTCCATCTCGACGGCGATCGCCGACGCGCCGCCCGGCCCGCACGCGCGGCGCGCCGTGCTGGTGCTGAACGCGAACGAGCCGGCAGTGAACAACGCCCACGCGGAGCGGCGCTTCCGCGCGCTGCGCGAGCACGGCGTCGAGCTCGAACGCGTCGTCCTTCCCGGCTTGCCGCCGATCCACGACATCGTCGAGCCGGCGATCCCGCAGGAGCAGACGGAGCTGGTCTACCCGCCGCTGATCGACCTGATCGAAGCCGAGTGACGCGCCGGCGCTGCGCCGCCGAGTGACGCCGCGGGCGCGCTACGCCGCCGAGGAGGCGTGCGCGAAGCGCAGCATCAGCGCGAAGGCCGCGCACAGAAACGCCGTGCCGAGCAGCAGCCCGCCGAGCACGTCGGTGAGGTAGTGCGCGCCGAGCGCGAGCCGCGACCACGGTATCCCGACCGCGCAGATCAGCAGAATCGCCGCAATTACCCCGGCGAGCGGTCGCGGCAGCGGCGCGTGCCACGCCAGAACCGCAAGCCCCACGAAGAACACGACTGCCGTCACCGCGTGCCCGCTCGGGTACGACCAGTCTTTCTCCTGAATCACCAGCCAGTGATCGGGGCGCGAACGGTGAAGCCCCAGCTTCAGCAGCGTGCTGACGCCTTGCGAGACGATCTGCGTGACGTACACCAGCACGACTGCGCCCATCCCGGTGCGCAGCCGCCACCCGACGAGCGCCGCGAGCACGCTCAGAGCAAGAAGCACCGGCCAGCGCCCGAGCGCGGTGAAGAACAACGCCAGCGGAACGGCCGTGCCGCGCAGCGCCACCGCTTCGACGTCGATGCGCGTCGGCGTGCGCGCTGCAACGGAGAAGCCGAGCGCGACGGCCGCGGCCAAGCAAAGCACCGCGGCGACCCACAGCCGCAACTCTACCGCGTCAACCGTGCGCAACGCCGGCCTCCGGAACGAACACGCGCAAGGCCGCGCGCGCGACGCGAAAGCGCGCCGGCGTCTTCTCGAGCGGCGAGCCGTCGATCGCGATCGGCTGGCGCTTGCGCGTGCGCACCGTGAACGCGCGTGCGGTGAGCAGGTGCGCGTCGGGCAGCCGCGCGTGCTCGCCGCGGCCGAGCGCGATGTACGTGCGCGCCGCGCCCAGCGCCGAGCCGTTGTCGGTGGTGAAAAGGTGCAGCCGGCCGTCGACGATCGTCGCGTCGGGCGCGACCGGCGTGTCGCCGTAGAACCGCCCGTTCGCGACGATAATGTCTTGCGTGGTCACCTCGAGCCGCCCGCCGCTCCAGTCGATGCGCGCGCGGAACGCGCGGTGGGTGAGCATGGGGCGAATGCTGGCGAGCCCGTAGGCGACCGCGCCAGCCACCTTCTTGAGCCCGCGCGGCGTCGCCGCCGCGATCTCCGAGGAGAGCCCGACGGTCGCGAAGTTCGCGAAGTAGGTGCCGTTGACGACGCCCACGTCGATGCACTCCACGTGGCCGCGCGCGATCACCGCGAGCGCGGCGTCGAGGTCGTGCAGCGGGAGGCCGAGCGACTGCGCGAAGCTGTTCCCCGTCCCGAACGGCAGCACGCCCAGCACGCTCCGGCGCTTCGCCAGCTCGTTGACAGCGTGCGTCATCGTGCCGTCGCCGCCGCCGACCAGGATCGCCGGTGCGCCGGCCTTCGCCGCGCGCTTGATGCGCTTGCGGCAGCCTTCTTCCGCCGGCTCCGCATGAAACGCCGCGACGCGCAGACCGTGTGCGGCGAGCGCGTCGTACAGCCGCTCGATCTCCGCATCGCTGTGCCGCGAATGGCGGTTGACCACGACGACGACCTCGCGCGGCGGCGCGTTCGCAGCGACGGTGCTAGCCTCCGCTCGTTCCGTCGCCCGCATCGATCCCGCCCGCGAGCCCGCCGATGTCCGAGGCGCCCGCGGTCGGATCGGCGTCGTTCTCGTTTACGCCGAGATCGTACTCGACCGGCGCGTCGGCCTCGCCTTCGGCGGTGCCGCCGAGCTCGTCGAGCTCCTCGTCCTTCTCGGCCTCGACGGGCACGAGCTCGTCCGCCGTCTCGTCGAGCGTCTCTTCAAGCTCCTCGTGCCGGACCTCGTCCAGGTCGCCGCCGCCGGTCATCCGTCGCTCGCGCCGCCGTCCGGCGTGTTGCCGAGCCCGCCTCCGAGCTCGTCGCCCTCGACGTCGTCGTCCTGCTCGTGCGCTTCGGCGAGCACGTCGGTGGGACGCTCGTCTCGATCGTTCATGCCGGGTTCGTTCCCACTTGGGCGCGCATCGAAAGGACGAGCCCTTCGAAGCGGGTACGACCCGGCGGTGCGGTACCGGAACCTGGGGCGCTGGGGCGTCAAACTCTCGGCCGTCGGGCTCGGCTCGTGGCTGACCTACGGCAGCAGCGTCGAGGAAGAATCGGCGCGCGCGTGCATCCGGCGCGCGTACGAGCGCGGGGTGAACTTCTTCGACACCGCCGACGTGTACGCGCGCGGGCGCGCCGAAGAGGTCGTCGGCCGCGCGATCCGCGACTTTCCGCGCGATCAGCTCGTGCTCGCCACGAAGGTCTATTTCCCGATGGGCGACGGCCCGAACGACCGCGGCCTCTCGCGCAAGCACGTGCGCGTCGAGATCGACGCCTCGCTGCGCCGCCTGCAAGTCGACTACGTCGACCTGTACCAGTGTCATCGCTACGACACGACGACGCCGCTCGAGGAGACGGTGCAGGCGATGGACGATCTGGTGCGCGCGGGCAAGATCTTGTACTGGGGCGTGAGCGAGTGGAACGCCGATCAGATCGCGGGCGCGACGATGCTCGCGCGGGCGCGCGGCTGGGCCGAGCCGGTCTCGAACCAGCCGCAGTACAGCGCGCTGTGGCGCCGCGTCGAGCCGCGCGTCTTCCCGGCCTGCAAGGAGTACGGGCTCGGCAACGTGGTGTGGTCGCCGCTCGCGATGGGGATTCTCACCGGCAAGTACACCGACGCGGCGCATCCTCCGCAAGGGACGCGCGCCGCCGGCCGCGCGGCCGAGATGATGGAAGACTACTTCACGCAGCCGGTGCTCGACGCGGTGCAGCGCGTGAAGCCGCTCGCCGAGCGCGCGCACTGCACGCTCGCGCAGCTCGCGCTGGCGTGGTGCCTGCGCAACGACGCGGTCGCCTCGGTGATCGTCGGCGCGACGCGGCCCGAGCAAGTCGACGACAACGCCGCCGCCGCCGACCTCGACGTCGATCCGGAGATCTTCCGCGAAATCGACGAGATTCTCGCGCCGGTCGCGCCCTTCGAGCCGTACACGTCGTAGCGCGCTCGCGCGCGCGTCAGTTCTCGCTCGGGGTCGGGCGTTCGTCCTCGTCTTCATCGTCGGGGGCGAGCGTCGACAGGAACGCGCCCAGGATGTCTTGCGGGGCGTTATTTTGCGGGCCCCCGATCACGCTCCAGTCGAAGTACGTGTTGACGTCGGATCGGCGCAAGGTGTTCTCGAGCGTCGCGAGCGCTTCGTCGGAGCTGATCATCCACAGCAGCACGACCGCATCGACTTCGCGCGAGCGCTCGACGACGTGGTATCGGTAGGCCCAGATCACCCCTTCGTCTTCTTCGATGAACGCTTCGTTGAGCTGCGCGACGCGGTTCTGCAAGAACGCCCG
>Ga0213878_10000355_pt1 | contig 17496 bp, 21 predicted proteins | sample VelepicoBEBS_R02_FD_161053 | JGI IMG/M metagenome (GOLD analysis project Ga0213878, IMG submission 161053) | Vellozia epidendroides bulk soil microbial communities from rupestrian grasslands, the National Park of Serra do Cipo, Brazil - BS_R02 | ecosystem: Environmental > Terrestrial > Soil >... | reverse complement strand
CCTGCTGCGCCTGGTCACGATCGCGCCGCAGATGCTGCTGGGCACAGGTGCGTCCGAAATGGCCGCGGCGGCGGCATAAGAGGCGTCCGAGGCGCACTTCGCGCCCCGAAGGCCCGCGGGGCGGCCCTTGTAGACCCTGCGCCGACCCCGATCTCCCGAATCCGCCAGCACATCGCGGGCAACTGCATCCCATGGCTCGCCAGCCACTCGGCTAACGGCAATCAAATGCTTCTCAGGCTCTGAGCCGGCACAGAGCCAGGCCCTCAAAGTTTTGTCGGTAGCGTTTTGCGCAAACCCAGTCATGGCGCGGCCTCCAGCCCGATCTGTGGGGTAAATGTTCCGGACGGACCTCCGAAGACGTGGGGACGCTGATTTACCCCACGATTTACCCCACACCAAGCGTGCGCTGCGCTGAAATGGCTTGCTACCTCATGAAGCTACGTTCCCTTGTAAATCAACGGGTTAGGCGGCGTTTTGGGGTGGCATGACACCCCCCGAAACGTCACTCGATGTTCTGCACCTGCTCGCGCATCTGTTCGATGGCGACCTTCATTTCGACGGAGATGGTCGTTAATTCGAGCGCCGCGGATTTCGAGCCCAGGGTATTGGCTTCGCGATGCAGCTCCTGAATCAGGAAATCCAGTCGTTTGCCGAGCTCCCCGCCCTTCTTCAGCAGGCGCGTCAGTTCATCGAGGTGGGCGCGCAGCCGCGCCAACTCCTCGGCCACATCAATGCGGATGGCGAAGGCGGCGGCCTCGTTCAGTGCGCGCTCCTGCAAGGCCTCCTGCGGCACACTGCTGGCGGCGCCAGTGGCCGCCAGGGCCTCTTGCCAGCGCTCCAGGAAGCGCTGCTGCTGGCGGGCGACGACGGCCGGCAGTAGCGGCTCGGCCTCGTCGGCCAGTTCGCGCAGGCGCTTGATGCGCTCGGCCAGGATGGCAACCAGCTTCTCGCCCTCGCGCTCGCGGGCCTCGGCCAGGCCTTGCACACAGGCCTGAGCGGCCTCCAGCGTCGCTGCGTCGAGCTGCGCCGGCACGGCTGCGCCGCTCTTGCACCAGTTCAGTGCCTCGTGGACGGACAGTGGCGCGGCCTGCGGCATCCAGGCGCGCACCTTGGCCTCAAGGTTGGCAAGGCGGTTGAGCTGCTCGGGCTGGGGCTGGGGCCAGCCGCCCTCGGCCTCGCGCTGGGTGTTGATGCGCAGCTCGATCTTGCCGCGCTTGAAGCGGGCCGCGATCAGCTCGCGCAACTGGGGTTCCAGCCCACGCAGCTCCTCGGGCATGCGCATGGACAGGTCCAGAAACCGGCCGTTGACCGAACGCAATTCGACGCTGACCGACGCTTGCGGGGAGGTGTTGCCGTCCTCGGCTTTAGGGGGTTGGGCCAGGGAATTGGCATACCCGGTCATGCTGTAGACTGGCATTTCGCACTCGCAAAACAGACGTTAACTAAGAGACTCAAGCGCGATTATGTCCAAGCCGAAGCCGGCGCCCTTGCCCGCAGGCACGGTGGTTGGGGGCTACCAGATCATCAAGCGACTGGCGGCGGGCGGATTCGGCGTGGTCTACCTCGCCGAGGACCCCGACCACCATTTGGTCGCGCTCAAGGAGTACCTGCCATCGTCGCTGGCCGAGCGCTCGCCGGGCGAACTGACCCCGCGCGTCAAGCCAGAGAAGCAGCCGCTGTATAGGCTCGGGCTGAAGAGCTTCTTCGAGGAAGGCCGCTCGCTGGCGCAGATCTCGCACCCCAGCGTCGTCTCGGTACTGAACTTCCTGCGCGAGAACGAGACCGTCTACATGGTCATGAACTACCTGCAGGGCGACACGCTGCAGGACTTCATCGTGACCGCGCGTGACATGAAGCGCGACAAGGTGTTCCGCGAGTCCACCATCCGCAGCCTGTTCGACGAGATCCTGCGCGGCTTGCGCATCGTGCACCAGCACAAGATGCTGCACCTGGACATCAAGCCGGCCAACGTCTTCATCACCAACGACAACAAGGCCGTGCTGCTGGACTTCGGCGCTGCGCGCGAGGTGCTGAGCAAGGAAGGCAACTTCATCCGTCCGATGTACACCCCGGGCTTCGCCGCGCCGGAGATGTACCGCCGCGACGGCTCGCTGGGCCCCTGGACCGATATCTATGCCATCGGTGCCTGCATCTACGCCTGCATGCAGGGCTACCCGCCCAACGATGCGCCGCAGAGGCTGGAGAAGGACCGCCTGTCCCTGAGTCTGTCGCGCCTGCGCAATGTCTACTCCGACAACCTGCTCGAAGTGACCGAGTGGTGCATGTCGCTGGACCCGCTGTCGCGCCCGCAGAGCGTGTTCGCGCTGCAGAAGGAACTCGCCCGCGAGACCGAGCGCCGCTACACCAAGCTGTCCTTCAGCGAGCGCCTCAAGCTGCAACTCGAGAACCTCAAGTCCGGAGCGAAAGCGTGACTCTCCACGCTCACATTCGTTCGCTGCCCTTCGAGGGGGTGCAAGGCGTCCCTAAGGGTGGCCCGTCGGGAGCCTTGGCTTGAGGTTCAGCGTCTTCCAGGTCAGCCGCCGCGGCGGCCGCGAGACCAATGAGGACCGCATGGGCTATTGCTTCACGCGGGAGGCGGGCCTGTTCGCGCTGGCCGACGGCATGGGCGGCCACCCCGAAGGCGAGGTCGCGGCCCAGATCGCGCTGCAGACGCTGGCTGCGCTGTTCCAGCAGGAGGCGCGGCCCGTCATCCCGAACCCGCAACGCTTCCTGCAGGAATCCATCGTCGTGGCCCACCAGCAGCTGCTGCGCTACGCTGCCAGCAAGGGGCTGTCCGACACGCCGCGCACGACGATCGTGGCCTGCATCCTGCAGGGTAACCAGGCCTGGTGGGCGCATTGCGGCGACTCGCGCCTGTACCTTGTGCGCGCGTCCAGGCTGATCGCCCGCACGCGCGACCACTCCTACTCCGAGCTGCAGGAGGCGCTGGGTCGCGTCTCGCCCGGCGGCGAGCCCTTCAATCGCAACGTCCTCTTCACCTGCCTGGGCAGCCCCGGCAGGCCCATGGTGGACGGACAGGGGCCGCTGGTGCTGGAGCCCGCTGATCGTCTGCTGCTGTGCTCCGATGGTCTGTGGGGCAGCGTGGAGGACGACGAGATCGTCCGGAACCTGGCCGACCAGCCCATCTCCGAGGCTGTGCCCGAACTCGTCGAACAGGCGCTGCGCCGTGGCGGTGCCCGCAGCGACAACGTCACCGTCCTTGCCGTCGAATGGGAAGGCGAGGGCGAGCCCAGCGGCGACACGACGCAGAATCTAGGCAACTCCGGCTTCGCCTCCACCATCCAGGGCGCGCTGGACGCCGACCTCGTTGCCGCCATGGACGAGGAGGAGATCGAGCGCTCGGTGCGCGAGATCAACGAAGCCATCCGCGTGCGCGCCGCCAGCCGCCGCTAACTCTCAATTCCCCATGACCAAGACCTTCACGCGCAGCGCAGGCCGCGCCGCCAACCAATTGCGCCCGGTGCGCATCACCCGCGGTTTCACCGTGCATGCCGAGGGCTCGGTGCTGATCGAGTTCGGCGCGACGCGCGTGCTGTGCACGGCCTCCGTCGAGGAACGCGTGCCGCCGCACAAGCGCGGCTCCGGCGAGGGCTGGGTGACGGCCGAGTACGGCATGCTGCCGCGCGCCACCCACACTCGCAGTGACCGCGAGGCGGCCAAGGGCAAGCAGAGCGGCCGCACGCAGGAGATCCAGCGCCTCATCGGCCGCTCGCTGCGCGCCGTGTTCGACCTGGGCGTCTTGGGCGAGCGCACCATCACGCTGGACTGCGACGTGCTGCAGGCCGACGGTGGCACTCGCACGGCCGCCATCACTGGCGCCTTCGTGGCTGCGACCGATGCGGTCAACAAGCTGCTGGCAGAGGGCAAGATCGCCAAGTCGCCGATCAAGGATGCGGTGGCGGCCATCTCTGTCGGCATGGTCGACGGCACGCCGCTGCTTGACCTGGAGTATGTCGAGGACTCGGCCTGCGACACCGACATGAACGTCGTCATGACGGGCAGCGGCGGCTTCGTCGAGCTGCAGGGCACGGCCGAGGGCGTGGTGTTCACGCGCGACGAGATGAATGCGCTGCTGGACCTGGCGGACAAGGGCATCCGCGAACTGATCGGGCTGCAGAAGCGCGCATGAGCATGAAACTCGTCCTTGCCTCGAACAACGCGAAGAAGCTGGTGGAGCTGCAGGCCTTGTTCGCGCCGCTGGGCATCACGTTGGTGACCCAGGGAAGTCTGGGCATCCCCGAGGCGGAAGAGCCTTTCGACAGCTTTGTCGAGAACGCGCTCGCCAAGGCCCGCCATGCGGCCCGACTCAGCGGTTTGCCGGCGCTGGCCGATGATTCCGGGGTCAGCGTGGATGCGCTCGGCGGCGCGCCGGGCGTGCGCTCGGCCCGCTACGCGCTGGACGCCGGCGGCGAGAAGAGCGACGCCGCAAACAACCAGCGCCTGCTGCGGGAGCTGGCCACCGTGGCCGACAGGCGCGCGCGCTTCGTGTGCGCGCTGGTCGCCGTGCGCAGCCCCGAAGACCCCGAGCCACTGATCGCCATGGGTCGCTGGATGGGCGAAATCCTGACGGCTCCCGATGGCGATGGCGGTTTTGGCTATGACCCGCTGATGCACATCCCGGCCCTGGGTAAAACCGTCGCCAGCCTGGACGCCGAGGTGAAGAACCGCCACAGCCACCGCGCGTTGGCGGCCGCGCAGCTGATCGATCAGTTCCGCGAGGCCTGGCACCTCGGTTGAAGCCATGGCTGACCTCGTCCATCTGATGCGCCCGGGCACGCTGCAACTGCCCGCGCTGCCGCCGCTTGCCCTCTACGTGCACCTGCCGTGGTGCCTGCGCAAATGCCCCTACTGCGACTTCAACTCGCACGAGGTGAAGGGCAACGTGCTGGCAGCGGACACGGCCGAGGCCTACCTGGCCGCGCTCCGCGCCGATCTGGAGGCGGCGCTGCCGCTGATCTGGGGCCGGCCGGTCGTCAGCATCTTCATCGGCGGCGGCACGCCCAGCCTGTTCAACCCCGAGCAGATCGCGCAGCTGATCTCCGACATCCGTGCCCGCCTGCCGCTGGAGCCGGGCTGCGAGATCACGCTCGAGGCCAACCCCGGCACCTTCGAACGCGAGCGATTCAAGGGCTTCCGCCAGGCCGGCGTCACACGGCTGTCGGTGGGCGTGCAGAGCTTCGATGACGCGCAGCTGAAGACGCTGGGCCGCGTGCACAGTTCGACGCAGGCGCGCGAGGCGCTGGCGGAGGCGGCCGAGTCGTTCGAGACCTTCAACCTCGACCTGATGTACGCGCTGCCGGGCCAGACGCTGGACGACCTGGCCCGCGAGCTGGACACGGCACTGAGCTTCAGGCCTCCGCACCTGTCCATCTACCACCTGACCATCGAACCCAACACGGTGTTCGCCACGCGCACGCCCGCGGGCCTGCCGGACCCGGACCTGGCCAGCGACATGCTGGACCTGATCACCGAGAAGACCGGCGCCACGGGTCTGTCGCGCTACGAGGTCTCGGCCTATGCCCGCGAGGGCCACCGCTGCCAGCACAACCTGAACTACTGGCAGTTCGGTGACTACCTTGGCATCGGCGCCGGCGCGCACAGCAAGCTCAGCTTCCCGAACCGCGTGCTGCGCCAGGTGCGCTGGCGCGAGCCGGCTGCCTTCATGGCGCAGGCGAACAAGGTCAGCAACGAGCAGGAGGTGGCGCGCAAGGACCTGCCGTTCGAGTTCATGCTGAACGCGCTGCGGCTCAAGGAGGGCGTCACCGTCACGCAGTTCCTGGAGCGCACCGGCCTACCGCTGTCAGCCATCGCCGGCGGCCTGGAGACCGCCCGCGGCCGTGGCCTGCTGAGCACAGATCCGGCCCGCATCCAGCCCACCGAGCGCGGCTTCGATTTCCTCAGCGACCTGCAGCAGCTGTTCCTGTGACGTTGCTGCGCCGCGGCCGGGCGATCAAACGCGGTTGAGCGACATGCCGGCGGTGGCGCGCAGCCGCTCCAGCACCTTGGCGGCGATCTGGTTCAGCGGCAGGACCTCGTCCGCCGCGCCGGCCGCGATGGCCTCGCGTGGCATGCCGAACACGACGCAGCTGGCCTCGTCCTGGCAGTAGTTGTACGAGCCGGCATCCTTCATCACCTTCATGGCGCGTGCACCGTCGGCGCCCATGCCGGTCAACATGATGCCGATGGCGTTGGGACCCACGACCTTGGCGGCCGACAGGAACAGCGCCTCCACCGACGGCTTGTGGCGGTTGACGGGCTCGCCGTCCTGGACTCGGGCGATGTAGTTCGCGCCACTGCGCTCCACGGTCAGGTGCATGCCGCCCGGCGCGATATAGCCGTGGCCGGGCAGGATGCGCTCGCCGTCCTGCGCTTCCTTCACGCGGATCTTGCACAGCCCGTCCAGCCGCGCTGCATAGCTCTTCGTGAAGCCGGGCGGCATGTGCTGGGTGATGACGACGGCGGGGCTGTCGGCCGGCAGGTTGAGCAGCACGTCCTTGGTCGCCTCGGTGCCCCCGGTGGAGGCGCCGATGAAGATGAGCTTCTCGGTGGAGGCCCGGCCCAGGCTGGCCATCGTGACGGCCTTGACGGGTGCCGGCGTGGCCGTGCCTGGTGCCGGCGCCGGCGCGACGTGGCGGCGGATATGCGCCTTGGACGCAATGCGGATCTTGTCGGTGATGTCCTGGGCCAACTGGCGGATGCCGTCGGCAACGCCGATCTTGGGCTTGGCGACGAAGTCGATGGCGCCCAGCTCCAGCGCCTTCAGCGTGACCTCGGCGCCGCGCTCGGTCAGCGTGGACACCATCACGACCGGCATGGGGCGCAGCCGCATCAGCCGCGACAGGAAGTCCAGTCCGTCCATTCGCGGCATCTCGACGTCCAGCGTGATGACGTCTGGATTCAGGTTGCGGATCATCTCGCGCGCGACCAGCGGGTCGGACGCCGCGCCTATGCACTCCATGTCGGGCTGGCGGTTGATGATCTCGGACAGGATGGAGCGCACCAGCGCCGAGTCATCCACCACCACGACCTTGGTCTTGGCCATTGGTGTCTCCTCAGAACAAGTCGATGGAGCCGCCGCTGCTCGCGACCGGCTGCACCTTCTGGATGGCGGCGCGGTCCTGCTGGACCAGCGCGTCGGTGTTCGTCGTCGCCAGGCGCTTGACCATGGCCTTGCCGCTGGCAGGCAGGAAGCAGACCTTGCGCGGATAGACGTCCAGCACGTCCTTGGACACGATGGGGATGCGCTCCAGCTTCAGGTAGTCGATGACGAAGTTGGTGTTGCGCTCGCCGACGTTGAGCGAGTTCATGCCCGAGATGACGGCGCCGCCGCCGAAGATCTTGGCCTCCATGCGGGCCTTGCTGGCGCCGCGCTTCATCATCTCGTTGATCAGCAGTTCCATCGCGTAGGAGCCGTAGCGGCCCGAGTCGCCATTGCCCTCGGGCAGCATGAAGTGGTTCATGCCGCCGACCCGGGCGACGCGGTCCCACAGGCAGGCGGCGATGCACGAGCCCAGCGTCGTCATGACGAGCAGGTCCTCGGTGTCGCAGAAGTACTCGCCCGGCAGGATCTTGACGGCGGCGTTCTTGAAGTGGGCGTCGTAGAAGAAGAACGAGGCCTCGCCGTGTTTGCGCGGCTGGGCCTTGAGGTGGTTGACCTTGGCCAGCGCGGCGGGGTTGCCGAGCGTGGTGGCATTGGCGAGAGGTGTGCTCATCGTCAGACCCTCTCGTAGATGGTTTTGCCGCGCAGCTTGAACAGATCGCGCGACTCGGTGAAGTTCTCGGAATGCCCGACGAAGAGCAACCCGCCGGGGCGCATGACGCGGTGGATGCGCTCAAGCACCTTGCGCTGGGTGGCCGCGTCGAAATAGATCATCACGTTGCGGCAGAACACCATGTGGAAGGGGTCGCCGAGCTGCCACTGCGTGTCCATCAGGTTCAGCGGGCGGAACTCGACCCAGCGCTGCAGCTCGGGCTTGACGCGGATCTTGCCGGCGTTGGCGCCGGTGCCGCGCATGAAGAAGTTCTTCAGCCGCGTCGCGTCCAGGCCGCGCGCGTCGGCGTTGTAGACACCGCGCTGGGCCGTGGCCAGCACCTGGGTGTCAATGTCGCTGGCGACCAGTTGCACCGAGGCGCTGGACCCCAGGGCCTCGCCGCAGGTCATCAGGATGGAGTAGGGCTCCTCGCCGGTCGAGGCGGCGCAGCACCAGATGCGGACGGGCTTGCCGGCAAAGGGCTTGAGGTCGTCCTTGAGCGCGTGGAAATGGTGGTCCTCGCGGAAGAACGACGTCAGGTTGGTCGTCAGGCAGTTGACGAACTCCTGCCATTCGGCTGCGCCGGCGGTGCCCGTGGACGACTCCAGCCACTGCAGATAGCTCGCGAAGCTCTTGTGGCCAGTCTCGCGCAGGCGGCGCGACAGCCGGCTGTAGACCATCGCATGCTTGCCGTCATGCAGGCTGATGCCGGCATGCTTGTAGATCAGCTCGCGCACGCGATCGAAGTCGGCCTTGCTGAAGCTGAATTCGTGATCGAGGGAGTCGGTGCCGTTGGCGAGGTCGGGTGCGGGCATGTTGGAAAACTGATTTATTTGTGCTCGCAGCAGTTCTGGCGTTGGCGCGCCGATTTTCCACCGCAGGGCGTTCGCAATGCCCTGGCGCGACCCAGCATAGTGCAAAGAGCTCACGGGAACGTGCCTGTTTCACGACCCGGGCCCTGGAGGGCCGCTGCTAGACTGCCTTGAAACCACAATCCCGCTGTTTGCCCCTTTGGAACATCGTTTGCCAGCCTCCCACCCGATCGACGCCCAAGGGCTCGCTCTGGACCAGGCCCTGCAACTGCTGCAGCAGGCCGGGGCATCGCTTCCCGATGAGGCGCCACTGAGCGCTGCCTGGCTGCAGGCTGTGCTGGATGCGCTATGCGACCTCTCCAGCAGGGATGCGCTGACCGGCCTGGCAAACCGCCGCAGCTTCGAGATGGCCCTGGCACGCGAGGTCGATCGCGTGGCCCGCTCGGACGAGGCGGCGCTGCTGCTGGTGCTGGACATCGACCACTTCAAGGCCGTCAACGACACCCATGGCCATGGCGCCGGCGACCGGGTCATCTGCGCCGTGGCCCGCGTCATCGAGCAGGCCGTCAGGCCCATGGACTTGGTCGCCCGCGTGGGCGGCGAGGAATTCGCCATCATCCTGCCCAACTGTGCGCCCACCGTGGGCCTGGCCATCGCGGAGCGCGTGCGCGAGCGCGTCTCCCAGCTCGGCATCGAGATCGGCCCCGGCCGGGTGCTGGGCGTCACCGTCAGCCTCGGTGGCGCGTTTGCGCCACAGTGGGTGCGCTCGTCGCCGCTGCTGTGGATGGAGCGGGCTGACCGCCAGCTCTACCGCGCCAAGGCCGAGGGCCGCAACCGAGCCTGCCTCGAACCCCAGGTCGACTCCCTGGTCAGCGCCGAAGAAAGGGGCTTGTTGTTCGCCTCTCTGAACCTCGACACGCAACAGGACCTGCCATGAGCACGACACACGATCCTGCTGCCCCCCGCCCGACGCGCTCCGGCGCCCGCACGCTCGCCGTCACCAGCGGCAAGGGCGGCGTCGGCAAGACCTTCGTCACCGCCAACCTCGCCGCGGCCCTGGCTGCGCGCGGCCAGAAGGTGCTGGTGCTGGACGCCGATCTCGGCCTCGCCAACCTCGACGTGGTGCTGAACCTGCACCCCAAGCTGACGCTGCACGACGTCTTCACCGAGAAAGCCACGCTGGAGCAGGCCATCCTGCCGGCGCCCGGAGGCTTCTCCGTGCTGCTGGCCGGCTCTGGCATGGTGGAGTACTCGCGCCTGACGCCCGACGTGCGCGACAAGCTTCTGCACATCATTGACCTCGTCAAGCCGCGCTTCGACTGGGTGCTGCTGGACACCGGCGCCGGCATCTCCGATGTCGTGCTGTTCGCCATCTCGCTGGCCCAGGACGTGCTCGTCGTCGCCACGCCCGAACCCACCTCGCTGACCGACGCCTACGCCACCATCAAGGTGCTGGCCATGCAGCAGGAGCGTCGTCACGTGGGCCTGGTCGTCAACCAGGCCAACCGCGTCGGCGAGGGCAGGCTGATCTGCGGCCAGCTGCAGCAGGTGTTGCAGCGCTTCATCGGTCCGGCCTCAGCGCAGCACTTCAGGCTCGAGCTGCTCGGGGAGATCAAGGCCGACCAGGCCGTGCGCCAGGCGGTGCTGAAGCGCCAGCTGATGCTGGAGCATTACCCGGGCTGCGACGCGGCCCAGGCCATCAAGGCCCTCGCGTCCAAGCTCCTTGGCTGAGTTGAGGCCTGTCGTCCAGTCCTGCCGCGCAGAACGCGGGCGCGTTCGTTCGGGCTTGCAGCCCGCGCAGCCGACAGGGTGGCTGCTCCTTGTCAGGCATGACAGGTCCACGGGGCATGCCACGCCCGGCCTCGGCGCACGTGGGACCGGCGACGCTCGCGGCGTCGAGCCGCGAGTACATCGCCGCGAATGCGGCGTGAATTGAGCACGTCAACGGACATGACTTCCGCAACCGCTTTCGAGTGGATGGGCGGCGAGGCGCGCGTGCGCGAACTCGTCGACCGCTTCTACGACCTGATGGACCTGGAGCCGGCCTATGCCCGGCTGCGCGCGGCGCATGGCGACACGCTGGAGTCGGCGCGTGACAAGCTGTTCTGGTTCCTGTGCGGCTGGCTGGGCGGGCCGGACCACTACATCAGCCGCTTCGGCCACCCGCGGCTGCGGGCGCGGCACCTGCCGTTTCGCATTGGCATCGCCGAGCGCGACGAGTGGCTGGCCTGCATGGGCCAGGCGATGCAGGAGACCGGGGTGGACCCGGCGCTGCAGGCCCGGCTGGCCGAGTCCTTTGCGGGCACGGCCGACTGGATGCGCAACGTCTAGTCGATCCGGAACGCGAAGTCCTGCTGAAACAGCGCGTCGCCCTGGCACTGGTAGCCGGCGAGGGCGGACTCGACCGAGCGCTGCAGCGCGCGCCGGGCCTTGCCGTCGGGCGCACCCTGGGCCACGCGCACCTCGCTGGCGACGACGCGGCCGCCGCGCACCGTCGCCAGCACCTGCAGCACGGCTTCGCCGCTCCAGTTCACGGCCGGGACCTCTGGCCGTGGCATGACCGAGCAGACGGCACCGGGTGCTCTGACGCCCGTGTCGGGCTGGGGCCGGGCGGCAGCGACGGACGTGCCGGCACCGGTGTTGCCGCCCGCAGTGGGCGTCGGAGGATCGCCACGCAAGGGCTCGGTGCTGATCGTGGGCGCCTCCTTCCAGTCGTTGACCAGCGGCACCTCGGGAATGGGTACGGAAGCCAGGGCCGGCCGGTCGGCCTTCAGCCGGGGCTCCTGCGGCCGTTCCGGTTCGGGCTGCCTGTCGGGCAGGGGCGGCAGCAGGATGGTTGTTTCCGTGGGCTTGGTCGGCGGCTTGATGAGTCCTGCGCTCAAAGCATAGATGCCGGCGAGATGCAAGGCGACGACCAGGCCGATGCCTACGTAGCTCTTGGGCTTGGCGGCGGGGAAGGCGTGGGACAGGTTCATGGGCATCTCCTCTCTGCAGCGGTTGGGAAACCAGGAACCGCGCTTTCGGCGGCTTCGATCCAGGCTACTCCCGCCTAACCGCACCGGTCAATGGCGTTGAACCGCGTGTCTGGCGCGCGACGCGACGGCCCGGCCACGGGCGCGTCAGCGCGCCGTCAGGCGGTGCCTGCAAGCAAGACCATCAGTGCGCCGGCGCCGCCATCGCTGGCGCGCGCCTGCACGAAGGCCAACACCTCGTTCTTCTGCACCAGCCAGCGTCGCACGCGACCCTTGAGCACGGGTTCGCGACCCGGCGAGCCATGGCCCTTGCCGTGCACCACGCGCACGCAGCGCAGGCCGCGCCGGGCGCTGTCGTGGATGAAGAGGCCCAGCGCCTCGCGCGCCGCGTCGCGGCGCAGGCCGTGCAGGTCGAGCTGGGCCTGCAGCGACCAGTGGCCGCGGCGCAGCTTGCGCACGACCTCGGCGCTGATGCCCTCGCGGCGAAAGCTCAGCGTCTCGTCGGTGTCCAGCAGGGTGTCGATGTCGATCTCGTCGGACAGCGCCTGTAGCAGCACGGCGCGTTCGTCGGCCTCGCGCTGGCGCGGCTCCGGTGTTGGCGGCGCGCGGTCGTGCAGCACGCGGTTGGCGCTGCGCAGTGGCGTCACGGGCCCGACGCTCAGCTCGAAGGCGCGTCGTTCCTGCTCCGCCAGCCTCAGGGCGGCGGCCCGGCGCTCGCGTTCCAGTTCCGCCGCCAGTCGCGCGGCGGCGAGCTCGCGCGCCAGCGGCTTGAGGTCGGCCAGGCTGCGGACGGTCTTGGTCACATCAGCCCCCGCTCGGCCAGCGACGCCACCTCGCCGGCGCCGACGATGAGGTGGTCGACGACGCGCACGTCGACCAGGGCCAGCGCCTGGCTCAGCTGACGGGTCAGCAGTTCGTCGGCCCGAGAGGGCTCGGCGACGCCGCTGGGGTGGTTGTGGGCCAGGATGACGGCGCCGGCGCCCAGGGCCAGCGCTCGCTTGACGACTTCGCGGGGATGCACGGTCGTCGATGTCAGCGAACCCCGGAACAGCGTCTCCATCGCGATCAGCCGAAGCTGGGCGTCGAGGAACAGCACGGCGAACACCTCATGGTCCAGTCCGCCCAGATGCAGGCGCAGATAGGTCCTGACCGCGTCGACGTCGCTGAGCGCCGGCTTCTCGGCCAGTTGCTGGTTCAGCGAGCGGCGTGCGATCTCCAGCACCGCGGCGATCTCGGCGCGCTTGGCCGGCCCCAGGCCCCTGACCTTGCCGAGATCGTGCACTCCGGCCGCCAGCAGCCCGGCCCAGCCGCCGAAGCGGTCCAGCAGGCTCTGCGCCAGCTGCAGCACCGGCAGGCCCTGGATGCCCGTGCGCAGCAGCAGGGCCAGCAGCTCTGCGTCCGCCAACGCCTGCGGGCCGCGGGCGAGCAGCTTCTCGCGCGGGCGGGCGTCAGGGGGCAGATGGGTCAGCGGCATAAAATCGGCAGTCTAGCCAAGCGCTCCCTGACCCTTCTCGAATGAACCCCATCCAGGCCGGCTCCTTCCTCACGCTGCATTACAGGCTCTCGGGCCCGGACGGCGCCGACATCGTCAACACCTTCGACGACAAGCCGGCGACGCTGTCGCTGGGCACCGGCCAGCTGTCGCCCGCCATCGAGGCGCGCCTCATCGGCCTGCCGGAGGGCGCGCACGAGCGCTTCGAGCTGGCACCCGGCGAAGCCTTCGGCGATCGCAACCCCGAGCTGCTGCAGCGCGTGAAGCTCACGCTGCTGCGCCAGCTGGGCGACCCGGACGAGACCTACAACGTCGGCGACGTCGTGCAGTTCCCGGGCCCGGACGGGCAGGGGGGCTATGCCGGCGTCGTGCGCGAACTGGGCGAGGAGGCGCTGTTGTTCGATTTCAACCATCCGCTCGCCGGCCAGCCGGTGAGCTTCGAAGTGCAAGTGATCGGGGTGCTGTAATGACTGCTGCCCAGCAACTCCAGGAAGTGCTGCTGGCCGAGCCGCGCGGCTTCTGCGCCGGCGTGGACCGTGCCATCGAGATCGTCGAGCGGGCACTGCTGAAGTTCGGCGCGCCCATCTACGTGCGCCACGAGATCGTGCACAACACCTATGTCGTCAACGACCTGAAGTCGCGCGGCGCCATCTTCATCGAGGACCTGGCCGAGGTGCCGGCCGGCGCCACGCTGGTGTTCAGCGCCCATGGCGTCAGCCAGGAGGTGCGCCGCGAGGCCGCGGCCCGCGGCTTCAACGTCTTCGACGCCACGTGCCCACTGGTGACCAAGGTGCACGTCGAGGTTGCCAAGCTGCATCGCGAGGGCTATGAGTTCGTCATGATCGGCCACAAGGGTCACCCCGAGGTCGAAGGCACGATGGGCCAGCTGTCCGAGGGCATCTTCCTGGTGGAGGACGTCGAGGACGTCGCCACGGTCCGCGTGAAAGATCCCGCCAAACTCGCCGTCGTCACGCAGACCACGCTGAGCGTGGACGACGCGGCCCAGATCCTGGCCGAGGTGAAGCGCGTCTTCCCGCAGGTGCGCGAGCCCAAGAAGCAGGACATCTGCTACGCGACACAGAACCGCCAGGATGCGGTCAAGCTGCTGGCGCCGCAGGTGGACGTCGTCGTCGTCGTCGGCAGCCCCACCAGCTCCAACAGCAACCGCCTGCGCGAGCTGGCAGAGCGCCTTGGCACGCCCGGCTACATGGTCGACGCGGCCGAGGACCTGAAGTCCGAGTGGCTGCAAGGCCGCCCGCGGGTGGGCCTGACAGCCGGCGCCTCGGCGCCCGATGTGCTGGTGCAGGCGGTCATCGCCCGGTTGCGCGAGTTCGGCGCGACGACGGTGCGCAGTCTGCCGGGCGTCGAAGAGAACGTGCATTTCCCGCTGCCCATGGGCCTGGGCGACAAGTCCATGGCCGAGGTGAGCTCCTCCCGATCTTGACGCCGGCGTTTCAGACACCCGGCGGCGCCTGACATCGGCGCCGCTTTCGTATCCGATTTCTGAAGGTTGATTTCCCATGCTCGACATCACCCAACTGCGCAAGGACCTCGATGCCGTCATCGAGCGCCTGAACACGCGCAAGACCCCCCAGACCTTCCTCGACGTGGAGCGCTTCAAGGCGCTCGAAGCCGAACGCAAGGCCGTGCAGACCCGCACGGAGGAACTGCAGGCCCGCCGCAACGCGCTGTCCAAGCAGATCGGCATGGCCAAGGGCAAGGGCGAGGACGCTTCGGCGCTGATGGCCGAGGTCGGCGGCATCGCCGACGAGCTGAAGGCCGGTGCCGAGCGCCTGGACGCCATCCAGCATGAGCTCAACGAGATGCTGATGAGCGTGCCCAACCTGCCCGACGCCAGCGTGCCGGCGGGCAGCGATGAGACCGGCAACGTCGAGGTGCGCCGCTGGGGCCAGCCGCGCGCCTTCGACTTCGACGTCAAGGACCATGTGGACCTGGGCGCGCCGCTGGGCCTGGACTTCGAGACCGGTGCCAGGCTGTCGGGCTCGCGCTTCAGCTTCCTGAAGGGCCCCGTCGCCCGTCTGCACCGGGCCCTCGCCCAGTTCATGCTCGACGTGCAGACCGCGGAGCACGGCTACACCGAGTGCTACACGCCCTACATCGTCAACCGCGAGATCCTCGAGGGCACGGGCCAACTGCCCAAGTTCAAGGAAGACATGTTCTGGGTGCTGCGCGGCGGCGACTCCGAGCATCCCGAACAGTACCTGATCTCGACATCGGAGATCTCGCTGACCAATACCGTGCGTGACAGCGTGCTCAAGGCCGAGGACCTGCCCGTCAAGCTGACCGCCCACAGCCCCTGCTTCCGCTCTGAGGCGGGCTCGGCCGGTCGCGACACGCGCGGCATGATCCGCCAGCACCAGTTCGACAAGGTCGAGATGGTGCGCATCGAGCAGCCCGAGCACAGCATGGCCGCGCTGGAGGAGATGACGGGCCACGCCGAGGCCGTGCTGCAGAAGCTGGGCCTGCCTTACCGCACCATGCTGCTGTGCTCCGGCGACATGGGCTTTGGCTCGACCAAGACCTACGACCTGGAGGTCTGGCTGCCGGCGCAGAACACCTACCGCGAGATCAGCTCCTGCTCGAACATGGGCGCCTTCCAGGCCCGCCGCATGCAGGCGCGCTTCAAGAACGCCCAGGGCAAGAATGAACTGGTGCACACACTGAACGGCTCGGGCCTCGCCGTGGGCCGCACGCTGGTGGCCGTGCTGGAGAACTACCAGAACGCCGACGGCAGCATCACGGTGCCCGAGGCGCTGAGGCCCTATATGGGTGGCGTCGACGCGTTGCGTGCCTGAGTTCCAGCGGAGCAAAAAAGCTGGCTATAATGGTCGGCTTCGCACCAGCGCACACCGAATCAGGAGAGGTGGCAGAGTGGTCGAATGTACCTGACTCGAAATCAGGCGTACGGTATCCCCGTACCGAGGGTTCGAATCCCTCCCTCTCCGCCAAAAACGCTTCTAAATCAGGAGCTTAGAGCCGCCGCAAGGCGGCTTTTTATTTCTGCGGTACGTCGCGGTGACCCGCGATTTACCGCTGTTCTGCAGCGACTTTTCCCTCTGCGGTTTCCCATTCTTTCCCGAAGACTCGCGGTCATCGGGCGGGGCGGATCGTGCCGGGATGTAGCGGGAATGGCAAGTGGTCGAGAGTACGCGGCGGGCTTGCAAAGGCGCTAAGCGCTTTGCTATGCTGACTGCGCCTGTTGAGGACTCGACGGCAGTCACCGTTCGTGGGGTGGTTGTGGGCGCGAGGAGTAGGAACACAGGTGCTCGCGAGGGACACTGCCGGTGAAAACGTAGCCGGGCTAACAGTCGACAAGAGCCTCGTGCCGGTGGCGACACTGGCCCTTGCCGAAGGGCAAGGAGCAAAGGCGATCAGGTTGGATACCCGTACACGTAAGTGCGGCGCCAGGTGGCGCAAATCGTGCACGTAGCCTCGGGTAGGAAGTCCAGCTCAACACGTGCGCCCCGAGGCGGGGCACTTCAACCACCTTGTGGGGAAGTGCAATGCACGCTGAACCTGTACTCTCAACCGATACCACTCTTGAGCGGCTTGACCGCTTCGCTGAGGCTCAGCGCCGCGAGTTCGCGCGCCTCCAGGGGCATTTCCGCGGCGCCGTCCGAGCTCAGCTGAAGCCGCTAGCTGCGGCCATCGGTGTCGCTGAGCGGACCGTCCGCAACAACTTCAACACGCTGCGAATCAATGGCCAGGAGATCCGGCCATCGCAAGTTTGCGGCAGGGTGACCTTCGATCTCGAGGAGGTCGCCCATGCGTTGGCCCTTGGTGCCATTCAAACGCCGCCGCCGGCGCGCGTGGTGGCGCGCAAGGAGAGAGTGCCCGCCACACCCAAGGGCCGTGGCAAGAAGGCGGATCTGGCTGCACAGATCCAGGAAGGGGCAGCGCAATGAGCGGGCTGCCTGACCTCATCGACCTCCGCCGTGTAGATCACCTGCTCCCATGGACGACGGCCTCACTACACACCCTCAAATGGCGCGGGACTGTGACCTGGCTCGAGCGGCGTGGCCAGCATCTCTTTGCGCATCGCGAAGGGATGCTGGCCGACCTGCGCGGCCGTGGGCTGGACGCCAAGGCTCTGGAAATCGAGACGCTGTTGCACGAGGAGGGCAACCGCTGACTGTTGCGAGTCAGCGGTTGCCGAGGTAGGACTCTGTGCTGTTCCTAAGGGGGGAGCAGCCAGTGTGTCCGCTCCTGCTCGTTGACATCTCAACAGTTCGCGGCTGCGCACGCGGCCATGAAAAAAATCTACCGCAATGCCGGCTGCATCGGCACCGGCCTCGAGGGCCTGCCGCCCAAACACCAATTGGCCGGACTCCCCGGCGGCCACCCAAACTCCCCCACTGATGGCCACCCCAAATTCCCCCACCCCGGCGCCGTCGCGATGACGAGCTGAGGTCGCCGCACGCGGCGCC
>Ga0213878_10000354_pt1 | contig 17514 bp, 14 predicted proteins | sample VelepicoBEBS_R02_FD_161053 | JGI IMG/M metagenome (GOLD analysis project Ga0213878, IMG submission 161053) | Vellozia epidendroides bulk soil microbial communities from rupestrian grasslands, the National Park of Serra do Cipo, Brazil - BS_R02 | ecosystem: Environmental > Terrestrial > Soil >... | reverse complement strand
GAACGCCACCCGCCCATGCTGCCGCGTCTGCACGTAGCCGACGAGCGCGTTGACGTTCTCGATGTGCCCGCTCTTCGCGCGAGCGACGCCGCGCGCGTCGGTGACGTGCCGGCGGCGCACCGTCCCTTCGATCCCGACACGCGGCAACGACCCGACGAAGACGGGCCCGATCGGCTGCTCCGCCGTGCGCGCGAGGAGCATCGCCAGCGTGAGCGGCGCGACGCGGTCGCTCGGCGCGAGCCCGCTGCCGTCGACGATCCGCAACCCGCTCTGCGGGACGCCGTCGCGCACGAGGATCGCCTTTTCGACGAGCGCGCCGTTCGCCTCGGTCCCCGCGCCGCGCGTCGCGCCGACCGCACGCAGGAGCTGCTCGGCGAAATGGTTGTTCGACTCGAGCATCATCTCGTGCACGATGTCGCGCAGCTTCGGCGAACGATGCCGCCACAAGACGTACGGCGCGACCGGCGCGATCCCCGTTCGAATCCCGCCCTCGACCGAGACGCCGCGCTCCCGCAGCATCGCTCGCGCGACGCCCGCCGCGTAGAGCGGCAGGTTCACCAGCGGCCGCCAGAACGATTGCTCCGCGCCGACCGCGACGCGCCCGGAGAAGGTGAAGTCGTTGCGCGCCGGATCGCGCTGAATGGTCAGCAGCGTCGAGTACGAGGTGAGGATCGATCCGCTCACCCGCACCATGTCCGAGGGCGGCAAGAAGCGGATGCGCGCGGGCGCACCGGGGCTCGCCGGCACGAGATGGAACTCGACGGTCCCCTGATCGAGCGAGAGCGCACTGGTGCCCGCCGCGTACCCGTACTGCAAGTCGTCGGGATCCCACGCCCGGTTCACCTCGGCCCCTGAGAACACGCTCGCGTCCGCGACGACCGCGCCGCCGACGTCGCGCACGCCCTGACGCGCGACCGTCGCCGCGCCCCCGCGCAGATCGTCGCGCGTGAGCAGCGGATCGCCGGTGCCGACGAGATAGAGATCGCCGCGAATCTTCCCGTCGGACGGATCGTCGACCGACTCGAAGGTCGTCGAGAACCGGTAGTCCGGGCCGAGCGTCTGCAGCGCGGCAGCACCGGCCAGCACCTTGAACGTCGACGCAGGCGTCATCGCCGCGCGCTCGCGCCGCGTGAAGAGCGGACGCCCGCCCGCATCAACGATCGCGATCCCGCTCGTCGCGAGCGCCGAGGCGCCGAGCGCGCCGCGCAACCGCGCTTGCAGCGCGCGCAAATCTTCGGCGCTCCACGCCGGCGCGCTCGGCGCCGCGGCGAGCCCGGTCGGCTGCGGCGACGGCGCGGGCGCCGGTGAGGGATGCGAACACGCCGAGACGGCCGCGAGCGCGAGCACCGCGGCGCCGAGCCTGCGAACCGCGCTCACTTCGAGCCGAGCTCCTCCAAGCGCTCGCGCAGCTTCTGCGACTCCGCGCGCAAACGGTCGACCTCCTCGCGCAGATCGGCCAGCGCGGCCGGCGTCTTCTCGGCCTCCCGGATGCGGATCGCCGCCTCGGCCGCGTCGCGGCGCAAGCGCCCGTCGTCCTCGGACTCGACGAGCCGGTCGAGCACCGAGAGCAGACGCGGATCCTCGAGCCGCTCCGCCGCCGCAAACGCCGAGACGCGCACGAGATAGCCGCTGTCGTGCAGCGTGCGCGCGATCGCGTCGACCGCTTCGGTGCGCACCGAGTCGACGAGCGTCCCCAACTTCGCGAGCGCGCCGACCGCCGCGCGGCGCAGCGCCTCGTGGCGCTCCGGCCGCAACGCGTCGAGCAGCACGGGGAGCGCGCGCGCGTCGGCGAGATCGCCGAGGCCGCGGACGGCACCCGACGCGATGGTCTCGTTCCACGAGGGGGTGCTCATGCCGGCCACGAGCGCGTCGAAGGCGCGCGGATCGCGCGTCTTGCCGAGCGCGTGCAACGCCGCCGCGACGACGAAGTACGAGACGTCCTCGCGCATCGCGAGCAGCGCGCCAGCGACGCGCTCCTCGCGCCAGCGGCCGAGCGCGTCGGCGATCGCGCGCCGCACCTTGGGATGCGGATGCGCGACGTTCGCCAGCAGCGTCTCGCGCGCCGAGGGCGCGCGCGAGGAGCCGAGCGCCGAGGCGACCTCGATGCCGGCGCCCCAGAACGGATCGTGCTCGAGCGCGTGCGCGAGCGCGTCGCGCGCGACGCGGCTGCCGTCCTTCGCCAGCGCCTTCGCCGCCCGGATCCGCGCGATCGGCGAGGGATCGCCGCGCAGGATCGCCGCATGCGCGTCGGTGCCGAGCGACGACGTCCAGGACGAGAGGATCCAGGCCGCCGGATCGATCCGCACCAGCCCCGGCTCGCGCTCGAGCGGGACCGCGAACGTCTGCGGCGCGCGCTCGACGCGCAGCCGCACGCGCGTCTCGCCCGGGAGCGGCCCGTCGCCGAAATCGGTGCGGATCGCACTCGGCGCCTCGGCGACGAAGCCGACGTCGAGGTCGAACGCGTACGCCGGGTTCTCGTCGTCGACGGTTTGCTTCTGAGCGACGGTCACGAGCGCGGTCTTGCGCTCGCCGTCCCACGCGTACGAGACGTCGATCTGCGGATGACCACCGCGCTCGACCCACTGCGCGAAGAACCCGCGCGTGTTGCGCCCGGTCTCCGCCTCGATCGCGCGGATCAGATCGATCGTCTCGACGTTGCGCTGCGCGTTCGTGCTGACATAGCGCTTCAGCGAGCGCTTCATCCGCTCCCAGCCGAGATGGCCGCGCAGCATGTGCAGCACTGCGCCGGCCTTCTCGTACAGGTGCCGGTCGAACAGCTCGATCGGATCGCGGAACAGGTTGCAGACGATCGGCCGGCGGTAGCGCTCCTCGTCTTCCTCGAGATACCGCCGCACCACGCAGTAGACGTCGTACAGGTACTCGTCCCAGCCTTTATCCGCCTCGAGCCAGACCGCCTCGAAGTACGTCGCGAAGCCTTCGTTCAGCCACGCGTGCGCCCAGTCGCGGCAGGTGACGAGATCGCCGAACCACTGGTGCGCGAGCTCGTGCGAGGCGAGGTAGTCCGCCGAGTAGTCGAGGTGCGCGCGCTCGTCGTGCAGGACGCGGTCGGTCTGCGTCGTCGCCGAGGTGTTCTCCATCCCGCCGAAGGTGAAGTCCGCGACGGCGATCTGCGAGTACCGCTCGTACGGGTACGGCACGCCGATCGTGCGCTCGAAGAGGTCGATCATCCGCGGCGTGTTGCCGAACGCGCGCTCGCCGTCGGCCTCGCGCCCCGGCAGCGTGTAATAGTAGACCGGGATGCGCGCGTGCGGCTGCTCGATCTCGCTGAACGGCCCGGCGACCATCGTCATGAGATACGTCGGGTGCGGCACGTGCTGCTCGTATCGGTAGACCGTCTCGGTCTGGCCTTCGGTGCGCGAGACGAGCGCGCCGTTCGCCAGCGCGAAGTGCCCGTTCGGCACGATCACGGTAGCGGACGTCGTCTGCTTCCCGGTCGGATAATCGAAGCACGGGAACCAGAACCGAGCGTCGGTGTCCTGGCACTGCGTCCAGACGTGCTTCGGCTCGCGCTCGATGAAGTACATCCCGCGCCGCGGGTTCCGCACCGCGTACTCGACCGCGAACTCCAGCTCGTCGCCCGCGCGCAACGCCGGCTCGATCGTCAGCTCGAGCTTCTCAGCAGTCGCGCGAAAGGACAGCGGCGTGCGATCCGCCGTTTGCAGCACCGAAGCGATCTCGAGATCGACCGCGTCGAGCACGAGCCGCGCGACGCCGTCCTCGATCGCGCGCACCCGCGTCGTGCACACGGCGTCGAGCCGCTTCCCCTCGAGATCCGGTTGCAGCCGCAGATCGATGTGCAGGACGTCCACGACCCGGTCGGGTCCATACTGCGGTCGCGCGCCCGGAAGCGCGAAGGGTCTGCGTTCGCTCAAATACCGGCTCCGTCGGTGAAGGTCGTCGGGATCGTCCGTGGGGTCGAACGTACCGAGTACGGCAGAGCTTGCGGCTCGTCATGCCTCGCGGGCCGCAAACTGTTCGCGCAGGCCGAAAGTCGAAGCGAGCGACCACTCCCTCTTTGGCTACATGGAAACCCATGGCGTCCAGTCACTGATGCTCGCTGTCCACAACGCCAAAACGGCCAGACATGCGAATCGCGGAACACGGCGCAAGTTCGCTTGTCACAAAGCGGCGTAAGAACAAGAGTAGGCCCCTGACGCGTACCTTTCGGCAGTGGCTCCAGGGGCACACACACGCAGTATAACGACCAGCATCGCTGCCGTCAAGACGGCATTACCTCATGTTCATCTACACATCTCAATTGCGAGCCGACGTCGAAGCGGCGCTGAGCGCGGACCGGCTCAACGCATATCGGAACGCCGTCGCAGGCGACCTCGAACGAGCGATCGAGCTGTACGTCTGGAATGCCGCAGCGGCGGCAGCTTTCTTCGGGCCGATCGGCGTCCTCGAGGTTTCGCTGAGAAACGCTTTCGATCGCGAACTGACGCACGCGTTCACCAAGCCGTGGTACGACGATGTGGAACACCACTCGCGGGTTCGCGCGTCTATCGCTGACGGGCCGTGCCCGCCTGGGTTCAAGTTCTAGGTGGCCACGCTCAAATGCCGGCTCCGTCGGTGAAGGTGGGTTCGTCGTGCGGAAGCGGGCGGGAGAAGGCGACCGTCTCGAGGAGGGCGAGCCATTCGTCGTCGGCGACGGCGTCGCGGAGGCGGCGCGCGGGCCGTGAGGAGCGCAGGACGTCGTCGGCGCGCATCGTGAAGCCGAAACGGCGGTTCGCGAGCATTTGCTCGAACGACGGATGCCCGTACTCGATCAGGCCGACGTCGCGCTCGAGCTCCCAGCGCTGGATCGCGCCGGCCGGCGCGACGAACGCGAAGTGCGTGCAGAACGGCAGGTACGACGTCCACTTGCCGTCGGCGAGGAAATCCGCCCGCGACGACTTCACCTCGTAGATCCGCACTTGGCGCGTGTAGCGGCCTAACCCGATCACGTCGAAGCGGCAGCCCGAGCCGCTCGGCGCGAACTCCGTCGCGACGTACGGATAGCCGAGCCGCCGCATCCGCTCGCACGCGAGCGCGCGCAGCTCGGCGGTCGTCGCGCGCTTCCCCGCGGTGACGGTGAGCGGGATGTAGTCGATCACAGCCGCGACGCCGTGCGGCTCGCGCCGGGCGTCTCCCAGCGCAGGATCGCGATCGCGTCGGGGAGCGGCGACTCGCACCACGTCAGAAAGTACGTGCGCGCCGGGACGGTGTGCCCGGTCGGATCCGTGTACGAATATTCGAGATTCAGTCCGGGCTTCACGGCACCGCACGCCATCGCAAGCCGCCGCTGGAAATCGGGACGCCCGTCCTTGTCGTCGGGATGGTTGGGCCGCGGCACCAACGGCTCTTTGTCCACGAACAGGATGCGCTTCGGGCGCATCGCCGCGTCGTACCAATGCCGCGCCTCCTGCCCTTGTTGGGCGTAGCCGATCACGACGGGCGGGATCCCCGCCTCGAAATCCATCTGCGAGGAGAATCCGTAGCCGTCGGTGACGACGACCGCATCGTTGGCATCGGCAAGTCGTTTTACGTCCTGCGCGAGGGGCCAATACGTGAATATCTCAAACGGCCCGCTGTTGCGGAGTGACGACCCGGTCGCAAGAAACTGCGAGTAAAGCTGCCCGGGGAACGCGGCGGCGAGGAAGAGAAACGGAATCAACACCGCGGAAGGCACTGCGCCGGCCGTAGCCCACAGCACACGCGTGCGGTGTGACAGATTGACGAACGCGATCCCCATTCCGACCGCCAGCGAGACGTACGGCCCGAAGAACCAGTGCAACTCGATCTGCTCGTGGAAGTTCAGCAAAACCAGCAGCGCGCTGAGCGGGGTCGCGGTCCACGCGATCAACGAGTTGCGCGGGCGCACGAGCACGATCAGCGCGGCGATCCATAGTCCCGGGGAATACGCGCCGGCGTTCGCGGCGAGATACGAGAAGGGCCGGTACCAGCTCGGCTTGGCCACGTGGCGCTGCGAGAGCGTGAAGACGAAGCTGATCCACTGGTGCTGCGCGTTCCACACCAGGAACGGCACGTACAGCACGAACGCGATCGCGAACGAGAGCCCCAGCCCTTCGCGCCAGAGCGCGCGGCGGTTCGGCGCGAGCGACCAGGCAACGATCCCGGCCACGAGCGCCCAGGCGAACATCTTCGAGAGCAGCGCGAACGCGATCGCCGCGCCGAGCAGCACGTAGTCGCGCCGCGCGTGCGTCTGCGACGCGCGCACGGTGAGGTAGAGACAGAGCGCCCAGCCGGCCATCAGCGGCCCGTCCGGCGTCGCGAGCACGAACCCCACCGAGAGCATCGGCGCGAGGGTCATCGCGAGCGCGGTCACCATCCCGGCGCGCTCGTCGCCGGTGATGCGCTTCGCGGTGCCGGCGGCCGCGAGCGCCGCGACGACGCCGCAGATCAGGAAGCCGAGCCGGACGAAGAGCGGGTTCGCCGTCGCCCAGTCGAGCGGCCAGATCAGGTACGCGACCATCGGCGGGTGGTCGGCGTAGCCGAGCGCGAGGTGCTTGGCCCACTCCCAGTAGTACGCCTCGTCGCCGGTGAGCGGGAGCTTCCACGCCGCGAAGCCGCGCATCAGCGTCACGAACGCGACGATGATCCACGTCGTGTACTTCACGCGAACTCCGCCGCCCCGCCGTTCACACCGAGCACCATCCCGTTCAGAAAGCCGTTCTCTTCCGCCGTCGCGAAGAGCACCGCGGCCGCGACGTCTTCCCACGACCCGGCGTGCTTCATCGGGTTCTTCGCCGCCAGCGCACGCGCCGCCGCCCGGTCCGCCTCCTTGTCGCGGAAGTCGCCGGGCTCGACGACGTTCACCGTGATCCCGTGCCGCGCTTCCTCGAGCGCGAGCGTGCGCGCGAACATGACGAGCCCGGCCTTCGCCGCGCCGTACAGCGACAGGCTGCGGAACGGGCGCGTCGCGGACGAGCCCTCCATCCCGAAGAACACGAGCCGGCCGTACCCGCGCTCGCGCATCCCCGGCAGCACCGCGAACGCCGTCGCGACCGCCGAGGCGAGATTTCCGTCGACCATGCGCCGGTAGTCGTCCGGCGTGCAGCGCGCGAAGCGCCGCATCAGGAACGGCCCGACCCCGTGGACGAGCACGTCGACCGGCCCGCGCGCCGCCTCGACCGCGCGTAGCGCGTCCGCGGCGGCCTCGAAGCGCACCAGGTCCGCGGCGACCGCGAACGCGCCGGTGTCGTGCGGGCGCAGCAGCGCGAGCGCCGCGTCGGGCGGGGTCCCGCCGGGGCGGTACGTGATCGAGACGCGCTCGCCGGCCCGGGCGAACGCGAGCGCGATCCCCTTGGGAAGCCCGGCCGCCGCGCCGGTGATCAGCACGTTGCGCGGCGAGCGCGGGCCGGTTCGGTCGAACTGCGCGGGCACCGCGAATCGGTGAGACGCGGCGACCGCCACGCCCTGCCTTCGCGCCGAAGCGCGAAGGCAGGCAGCGGCGCTTATTGGATCGTCAGGTTCTCTTGGTAGGGCGTCCCGCTGGCGCCGGTCGCCGGATCGGTCGACGTGATCGCCAGGACCAACTGCGTCCCGGACGGCGCGTTGATCGTGACCTGCTGCGAGAACCGGCCGTTCCCGTCCGCGGTCACGGTCGTGCTCGCCGTGTTCGACTGGCCGCCGACGCCGAGGATCGCGCCGAGCAGACCGCCGACCGTCGCCTGGCCGCCGCTCGTCCCGACCTGGATCGCGACGCGCGCCCCGGGCGACGTCCGTCCGGTGATCGTGAACGTGTTCGCGACGGTCGACCCGTTCGTCGGACGGACGTTCGTGATCTGGCCGGCCGCGACGTTCGAAGTGCCGGAGTTGAACCCCCAGCCGCGGGTGAACGGGCCGCCGTTGCTGTCCGTGCCCGAGACCTGGACCGTATGGTGCCCCGGCGTCAGCGCGGCGTGCGGGACGTAGAGGAAGCCGCGCGGCGAGCGGGTCGAGTCGTTCGTGATGTCGTTGCCGTCGAGCAGGACTCGTACGGTCGTCGCGTCGGCGGTCGCGCCGGCGAACGTCGCGCCGATCGTCGGGCGCCGCGCGGTCACCGAGGCGCCGCGTCCCGGCATCTCGTCGCGCAGCGTGATCGCGCCGCCGCCGCCGTATCCGTTCGACGCTGGAGCCGGCGTGATCACGCCGTTGCCGGGATTCTGCACGACGTTGGCGCCGCTAGCAACGATCGCGACCACGCGGTTCGCGTTATCCCAGTTCACCGTCGCGCCGAGCGCCTGGGAGACGAAGCGCAGCGGGACGTAGGTCGACGCGCCGATGATGAACGGCGCGACGTCGATCGTCTGCTGCTGGCCGTCGACGGTCGCGGTCTGCGAGCCGATCCGCAGCGAGATGTTGTGGCCGCGTCCGGTCGCGTTGATCACGCCGCCTTGATAGACGACGGACGCGCCGAGATTCTCGAACACGCCGCGTAGCGGGACGAACACCCGTCCGGCGCGCTCGGTCGGCGCGGGATTGAGATTCAGCGTGTTGCCGTTCAGCTGCACGGTGACGGGCCCGGCCGCAAGCGCGGGGACCGCGAGCGCCGAAACGAGCAGCGCGGTCGCGCCGAGCGCGGCGAGCCGTTGCGTGGTGGGTGGGTTCATCGAGTAGAGGACCTCCGCAAAGCGTATTGCCGGAGGTCCCCTTACCCGTTCTCAGCGATTTCTCAGACTGCCGACCTCGCCCCGCGAGCCCGTCAACGGACCGCGCGGAGCTGCGTTCGGCGAGCGCTCAGTCGCCCATCGCCCCCGCAGGGACCTGCGGCGGCGCGAGCGGCTCTTCACTCGCCGGCCCGAGCCCGCTGCGGCGCGCGCGCCGGCGCTCGCGCCATTCTTCGAACCACACCGAGATGCGGTTCGTCGTCACGTACATCGCCGGGACGAGGAACAGCGTGAGGAACAGCGAGCTCAGCAGCCCGCCGATCAGCACGATCCCCATCGACATGCGGATCTCGCCGCCCTCGGTGCGCCCGAGCGCGAGCGGGAGCATGCCGAAGACCATCGCCGCGGTCGTCATGACGATCGGCCGTAGCCGGGTCCCGCCGGCGGTGAGGATCCCTTCGGCGTACGTCAAGCCGCGCTTGCGCAGCGTGTTCGCGTAGTCGACCAGCAGGATCCCGTTCTTCGCCACGAGCCCGAAGAGCATGATCATCCCGATCATCGAGAAGATGTTCGAGCTCTGATGCGTGAGCGCGAGCGCGAGCAGCGCGCCGATCAGCGCGACCGGGATCGAGAACATGATCACGAACGGCGTGAGGAACGAGCCGTACAGCACGACCATCAGGCAGTAGATCAGCGCGATCGAGGTCACGATCGACAGCAGCATGCTGTTCGTGAACTCCTCGAAGAGCTGTGAGTCGCCTTGCGTCGCGAGCTGCACGCCGGCGGGGAGGAAGCCCGGCGTCGCGAGCTGCTGGTTGACCTTGCCGATCACCTCGCCCAGCGTCGTCTTCGAGCGGTCGATGTCGCCGTTCACGGCGACGACGCGCTCGCGGTCGACGCGCTGGATCTTCGTCGGCGCGCGGTCCTCGGTGAACGTGGCGAGCGAACCGAGCGAGACGAACGAACCGTCGCTCGCGCGAACGGGGATGCGCCGGATCTGATCCATCTCGTTGCGCTGCGCGACCGGGTACTGCAGGCGCACGTCGACCAGCCCGTTCTGCGTGCGGACCTTCGTTGCCACGGCGCCGCCGACCGCGACGCGCGCCGCGGTCGCCGCGGCGCCCGGCGAGACGCCGAGCAGCGCGGCGCGCGCCGGATCGATGCGGACGGTGAGATGCGGCGCAGCGTTCTCCGCGCCGGTCTGCACGTTCACCGTGCCGGGCAGCGTTCGAATGTAGGCGGCGAGCTTGTCGGCCGCCAGATCCAGCTGCGTGTCGGGCCCGGAGAGCGTGTACGAGATCGGCGCGCCGCTTCCGCCGCCGCCGCGCAGCGAGACTTGCACTTGCGCGCCCTTGGCGAGCGGCGGCGCGACCTTGCGCAGCTCGGCCAGCAGCCGGTCCTGTTCCGGACGGTGCTGCTTGTCGAGCGTGACGCGCACGATCCCGACGAACCCGCCGTCGGTCGAACCCCAGCCCGACGGCTTGCGGCCCGCGACGGAGCGCACCGTGTCGACGTGCTCGAGCCGCAGCGCCGCGCTCTCGATGCGGTCGATCGCCGCCTGCGTCGTTCCGAGCGGCGTCCCGGTCGGATACGTCAGCGTGATCGCGACCTGACCGGTTTTCTGGTCGGGGAGGAACTCGCTCGGGATGTACAGCTTCTGCGTCGCCATGAGGAACAGCAGCGCGCCCGCGGTCACGCAGGCGGCCGCGCCCCACACCGACGCGCCCAGATGCACGTCGCCGAACCGCACGCCGGCGAGGATCCGGCGGCCTTGCACGAAGCGCCCGAGCGCGAACCAGAGGATCGGGATCAGCGCGAACCCGACGTCGATCCCCGCCATCGCGGACATCACCGGCGGTCCGGCGGCGACGGTGACCGCGTTGACGACGAAGAACAGGCTGAGCCAGAACGTCATCCAGCGGTGGCGCAGCGCGAGCGGCAGCGCGCGGTCGCGGTACCATGCGGTGAGCCGCTCGAAGCCGGTCTGGAACCACGCCAGCCAGCGCGGCGGCGCGGCGCTGCGACGCTTCACCGACCACTTCGCGGCGAGCATCGGCGTGAGCGTGAACGAGACAAAGAGCGAGAAGAGCGTCGCGACGGTGACGACGATCCCGAACTCCTGCATGTACTTGCCGACGAACCCGCTCAGGAACGCCAGCGGCAGGAAGACGACGACGTCGACGAGCGTGATCGCGATCGCCGCGCCGCCGATCTCGGTGCGGCCGCTGATCGCGGCGTCCCCCGGCGCCTGGCCCATGTCTCGGTGGCGGGTGATGTTCTCCAGGACGACGATCGAGTCGTCGACCAGGATCCCGATGATCAGCGAGAGTCCCATCAGCGAGACGTTGTCGAGCGTCAGCCCCATCACGCGCATGACGATGAACGTCGCGAGCAGCGAGGACGGGATCGCGATCATCACCACGACCGCGTTGCGCCAGGCGTGCAGGAAGAGCATCAGCACGACCGCCGTCAGGATGATCCCTTCGCCCAGCGACTGCCAGACCCCGTTGAGCGAGGCCGCCGTGTAGTCGGCCGGCGCGAAGAGCTCCTTGAACTGGATCTGCGGGTACTTGTCCGCGATCTTCTTCATCTCGGCGCGCGCGATCTTGGTCGAGCCGATCTCGTCGGCGGTGATCGTGCGGTTCACGTCGATGATCAGGCCGGGCGAGCCGTTGATGTGCGAGAGGTGGCGCTGCTCGGCATGGCCGTCGACGACGTTCGCGACGCTGCCGATCGCGAGATAGCGCTGGGCGCCGCCCGGAACCGCGAGCGGGATCGCCGCGATGTCGGCAGCCGAGTTGACCTCCGCGTGGATCGAGACGTCGCGCTCGATCGTCGGGCGGTCGATGCGCCCGCCCGGCACGTTGGCGTTGTTCGCCGCGATCGCGCCGAAGATGTCGCCGAGCGTCACGCCCGTCCCCATCATCCGCGTCGGGTCGGCGTAGACCTCGAACTCCCGCTGCGCGGCGCCGGAGAGATCGACGCCCGCGACGTTCGGGATGTGCTTGATATCGCCGAGCACGCGGTCGTTCATCACGTCGGCGAGCGCGGGACCGGTCATCGTCTTCGAGCTCACCGCGTAGGTGAGCATCGCGTCCTGGTTCCCGTTCTTGAAGACCTGCGGCGGGTCCAGGTCGGTCGGCATGTAGATGCGCGCCGTGTCGACGCGGCGCTGCACGTCGACCGCCGCGAAGTCGAGATCGGTCCCGAGCTTGAACTGCACGACCACGACCGCCTGACCGTCCTGCGCGGTCGCGGTCATCTGGTCGAGGTGCTCGATCCCGTCGAGCTGGTCTTCGATCGGCTTGACGACGAGCCGCTCCATCTCGGCCGGCGAGGCGCCGGCATAGCCCGCGAAGACGATCACGATCGGAAACGCGACGTTCGGCTGCGAGTTCTTCCCGAGCGCCTTGTACGAGATCGCGCCGAAGGCCGCCAGTGCGATGAAGAACATCGCGACGATGATCGGGCGCTGAATGGAGAACCGGGTCAGCCACATACGATCGGACCGTCCTCTCGTCGGTCGCCCCCAACTACGAGCCGGGAGGTGAGCGAGTTTCGCCCGACCTCCTAATTTTACCGTTGGTCGGACGGTCAAGACTTGAAGAGGCCGCCCTTCACAGGCGGCCTCTCCGACATTGGTGCGCGAGACTGGATTTGAACCAGCACGAGATTGCTCCCGCTAACCCCTCAAGCTAGTGCGTCTACCAATTCCGCCACTCGCGCACGGGGTATGGCCCCGGCGCGTCAGCGTCCGGGGACAACCACGAGAGTGTAGGACATCGGCCGGGGCGGTGCAAGAGGCGGCCGAGCTCGAGGCTAGGTCGCGACCCTCTCGCCCAGCAGTCCGCCGATCTTGTCGTGGAGCCGCTCGAAGCCGCGGTCGCCGGCTTGCCGGTGGACGAGCCGGTGGTCGGCGTCGAAGAGGTAGTATGCCGGGACGAACTGATTCTCAAACCGCGCGACGAGCGCGTGCTCGTTGTCGATCGCGCACGGCCAGCTGATCTCCATCGCCTCGGCCGCGTCCGCGGCGACCTTCGCGACGTCGAGCTCCTCGGGGCCGCGCGGCTGGTGCACCGCGATGACGGCGAGCCCGCGCGGGCCGTACTCCGCCTGCCATCGCGCGACCTCGCCCGCGACGTCGTGGCAGATCGAGCACGTGATCGACCAGAAGTGAACGAGGAGCGGCTTCCCCGCCAGCTCCTCAGCCTTCGGTTCGCCGCCGTTGATCCACGCCGCGACCCCGCCGAGGCCGGGGAGCGGGGTGCCGGTGCGAAGCGGCATCAGGCGACCGCCAACAGCTCTTTGCCGGGCTTCCACTCGGCCGGGCACAGCCCGCCGCTCTGCAGCGCCTCGAGGACGCGGATCGTCTCGTCGACCGAGCGGCCGACGTTGTCGTCGGTCACGACGGCGTACTTGAGGATCCCCTCAGGGTCGATGATGAACAGGCCGCGCTGCGCGGCGCCGCTCTGCTCGTTCAGCACGCCGTACGCGCGCGCGACTTCCTTCGTGTAGTCGGCGAGCAGCGGGTAGCGCGTGCCCGCGATGCCGTTCTTCTCGCGCGGCGTGTTGAGCCACGCGAAGTGCGAATGCACGCTGTCGGTCGACGCGCCGAGCACCTCGGCGCCGAGATCCTTGATCTCGTCGTAGCGGTCCGAGAGCGCCGTGATCTCGGTCGGGCAGACGAACGTGAAGTCCAGCGGGTAGAAGAAAAAGATCAGCCACTTGCCCCGGTAGTCCGACAAGCTGATCTTCTTGCCGAGCTCCTTGGGCGACTTGGCGTCCTTGGTTGATTCGAGAGTGAATGACGGGGCGGGCTGTCCGACCTTGGCGAGCACGAAAGAAACCTCCATAGCGTGAACGCTCTGTATCATCTCATGTCGCACCCCGCCGTGACGACGACAAAAAACGACGAAGCCCCAGCATAGCCGGGGCTTCGTCGTCCGAGCGCCGCTCGCGATCAGGCGAGATCGAAGCGGCCGAGGTTCATCACCTTGTTCCAAGCAGCGACGAAGTCGTTGACGAACTTCTCCTTCGCGTCGTCGGCGGCGTAGACTTCGGCGAGCGCGCGCAGCTGCGAGTTCGCGCCGAAGATCAGATCGACGCGCGTCGCCGCCCACTTCCGCTTGCCGGTCGCGCGCTCGGTCCCTTCGTAGATCTCGTCGGACGGCGAGACTTGCTTCCAGGACGTGTCCATGTCGAGCAGGTTGACGAAGAAGTCGTTGGTCAGCGTCCCCGGGCGGTCGGTGAAGACGCCGTACTTCGTCCCGCCGGCGTTCGCGCCGAGCGCGCGCAGACCGCCGACGAGCACCGTCATCTCGGGCGCGGTCAGCGTCAGCAACTGCGCGCGGTCGACCAGCTGCGCTTCCGTCGTCGCGCCGAGCGGGGTCGCCTTGACGTAGTTGCGGAAGCCGTCGGCGAGCGGCTCCATCACGGCGAACGAGGCCGCGTCGGTCTGCTGTTGCGACGCATCGGTCCGTCCGGGCGTGAACGGAACGGTCACGTCATGGCCGCCGTCCTTGGCTGCTTTCTCGACGGCCGCGCAGCCGGCGAGTACGATGAGATCGGCGAGCGAGACTTTCTTGCCGCCGGCCTGCGACGCGTTGAACTCGCTCTGAATGCGCTCCAGCGCGCCGAGCACCGTGCTGAGATTCTCCGGATCGTTGACGGCCCAGCTCTTCTGCGGTTCGAGCCGCACGCGCGCACCGTTCGCGCCGCCGCGCTTGTCGGAGCCACGGAAGCTCGCCGCCGACGCCCACGCGGTCAAGACGAGCTGCGAGACCGTGAGCCCGGAGGCGAGGATCTTGCTCTTGAGCGCGGCGACGTCGGTCGCGTCGATCAGCTCGTGGTCGACGCGCGGGACCGGGTCTTGCCAAACCAGGTCTTCGGCCGGGACTTCCGGTCCGAGGTATCGCGCCTTCGGCCCCATGTCGCGATGCGTGAGCTTGAACCACGCGCGAGCGAACGCGTCGGCGAACTCTTGCGGATTCTCGGCGTACCGCTTCGAGATCGGCCCGTACGCGGGATCGAAGCGCAGCGCGAGGTCCGTCGTCAGCATCATCGGCTTGTGCCGCTTCGAGGGATCGTGCGCGTCGGGGACGGTCCCCTCGGCATCCGCGTCCTTCGGCGTCCACTGGTTCGCGCCGGCCGGGCTCTTGTCGAGCACCCACTCGTACTTGAAGAGGTTCTCGAAATAGCCGTTGTCCCAGGCGATCGGGTTGTTCGTCCACGCGCCTTCGAGCCCGCTGGTGATCGTCGCGTCGCCGTTGCCGCTGCCGAACGAGTTCTTCCAGCCGAGTCCCTGGTCTTCGATCGGCGCGCCCTCGGGCTCGGGGCCGACGTACTTCTTGGGATCGGCAGCGCCGTGGACTTTGCCGAAGGTGTGGCCGCCGGCGATCAGCGCGACGGTCTCCTCGTCGTTCATCGCCATGCGCGCGAACGTCTCGCGGATGTCGTGCGCGGATTTGAGCGGATCCGGGTTCCCGTTGGGCCCTTCCGGATTCACGTAGATCAAGCCCATCTGCACGGCGCCGAACGGCTTGTCGAGCTCCCGGTCGCCGGTGTAGCGCTCGTCGCCGAGCCACTCGCGCTCGTAGCCCCAGTTGACGTCTTCTTCCGGTTCGTACACGTCGACGCGTCCGCCGCCGAAACCGAACGGCTTGAATCCCATCGACTCGAGCGCGCAGTTCCCGGCCAGCACCATCAAGTCGGCCCAGGAGATCTTGTTCCCGTACTTCTGCTTGATCGGCCAGAGCAGCCGGCGCGCTTTGTCGAGGTTCGCGTTGTCCGGCCAGCTGTTGAGCGGGGCGAAACGCTGCGTGCCGCTGGCCGCGCCGCCCCGGCCGTCCCACGTGCGATAGGTTCCGGCGCTGTGCCATGCCATGCGGATCATGAGTCCGCCGTAGTTGCCGTAGTCGGCGGGCCACCAGTCCTGCGACTGCGTCATCAGCGCGCGCAGGTCGGCTTTGAGCGCGGCGTAGTCCAGTTTCGCGAACTCCGCGGCGTAGTCGAACGCCGGCCCCATCGGATCGGACAGCTCGGAGTTCTGCGTGAGAACCTTGAGGTTTAGCTGACCGGGCCACCAGTCGCGGTTCGTCATGATCCCGGCGTCCAAATGGGTGCCCCGCGGGGTGCCGTGCGGCACCGGGCACTCTCCGCTTTTCTCGCGTTCCGCTTCGAGCATACTGTTCTCCGATCGTGTTGGACGCCCAGCGCTCACCGCCGTTGCTTGCGGCGCGCCTGGTTCTATGGTATACGTGAGAGTGAGAACCGATTTCACTCCCACGGACGGAAGCTACTCCACCAGGAAGCGCGTGTCAAGCACCATCGAAGACCTCCCGCCGAACTATCGCACCCTGCTCGACGTCGTCGAGGAAGCGGGGCCGGGGAGTCATTTGACCGCGCACGACATCTGGGTGCGCGCTCGGGCCCGGCAGCCGCGCATCGGCTTCGCGACGGTCCACCGCGGGCTCGGCCGGCTCCACGAGCTCGGCGCGGTGATGAAGATCGACGTCCCGGGCCAGGCTTCGGCGGTCTACGAGCCGGCCGCTAGTCCGCACGCGCATTTCCGCTGCACGGCCTGCGGCGCGATCGCAGACCTCGACTTCACGCTCGAGCCTGACACGGTCCGCGCCCTGGCCCGAAAGCACGACGTTGCGATCGACTTCGAAACGGTGACGTTCACCGGCCGCTGCGCCGGCTGCGCGTAGCGATGGTGCACTGCGTCCGATGACGCCCGAGACGCTTCGCCGCATCATCGATCCTGAACCGGGCACGGCGCTGTGGCGCGCAAAGGAGTACGGGATCGATTTGACGCTGCTCGCGGAGAATCTGCAGCAAAGCACGACCGAACGCGTTCGGCGCGTGACGCGATCGCTTCAAATGGCCGAATGGGCCAAGGAAGTACGCGAGGGACGCACGGATTCCTGATCCGTGCCTGCTGATTTCGCCGTCCTCATTCGAGCGCTTGTAACGCATGACGTCCGGTTCGTCGTCATCGGTGGTGCCGCACTCATACTGCACGGCTCGTCATACATCACCGAGGACATCGATCTGGCATTCGAGCGTACGCGCGCGAACGCCGAGCGCATCGTAGCGGCGTTGAAGCCGTTTCGCCCGCGCCCGCGCGGCTTTCCGGCCGATCTGCCGTTCGTCTTCGACGCGCAGACGATCGTCAGCGGACAGATTTTGACGCTCCAGACCTCGATCGGTGCGGTCGACCTGCTCGGTGAGGTGCCCGGCGTCGGTACCTTCACCGACGTCTGGGCTCAATCCGAGATTTGTACCGACGACGGTATGACCTTTCGAATCCTTTCGATCGACGCCCTGATCGCGACGAAGCGAACCGCCAACCGTCCGAAAGACCAGCCGGGTCTGCTGGAACTGGAAGCCTTGAAGCAAGCGCGCTCGATGGAGCGAGACGACGAGGGCCCCAAGCCGTCCTAGCGCGACCGCTGCACCTTCCCGGCGTCGCCGGCTGTTGATCGGAATGGCATGAACAAGATTGAGAAGACGGAGGCCGAGTGGCGGGCCGAGCTGGGGCCGGAGCGGTATGCGGTGCTGCGCCAGAGCGCGACGGAGCGGCCGTTCAGCGGGGCGCTCTACCATAATCACGACGAGGGGTCGTACTCGTGCGCGGCGTGCGGGAACGTGCTGTTCACCTCGGCGACGAAGTACGAGAGCGGCAGCGGCTGGCCGAGCTTCTGGGCGCCGGAGGACCGCGGGAACGTCGAGCTCGTCGAGGACCGCTCGCACGGCATGGTGCGGGTCGAGGCGCGCTGCGCCGCCTGCGGCTCGCATCTGGGCCATGTCTTCGACGACGGGCCGGCCCCGACAGGTCAGCGCTATTGCATGAACTCGCTCGCGCTCGAGTTCGCACCGAAGACCGAAGGCTGAACCTTTG
>Ga0213878_10000353_pt1 | contig 17523 bp, 10 predicted proteins | sample VelepicoBEBS_R02_FD_161053 | JGI IMG/M metagenome (GOLD analysis project Ga0213878, IMG submission 161053) | Vellozia epidendroides bulk soil microbial communities from rupestrian grasslands, the National Park of Serra do Cipo, Brazil - BS_R02 | ecosystem: Environmental > Terrestrial > Soil >... | reverse complement strand
GAACGACCTCTTGCAACGTGAGTTGCCAGCCGTCGCGAAGCGTGTCGAGCTCGCGCCGCAGCTCCTCGGTCTGATCGGCGTCGTCGAGATCGAGCGAGAGCCGGTTGTCGCCCGTCGCGAGGAAGACGAAGCGCGGAACCGACCAGCGCGCGCGCCAGCGCCGCACCGCGTCGAGGAACGTCTCGCCGTGCTCGACGCCGAGCTCGTAGGCCGCGCTGAACCGGTCGAGCTTCCATTCCGCCGGGCGCAGCACGATCCGCCCGGACGTCACCCGCGGCAGGTACGGAAAGCTCTCCGCCGGGCCCCAGTCGAAGCTGCTGAACCGCGCGCATCCTTCGCGCGCGATCAGGTCGAGGAAGCGGAACGGGAGCGGCGCGCGGTTGTAGTTCAGCATGTGCCCGGTGCACGGAACGACCTCCCGGCCGTCGCGCGCCCAGCGCACGTAGAAGCGGTCGCCGTGCACGCCGACCGTGAGCTCGTCGAGCGGGATCACGTTCTCCGGCGCGATCCCGGGCGCGACACCGTGGACGATCGCGTGCGTGCGCACGCACGGGCGAATCGAGACGTTCATCATCCGCGCGCCGCTCGGCGCGTAGACGAGCTCGGCGAAGATCCGCCGGCCGTCTTCCTCCGCGCGCGCGGCGCCGGCGAGCGCCGCGGTCGCCTCGTCGCCGAGCAGATCGGCGAACCGGCCGAGATTGCGCCCGGCGGACGACGCGCCGAGATTCGGTCCGACGACGATCTCGAAATCGCCGCGATCGATCGCCGCGGCCGATTCCGCGGCGAGGAACAGCATGAGATCCACCGTGCGCGGTGCGCCGTGCGCGCCGGGCCACAGTTCGAGCCGCGCGATCGTCGCCGCGTCGAGCTCGAACGGCTCGCCGGGCGCGCGCAGTGCGGCATACGCGGCGTGCTGCAGTGCTCGACTGCGCGCCTGCGCTTTCGCGGCGTCCGCCGGCGAGACGGCGGCGGCGCCGCCCGCGCCGCCGTGCGCGCCGCCGTGTGCGTGGCCGGTCCGCATCGGTGAGCCGAGCCCTGCGACCGGATCGAGCAGCTCGAGCAGCGGCACCTCGCGCGCGCCGCCGTACCGCGCCACGAACGCTTGGCGGTACGGCGCGAGGACCGGAAGGCTCGCGGGCATCGGCGAGAGCCGCACGAGCAGCTCGGCGGCGCGCGCGGCTTCCTCACCGACGGTGCGGGCGAGCCGTTCGCCGACCAGCGGCAACGCCATGTCGACCTGCACCGGTGCGTTCCCGCTCGCATCGGCGGCACCGTCGCTCGCGAGCTGGACCAGCTCGCGATAGCGCGCGAGCGCTGCGTCTTCGCTCGCCGCGTCGAATGCGGCGGCCGCGTCCACGACGGTGCGCAAGCGCGTCAGCGCTTCGGCCGCTTCCGGGATACCGGCGAGCCGGTCGAGCACGTACGCCGCGGGCGCGGCGGCGAAGAGCGGCGGGCGCACGTCGCTCCACAGAAATGCGTGTGCGCACATCTGCTCGAGCAGACGCGCGACCTTCTCGGGCGTCGCCTCGGCCGTGTGCGCGAGGAGTGCGTCGCGCAGCTCTGCGTACGACGCGCCCGTGCGCGCCCGTTCGAGCGTCGCCAAAACCGCGCCCGTCGCCTTGATCGAGACCGCCTCCGCGCCCTCGCCCGACGCGTCGGGGAGCGCGGCGCGGCCGTCGCGCACCACGGTGAGCCGGTTCGCGGTGAAGCGCAGGTGCTCGCGGACGCCCGGGCGCGTCTCGATCTCGCGCACGAAGCGCGTGAGCCAGTCCATGTCGGGCCGCGTGCGGCGGCGCGGCGGCGCGGCGCTCAGCGCGAGATCGGTGTGCGTGTCCCAGCGCGCGAGCCCGACGCCGGCGAAGAGGCCGTACGGCGTCGGGCGGGTCGACATCCGGGTCAAAAAGCGCCGCAGCTTGCGCGCCAAGCGCGAGCGCGCCTGCGGCGTCCCCTCGGCGTCGAGCGCGTTCGAGAGTGCCTCGCTGCCGACCGCGAGCGCGAGCCGCACGCGCGGATCGGCGGCGGAGAGCACGTGCAGCGAGCGGTACGCCTCGACGGAGAGGAGCGGCGCGCGCACGGTGACGCCGTCGAGCGGCTCGTAGAGCGCGCGTGCGGCGCGCGCGCGCGGCCGGGGTTCCGGCGAAGGCTTGCGTTCGATCATGGTCCGCGCTTTCAGCAGAGGCAGGTGCGGTGATGGCAGCGCGTCGCGTCGCACGTGCCGCCGCAGCTGTGGCCGCACGTGTTGCCGCCGCACGTTCCGTGGCACGACCCGCCACAGGTGTTCGCGCACGTGTGGGGACACGTGTTCCCGCACGTGTTCAAACAGGTGTTGGGACACGTGTTCATGCAGGTCGCCGCGCACGTCTGGATGCATGTCTGGCCGCAGGTCGGCAGGCAGGTCGCCGCGCAGGTGTCGAGACAGGTGAGCGGACAGGTCGGGAGACACGTCTTCCCGCACGTGTCGAGACACGTCTCGACGCACGTGTTGTCGCACACCGTGCAGCACGTCCGCTCGGTCGGCGTCGGCTCGCACTGAACGTCTCGGGTGCGATCGGTGGCAGCGTGCCGCCGGCCCGGCGCGTCCTCGCCCAGGCGTACGTCGATGTCGAAATCGTCGCTCATGTGAATGCTCCGCTTCAGCTGATCATGAACAGGCGGTCCCAGGCGGGCTCCGCCTCCGAGGCCGCGGCCAGCAGCACGAGGACGAGCCCCGCGGCGCCGTCGAGCAGACCGGGTCGGTCGACGCGCACGTTGCCGGGCTCGAGATCGCGGAAGCCGAGCAGCGCCGTGGAGTCGTACTCGGCCAGGATCTGGTCGCACAGCGCGCGCGCGCCGTCGGCGAAGACCGCGAGCTGCGTGTCGGCCGCGAAGCGCAGCATGATCGCGAGCACGCCGCCGACGCCGTGGCAGAGCGTCGGCGCGTCGATCCCGCGCACGTGAACCGGCCGCCGCAGCACCGCTTCCATCGCCTCGACCGCGAGCGCGCACAGCGCGTCGTCGCCGAGCGCGTCGCCGGCGAGCCAGAGCGCGCGCGCGACGCCCGGGCTACCGTAGCACCACGCGCTGCGGCTGGGGCCGTTCCGCCACGCCGCGTCCGGCGCTTCGCGCCGCGGAACGCCGTCGTCGCCGGTCAGCGGGACGGCGTACGGCCACGCGACGCCCCACGGGTCCTCGATGCGATGGTCGGCGACCCACGCCGCGGTGCGGCGGAGCGCGTCTTCCATTCCGGCGACGCGCACGCCGTCGCGCTGCGCGAGCGCGAGCGCCGCGAGCGGACCGGGTATCCCATGCGCCAGACCGCAGTTCAGGTTCCCGAACGGGTACTGGTCGACCGTCTTCGGATCGCCGAGCATCGAGGGCGGCGTGTACCAGCGCGGCAGCTCGTCGCCGGTCTCGGCGAGCAGCGCGACGAGCGCGCCGAGCAGCGCGCGCAGCACGCTTGCGACCTCGGGATCCTCGCGGAGCGGAAGCAGGTACGCGACGATCCCGGCCGCGCCCGAGATGACGTCGAACTCGCCGAATCCCATCCCCGCTCGCCCGGCGAGCCGCTGCGCGGACGCGGCGATCTGCGGGAGCAGCGCGGTCTTCAGCGAGCCGAGGAGCTTCTCGTACCGCGTCCCGCCGCGGCCGAGCAGCCATCCCGCGAGCACGAGCCCGCCGTATCCCGAGAAGATCCCCGCGCCGCGGTTCCACTCACGCTCCGCCGCGCGCGCCGCGATGCCGAGATGGCGGTGTGCGGTCGCGTCGGAGCCGTCGCCGAGGGACGCGTCGAGGTAGCCGCACATGATCGCGAGCCCGGTGTGTCCTTGCGCGATGCTGCTCGGATCCCACCGCGTCGTCGTCGGGAACGAGCTCTGGCGCATCGCAGCGTGGACCGCTGCGCTCAGCGTTTGCGAATCGTTCAGCCGCGCCGCGACGTCGGTCGCGATCCGAACCGCGCGCGCCGCGGTTTCGCCGGAGAGGACGGGCAGCCACGTGCGAGCCGGGGAGAGCGTTGCATTCGTCATCGTCGTATCGTCCTTTGCAGAGTCAGCACGTGCAGGTCAGCTGCGACATGCGGACCGGGCGGCCGGTGTGGCACCCTCTTGCGCATGTGGCGTTGTGCCCGCACGTCGCCGGGCACGTCGCGCATGTCTGCGCGCAGGTCGCGGAGCATGTCGGACAGGTGTTCGCGCACGTCGCGGGGCACGTCGCGCAGGTGTTCAGACAGGTGTTCGGACACGTCGGCAGGCAGGTGTTCGCGCAGGTGTGGACGCACGTTTGCGCGCACGTGTCCAAGCAGCTGTTCGCGCAGGTTTTCAGACACGTTTCCGCGCACGTCGCGAGGCAGGTTTGGCGGCACGTGCCGAGACACGTCGCCTGGCACGTGTTGTCGCAAACCGTGCAGCACGTCTCTGCGGTCGGAGTCGGCTGGCACTGCAGGTCGTTCGTGCGCTGCGTGTCGAGCGTTCCGGCGCTGCCGTCTCCGTGCAGCCGAAGATCGATATCGAAATCGTCGCTCACGTACGTATGGTCCTTTCCGGAGTTCCTCGGTTCGTCATGGCGGTGACGCGCGATCAGCTTGCGCCCAGCGCGATGTAGAGAACTGACGGCGGCGGGCCGGCGCTGGCGGGGATCACGATCAGGGGCGCGGCGTTGCCGTCCGCTCCGGGTGCGAAAACGAGTACGTTCAATCCGGAGACGGCGTAGAGATAGCCGGTCGCGTCGACGGCGCAGCTCCACGTCTGCTTCGCGACGAGCTGGGTCGCGGCGCCCGTGATCGTTCGGGTCGGCGCGACGTCGCCGAATTGACCGGCCTTGAACACCCGTACCGCCGCGGGATCGTTGTCGGTGCCGGTATTCGTCACGTAGACCGCGCCGTCGGGGCCGACCGCGACCCCGAACGGATTCGAGAGGTTCGTCTTGTCGCCGAGGATGTACATGGCGCTGCCGCTCGGCGGAAAGATGACGACGCCCGGCTTGTTGCCCGGCCCCTTCTCGATCCAGTTCGTGGCGTAGACGTTTCCCTGGGCGTCGAGCGCGACGCTCCGGGGATTCGAGAGATTGCCGTCGGCGAGCAGCGTCGCCGTCGTCGACCCGGTCATGAAGAACGCGACGCCGGGCTGCGGCGTGGCTCCGAACCCGGTGTCGGCGACGTACACGTTCGCGCTTCCGTCCGCGACCGCGCCCCACGGAGCGCCCAGCCCCGTCAGCGTCTTCACCGGCGTGACGGCGCCGTTCGCGTTCGCGGGATAGACCTGGACATTCGGCGCGTTGACGACGTAGAGGAACGTGCCGCCGACCGCGACGCCGCGCATGGTCTTGTTGATGTTGGCCGTATCCGTGATCTTGCGCGAGGGCGCTCCCGCGCCGATCGCCGGAAAGACTGCGATCGCCGGCCCGGACGTCGACGACGTGTCCGAGACGTAGACGCCGAGCTGCTGCTGCACGTCGGGGACGAGCGTGAACCAGGTCTCGAAATCGCCGCCGCGGATCTCGTCGCCGCTCGGGAAGCGCAGCGCGATCGAACCGTCGCCGCGCGCGTACCCGAACGCGTCGCCGTCGAGGTAGCGGTTCGGATCGCCGGCCGACCAGATGCAGTCCCCGTGCAGGCGAAAGCGCAGCGGGACGTTCCCCGCCGCGGCGAGCTGGCGCAGCCGCAGCAGCGACTCGGCGACCGTCGGCGCGATCATCCACCTGATCGCGGGCTTCTTCTCGGGCTTCGTCTCCGCGTCGGCGGCCCACGTTCCGCCGAGGTTCGCCTGGACCGGGAGGTTCAGCGGCGCGACCGCCGTCGCGGTCGTCGCGAAGCAGGTCGCCGGCGAGACGCCGGTCGGGTTCGCCGCGCCGTCGAGCAGGAAGCGCAGACCGCCCGCGATCGCGGTCGGCGTCGAGGATTTGTCGTTCTCGGCCGCCGCGGCGTTGCCGCCGGAGTCGACGCCGTCCACGCCGGTCACGTGGATCGACGGAGCGCGTCCGGGAACCTCGCTCAGCGGCGAGAAGACGGTGCGGCAATCGTTCTCGAGATTGAACGTGATCGTGCCGTTCGCGTTGGCCCACGTCACGATCGCGAGCGGAACGTAGCTGCGCACGATCCCTTGCGGCGGCGCGCCGGTCAGCGTCTCGACCGAGCCGTCGATGCTGCGCGCGATGAAGGTCCAATAGTCGCTCGCGCGCAGGTTCGACGCGCCGTTCGTCCCGCCGAACGTGACGAAGATCCCGTCTTGCAGGCTCATGTCCGGCGTCAGCACCGGATCGAAGGCGGTGGCGGCGAAACCGCGCCCATCCCAGCGCCGCAGCACCGGATGCATCGCGGGCGTCGCCTTCTGCAGATCGGCGGGCAGCGGATCGGCGAGCCGCGCGACCAGCGTGTCGGGATCCGGATCGGCCGCGAGGTAGGTGAGGAAACCGGCGCCGGGACCGAGATCGGTCGCGTCGTCGCCGATCTCGACCAGATCTCCGGCGCGCAGCGCGGTGTCGGCGTCGCGACCGAGGCTCGAGAGCGTGACGAGCGTGGGGTCCGCGAGCGAGGGCGTGATCGCGACGGCGTCCGAGGCGTTGTTCCGCGACCACTTGAACTCCGCGGCGCCGCTTGCGACGGTCGACCCTTTCGCGAACGCCTCCGCGAGCGCGCTGCTCAGCGTGATCTGCAGACCGTCGGAGGAGACGCTCGCGACGGCGAGCGCGGCGTACCGTCCGCCGGCGTCGACGAGCGCGGCGGTCTTCGCGGCGGTGAGCGCGGCTTGCTGCGCGGGCGTGAGCGCGGGCGCCACCGCAAGCGTCGTCGCGCCCGTGTCCGCGGCGGCGCTGAGCTGCGTGCGGAACGCGCTCGAGCCCGATGCGCCCGCGACGTCGCCGGCGGCGTGGATCTCGACGCGGTAGAGGCGGTTCGCCTGTCCCGTGTAGCCTTCGGGATTCGGGAGACTGCAGCGGTCCGGCGGCGGGGCGGGCGGGACGACGTGCGTGCTCATCGTTCCGGCGCTCGGCTGCGGCAGATACGCCGCCGTGCCGCCGCAGTCGACCGCGTTCGTTCCCACCGGGGCGACGCGGACTTGCGCGATCGTCTTCAAGCGCGTCGCGGTGTCGGGCCCGCCCAGCGCGACCTCGCGGACCGACGGATCCTGGAGATAGGTGATCAGCCGGCGCCACGCTTCGAGGTAAACGACCGCGCGCAGCGTGCTGCCCGCATCGGGCATCACGATCGGCGGCGCGTCGGGCAGATCGGGCTGCGTGAGATACGAAATCGTCTCGCCGCGCTCGCACAGCATCCCGCCGGCGTACGCCCGGCCCGCGCTGCCGGCCGCGCCCGTGATGATGAAGTCGCTCTGGTCGCCGCCGGCCGGCGCGCCGATCTTGAACGCGTCGCCGGGATACGCGAAGCCCGAGACGCCGACGACGTCGATCGTCTCGCGCGCGAGCCGGTCGAGGCGCTCGAAGACCTCCGCGTTCCAGTCGGAGTCGAGCCAAAGCCGCCCCTGCTGGTGCAGGACGGCGTCGTAGCGCGCGTCGCGTCGCGGGTCGAGCTGCGAGAAATCGCCCTTCATGCGTCGTCCTCAGGTCTCCGCGATCGCGATCGCGGACAGCGCGGCGGGTAGGAACTCCTCGGTCTTGCGCGCGAGGTTGGCAAGTCGGATCGTGTCGAGGCGGCTCGCGAACGCACCGACCTCCGCGAGCCGGTCGCTGCCGGCGGTCACCACCGCGGGCGTGCGCACCGCGAGGCGCGCGTACGCGGGGCGCCCCCAGCGATAGCTCTCGAACGACGGCCGCGCCGTCGTGGACGCGAACGCCGAGGGTAGCGACGAGCCCGGCTCGTAACGCGTGAAGCGCACATAGCCGGTGTCCTTGTCGCTCGCTGTCGCGACGTCGTCGAGCAGCGTGTCGCTCGCGGCGATGCTCAGGCACGTGACGCGCCCGAACACGGTGACGCGGTCGAGCGTCAGCGCGGCGTTCTTCGCAACGATCGCGTCGCCGCCGCGCGCGTCGACGATCGTGTCGGCGAGCTGCAGCGCCGCGGCGCCGCCGATCTGCAGCGCGCCGGTGACGCAGGAAGAGATCGCGATCGACGGCGTCACCGTGCCGGGCGGCGGGCTCGCCGCGAAAGGCGGCGCCGTCACAGCGGGGAACGCGGTGACGAGCGACGGCGACGTGCGCGGATCGAGCGTCGTCCCGCTCAGCAGAAGCGCGTTGACGTTCGCGCTCACGAGCAGCGGCCCGCCGCTGACGACGACGCCGTCGAGCTCGAACAGATCCATCGGGTGCGCGATCTTGAAGCTCGCGCTCGCGGGCGCGCCGCTCGCGTCGTAGAATGCGAGCACCGGCCGCGCGCCGGCGGCGGCGCGCACGACCAGCCGGATCATCGTTTGCGGGACGGCGAGCGGCGTCGCGCTCACGTACGTCGCGCTGTCGGCGATCTCGATCGTGACCGACGGCGCCGCGCCGGCCGCCTTGAGCGCGGCCGCGAGCGTCGTGTACGGACCGCGCGCCGAGACGACCAGCGGATTCGGCGGCACGACCGCGTTCGCCGTCGACGTGCTCGACGACGCGAACGCGCCGATGCGCGCGGTGAAGCCTTCGGCGTACACGACGCTCAGCGCGGCGGAGCCGACGACCGGATCGCCGTTCGCAAGCACGATCCACCCGCGTTCCGGATCGATCCCGAGCGCGCCGAACGGGACGTAGGCGCCGCGCACGCTGTCGGCGGCGATCGGAACGCGCTGCTGCAGCGGCCAGACGCCGGCGATCGGCAGCGTCTGGCCGAGCGCCGCGCGCGCGAGCATCGGCGCGTTGAGCGAGACCGCGTTCGTCGTCGTCGCCCGCGAGCCGGGGCTGCGAAGCTCGAGCGGCGGCGCGTAGTACGTGCTCCCGTCGTCGGCGACGACGAACGTCGTCTGCGCGCCCGGGGCGTCGTCGATCTGTGGGACGTAGACGAGGAGCGAGCCGCCGGCCAGCAGCGGAACCGCCCACTCCGTCGGTGCGACAAATGCGGCCGGCGAGGCGGTGATCGTCACGGTGAGCGACGCGCCGGGCGGCGTGCCTTTCGGGGGGAGCCCGAGCGTTGCCGTCACGTCGCCGAGCCGCGCGGGATCGGCGAGGACCGGATCGCCCGCCGCTCGCCCGGACGCGTCGATGACGTCCGAGACTTTCAGTGGAACGACGCTCGGCGAGACCGCGCGCGGCGGATAGACCGCCGGCGCGCAGGCGGACGACGTTCCGCCCGTGAACGGCGCGTCGCCGGTCGTGCCGTCGGCCGCGACGTACCGCATCGTCGTGCTCCCCGGCGCGGCGTAGAGCGCGAGGAGGTTCGCGAAGACGCCGTCGCCTTCGTGCAGGCCGGCGCCGCTCGCGCGCGCGGCGCGCAGCGCGATCGTCCCGCGGGGGAACCGGCGCACCCGCGCGGCTTGCGCCGATCGCACCGCGATCGCGAGCGTCCCGGTGCCGGGCGGCGCCGCCGCGCCGAGCGTGAAACCGTCCGCGCGCAGCGTGCCGAGAACGGTCCGCTCGCCGCCGGTATCGGTGATCCAAATGGCGTCGAGCGCGAAGTCCGGCGAGCCGCCGAAGACGTCGACCAGCGCGCGCATCCCGGCCTTCGCGTCGAGCGCGACGCCGTCGGCGCGCCCGCCGAACGTGAACGGCGCGGCGCAGTCCGACGCGGCGGACGCCCGCGGCGAAGTCGTCGCGAGCGGAACGCCGTCCTGCATCACCACGAGGTCGCGCCCGAACGCCGGCCACGGACTTGCGGCGAACGTTTCGCGCGCGATCGGCCGCCCGTCGGCGTTCGAGAAGAGCGCGATGTCGCGGAAGAGCGGATCGAACGTGAACGCGCACGCGTCCGCGGGCGGTGCGATCCCGGGCGGTGCGGCGGCCGGGGTCGCGCCGCGCACCGCGAATGCCTGCAGCGGGCCGGCGAAGAAGCCGACGTTCGTGGTCAGATAGCGCCCCGGCGTTCCCCACGCCGCGACCGGGACGCCGCCGGAGTCGAGCGTGACGCGCGGCCCGTCGAACGCGCCGGCGGGGCGGATGCCGACCGCGTGCGCGAACGGATCGTCCGCGTGGCCGAGCCGTGCGAGCCGCGCGGGTTTGCGCAGATCCGCCGTGAGCGCGCGCGCGAGCCGGATGTGATTCAGATTTTGCGACCAGCCGATCTGGGTGAAGAACTCCGCGAACGCGACGTCCCAGCCTGTCGTGGCCGCGGCCATCTCGCGCAGCATCGCCGGCGTGCCGCGGCTGCGCCGCCAATCGATCGTCTTCCAGACCTCGAGCCGGCTGCTCTGCCCGACGGGATCCGGGAGCAGCTCGGTGCCGAGCAGCGCGCCGATGTACGGAACGACCCAGTCGGCGCACGACTCGATGAAGAAGTCGTTCCACAGATCGTCGAGGTCGCGCCGGATAGCGGCAGCCTGGTATCCGGCCGCGCTGAACAGCGCGAGGAGCGGATAGCCCTCCTGCACGTCATAGGCGCGGTAGCTGTCGGGGACGCGCGCGTAGAACCGCTGCGCGAAATCGTCCGGGTCGTTGCGGATCATGTGTCGGCGAACCCGCCGCCGCCGTACGTCACGACGACGGTGCCTTGCTCGGGATGCGCGAGATCGTCGATCACGACGAATAGCTCGCGCGCCGCCGCGTGCAGCTCTTGGCGCACCGCGTCGGGGTACGGATCCTTCCCGTCCGGCGGGATGCAGGCGAAGCGCGTGATCCGTGCGTTCGCGACGCCGGGAATTCCTTGCACGAGCGCGTACAGCTCGCCGAGCGAGAGCGTCTCGCCGAACGTCCGCTTCTCGAACGCGAAGAAACCTGTGCTGCCGGCGCCCGGCGCGAGCGCGGCGGTGACGTTCGCGATCGCCACCCGGCGCGGGTACGCGTCGCGGACGTCGATGGTCACCGCGAACGCCACGTAGACCGGGACGAAATCCGCGATCTGAATCGGCAGCCGCGGATCGCGGCGTGCGTCGAGGTATGCGTGAAGCGCAGCCGAGAGCGAGGCGAACGCCGTAGCGCTCGACGGGCGTGGATCCGGTCCGGCGATCGTGAGATAGACCGAGCGCTGCAGCAGCGGCACGCCGTCTTCGCCGCGCAAGCGGCGCAACGACGCGGTCGCCTTGGCGACACCCGGATACGCGAGCGCGAGCGCCTCGACGTCGCGCGCCGTCACGGCGCGCCCGAACGTCGACGCCTGCACCGGCGCACCTGCGCGGACCTCCTCCGTCGTCTCCGGATCGGCGCCGCCGTACGCCGGGAGCGGGTTGGTGACGCCTTCGAGCCCGGGCGCCGTGCCGACGAGCTGCGCGATCACGCCTGCATCGACGTTCCCTGACGTGCCCATACCCCAGCGGTAGCGCGCGTGCACGTTGTCGACGCCGGTCGGCGGCCGTGAACCGGAGACGCCGTCACCGAACGAGACGGTGGTGCGGCCGTTCGCGTCCTGCGCGATCGTGTATTCCTGCGCGTCGGGCGCAGCGTCGTAGAGCGAGCGGACCTCGCGCCACGCCACGCCGTTCACGGTGACCGTCAGCGTGCTCTTCAGCGCGCTGAGCCCTTCGGAGCCGGTGCTCGCGAGATACGTCAGCGGCGACTCTTGCAGCGTGTACTGCTGAAACGCGCTCGCGTCGCCGCTGCCGAGCACCTCGTCGGCGACCGTCGCGCCTTGCGTCGCGCTCGTGACGTTGCCGAGCACGTTCGTCTGCGCACGGACGTAGCGGTGCTGCAGCGGCGCGGTGAGCACGATCGTCGTCAGCTCGCCGGCGAGCGCGGGCGGCGCGGCAATCACGGCGGTCTCGGCGACGATCGACGTGACCGTCTTGCTCGCATCCGGTCCCTGCACCACGATGGTGCGACCCGCGAGCAGCTCGGGATGAAGCCCGCTCAGGATCAGCGTCCGCGCATCCTGCGCGTCGTCCGGATCGGCGGGGACGTCCGGCGAGAGCGGAACGTCGTCGTGCAGCGCGAGCCATACGCTCCCGGTGAGCACCGTCGTGCCGCGCACCCGGTAGCCGCTGTTCATGTCGAGCGCCCGGTCGAGCGTGACGACGGTCGATTTTCCGGCGATCGCGTACGCGGACACCGCGGCCGCGTGCGCGTCGTTCACGGTGAAGATGTCGTGAATCGGATCGCCGCTCGGGCTCGTCCCGAACAGCACGAGCCACATCCCGGGGCGCACGTCGTAGACGTCGTCGAGGAAGAGCAGCTTCTCGCTCTTCGAATCCGACGAAGGGAGCGGGAGGAAGGGCCAGGTGTTCGTCGTGCTCGGTGCGCTCGGGTCGTCCCAGTTCTCGTTCGCGTACGGGCCGTATGGTTCGGTCGTGTTCTGCGTGAGCGTCGGCGGCAGCGCGTACCAGCTCGGCGCGGTGCTGCCGAACGGCGAGGCGGAAATGCGCAGCGCGTGGATCTGTACGTCCAGCGGATCGTCGTAGACGACCGGGGGCTCTTCGTTCCACGCGATCGTCGTCGTCTGCGACGTGTCGTCCTCGGCGACCGAGATCAGCCGGCGCAGATCGGCTTTCTGCGCGTTCGTCCCGGCGAGCTGGACCACGAGCACGTCGTCGCCGGCATGCAGCTCCGTCGAGACCCCACTGAGGACGATGCTGCGCGTCACCTCGCCGGTGCCGAGCGGTCCGAACTGCGGTTTCGGCGCGGCGAGCGCGAGCGCGATCGCGCTGGCGTCGCCGTCGACCGTGATCGCCGCGGACGTCTCGAACGTTTGCGGTTCCTGCCCCGCCGGCGGCTGCGTCGCGAGCGCGAACCCCGCCGGAACCGCGACCGTCGTGCCGGCCGGCGCGCTGAATACGACGGTCGCGTTCGCCGCGGCGCCGGGCCGCGCCGCGTACTCGACGAGCCGCGCGAGCCGCAGCACGGAGTCGCGCTGCGTCGCGGTCTGGATGAACGCCTCGTTCGCGACGCGCTCTTGATAGAAGGTCAGGACGTCGCCGACGTACGCCCACAGCTCCATGAAGACCGTCGCGTAGTCGGTGCCGCCGCGATCGCGCCAGCCGGTGAACGGGTTCGTCGCATCGGAGAGCAGGTCGCCGGCGACGAGGCGGTCGAGCAGCGAGGCGCGGAACGACTGGAAGTCGCCGATGCGGTACGCGATCGGAACGGTGTCGGGCGCGTTGTACGGCGCTTGCGGCGCGGGCAGCGCTGCGGGATCGCTGTTCGTCACGACGGCGGCACCAAGCGGATGCGCAGGATCCCGTTCTGCGGCGCGTTCGGATCGTCGTCGAGGCGCACGATGCGGTCGTGCGGGACGTTCAGCGCGCCGTAGCGGATCGCGTCGCGCGTCGCCTCCGCGGGACGCGCGGAGCTCAGCGGCGCGAGCCGGTCGATGCGCACGTCGGTGACGCCGCGAACGGCGAGCGCGGCCGCGTCGATCCGGCTCAGGTAGACGGGGTCGCCGAAACCGAACGCTCCGGGTCGGAAGAAGCCCGGCGGTCCGGTGCCGAACGCGGTTGCGAGCGCGGCGCGCACCTCGTGCGGGTCGGCGCCCGGCGCCAGCGTGGCGGTGATCTCCAGCGCGATCGGGAACCCGCGCGGCGCGACGACCTCGACGTCGTAACCGGCGAGGCGGTGGTCGTCGAGCTGCGCGCGGATCGCCTCCGCGATCCGCGGGTCGAGCGAACTTCCGTTCGCCGGCACGGCGGTGACCCGCGCGGTCGACCAGCTCCCGGTCCACGCGAACGACGCCCGTGCGGCGCTCGCGAGCGGCGCGCCGGCCGGCGTGCGGACCGCAAGCGCCGCGTTCGCGTAGTCGTCCGCGGCGATCAGCGCGAGCGGCGTCTCAAACGCCGCGGTCGCAAAACGCCGGGCAGCGTCGCTCGATTGCGGGCTGCGCCCGCCGGTCGCCGGCAGCGGGTTCGTCGCCTTCCAGGCCGTGCCGGCCGGCGCGTTGCGAACGACGACCAGCGTGTCGGCCGCGACATTGCCCAGCGCGCCGCCGCCGACGCGGTACGTCCCGCGAATCGTCGCATCCTCCGGCGGCACGCGGCCGTGCACGCCGTCGCCGAACACGATGGTCGCCTCGCCCGCGTCGTCGACGTCGATCGCGAAGACGTGGTCGTCGGGACCCGCGTCGAGCAGCGAGACGATCTCGACCCACGGGACGTCGTCGCCGTCGACGAACACCGTCAACGTTCCGTCGCTCTTCGGCACGCGTGCGGTCGTCGACACCGGCGCCGTCGCCGCAGCGGCGCCGAGCGGCGCGCCGAGCGCGAGCGTCGAGCGGTCGATGAACGCGAGCGGACCGGTCGGGAGCGGGACACGGTTGCGCAGCGGGAGCACCCCCGGCGGAAAATCGTCGTCGTCGCGCTGCAGCTGGATCTTCTGGTCGGACGTGAGCTCGCGCAGGACCGCGTTCGTCAGCGTCTCGCCGTGCGTGGCCAGCACGACGTTTCCGTAGACGACGGTCTCCGCGACGTCGTACGCCGCGCTCAGCGGCGTCGTCGGCAGCCACGCGATCTCGGTGACCTGCGCGCCGGCGACGGTGCGGATGCGCGCGTCGGCGGCGAGCCGTACGACGTCGCGTGTTCCGCTTTTGCCGTCGTGCAGCATCACGTACGCTCCGGAGGTCAGGCCCGTGAACGCGCCGCCGAGCGTTGCGGCGAGCGCGTTCTGCGGGAGCGTGGACGCGCCGTTGCCGTCGTCGTAGAGCGGCATCTCGTCGTTCGCGGCGACGAGCGAGGCGGCGCCGAACGTCTCGAAGACGATCAGCGCGTCGGTCGCGTTCAGCGGCCGGTTCGCGACCTGGACCGGTTGCGCCGCGGTGATCGAGACGTCGCGGTCGACCGTGAACCTAAGCCACGCGTGCGCCGAGGAACCTTGGTCGATCGCGTAGCCGATGAGCGCGAGGTGCGCGGCGACCGAACGGCGCTGGGTCGCCGTCTCGAGGAACGCCTCGTTGCCGACGCGGTCCTGCATGTAGCTGAGCATGTCGCCCGCCCACGCGAACAGCTCGAGCATGACCATCGTCACGTCGGCCTCGCTGCGCTCGGTCCACTCGGGATAGCGCGCGGCGGCGAAGTCCAGCAACGCTTGGCGGAAGCTGGCGTAGTCCTTCGCGAGGTAGTCAACGATCAGCGGCGCGCTCCTCGGCGCCATCGGCACCGCGCTCACAGCTGCACCGTCAGCGCCTGCGGCTGCTGCGTCGTCTTCACCACGTACTCGATCGCGATCGTGACCGTCTCTTCGTAGCCCGGCTCGCTGGTCAGCGCGACCGACGAGACGTCGATGCGGTCGCCGAGCCATTGCTGCAGACCGCTCGCGATCAGGAACTGCGCGCTCGCGCGCAGCGGTTCGCTGTTCGGCTCGAAGACGAGCCGCGCCACGCCGGCGCCGAACTCCGGCAGGTTGAGGCGCTCGCCGGGGCTGGTGAAGAGCACCTGCAGGATCAGATCGCGCAGGTGGTCGTCGGCGGTCGTCGTCACGAGCACGCTGGTGCTGCCCACGTCGAGCGGGTATTTCAGAAAGCGCTGCTGCCGCGGATCGCTCTGCGCGGGGATCTCGGGCGGCATCATCCGCTGAGCACCTTCTTCGAGCTCAGCGTCGGCGGGACGGGCGGGAACGGCGGCGTCGGCGGCGCCGGCGTCACCGTTCCTCCGGTGGGCGGTGCGGTCTGCCCGGGATGCATGTGCGTCTGGTAGATCTGTCCGAGCTGCTGCAGATACTGTTGCAGCACGTCGCCGAACGCGAGCGGGTGGCCGCCGCCCGCGAGCTCGACGCTCGGCGCGTCGACGACGATCTTCGTCGCGTTGCCGGCCTTGATCTCGATCTGCGCGCCGTCCATCGCGATCGCGTTGCCGTTCGCGTCGGTGATCGTGAGCTTCTTGCCCTTGTCGTCGAGCACGACGACGTGTCCGGCCGCGGTGCGCAGCACGGTCGACGTCGTCGCCGCTTCGTCGGGCAGCTGACCCTTCGCGAACCAGCCGCCGCTCCAGATCGGAAAGCCGAGATCGCCTTCCTCGAACTCGATCCACACGCTCGCGCCGGCCGGCGGCATCACGAACACCCCTTGCTTGGGGCCGGTGAACGGGAACGCCGGCAGCGCCCAGCCCGTCGTGCCGGTGCCGAGCAATCGCGGAACGTTGGCGCGCAGCCGGCCGAGCTTCAACGGGTCCTCGACGTCTTTGACCACGCCGCGGTACTTGCCGTAGTAGCGGCCGTCGACGCGCTCGACGAGACGCTCCAGAACCTCGTCGTTCCGCGCCGCCATCACACGCTCACCAGCGAGCCGGCTTTGGTGCCGAACTTCTCGCTGCCGGCGACGTTCGTCGCGTTGCGGACCGCCTCGAACTTCTGCGCGTACGAGCCTGCGCCGGCGATCTCGTGCGTGACGCGCGTGACGTAATAGGCGCCGCTGAAGGTCTTGCCGGCGCCGCGCACGAGCACCGGGCGGCGCGGGCGCAGCACCGTCCCGTACGCTTCCGCGTTCACCTCGCCGGTCGCGGTGACGAACCAGCCCGCGCGGTTGCGCACGCCTTGCGCGAACGCGGTCTGCCGGCTCGCGTCCGCGGTCGGCGAGCCGAGCGCGAGCATCCGGCGCTGGCCGCCGCCCGGCATCGCCATCGTGCCGAGCGCCGAGGTCAGCGCGCCGAGCTGCTGCGCGCCGAGCACCTTCCATTTGAGCGACTGCGCGTCGGTGGTGCGGACCTTCGCGTCGCTCGCGTCGAGCTGCGTCACCGAGACGGTCGCCGGCCGCTGGGCGTCGAGCGCGACGGTGAAGCGGTCGAGGTTGCTGTCGTCGCCCATCTGCACGGCGAGATCGGGCTGCGGCGAGCCGCCGAGCTGCGGCGCGCGGAAGTACGCGCGCACGCCGGTCACCGCGTCGGTCTCGAACGAGAACTCGAAGCCGTTCCGCTCGGCGAGGTGCTGCACGTAGCGCAGGTCGCTCCCGCGCTGCATCGGGACGTGCTCGTTTTCCGGCCGCGCGGCGGGCGTGGTGTCCGTCGTGACGCGGTCGCAGTAGGTGCTCAGGATCGACGCGGCGATCTGCGCGTCGGAGAGCCCGGGCCAGGGCTTCGTCTTCTCGTCGAGGCTCATCAGCACCGCGGTGTCCATCGCGTCGACCGCGAGCGTCGCGTCTTCGGGATCGCTGCCGAGCACGAGCTCGACGCCGGTCACGTAGCCGTCGAAGACCGTCTGGAGGCGGTTGCCGAAGCCGATGTTCACCGTCACCGGCGTGAACGGCTTGAAGCGGTCGTCGCCGACGTAGCGCCACGAGCCGTCGGCGCGCATCTCGGCGGCGAGCTCGATCCGACAGGTCGCCGGTTTGGCGGAGTGCTCCTCGGCGACGAGCGAGACGACGTCTTGCTTGAGCGCGAGATCCGCGGCCGTGCCGGCGAACGAGAGCTGGAAGGCGGGGACGGCCATCTTACGACGGATCCGGCGGGACGAGGATCGCGCGGCCGGGATCCTCGAGGTCGGCGGCGTCCATGTCGGTGTTCGCATCGGCGATCGGCCAGAATCGCTGCGCGTCCTGATAGTACGCGTACGCCAGCAGATCGAGCCGTTCGCCGGCGACGAACGTGTGGCGGTAGCCCGCGGGCGTCGGCGGGATGACGCGCA
>Ga0213878_10000352_pt1 | contig 17544 bp, 11 predicted proteins | sample VelepicoBEBS_R02_FD_161053 | JGI IMG/M metagenome (GOLD analysis project Ga0213878, IMG submission 161053) | Vellozia epidendroides bulk soil microbial communities from rupestrian grasslands, the National Park of Serra do Cipo, Brazil - BS_R02 | ecosystem: Environmental > Terrestrial > Soil >... | reverse complement strand
CTGGCCAGAGCGGCGCACTCAAGTGGCTAAGCAACTAAGTGCTTACGCCAAAGAGGCCAGTCTAAGCGATCGGGCCCAACAGCTCAGAGACCATCACTTGAGCCGACTCTTTGATGTATCGGTTTATATTAAGGAGCTCAAGGGGCGCTTCGCCCAGTGGTATAATCGGCGCCATCACCGATACGGAGTTCTGTGGGCAGAGCGTTTTAAGAGTGTCTTAATCGAGGAGGGCCAAGCTCTGAGTGCGGTGGCTGCCTATATCGATTTAAACCCGCTTAGAGCCGGGCTATGCGAGGATCCCAAGGACTACCGTTATTGTGGCTATGCTGAGGCCATCGCTAAGAACTCGGCCCAAGCCAAACAGGGACTGCAGGAGGCATTGGGCCTAGGTGCAGAGAGTAGCTGGAGAGACACGCGTCGGGAATATCGTAAGCTGCTTTTCCAAACCGGGACAGCCGCCTCCAAAAAGGGTGCAGTCATTGATGTGGAGCTTGTCCAGAAAGTTTTCCAGCAAGAGCAAGGCGACATCCCTCTCGTGGAGCTTCTGCGCTGCCGGATACGTTATTTTACCGATGGAGGCATCCTCGGTAGCCGGGTCTTTGTGCAAGAGCAGTTCGCCCGCTGCAGACAAATCGTCGCTCCTTCTCAATCCGATCGTGGCTACCGGCTGCGCGTCATTGCCGGTGACCAGATCTGGGCGCTCCGCAATCTCCGTCTGCGGCCGGTCAGCTAGCCTGGGTGCTAGTCGAGCCACGCCCGCAGCCGCGGTTCCAAACTTTTCCCGGCCTTAGGGCTTTCTTTAGCAGTTCTCATTAACGGTCTGCCGGTTATCCTTTCATACCCCCCTGAATTTGATGCGGTCGAATTCTCGCCCGCTCACCGCTTATTTCGCCGCCGCCAACACCTCCTCGTTCTTCAAAGGCAGGACACCTCTCTCCTCAAAGACAGCGCGTGTAATCAGTAGGAGCGCTAATCTGTTCTTCTGATCCTGGTGTCTGTCCGATTATTGGCCCGTCCCTGATCCGGTTCCCTGCTCCGAGTGTTTGTATTACGAAGCGCAGATGCAGCTGCTTGGTCCAATCCGCTCCCGCGTCCAGCTCGCCAAAAAACCGCAAAAGTGTCTACTCCTGACCTGTCCCTTACCGGCTTTTCTTCAAAGGCAGGACACCTGTCTCCTCAAAGACAGCGTGCCTAATCACTAGGAGCGCTAATCTGTTTCATCTGATCCTCGTGTCTATTCGACTTTTGACCTGTCCCTTATCGGCTTTCTTGCTTGTTACAGGCCCGTTGCGCGGTTCGAAGTCTCGAGATGAAATCTTCGTCCAACTTCCGTTGGGTCATGAGCTCCTGGTAGACTGCGTCAAGCCGGTTATCACCGGAGCATTTTGGCTTCTCAGGATCTGGGTTAGGTCCTTGATGACGGTCGACCAGTTTGTATTTTGATGCCAACTTCCCGGACTACGACATTCTTGTTCAGATTCGTTCCGGCCTCTTTGAGCAAGAAGTCGAGCGTCTCGGCTGCTGTACCGGCTAGATCCATTTCGATTCCAATGCGCCCTAGGATCCGGCATAAGTCGGATTGCGAAGTTATCCGTGAATATCGTTCGTCATGCGGAGGTTCAATGCCTAGTCCTTCTGCGATATACAAGTACTCGACACCCGAAATAAGGTAGACCAGCGTAAAGGCGTAAAGAGGAGAGAAGCCCGGATCTCTTCCTGCAAGACGTTTTGTCTCTTTCAAAGTCCACTCGATGGCCGATGCAACGCTCTTTATTTGGGACCGACACAACGGGTCAGAAACTTCTCTTACCGCTCGTCGTACCTTTCGAACCGCATCGACCAACATCGTGAAAAGCTCGCTCTTCATCAGAAGCTGCGACCTTGGATGTTTGGCTGCGCCATACAAGATTCCGTGGCTCGAAATCGTATGGCACTCTTCTAACGACCTGAATACAGACGTCATCTCACATAGGGCTTTCCGAGCGAACCTTAATTTGAAAGGAGAGCAAATCAATTGTTTCTACCGCAGGCTCTCGAAATATTGAATAACTGCGTCATATGCCTCAGGTGAGAGAGTGGCATTAAAATTGATCGAACCGGTTACCTCTATTGAGCTTCCCTGGACCAGTGCTGTGAAAGCCTCCGCACCTGGGACCAGTTGCCCCTGGGTGACAAAGAGGCCTGCTTGTTGAGCGAGGAATTCATGGCTCGTATTAGCCAAAGAGACGGAAACAACATCTCCCTCGTAAACCAATCCTATATACGGCACTGAAAATGTAGCAGTCGTTGCGGCAGCCCCGCCCATTCCGAACAGGCCGACGCCAGTGAGTTCCATCCCGGCAATAGGCGCCAGCCCAAGCCCCACAAGAAACGCTGTGTCGTATCCGTTCCATGGCCCATTAACAGGTTGATAATTGTGCGTGAATGGCACAATTGGCGGACAGAGACCGAGGGCATCTACGCTGATGACGGGATTGTTGTTCACATACCGATACAGGTTCATCCCGCCCTGTTCCGCGATCGAATCGCGACTAGTGAAACGGCCGAGGGCCGAGCTGTACGGTCTAGTTGGGCTTAGGTACAGATTACTCGCCGTGTGATACCAATAACCGGTAAAGCCGAAGTTGCTGTCGAGGTTGCCGGCGAGTTTCGTGCGGTTGCCCCACAGATCGTAGCTATATCGGGCGCGGACCGCTCCGGTTGCATCAACGAACTCGCGGACGCTGCCTAGATGATCCTTGGTGTAATAGTAATTGCCGGCCGTGTTACCCCCGATCCATTGCTCTCCCTGGGAGAAAAAGCTCTGCTGAGCGGAATTACTGGCGTTTCGATTCTGAATCAGCACCAAGCCGTCGTAAACGAAGTTCTCGGTGGAACTGATTGCCCCGCCTTTGCCAGCGCGCTCGATGATTTGTACGCGCCGATTCAGGCCGTCGTAGGCAAACTCGCTTCGAGCCGTGGCGCTCTCATTGACAGCGGTCAGACGGTTTAGGCTATCGTACTCATAGGTCACTCCAGTGCCATCCGCGGTCATGTCGCCATTCGGATCGTAAGCCACTCCGCTCAAGCTCGTTAGCGCTCCATTGACCGTGATTTGATAGGTATTTTCTCTCGATCCAGCGGAGTTGCTAGCGATGACATTGATCTGGTTAACACCTGGCTTTACAGAAATCATCCCGTCAAAATTGCCATATTTATCAACCTGAGCGGTCTGCCCGTTGACGGTGACGGTGGAGAGTTGGTCTACGGTGCCCGTAAAATGGAGACCGTTTCCGCCGGCGCTTTGGCCGGTCAACTGGTTCAGCTGGTTGTAGGTCGCATTTGAAAGATTGCTGTCTGACTGATAGCTGATCCGGTTTCCCGCCTGATCGTAGCCGTAGGCCTGTTGGTTGGTGAGCGCCCCATTACTGGGGTTGATATATGTGGCGGCATAAAGCTGCCCGGCCGGATCATACTGGAGGTTAATTGTCGTGGATTGCGCCGGATTTTGTTGGGCCCATTGCTGGATATCGCCTCTCGGATCGTAGATGTAATTGAACTGCGAAAGCAACGTGGAGTCACTCGTGTTCTGGATTTGTTTCAAGCGCCGATCGCCGTTCGTGCTGTCGTTGTAGGCCAGCTGGACGACCGGAGCAGCGGAGACGCTTGGCGTGATACTCGTCACACGGCTGGTCGCTCCATCATAGCCGTAGTTGAAGACCCCGAGGGGGTTCGTTACCATATTGAGTCTTCCGAGGGAATCGAACGCCCAGGTAACCGCGTCCGAGCCATCCACGGTACGGTTTACGACGCGTCGCCATTCGTCGTATTGATAGGCTAGAACATAGCTGGCCAGCGGACCTGCCACCTGAACCGACGCCAGCTGATTACCACCCAGACTGCCTGCCTTGCCGTAGGTATAAGAAGTTGTACCGGTGACACCGTCTTGCATCGATACCACGCGACGATAATATCGATCGTACGTGAAGCCGACACCAAGCGGCGCGTTATTGTTCGGGCTACTATACGCAACATTTGCGATCGTGTTATCGGTGTTATAGCCGTACGTGACAGATTGGCTTTTGGCATCGATAACTTGGAGAAGTTGGCTGGTGTTACTTTCGTAACTGTAGGTTTCGACCGATTGATCGGCATAGACCTTGTTGGTGGGCCTGCCTTCAACATCGTAAAACCACGTAGTCATGTTACCCGCCGGGTCCCGGATCGCTTCGAGGTCACCGCATGCGCAGCGTTGATACGCGGTGACCCTAGCATCGGATCTTCAACCGCAACCAGTTGGCGAACCGAATTATGGAAGTATTCGGTCCAATACCCGCTGCGGTCTTGGGAAAAGTGCAGGTTTAGATTCTGGTACTGAAACGCTTCTTCGCTACTATCAGGAAAGGTGATCCCAGTGACGCGATCGCCCGAATCGTAGTTGAACGAAGTCACGGCTCCATCACTGGCGGTAATGCTCTGGATCCGGGCTCTTCCATCATACGACATTTGAGTGATCGCGCCGGCCTGCGGACCTGTAATAGTCTTCAAGTAACCGCCCAGATTACCCGGCCCTTGGCCGTAGGTATAAGTGGTGGTCTCGGCGCCTTTTCCGGCGCGAATCGGCGGCGTGACCGTCTTGATCTCACTGAAATTGTTGTAGGTATACGTGGTCGTTTGTCCACTGGCATCCGTGGCGGTGTTGACTAGATGAAACGGATAATACGTGAAGCTGGCGATCAAATCGGCTGGTACCTGATAGGGGTCAGTGCTGGTCCCGGAAGGGTTATCCTGGTAAACAGAAAGCAAATCGACGTTGTTAGTGTCGTAAGCATATACCGTTGTTCGACCGATGGGATCTGTTCGTTGAGTCACGTGACCCAGATAGTTATACACGTATCGCCAAAGCTGGGTGGAACCATCGTCTAAAACCCGAGCAACCTCGAAAGGCTCGTCGCTCGAGCCGATATAAGTTGGACCATTTGTTTGATTGTGGTAGGTGTACCAGATGCGGCTCTCTAGAGCAGGTTTTTCGCTCTCCAGCACTGGGGTCTCATCGCTCCCATTCCCACTATGTAACCAATGGTAAACGTAAGCGTTCGTGTAAGGGTGGCCTGGATCCATGGCGATAGCCGCCGTGTTCCAGTAATAGGTGTTGCGAAATGCGAGATACTGATTCTGTTGAGTTGAGATGCCGTTGGGAAGAAGTTTCTCCGAGTCCGGCACGTCGGGATTTTTATCGATCCAATTCTCCCAATATTCCTGGCCGCCATTAGGGTCGACCGCGAGTAGGGACGTAGTGCTCGAGTCTAGAGGATTGCTCACCTGGGTAAAAGTCGTTGTGCCATAGGGCGTTGTTAGCTGGGAGATAAAGTCGCCCGTCTGATACTGGTAAGAAGAATTCAGGCCGAGCTGGTCGGTGATACTTTTCAACTCCAGAGCACCCGATGGATCAGTCGTATAATTAAACACCGCCGTACGACCAAAAGGATCCGTGATCTGCGTAATCTTGTAGGGATCGCTGGAAAGGCCGTATTGAAAGGTTACGACTTGTCCCAAGGCGTCGCTGATACTAGTCAGACGATAAGGCTGAGGGGCGCTCGGGTTCGAGTCGATGTCGTACTTCAGACTTATGGAGTTGCCGTGAGAATCTTGGTAATATCGCAGAAAGATGTTTCCGGAACTGTCCGCAAGATTGTAGTACTCGAATGAACCATCCGGCCATTTTGCTCGTATGTAGTAGCATTGATCTGGTGTAGGGTCGTTTGGCCTTGAATAGTGGGACTATAGATACCGGTGTTAGGGTCAAAGGTACCGGCCGGGTAGACCCTGGTACCGCCACCCGCATGCGAACAAGTGCGTTACTAGATTGATCGATCCTTATGTACGAGGTCCAGTTCATCGTCCAGAGGGCACCAAAATTCGAAAACGTAAAGTTCGCGGGTTGATTCGCCTCGAGCTGCGTATAAGACACCGTAATCGACGGATCGGGACCGTAAGGCACATGGTAGGTTAGCGGTGTATCCATAATGTGGAGGCTCACCAGCATGCTAAAAACCGAGTAGGTGGACATCCCGCAATTTGACAGATTGCCCCCTGTCTGATGATCCTGGCCCATGGTCGCGTTGCCGTCACGACCGCTCACTCCGCCTTTTCCCCACACGGTCGCAGCCTCTTTCGAACTAACTTTGGTCCAACCGCCTAGGGCCTTGGATAACAGCTCCGCGGGCACCAGAAAATAACCGCTGGCTTCGTCGTCAAGAGCATCGGCTGAGACTTTTGTTTCCACGCCGAAAGTCGGGTCTTCCAGAAGATAAGATCCATCCGGCATCACCCGGGTTAAGGCGCCAAAATGACCTACGTTCCAGTGCACTACACAAGGAACGATTACGGCCGCTCCACGTGAACGACGGGCAGGAACAAGATCCATTCCAAGATTACTGGCCCACTCCGCGACTTGTGCTAAAGAGGTTCCTCTGGAAATCGAATATGCGTGGTCGAGAAATTGGCCGGCCGGCTTGTGTTCCGATTTGAGAATGCTGCATAGAGCCAAGGGACCACAGCGGAACGAGGTGGAAGGTTCATTTCGCAGCATCCAGAGACCAGTCTTTGCCTGATTGAACTTCGCTAACGCAGACCCGTGCAGTTGCCGGTATCGAGTCTCTTGAAAGAGTGCTGCTAAACGATCTTGACGCCCTAAGCGGGAATTCAGCTCGGCGAATTCTGCTAATGCTTCGTCAGCAAGGTTTCTCACAGGAAGATCGCCGATGTTCTTGGAAAGGTTCCATGCTTCTTCGTACGCGTTCAGTGCCCTACTGAAATACCCGGTTTGACGATACCAAAACCCAAGGTTAAGCAGTAGTGTGGCGCGCCAGGATGACCGCGGGTAGCGATCAAGGAACTGAACTATCGGCTTGAAATCAACAGATCCAGGGATGGCTGCGTACTTGCGGATCGCGTCCGCTAGTGCCGCGTCCTCCCGAGGCGAGGCAGCAGCGCCGACCGGCACGAGCGGCTCAGTAAATGCTCCACAAGAGAAGATTTCTTGAGGGCTGGGACTGTCTGAGAAATAAGGAGCGGCAGAGATCTTTTCAGGAGCGGCCACGGCTAGCGCTAACCCCAGAACGAACACCCCGAATGGACCAACCGATATTGCCGGTCGAGGATTTCTCTCACATTGATGAGTCAAACGGCGGGAAAAGAATCCTGAATTAGGGACTCTCCGGCCGTGCGAGTAACGAATGCTCCGGAGCGGAGCAACGAGGAACTTTACACAGTTCATGATTTGCCTGTTTTGCTGCCAAAACCTTCAGATAGAAGATTTCGCGTTAGCGTCGTTTGCTCTCCGGTGTGACCGTCGAGCTGATTAACACTGCGTTATCCGGATTGATCAGAGTGATATCCGCTACACCGCTAACTCGAGAAGGCAGGGGTGTCGTACTGGTCGGATCCACGATCGGTGGTGAAGAATTGGAAACGATCTTCGGATCAGCGAACGGATTTTTGGTAGTGTTAGGGTTCAACCCTAATTCAGCAAGAATCCAATCCGGGATTCCGTCCGGGTTCGGCACAAAAGGGTTCAATCCGAACTCATATTTGTCCGCGTTGGTTAGGCCGTCTCCGTCCAGATCGATGTCCGGCAACATGTATTTCGATGCCAGGTAGTATTCGACCGCTTTGCGTTGATCCGGAGTCAGAACGCCGTTGAAAACCATGATCTCAAGGAAATGACCATGGAATGAATTGATGCCCGCTTCAGACGCCGAGGTGCCAATGGTTGGACTCTGTGGAAACGAAAAAGTGTTTGTTCCGGAGGTAAACTGTAGTATTTCGTTGAATCGCATCGTCCACTCGCCCGATTGGCTAAGCACATTGTAGAGACTGTAATCGGTGACCACGCCACTTTGAGGGCTGACGATGTGGGTTTGGTTTGAACCAAAGTCGTCCATTAGCGAGCCATCATCGTTGGGATAAAGCGAGTTGCCGATCGTTGAACTCGTACCGAAATCGCCCAGTAGCTTTCCGTTCTCGTCGGTTGGAATTGCGCTGATTGCTCGCAAAACAAAGAACGCTTCGCCAGCAGTAGCGGGGTTGGTACTAGCTACGCCCATAATGTCGGGCAGGTTGAGCGAGTTTGTGTTAGTACTGAAATCGACCGTTCCGCGCGTAACTTGCTTCCAAGTTGACGAACCCGTGTCAAAAAGATCCAGCATTGTGCTATTCAAGCTAGGAGCGTTGCTGGTAGACGGCGCCGACGCGTTGTTCCCCGATGCGGACTGATCCACCCAGACCTGTAGCGGGCTGCTGACGCCGCTGTCTGATTTCAGCCAAAGGCACAAACCCGAAAAAGGCACGAGCGTTCCGGTTGCCGGAGTAGTGACAGTCACCGGATTCGAAGTTCCCGAGGTTCCGGCCGCGTTAAAAGCAACGATCTCGTAGGAATAGCTGGTATTGGCGCCAGCGGTTTCGTCGATATAACTGGACGCTTGATTGGTTGTCGCGATGAGCGCATAAGAGCTCTGACCGGCCGGCGAACGGTAAATCGCAAACTGAGCACCGGCATGCTGGGTAAAATCCCAGGTCCACGCTAAGCTAACCTGGCTGGGAGAGATTCCTTGAGCGTAAAGGTCGGTTGGCGTCGGAAGCACCAAGGGCTCTATCTGATACTTGCCAGCAAGATAGTCCTCTATTTTCTTCCGCTCCGAATTTGACAGTTCGCGACCGTAAACCAGTACTTCCGCAATATCTCCGGAAAACGAGTCACCTGCCTGGTCTCTGCCCAGGAAGGGTGCATTTGTGAAGGTGACGGTGTTAGTCTTTCTCGCAGCGATCGCAATTCGGTTGAAACGCATCATTGAACCCCTCGCGCTGCTGGAAAAATTATAGAGGTTTGCCTTGTTGATAGACGCGACCGGCACGGCAGTCAGAGGGTTCAGGGCGGATCCGAAATTGTCCGAAAGCTCACCACGACTTGTAGGGTAAGTTGTCCCTCCCCCTTTGCGGTTCTCTGCAAAGTAAGTCATGCCTTGCGGTCTTCCGTCGGCTCCGGATGGATCTGAGGCGCGCACGACAACGAAAAGTTCGCCGCCCTTCGCAGGAGATCGACTCGTGACGCCCATGACGTCAGGGAGGCCGAAATAGCCGCCTCTGCCATCGAAGTGCACCGCAGGTAATCCATTGATTGCATTTGCCACCACACTGAGTGGCGCGTTGCCCATGGGAATCGCATTATTGTTTCTACCGGACTGATCTTGCCATGAGGTCACACTACTCGCCTCTCCCATCACGCCTTGGTCCGCTCGGAGCCACAACCTGAGTCCTGCGAGAGGAATGGGACCATCGACTACTGAGGCAGTCATCGGCTGCCAACCAGCCAGACTCAGGAGAACGATTACCATTCCGCGCGACCAAAACCGCTTTGACAACCATCGCGCTATACCGACAGAATGCGCTGATATGGAGGCTGTTACCGTTACGTCTTGATTACAACTAACAGCTCTCACCAGCGGATTTATGACCGGAGCTTCGCCTAACGCGAAACGCCATTTGCCGTTTCCACTCTTCATCCGAATTGCTCCTCCCACAGAGAGATCAACCAACAAACTCCAGAGCGCCTCGAATATGAAAACAGCAGCAACTAGTCAATTGTATTTTACTGAAATTTGATAGTAATTGGTAACCACCGGGATCGTTTTCTTCTAATACCAGTATTAAGGGGCATGTGTACGTACTAACTACCAAGGCAGATAGTGCAGGTATGATCGATAATGCAGTTTGGAGAGTTAACTGAATTGCAAAATGCTCGAAGAGACCATAATACATCGAAACGCATTGCACCGAAATGCGACCCAATTAAAGCTACGTTCACAAGTAAAAGCTAAAAACTACAATCTCCTGAAAATTCACGAGAGCGCGCATTTCTTGAACGAGGTTAAAGCCATTTCCCAATTCGATTCACACGATACGGCAACATCACAGAGACCACAGGAGGTAGCCATGCCGTACGTTCTTCAGTACGAACTCGTCAGAGGTTTACCAAGGAAGAATTTAGCGCCCTAGCGACTTCCGCAACAGCGTGGCGCAATGTTGCATAATACGGCGTGACAATAGTCTATTGCTCCATTGCGCTGTTGAGATGGAAGACGATCACGTCGTACGCGACATGCATGATGCTCAGGCGTACGAGAGGTTGGCAGGGTAGTATTGTCTTCGTACTCGTCGTCGTCGTCCTCGTCCTCGAAAGGGGTCGCGCGGAGTAATATGGCGTATTTGTTCCCTTCGCCCTGGAGGGAGCCGCTTTGGCACGTGCCCGAAGATCTCGTGATATTCTAGCGCGAGGAAGGCCAAAGACGGTCTTAAACAGGCGGCTCCCGGGAATTACCGCACGCGATGTTTTGTCTAGTCCTGCTGCTCGGGGATTCTTGATCCGCTCAACGCGCCGAAAAACCTATCACACGTAGAAACGTTCGCGGGAGCCGCCTGTTTAAGCAGTTTTGCGGTCATGCACGCGCCGAGACAAATATCGAGGGATCTCTTGGGCTCGCTCCAAAGCGGCTCCCCTCCAGGCGGTGGGCAATGGCACGTCGCCTGAACGCGCCAAATCGAGGACGAGTACGATTGCGGCGCTGCCGCCGCTACCGAACGGCCCCGCATTCCAACCCGAAATAAGCCTTCGCGTTTTCGAAACAGATTCCTCTCACCAAACTGCCCAGCAAATCTTCGTCATTGGGGAGCTCGCCTCGCTCGACTTCGCGGCCGAGAACGTCACAAAGCACGCGCCGGAAATATTCATGCCGAGGGTAGGACATAAAACTGCGAGAGTCGGTCAGCATACCGACAAAATGCGCGAGCAAGCCGCAATTCGATAACGCATTCAATTGCCACTCGATGGCTTCTTTCTGATCGAGGAACCACCAACCGGTGCCGAACTGGAGTTTCCCAGGAGTCGGACCACTTTGGAAATTGCCGACCATTGTGGCCAAGAGATAGTTATCATTGGGGTTGAGATTGTAGAGAATCATCCGGGGCAATTTCCCCACCGATTCCAATTGATCCAAATATCTGACTAACGGCTCCGCTTGCGGCCAATCGCCAATGGAGTCAAACCCCGTATCTGGGCCAAGTTGTTTAAAAGCGCGAGTGTTTGTATTCCGAAGCGCACCCAGATGCAGCTGCTTGGTCCAATCCGCTTCCGCGTCCAGTTCGCCAAAAAACCGTAACAGGTAGCTTCTGAACTTAAGCGTCTCGTCGGCTCCCGGCGTAGCTCCCAATCGGGCCTTTGCGTAGATGGCGCGCGCCTCAGATTGATCGCACGCAGCGGAATAACAATACGGGATACCGTGATCGGACAACCTCGCCCCCTGTTCACCGAAGAACCGATGCCGGCTACGCAACGCGTCCAAGAGTTCGGATAGGTCGCGACAGGCGGACCCGCTGATTTTCGCCAACCGATCAACCCATTGGTTGAACGATTCTACCTGGTCGACCGCAAATGCTTTGTCCGGACGAAAGGCGGGATAGACCCGGGCTGATAAATCGCTCTCGCGGATCGTTTGGTGATGCTCCAAATCATCCGTCGGATCATCGGTGGTACAGATGACCGAAACCTTGAACTTTTCGATGATTCGCTGGGTGGTGAGATCTTGAAGGCGCTCGTTTGCCTGTTCCCAAATGCGGGGAGCAGAAGCCTCGTCAAGAAGGTCAGTGATATCGAAATAACGTTGCAGCTCGAGATGGGTCCAATGATAGAGGGGGTTGCGGATCGTGGCAGGAACGGTCTTGGCGTAGGCGAGGAATTTCTCGTAATCGCTGGCGTCACCGGTGATATAGCGTTCGGGCACGCCACGGGTTCGCATCGCTCGCCATTTGTAATGATCGCCGTACCTACCGACGTTTAACCAGATCCGGGTCAGATTTTCGAACCGCCGGTTCTGGGCGATTTCTGCAGGCGGGATGTGGCAATGGTAGTCGAAGATGGGAAGATCCTGAGCGAACTCGAAGTACAGCTTTTCGCTGGTTGGGGTTGATAGAAGAAAGTCCTTGGAGAGAAAGTGATTCTTCATAGGCAAAATCTAGGCTGGTAATTGAGGAAGATATAAAGGAGCCTGAGTACCAGTCGATCGGCCTCTAGTTCTGATATGAAGAAAATCCCGGGCCTCCGCTGGTGGATTATTGGGCTAATCTGCCTTGGCACAATCATAAACTATCTGGCGCGCAATTCGCTGGCGGTATTGGCGCCTGAACTCGAGAAACGGTTACAATTCTCCGATCAACAATATTCGTACATCGTCTTAGCATTTCAGCTTGGCTACACTGTCATGCAGGCGGTTTGCGGTTTCATCCTCGATTTTCTCGGACTCCAACTCGGCTTTGCTTTGTTCGCTTTGGCCTGGTCTCTTTTTAATGTACTGCACTCATTTGCCGGAGGCTGGGCTTCGTTGGCTTTCTTTCGCGGGCTACTAGGTTTGAGCGAAGCTTCGGCGATCCCTGCGGGCATCAAGGCGATCTCGGAATGGTTTCCTGCCAAAGAACGCTCGGTCGCGGTCGGCTATTTCAACGCTGGGACTTCGCTCGGCGCTTTGCTGGCGCCGCCATTGGTGGTTTGGGTCTTAGTGCAGTCCAGCTGGCAAATGGCGTTTGTGGTGACGGGCAGCCTCGGTTTTATCTGGGCGGCCCTATGGTGGCTTTTTTATCGATCGCCTAGCAAACACCGGTTACTGGGTGAAAACGAGCGTTCTTACATCATAAAGGGTCAAGAACCGGATAAAGTCGTAACAGCGGAAGAAAGGAAGCCTCCGTCCGTCCGCAAGATTTTGTCCTCCTCGCGATTTTGGGGTATCGCACTTCCCCGTTTTTTAGCCGAGCCCGCCTGGCAAACCTTCAACTTTTGGATTCCGCTCTATCTGGCCAAGGAACGCCATATGGACCTTAAAGAGATCGCGATATTTGCGTGGTTACCTTTCCTGGCTGCTGACCTTGGCGGAATCTTCGGCGGTTATTTGTCTCCTTTATTGATGAAGTTTTTCCGGATCAAACTCATTGATTCCAGAATTGCCGGCATTGTGTTAGGCGCGATCCTAATGATTGGTCCGGGGTCGATCGGCTTAGCCGCAAACCCTTACGTCGCCATCGCCCTTTTTTGCATTGGTGGGTTTGCCCACCAAATGATCTCGGCCCTGCTAAATACTTTGAGTGCTGATGTTTTCGACGCGCATGAAGTCGCGACAGCGAACGGTTTTACCGGTACTGCGTCTTGGACCGGCGGCTTGCTCTTCACGTTGGTGGTTGGCGCACTGGTCAGCACTATCGGGTACGGGCCGCTGTTCGCTTGCCTGGCAGTATTTGACTTGATCGGAGCAACTATCGTGATCGTGTTACTGCGCGGACACAAGGCCCAGACTGCGACCTAATTCGCCACGAACGTTGTTCCTCTTCAAATAGGAGTAGGAAATGTCACTCGCTAATATCCCGTTCTTTCGCATGACCGAACGCGCAAGCGCTCGAATTACCCTCCAAAGTGATGAGGGTCACCTGGTCTATATTTTCATTCTGGAGGAAGATATTCTGCGGGTGATGGTGCTGCCGGGCGGCGTAGTCAGCTTCCCTCGCACCTGGGCCATAGCGCCCGGTCAGGAAGACGTGCCACTCGAAGGGCGGGATCGGTTTGATCTCGGGAGTTTCGCATTACCGCCATACCAGTTCGAGCAAAACTCAGACACAGTTCAAATTACGACCAACCGGGTCCGTCTCACTATCCAGCTAAAGGGGCTTTATTGCCGGTGGGAGTTATTACAGGAGGGGGTATGGCGATTCGCCGCTGCCGATCGGGCCACCCAGAACTACAACTTCGGATGGTGGGATCGCCGGGTCTATCACTATCTAAGGCGCGAACCGGATGAAATGTACTTCGGGCTAGGCGAACGAGCCGGAATGACTAACCGGGCCGGTCAAAGCTATCGTCTAACGAACCTGGACGCGATGGGCTATAACGCCCGAACTACCGACCCTTTATACAAACACATTCCTTACTACCTAACTTGGAAGACTCAGACCAAGGTAGCCTACGGTCTCTTTTACGATACCGCAGCTGATTGCACGTTCGATCTGGGACGCGAACTAGATAACTACCACGGCCACTACCGTTATTTCGCAGCTGATTACGGGGATCTAGATTATTACTTTATCGCCGGTGTTACCGTACCGGAGGTAGTTCAGCGTTACACCTGGCTGACCGGTCGGCCGGCATTCACCCCGAAATGGAGTCTAGGCTATTCAGGCTCAACCATGGCTTATACGGACGCCCCTGACGCCCAAGATCGGATGGATGAGTTCCTATTACGTTGTCAGGAACACGACATCCTCTGCGACTCGTTTCATCTTTCTTCCGGTTACACCTCGATCAAGGGTAAACGTTATGTGTTCAATTGGGACCAAAGCAAGTTCCCGGATCCAGAGGCCTTTGTCCGACGTTATCTGGATCACGGAGTTCATCTTTGTCCTAACATCAAACCCTGTTTATTGCGGGACCATCCTCGTTTTAATGAAGCCGAGGCTGAAGGACTTTTCATTCGCGACGAAGACGGGAAACCGACCATGGTGCAATTCTGGGATGAAGTTGGCGCCTATCTCGACTTTACGAATCCGAAGACGGTCGCCTGGTGGAAGTCGCGAGTTACTGAGTCGTTGCTAAGATATGGGATCAGCGCCACTTGGAATGACAATAATGAGTTCGAGATATGGACCGAGAGGGCGCAAATCCACGGTTTTGGAAAATCGCGCCGAGCGGTAGAAGCTAAGCCACTGCAAACGCTTCTAATGATGCGCGCCTCTCGGGATGCCCAACGGGAATTTGCACCCGAGAAGCGACCGTTTCTGGTGACACGGTCCGGGGCTGCCGGCATGCAGCGCTATGTTCAGACTTGGTCTGGCGACAACTACACTTCTTGGGAGACGCTGCGTTACAACATTAAGATGGGGATTGGGCTGGCGCTTTCCGGGATATCCAACCTGGGACACGATATCGGTGGTTTCTCCGGTCCAGCTCCCGAGCCCGAACTTCTCTTACGTTGGGTTCAATTCGGTATCTTTTTGCCGCGATTCAGCATCCATTCGTGGAACGATGATCAGACCGCAAACGAACCTTGGATGTACCCGGAAATCACTCCTTACATTCGGGAGCTGATCAAGTTCCGTTATCGTCTGGTCCCCTATTTGTATGATCTGCTCTGGCGCGCGCATCGTGATTATGAGCCGATGATTCGCCCAACCTTCTACGATTTCCCAGCGGACGATCGTTGCTACCTCGAAAATGACGAGATGTTGCTTGGACCCAATCTCTTAGTTGCGGCGGTTGTCGAACCCGGTCAGCTTGCCCGCCAGGTTTACTTGCCGGCCGGGAGTGGCTGGTACGATTTCTGGACCGGCGACTACTATCCCGGCGGCGAACAGATCGTCTTGGCCGCTCCCTGGGATCGTCCACCTCTATTGGCTAAGGCTGGCTGCGTGATTCCTGTGAATCTCGCAGACCAGCACTTTGCGAAGCCGGCCGATCAACGCGGATTTTTCCTTTTCCCGCTTCGAGATGACGGCCACTTCGAGCGCGAGTGCTTTGAAGACGATGGCGTCACGGAGTCTTATCGAGATGGCAAATATTGGACCTGGCGCTTACAGATCTCAGCTTCTCGTTCGGATCTTTCCGTGAAAATCGAGCGCGGCGGCGAATCCAACCCGAAAGTTAAAGAGACCTCCCTTTTACTACCGCGTCAGGAGATGCGGCCGATCGAGGTTCAAGGCGGCTCGCTGCTCTCCGATAGTTCATTCGGAACCCACCGCGAACTCAAAGTGGCCCTGAACTGACGGGAACAGCGGTTAACGCCGCGAGCGCCGTCATCGCCGAGAACGCCCGGAAGTCGGCAGCACGCGGAAATTTCACACAGAGACACAGAGAACACGGAGATTAAAGATCCACAGATTTCGCAGATTACGCAGATTACTTTAAAGTCGTTGCATCGCGGGTGCGATGATTGCACGACGTTCGCTGGCCCAGCGGCTTCTTTTCGCTGCACGCCTAGTCAGACCTAAGACTGAAATCTGCGTAATCTGAGTAATCTGCGGATCTGACCCTCTGTGTTCTCTGTGTCTCTGTGGTGAAATAAATTTTTAAGCCCGTTCATGGGTTACCTCGTGCCTTTCGAAACTGACATATGGCTAGCAGCAATGCTCCGGCGGACGCGGAAAACACGGAATAGTCGAGGAGAATTGATGCCGAATGAGATCGCCATCGCGGTGCCGAATGAAAGCAGCAAGCCCGCCGCTGCGATCGCCACGAAGCGTGCCCCGATTCCTAAAATTAAAGTGACGCCCAGGAAGGTCTCGACGATGGTCGCGGCCCAGGCCAGGAACGGAATGGTGAACGCCGGCATGAACGAGTTAACCTCGGCCGTGTATTCCATAAAATGCTTGAAGCTGTCCGGACCGGTATTTTCTCCCCAGATACCAAAACGAGCCGCGACAGCGGATAAAAACGCGGCGCCTAACGCGAACCGAGCATAGAACAGCGCGAACGGCTCCCATTTAAAAACTCCTGTCGCCAGGATCGGTTTTGACGAGACACCGTGGGTCAAGCTTCGGTCGCTCATCTCATTTGTCCCCTCGGGCAGACTTCGCCCCATAACCCCCTTTAGCTACGTCGGCCAAGGTTTGAGTTCTGTTTCTCGGCATTGAGGTCGAAATAAGGTCGTGCATAGAGACGGATCTATTTTAGTATGGACCACAGACAAAGATCCATTTTGCGATATTGACTGTACCACTTCGATGCCCAAAAGAGTCACAGCTTTCGAGCTGATGTTGTCCGCGCGCGATCCAAAAACGCCAGCGTATCGTTGGATTTATGGTGCTTTGCGCACCGAGATTCTGGAAGGCCGCTTACGACCAGGCAGCCGTCTACCGAGCAGCCGGGATCTCGCACTTCAGTACCGGCTTTCGCGCGGCACCATTGTCACCGCTTTCGAACAGCTCAAGTCCGAAGGCTATATCGAAGGGACGATCGGTTCGGGAAGCTACGTCAGTAAGGTCGTACCAGAGCAGTTACTTCAGGTGGGAACCGCCGGGGGTGGCGACCGCTTCGGCCTCGCAAGCGAGGCAGCGCTCCACGGCTCAGTTGCATCTGTTTCGGAACGGTGTGCGACGGCCCCAGCGAAATTTGTCGGACCACGCTGGCCGTTTAGAGCTCTTTCCTCCGCTGGACCTTCGCCATAGCCGGGCATTCCGCGCTTATATTCCGGCATTAGACCTGTTTCCGACGACGTTATGGGCCAGGATCGCGGCCCGCAGGGTAAGAACAGCTACCGCGACCCTGTTATTGGGCTGCGATTCTTTAGGATACCCGCCCCTGCGAGAGGCAATCGCCGACTATCTCCGGACGTCGCGTGGCGTTAGATGCGATGTCGAGCAGGTCGTGATTGTTTCCGGTGTGCAGGAAGCCCTCGATTTGACGGTCCGGCTATTTCTGAACCCGGGCGATCGACTTTGCATGGAGAATCCCGGGTATGTCGGCGCGTCTTGTGTGTT
>Ga0213878_10000351_pt1 | contig 17551 bp, 20 predicted proteins | sample VelepicoBEBS_R02_FD_161053 | JGI IMG/M metagenome (GOLD analysis project Ga0213878, IMG submission 161053) | Vellozia epidendroides bulk soil microbial communities from rupestrian grasslands, the National Park of Serra do Cipo, Brazil - BS_R02 | ecosystem: Environmental > Terrestrial > Soil >... | reverse complement strand
TGTCCTCTTCGAGGTTCAGCACGATGCCGTTCAGGCCGTTCGGAAACTCGACGAGCTCCGACGCCTGCGCGTTGTCGAGGCCGTAGATGCGCGCGATGTTGTCGCCGACCTCGATGACGGTGCCGATCTCGGCTTCGTTCGTCCCCGTCGCGTAGGTGGCGATGCGCTGTTTGATGATTCCGGCGATTTCGTCGGCGTTGATCATGCTGGGCTTTCTCGGCCCTTCGACGGGCTCAGGACGGTGTGTCGGGTGTCGGGCTAGTTGTGGCTCAAAAGGAGGGCGATGTCGTCGAGGCGGCCGGCGATCGTGCCGTCGATAAGCCGGTCGCCCATCGAGATGCGGATCCCGCCGATCAGCGACGGATCGACCGATTGCGTGACGTCGAACTTGGTGCGGTACGCGGCGGAGAGGCGCTGGACGAGCGTGTCGAGCTCGTTCTGCGCGAGCGGGCGCGCGCTCACGACGCGGAGCTCCTGCGCGCCGCGCGCCTCCCGCTCGAGCACGTCGAACTGCTCGACGATCGTCTCGGCGAGGCTCTCGCGCCGTTTGCGGATCAGCAGCAGCACGGTGTGGAGCGCGATCGGATCGAGCTTCGCGAACGCCTGAGCGACGATCGTCTCCTTCTCCTTGCGGTCGACGACCGGGGAGCGGAAGAACCTGCGGACCGTCTCGTCGCGGTCGAGCGCCTCGACGAACGTGTGGAGGTCGTGCTGGACGGGCTGCACCTTGCCGGCTTCCTGCGCGAGCTGGAAGACGGCGGTCGCGTAACGGCGCGCGAGGGTCTCGTTCCGCATCAGCCGCGCCCTCGCACGAGATCGTCGACGGTGCCTGTGACGAGCGCGCGGTTCGCGTCTTCGCTGACGCGGCCCGCGGCCTCGGCGCGCGCCGTCGCGAGCGCCTTCTCGATGAACTCGATCCGCAGCCGGTCGCGCGCGGCCAAGCGCACGCGCTCGAGCTCGCCTTCGGCGTTGCGCACGATGCGGTCGGCCTCGGCGTGGGCCTCGGCCAGCGACTTCTCGTGCTCGCGCTTGACGACGACGCCGACGCGCGAGGTGATCTCGCGGCAGTCCTCGTCGGCGCGCTCGACCTCGGCGCGCGCCGCGGCGACGTCGGCCCGGATGTGCTCCCGCCGCGCTTCGGTGTCGGCCAGCTCCGCGTTCTTCGAGGCTTGGTATGCCTTGACGCCGGGCGCGATGTACTTGTTCCAGATCAGCACGATCGCGATCACGAAGATGACCGCGCCGGCGATCTGCGACCATTGCGCGAGGGCCTCGAGACTCATCGGATCCCTCCGAGCGCGCGATCGAGCATCTCGTCCGCGAGCGACTGCACGATCCGCGGCTCGTCGCGGCGGGCCGCTTCGATTTCCTTGGCGACCTCCGCGTGTGCCTGGCGCGCGATCTCGCTCGCCCGCTCCTGCGCCGCGGTGACCAGCGCGTCGGTCTCCTTCGCCACCTCGACCCGCGCGGCGGCGATCGCCTCGTCGGCGTCCCGGCGCGCGGCGATGCGCCGCTGCTCGGCCTGGCCGCGCAGCGAACGAACGTCGGACTGAAGCTGCTCGATGTCGTGCTTCAAACCGTCGATGTACGCCCGGCGCCGCGCGATCGCTGCCCCGACGGGCTTGAAGAAGATCACGTTGAGGATCGCCAGGAAGACGATGAAGTTGACGAGCTGGACGATGAGCGTCCCGTTGATCGTCAGCACATCAACCCTCCGCTGCGTCCGCTTCGCGGACGCAGATAGGACCCAGCGCCACACGTGGCGCCTCCGCGACCGGCAAGATGAGTGCTGTTCACGTGTCTGACGTTCAGAAGGATCTAGTGGGCGCCGCCGGAGACCAGCTTCGTGACCAGGTTCAGCACGCCGCCGCCGACGGCGAAGAACAGGAAGAACCCGAGCACGAGCCCGATGATCGGGAACGCCTCCAGAATGCCGACGCCGAGGAAGAAGAACGTGAAGATGTTGCCGCGCGCCTCGGGCTGGCGGGCGATCGACTCGACGGCCTTCGACGCGACGATACCGTCACCGACGGCGGAACCGAGAGCGACTGCCGCGACGATCAAGGCGAAGCCGAGGATCAGGACGGCGGCGACGACGGATTCAGGACTCACGAGTTGGGCCTTTCAGAAGGTTCAGTGTTCCTCGGACGTAGCCAAGGACAGATAGACGATGGAGAGGAGGGTGAACACGAACGCCTGGATCGTCCCGATCAGGAAGTTGAAGAACTCGATCCCGATCGGCGCGACCGCGGAGATCACGGAGATGTTGAGCGGGCCGACGACGACGTTCGAGACGATGATGGTCGCGACCACGAAGAGCAGCAGCTCGCCGGCGAGGATGTTGAACGCGAGGCGCATCGCGAGGACGACCGGCCGCGCCAGCTCTTCGATGAAGTTGATCGGGAAGAGGAACCAGTACGGCTTGAAGAGGTGCGCGTAGGCCTTGATCCCGCTCTTGCGGATGGCGAGGAACTGGATCCCGAAGAAGACGCACAGCGCGAACGCCGCCGTCGTGTTCAGGTCGGCGGTCGGCGAGCCGCCGAACGGCAGCCCGAGCGCTTTGAGGAATAGGACGCCGAACTCGTTGAGGATCCAGATGAACAGGAAGATCCCGACGAAGATCGGGACGTACATCTCGCCGCGAGGTCCGATCGTGCCGACCGCGAGGTCGGAGAGGAACTGGATGATCCCCTCGAACGTCGCCTGCGTCTTGCGGACGCGGTTGGTCTTGTACGAGCTGCCCAGCCACCAGAAAAAGACGATGGCGATCGCCATCGCGACCCACGTCGTCAAGATCGTGTCGGCGTGGAGATCGCCCAGGACCGGCACGTGCCAGAGCGGGTGCTCGCCGATTTTTTCGTGCACTAGGCTCCCTGTTGTCGGACTGATCGGTGGTATGCGAGCGCGTAGAGCGCGAGCGGCGTGAAGAATCCCACGACGTACAGCGCGATCGTCCGGTACTCGCCGAAGCGATACGCGACTGCTACCGGGACGATGCCGACCGCGAAGATGCGTGCTTGAGCGTAGAGGGCGAAGATCGCGCGGTTACTGCGGCCGTCGAGCAGCCGTTCGTTCGCGCGCATCGTCGCCAACATGTTCAGGACGCCGAGCACCCCGCCCAGGGCCAGCTGTAGGCCGGCGACCGGGTCCCGCAGCGTCGCGAGAACGACGAGCGGGCTGAGGAACAGGAGCGTCCGCACGGAGATCAGCCGTTTGCGAGCATGGTATGCCCGCACGTCGGCCGTCGGGTCGGCGCCGCCTCTATTGTGGACATCGAGGAGCCCGCCCTCCTCGACGTTTCTCGCATTCAGCGTCAATTCGACCTCAAAAAGGGCCGTAAGGCGGCGGCGATCGCGACGATTCCAAGCGCGAGGCCTCCGAGGAGGCCTACGGCTACCCACCAGCTTGCCCCGGTCGCGCGCCAGAGAAACAGCCCGAGCAAGAAGCCGCCGACGACGGTCCCGGTGAACGCGCCGGCCGCGGCGAGCAGCCGCCTCACGCCGCGGCGGGCGGCGGGACGAACTCGTCCGGCGCGGGCGCGTCGCGCAGGACGTGCAGCAGCCAGCCGACGATCCGCTCGCCCGCCCGGCCGTCGCCGTACGGGTTCGAGGCGTGCGCCATCCGGGCGTACAGCAGCTCGTCGGTGAGCAGCCGGCGCGACCATTCGACGATCGGCGCGTAGTCCGCGCCGATCAGGCGCAGCGTCCCCGACTCGAGGCCTTCGGGCCGCTCGGTCTCGCGGCGCATGACGAGGACCGGCTTGCCGAGCGTCGGCGCCTCCTCCTGGAGCCCGCCGGAGTCGGTCAGGACGAAGCGCGAGCCGGCGACGGCGGCGACCGTTTCGGCGTAGTTCAGCGGCTCGACGAGCCGGACGCCCTCCGTGCCGCCGAGGACTTGATGCACGATCGGGGCGACGGCCGGCGAGGGATGGACCGGCCACACGATCTGCGGGCGTTCGGGCAACCCGGCGACCGTGCCGACGGCGCGCGCGATCTCGCCGATCGCGCCGTGGTTCTCGCGCCGGTGCGCGGTGACGAAGATCATCGGGCGGGCGCGGTCGAGGCCGTCGAGCGAGGGCGTCGCGATGCCGTGCTCGCGGATGCGGCGCTCGGTGACGAGGAAGGCGTCGATGACGGTGTTCCCGGTGACGACGATGTGCGCGTGGTCGGTTCGCTCCGCCAGCAGGTTCGATTTCGCGCGGGCGGTCGGTGCGAAGTGGAACGAGGTCAGCACGCCGGTGATGCGGCGGTTCGCCTCTTCGGGGTACGGCTCGGCGATCGTCGAGGTGCGCAGGCCGGCCTCGACGTGGCCGACCGGGATCTTCTGGTAGAACGCGGCGAGCGCGGCGGCGGACGAGGTCGTCGTGTCGCCGTGGACGAGCACGACGTCGGGGCGCGCTTCGGCGAGCACGCGCTCCATGCCGGTGAGGACGCGCGTGGTGATCTCGGTGAGCGACTGGGCCTCGGTCATGATGTCGAGATCGTAGTCGGGGACGATGCTGAAGAGCTGCAGCACTTCGTCCAGCATCTCGCGGTGCTGCGCGGTGACGCAGACGATCGGCTCGACGTCCGGGCGCGCGGCGTTCAGCGCGTGGACGACCGGCGCCATCTTGATCGTGTCCGGCCGCGTCCCCATCACGGCCATCACGCGGAGCGGGCGGTTCACGCGAAGTGCAGCGGCACGTACCCGCTCGTGAGCAGCAGCGCGACGAGCCCGAGCGCGATGCAGACGGCGTAGATCAGCAGCACCGCTTGCCGGACGTTCAGCCCGAACCGGAAGATCAGCTGATGGTGGAAATGCCCGCGGTCGGCTTCGTAGATCTTCTTGCCCGCGCGCGTCCGCCGCACGATAGCGGCAGCCGTGTCGAGGACCGGCAGCGCGAGCACGACGAGCGGCACGAGCAGCGAGATCGCGAACGCCGTTTTGCTGGCGCCGATGATCGACACCGTCGCGAACACGTAGCCAATGAAGAGCGCGCCCGAGTCGCCGAGGATGATCTTCGCGGGATTCCAGTTGTAGCGCAGAAATCCGAGCGCCCCGCCGGCCAGCGCCGCCAGAATCAGAGCGATCTCGGTGTGTCCGCGCATGAGGTCGATCGAGATCAGTGACGCCGCGGAGATCACGGTCAGCCCGGAGAGCAGTCCGTCGAGCCCGTCGATGAAGTTGATCGCGTTCATCATCCCGAGATACCACACCAGCGTCAGGACGACGGTGAACCACTCGAAGTGGTGCGGGAAGTAGATCGGCGGGCCGTGCGGGTGCAGCGGGTTGGTGAAGTACGGCGGAACGACGAACCCGTACAGCATCGAGATCGCCGCGACGATCGCCTGGGCGAGCAGCTTCGAGCGCGGCGCCATCCCCATGACGTCGTCCCAGATGCCGACCATGAGGATCAGCGTGCCGCCGAAGATCAGGCCGATCATGTCGTGCAGGTTCGCGAGCCCTTCCGAGACGTGGCGCGGGTTGGCGAACTGTCCCGTCTTGATCAAATATCCGAGCGCGGCGAAGAGCGCGAGCGCGAAGCCGAGATAGACCGCGATCCCGCCGATGCGCGGCTTGGGCTGGTCGTGCATCCGCCGCTCGCCGGTTGCGTCGAGCATCCCGACGTTGAGCGCCAGTTTCCGGACGTACGGCGTGGTGAACAGTGCCGTCGCGAACGCGATCACGGCGACGGCGAGGACGATCAGCGGGTTCACGCGGGTTCTTCCACCGCGCGTGAGGCGAATTGCTCGAACGGGACGCCGGCCTCGTTCAGAAGCATCTCGGCGACCGGATCCGGGTAGGCGTCGGCGTACACGATCCGATCTACTCCGGCGCTGATCAAGAGCTTCGTGCAGCCCGCGCACGGCTGGTGCGTGCAGTACGCGGTCGCCCCCTGGAGCGAGACCCCGTGAAGCGCGCCCTGTACGATCGCGTTGGCCTCGGCATGGGTCGCCCGCAGGCAGTGGCCGTCGACCATCGTGCAGCCGACATCCAGACAGTGCGGGACGCCGCGCGGGGCGCCGTTGTAGCCGGTGGTCAGAATCCGGCGCTCGCGCGTGAGGACCGCACCGACCCGGGCGCGCGGACAGGTCGCCCGGGTAGCGACCGTCCGGGCGATCTCCATGAAATACTCGTCCCAACCGGGCCTTGCCGCGCCGCCGGGTCCCCGAGCGCCGCTGTTTCGGTCGTCGTCCTGCACCGAGGGCCCCATATTCGCCGGAAGCGCCCGCCGAGCCCGGTCGACCGCCCCGGTGCTGACGAGCCGGTGGCCATCGCATGCCGACAGGACATGCCAGCTCCGGTAGTCGAACCTACCTAGCGCGGGGCGTGAATCGGAGGTCGGGTCATGAACGAACCATCGGCCACACAACTGCCGACCGGCTGGATCGTCGTCTCGAAAGCGCTCGCTGTCTTCTGGTACGTCGTCGCTGCGGCCCTGATTTTGTGGGGCTCGCTATACCTTCTCATTCTCGTCGTCCCTGCGCGTGGTCACACGGTGAGCGAGAACGCATTCGCGCTCGTGTTCACGTACGTCATGCTGTTCGCGGCCGCGCTCATCGCGATGTTCTATGGCGAAGGCACGGAGGTCGCCGTCGCGATGCTCATCGACAAAGACCCTGAGCAAATTCCGCAACGGATTCGCGACGGCTTCATAGCGTTGCGCGACTCTCACATTCCGTTTATCAGCGGCCGGCAGCTCATAGTAGTGACGGCGATCGTCGGGATGACGGTACTGTGTCTAAACGTTGCCGATGTCCCCGCGGACCGGCAGAATGCGATTCCCTACACAGGGGCACTGACAACGCCCGCAGCGCGGGAAATATTCGCAATCCTATTTCCGACGTTTTTTGCGTTGTGGTTCATACAGCTCCCGCCGAAGTTCATGGCTCACAATGACCCCCTAGGCGCGTATTCCTGGCAGCTTACACGTGTCGCTGTGCGTTGCTCCTTGTTCCTCGGCAAATGGCTTCACGTCGAAGGGCCGAGTCAGCAGGTTACGGCGCTACTGACGCGCCTACAACCGCCCACGCACGAGGTCTTGCGACCAAGCCGTGAGAATTACTACAAACTGTCGGCAACGCTGCGTGACGGCCGCGCGCGTGAGCTCGTCGACATCGACATGTTCGTCGATCACAACGGCGCAATACGCGTCGTCGAAGTGCTGAAGTTCCGTGCGTTTGCACGCGGATTTCAGAAGGTGCATCAGGCGATCGCCTGGGAAGCCAAGTTCAAATCAGCTCGCCTCGTAGTTTCCGAGTTCGGCGGTCCGGCGGACTGCACCGTTCGTGGTCCGAGGTTCTTCGATCGCCCGAACGCCCAAGGGCTGACGATGTACTGGGTGACATGGGACTTGGATCTCAAAGAGAGCCTTGAGATCGGTAAACCGCTCGCACTCGTCGTTTCGTATCAAACGGGCCCGAATGCGACGCGATCGCGGGACGCCGAGTCTGATTCCTATGGGATTCTTGTCGACGTTCCGACCGCCGAAATCGTTCTTCGCATTCAACCCGAAGAAGGAACTGCGCTCACGTTCTTCGATGGTCATGCGGTGGCCGAGACTTCGGAGAACGACGAGGTCAATCGCGACGAAGCGAAACTCGTCGAGGTGCAGTCGTACGGCCCGGAGGGCCGTGGCTACCTCTATCACGCTCACTTCCCGCTTTTCGGCACGAAGCTGGAGTTCCATTGGACGGTGCGCAGGACCAGTCCGGCCCCGGCTCCGTTCGTCCACATCGCCATCCCCGACAAGTCGGCCGCACTCGTCACCTACTTGCCCGCGTCCGACGGCGACCGAAGCGACGTCGACGCGTAACGGCAGATCCGCTTCGGACAGCGGATCGGTCGCGCGAGCGATGCGCTAGGTCTGCGCGCGGGCGCTCACCGGGACCGAGCTGGTCGAGCCGAACATGCGATCTCCGGCGTCGCCGAGGCCGGGGACGATGTAGCCGTGGTCGTTCAGGCGCTCGTCGACGGCGGCGGTCACGATGCGCACGCCCGGGTGCTCGCGCGTGAGCGTCGCGATCCCTTCGGGCGCGGCGATGATGCAGACGAAGACGGGCGCGGTCGCACCGCGCTGCGCGAGCGTCGTCAGCGCGGCGGAGCCGGAATGGCCGGTCGCGAGCATCGGGTCGAGAACGAAGACTTCGCGCGTCGCCAGATCGTCTGGCAAGTTGGCATAGTACGGGATCGCGGCCAGCGTCTTCGGATCGCGGTAAAAGCCGAGGTGCGCGACGACCGCGTCGTCGACGACGGCGAGGAATCCGGGCAGCAGGCCGAGGCCCGCGCGCAGGATCGGCGCGACGACCGGGCGCGACGCGATCCGCTGTACCTTCGCCAGCGCAACCGGGGTCTGCAGCTCGAGCTCGGTCATCGGCAGCGCGCGGGTCGCCTCGTAGGCGAGGAGCTGGCCCAGCTCCTCGACGAGCCGGCGAAAGACCGGGGTCGGCGTGGTCGCGTCGCGCAGCCGGGCGAGACGGTCTTGGACGGCCGGGTGGTCGACGATCATCGGCGCGGTGGGCACGCCGAAGATCATCGCGCCCGACGTTCGCTCGCCCTGCAAATCGGGCGCGGCACAGCGTTCAGGCGGACGCGGCGGGAGGCGGCGGCGTCCAGTTCGGGTTCGTGAGCGAGGTCAGGACGTGGTCGCGCCACGTCCCGCGCAGGTAGAGGACGTCGCGAGCGTAGCCCTCGACGACGAAGCCGAGCCGGCGCAGCAGCGCGCCGCTGCGCTCGTTCGCCGGGTGGTAGTTCGCCATCAGACGATGCAGGTTCAGCGTGCCGAACGCGTGCGCGATCACCGCCTCGACCGCCTCGCGCATGAAGCCGCGCCCTTCGTACGCGCCGTCGACCGAATAGCCGAGCATCGCGCTGTACGCGGAGCCCGCCAGGATGTCGTAGAGGTTCACGATCGCGACGAGCGCATCCGGCTCGGTGCGGTCGATCGCGAGCAGCGAAATTCCGCGGCCGATGACGCTTTCGCCCTGTCGCCAGCGCACCCAGCGCAGGTAGTGCGCGAGATCGTTCGAGTGCTCGGGCTCCCAGCGCGCGAACCGCTCCTCGTTGAACTGGTGATAGAGCAGGAGCGCCGGCGCGTCGGCATCCTCCGGCTCGCGCAGGATCAGCCGCTCCGTCTCGAGCCGAACGCTCACACCGGGCGCGCGAGCGTCATCAGCACCTGCGCCCGCATCAGCTTCTCGAAGCCGGGGATCGCCGCCGTCCGCGCGGTCTCGACGAAGCCGAGCCGCCGCAGCAACGCGCCGCTGCGCTCGTTCGCCGGATCGTACGTCGCCGTCAGCGAGCGCAGCGCGAGCGCGCCGAACGCGTAGGCGACGACCGCCGCGACCGCTTCGCTCGCATAGCCTTTCCCCTCGTACGCCGCATCGATCGAGTACGCGATCATCGCGCTGTGCTGCGGCGCGTGCGTGATCGAGTCGAGCTGCACCTCGCCGGCGACCGCGTCCGGATTCGCGCGGTCGAACGCCAGCCACGAGCGCGCACGCCCCGCGCGGCTTTCCGAGCTCCGCCACGCGATCCACGACACATGCTGCGCGAGCTCACTCCCGCGCGGCGGATCCCAGCGTTCGATCCGGTCGCGGTTTCGTTCGTGGTACGCGAGGACCGCCGGCGCGTCGTCGGCCGACGGCTCGCGCAGCAGCAACCGCTCCGTCTCGAGCTGGGTCGCCGAGGTCACCTACGGGACGTCGTGATGCGCGGTGAGCTCGGCGACGCGGGCGCGCAGCGCCTCTTTCTTCGCGCCGGTCTCGATGTCGGTGAGCGCCTCGCCGATGATCTTGCCGACTTCGCGCGCGTCGCTCTCGTCGAAGCCGCGCGAGGTGATCGCGGGCGAGCCGATGCGGATCCCGCTCGTCACGGCGGGCTTCTGCGGGTCGAACGGGATCGCGTTCTTGTTCACCGTGATCCGGATCTCGTCGAGGTACTGCTCGACCGCCTTCCCGGTCAGGTTCTTCGGCGTCAGATCGACGAGCAGCAAATGCGTGTCGGTTCCGCCGCCGACCAGCCGCGCGCCGGCGCGCTGGAGCTCCTCGCCCATCGCGCGCGCGTTGTCGATCACCTGCCGCTGGTACGTCTTGAACGAGGGCTGCAGCGCCTCGCCGAACGCGACCGCCTTCGCGGCGATCGTGTGCATGAACGGGCCGCCCTGAATGCCGGGGAAGACGCTCTTGTCGACCGCCGTGGCGTACTCCGCGGTCGAAAGGATCAGGCCGCCGCGCGGGCCGCGCAACGTCTTGTGCGTCGTCGAGGTGACGAAGTCCGCGATCCCGACCGGCGTCGGGTGCAGATCGACCGCGACCAGCCCCGCGATGTGCGCCATGTCGACCAGGAACGCCGCGCCGATCTCGTCGGCGATCTCGCGGAACGGCGCGTACTCCATCGTGCGCGGGTACGCGCTCGCGCCGGCGATGATGAGCTTCGGCTTGTGCTCGCGCGCGAGCTCGCGCACTTGGTCGAAGTCGATCAGCTCGGTGTCCTTGCGCACGCCGTACGCGACCGCGTTGTAGAGCTTCCCGCTGAACGAGACCTTGGTGCCGTGCGTGAGATGGCCGCCGTGCGCGAGCGACATCCCGAGGATCGTGTCGCCCGGCTGCAGCACCGCCATCAGCACCGCCATGTTCGCCTGCGCGCCGGCGTGCGGCTGCACGTTGGCGTGCTCGGCGTCGAAGAGCTTCTTCAGGCGCTCGATCGCCAGCGTCTCCGCGACGTCGACGTACTCGCAGCCGCCGTAGTACCGCTTGCCGGGGTAGCCTTCGGCGTACTTGTTGGTCATCACGCACGCCATCGCTTCGCGCACCGCGCGGCTCGCGTAGTTCTCGGAAGCGATGAGCTCGAGGTTGTCGCGCTGGCGGCGCTCCTCGTCGGCGATCGCGGCGTAGACCTCGGGATCCGAAGTGGCGAGCGTCTGGGGGTCGAGCAGTTGCATGTCGTGTCAGCCTCGGTCGTCGGTGTCGGTGCGCCGGCGGATCAGCGTCGTCGCGGAGTAGTCGGGCTTCGCCGCGCTCGGCTTGCGCGCCCCGCCGAAGCGCAAGACCTGCACCAGCACCAGCAGACCGACCGTCGCGATCAGCGCGACCCAGAACCACGGGCTCGCGTAGCGCGGCGAGGTGTGGTCGAGCAAGTACTCCGCGAGCGCGATGACGACGGCGGCCAGCGGGATCACGTTTCCCAGCGTCTGGCGGTCCATCACCGGATCCTGCGGGCGGCGACGATGGTCAACGAGTTCCTCCGGTGAACGAGGCGGCGGTGCGAATCGCGGTTTCGAGTTCGACGTTCCGCCGACCGCTCGCGGCCGGCGAGCTCACGCAGCTCGAGTGGCTCGAGCGCTGCGCGTCGGTCCTGGGCGCGGACGGCGTGCTGCCCGCCGTCGAAGACTTTCCCCGCCGCGACGCCGAGTACGTCGCGCAGCTCCGCAAGGTCGCGGTCGACCTGGGGCTCGTCCCCTTCGGGCTCGACGCGCCCGGCCTGCTGGAATCCGCCGGTGCGGCGAACGGCGAGGCGGTCCTCGGGCTCGCGACGGGCTTCGGTGCGCTGGTCGTCCGCACGACGCTCCCGCCGCCGGGCGAGGTCCCGCCCGCGACGTTCGTCGAGACGGTGGTCGCCGCGAAGGCGCTGAGCCGCGCGGCGAAGGCGGTGAACGTGACGGTGCTCCTCGGCGCGGCGCCCGGCACGATCGGCGAGGATCTCGCCGGCGTGAAGCACCTCATCAAGGACGTCGACAGCGCCTGGCTGCGCGCGTGTCCCGCGGCCGTCGCGGCTGGCGAGATCGGCCCGAAGGACCGCTACCCCGCGTTCGTCGCGAGCCCGGCCGACGATCCGCTCGCCGTCGCGGCGGTCGCGAGCCGGTCATGGGTCATCCTGGACGCGCCCGGCGAGGCCGGATGGGACGGCGTTCGAGATGCGATCACGGCCCTGCGAAAGGCTCAGGCCGAGCGGCTTCGCATCGCCGGCCGCTAGGCCGGGGAGAGAAGAGGCGACACAACCGCAGCGGCCGTCCGGAACCCGGTTGAAGACCTGCCATTGGCAGGTGGGTGCGGCCCGGGCGCCCAGTGTCCGGCGAGAATCTCGTCGGGCAACCGGTCGTATCCGGAGCTGATGCTCCCTTGGTTTCGACGTTGGTCCACCACCGTGGAACCTGCGCGAACCACCGCAGTCGTGTCGCTGCTGTATCGTATACCCCTCGTCAAGTCTTGACAGGCGGCATCCGTTCGTAATTGCGCCGTAAGATCGCCCCGTAAGTCGACGATAATCGCGCGCAGTCTACGATCTCGGCATCACATTACGGGCTACCGAAAGAGGGTGCTTCCAATGATTCAGATCGTTCGTCCCGTGCTGGCCGTCGCCGCACTGTCCGCCATGACCGCGTCGCTCGTTCCGAACGGGGCTTCGGCCGCCGAAATCCTGTGGAAAATGACAGGTCTGGTCCAGAACGTCTCGATGCCCGAGCCGGGGCTCCGGGATTTCCCTGCGTACGATATGGTCCCGTACCGGTACAAGTTCCAGTGTCAGGTCAGACCCGGCGCGACGCCGCTGAAGACCTATCCTGACCTCAACGGCGCCGTTGCACACGGCGAGACGACGAGTAAGCTCATGACGACGTTCCAGTACGTCTACGTGCCCATGCCGCCGAACCCCGCGGATCACAACAATTTCATCTACGTGTGCCGCGGGCAGTTCCTGGTGAACGGCTCCGACGTGGCGGTACACGACGGCTCGGACATCTCCTCCGACACGCTCGCCCACGAGGTGCATTCGATCACGTTCAAGATCGATAAGCAGAAACTGATCCAGGCGGTCGGGAGCGGCGAGGCTTGCTTCACGTACGACCCGTCGAACCTCAAGGTCGTGCCGAACAGCTCGAGCCCGACCGAGTGGCAGCTGGACGACGACCATCACATCATCGGACTCTTCGCGAGCGCGTCTGACGCCCGGCTGGCACAGGACGTCGCGGGGAAGTATAAGGTGCAGTGTTTCATCGGCCTCCGCCTCAACGCCGACCGCCACCATATCACGGAATACTTCAAGTAGCGCACGAGCCGAGCAGAGCGTTTCGGTTCCGGAACGCTCTGCTCGACGCGCGCTTTCACCGAGCATGAACGTTCGTGTCGTCATCCGCGGCGCTTCGTTCGGGACGTCGTCCCAGCGCCGCGCCGTAGACCGCGAGTGCGCGCTCGCGCGCGAACGCGTGGTCGACGAGCGGTGCGGGATAGTCGCGGCCGATCACGCAGCCGAGCTGCGCTTGCAGGAGCGGCGGCGTCGTCCACGGCGCGTGCACGTACTTCGGCGGAAGCTCGGCGAGCGCGGGGATCATCCGCTTGACGAAGGCGCCGCCGGGATCGAACGTGCGCCCTTGCACGACGGGGTTGAAGATGCGGAAGTAGGGCGCCGCGTCCGTCCCGGTCGAGGCGGCCCACTGCCAGCCGCCGTTGTTCGCGGCGAGATCGGCGTCCGCGAGCTGCCGCTCGAAATAGCGCTCGCCCTCGCGGTAGTCGATCAGCAGGTGCTTGGTCAGGAACGAGGCGACGATCATCCGCAGCCGGTTGTGCATCCAGCCCGTCGCGTTGAGCTGGATCATCGCCGCGTCGACGATCGGGTAGCCGGTCCGGCCTTCGCACCACGCGGCGAGCCCCGCGTCGTCGCGCGCGTACGCGATCGACTTCGCCGCTTCGGCGAACGGTTCGTGCGCGAGCTGCGGGCGGTGGTGCAGCAGCTGCTGGTAGAAGTCGCGCCAGATCAGCTCGCCGGTCCACGCGCGTGCACCGCTCGACGCCGTCTCGCGGCCGCCGAGCGCCGATGCGGCGTGAACGAGCGTTCGGATCCCGATCGTGCCGGCACGCAGGTGCGGTGAGAGCCGCGACGTCCCTTCCAGCGCGGGCGCGTTCCGCCGCTCGTCGTAGCGCGCGAGCCCCTTCGTAAGAAATCCGTCGAGCACGCGGTGCGCCTCGGCGAGGCCGCCGCGCGGATACGCCTCGCTCGAGCGGTGGCCGTACTGCTCGGGACGCGGGACGTCGCGCGTCTCGCCGATCGCCGCGCGCGCGAGCAGCTTCCCGCGCGCGGCGCGCGCCGAAGGCACCGGCGGATGCGGCTCGCTCGCGAAGCGCGCCTCCCATCGCCGCCGGTACGGCGTGTAGACGGTGTAGGGCACACCGTCGTTCCGCAGCACCTCGCCCGCGCCGAAGTAGACGTGGTCGGTCGACGCATGGACGTCGATCGCGGCGCCGCGCAGCCGCTGCGCGACGCGCGCGTCGCGCGCGACCGCTTCCGGCTCGTAGTCCACGTTGAAGAAGAGCGCGCTCGCGCGTACGCGCAACGCGAGCTCCCCGAGCACCGCGCCGGCGTCACCTTCGAGCAGCGCGAGGTCGGAGTGGTGCGCGCGCAGCGCCCCGCGCAGCGCGGTCAGGCTCTCGAAGAAAAACTGCACGATCGGAGCGCCCGCCCGCGGCCCGCGGAGCAGCGCCGGGTCGAGGACGAACACGCAGACGATGCGGTCGCTCGCCTCCGCGGCGCGGAACAGCGCGACGTTGTCGTCGAGCCGCAGGTCGCGGCGGAGCCAGACGATCGAGACGGGATACCGCAGCGACACGGTCAGCCGGCGACGGGCAGCGCGGGTGCGATCGGCACGGGCGAACGAAGCCGGCTCACGAGGGACGCGCGTTCGGACGGTTCGCCGCGCCGGCCTGCCGCCGCGGCGGCGACGCGCGCGGTGCGAGCGGAGCGCCGGGCTCGCGGCGAGAAGCGCGCCGCCGTGCCCCCCATCCAGATCACGGTCGACCCGATCGAGCTCCCGCTCAAGCACACGTTCACGATCGCGCGCTCGTCGGAGAGCGTCGCGCGCACGCTGATCGTGCGGCTGCGGTGGAACGGGCTCGAAGGGCTCGGCGAGAGCGCCCCGATCGCGCGCTACGACGAGGACGTCGCGAGCGTCGCAGCCGGGCTCTCAGCGCTTCACCTCGGTGACGATCCGTACGCGATGGAGCGGCTTCTCGACGGGCTCACGCCCGCGCAGCGGTGCGGCCTCGACATCGCGCTGCACGATCTCGTCGGAAAGGATCTCGATCGCCCGCTGTGGCGCTTGCTCGGGCTCGATCCCGCGCACACGCCGCGGACGTCGTTCACGATCGGCATTGCGCCACTCGATGAGACGCTCGCGAAGGTGCGCGCAGTGACGACGCACCCGGTGATCAAGGTGAAGCTCGGCAAGGGCGCGGAGCTCGAGACGGTCGAGGCGATCCGCTCGGTCTACACCGGCACGATTCGCGTCGACGCGAACGAAGGCTGGACGCCCGAGCAGACCGTCGAGCTGCTCAGCGCGATGCGCAAGTTCGAGATCGAGTTCTGCGAGCAGCCGATCCCGGCCGGCTCGCCCGAGAAGCTGCGCTGGATCCGCGAGCGCTCGCCGATTCCGATCGTCACCGACGAGGACTCGAAGGATGCGAAGGACCTCCCCGCGCTGCTCGGCTGCGTCGACGGCGTCAACGTGAAGCTGGTGAAGTGCGGCGGGATCCGCGGCGCGCTGGAGATGATCCACACCGCGCGCGCGATGGGACTGAAGATCATGCTCGGCTGCATGGTCGAGTCGCAGATCCTCACCACCGCCGCCGCGCACCTCAGCCCGCTGGTCGACTGGGCCGACCTCGACGGGCCGTTCCTGACCGCGCGCGATCCGTTCGCCGGAATCACCTATGCGGACGGCAAGATCGTGCTCCCCGAAGGCCCGGGGCTCGGCGTGCGTCCTTCGACGAGCTCAGGACAGGCTTTGACCGCCGCGAGCTCGTCCTGACGTTGGCGACCGAGATCACGCGCCGGCGCTACGTCGTGCTCGCATCGCACGCGTTCACGTCGCGCGCGGCGAAGATGGCGCACGGCGTGATCTCGTACTCCTCGGACACCGTCGTCGCGGTCATCGATCCCGATCACGCGGGGAAGCGCGTCGGGGACGTGCTGCCGTACCTCGGCAGCGACGCGCCGATCGTCGGCTCGTTCGACGACGGAATGCGCTATGCGCCGACCGCGCTGCTGGTCGGGATCGCTCCCGCGGGCGGATTGCTCCCCGACGATTTTCGCGACGCGATCCGCCGCGCGCTGCGCGCGAGGCTCGAGGTCGTCAGCGGTCTGCACGTCATGCTGAACGAGGACGAGGAGTTCGCCGCGCTCGCCCGCGAGCACGACACGCGCATCTGGGACCTGCGCCTGCCGCCCGCCGCGCCGCTGTTCTCCGGCGCGGCGTGGGACGTGCGCGCGAAGATCGTCCTGACCGTCGGCAGCGACGCCGCCGTCGGCAAGATGACCGCCGCGCTGGAGCTGCTGCGCGCGGCGAAGGACCGCGGCGTCGACGCGGCGTTCGTCCCGACCGGGCAGATCGGGATCGCGATCGCCGGCTGGGGCACTGCGATCGACCGCGTCGTCTCGGACTTCGCGCCGGGCGCGGCGGAGCAGCTGGTCCTCGAAGGGGAGCGCCGCGCGAGCGAGCTGCTCTTCCTCGAAGGACAGGGCGGAATCAACAATCCGGCGTTCGCGCCGGTCACGCTCGCGCTCTTGTACGGCGGCGCACCGGACGCGCTCGTGCTCGTCCACAACGTCGCGCGCGACCGCATCGAGGATTACGACGTGCCGATCCTTTCCTACCGCGCCCTGATACGCACCTACGAGTCGCTGTGCGGAACGGTGAAGCCGGCGCGCGTCGTCGGAATCACGCTGAACACGCGCGATTGCACCGAGGACGAGGCGCGCGCGCAGATCGATCGCGCGCGCGAGGAGACGGGGCTGCCGTGCGACGACGTGGTGCGCAACGGGCCGCACGCGCTCTACGACGCGATCGCCCCCGCGCTGGTGAAGACCGAGGTGCTGCATGTATAGGTGGATCGCGCTGCTCGCCGCGTGCGCGGTGCTGCTCGGCGCGTGCACGAAGGTCGACCAATCGCAGACGACGGGCGCGCATACGGGCGGCAACCCGTGGACGCGCCACGGCCATCTGATCATCGGCGCGGCCGGCGAGGAGCCGGACACGCTCAACAAGCTCTTCGCGAACACCGACGCCGCCGATCAGATCGCGCAGTTCTTGTTCGAGCCGCTGTTCCGCTACGGCCCCTCCGGCGAGTACCTGCCCGCCGCGGCTACCGAGGTGCCGACCCTGCAGAACGGCGGGATCGCGAAAGACCAGCACACCGTCACGCTGCACATCCGCAAGGGGATGAAGTGGTCGGACGGCGCGCCCTACGACGGGCGCGACCTGGTCTTCACCTGGCACGCGGCGATGAACCCGCGTAACAACACGCGGATCACCGCCGGTTGGGACGACATCACCGCGATGGACTTGCCGAACCCGTACACCGTCGTCGTGCACCTGAAGAAACCGTACGGCGGGATCCTCGGCATCTTCGCGAGCGGCGGCGGAGGCTATCCGCCGCTCCCGGCGCACCTGCTGCAGAATCTTCCCGACCTCAACCACGCGCCGTACAACAGCAAGCCGATCTCGAGCGGGCCGTTCGTGCTGACCGCCTGGAACCACGGCAGCTCCCTCGAGCTCGCCGCGAACCCGAACTACTGGCGCGGGCGG
>Ga0213878_10000350_pt1 | contig 17558 bp, 15 predicted proteins | sample VelepicoBEBS_R02_FD_161053 | JGI IMG/M metagenome (GOLD analysis project Ga0213878, IMG submission 161053) | Vellozia epidendroides bulk soil microbial communities from rupestrian grasslands, the National Park of Serra do Cipo, Brazil - BS_R02 | ecosystem: Environmental > Terrestrial > Soil >... | reverse complement strand
CGGCGGCAGCAACGGTATTCCCTCTCCCACCACCAGCCGCTACGTCTCGGCCATGCAGGTCGCCCAGGGCAACGTCAGCTTAAGCGGCCAGGAAAGCCTCAACGGGTTGACGGTCAACCTGACGGCGCTCTGGGACAACGCCGACGGCATCACCGGTTGGCGTCGCGTTTGCGACATCGCCAACGACAGCGCCCTGAAGCAGGCCTGCGAAGATGTTTTCCGCTTTGAGGCTCCCTGAGAGAGCGCCGATGAAACAGAATACACTCATGGCACTCTGCCAGCGGCATCACGCGGTACTGCTCGCCAGCGACGAGCAGATGCTCAGTATCGCGGTCGTCGGTAACCCGTCGCCGGAACTGATGCAGTCGCTGCGCTTTGCCACGCAAAAACGGATCGATATCGAGTGCTGGGATCGGCAAAGAATGGAGCAGCACCGGGAGCGCGAGGCTCAAGCGCACCTGCCCACCGCGCGCGAGGAGAACGATAACGTCGTCGACGTGCTCAACCAGACCCTATTGCGAGCGCTGCAGCAGCGCGCGTCGGATATCCATTTTGAACCCACAGAGGATACCCTTCGGGTCCGACTGCGCATCGACGGCGTACTGCATCCTTATACCGAGCTGCCCGCCGCGATGAGCGCGGCGCTTGTGGCACGCCTGAAGGTGCTCGGCAGTCTGGATATCGCAGAACGGCGGTTGCCGCAGGACGGGCAGTTTTCGGTCGACCTTAGCAATAGCACCGCCTCTTTTCGCATTGCCACGCTCCCCTGCCGCCATGGAGAAAAAGTCGTGCTGCGTCTGCTCCAGCAGGCCGCGCAAACCCTCAACCTTTCCACGCTCGGCATGACGCCAGAACAGCTGGGCGTATTTAACAATGCGTTGCGCCAGCCGCAAGGACTGATGCTGGTCACCGGGCCTACCGGAAGCGGGAAAACCGTCACCCTCTACAGCGCGCTGCAGGCGCGCAACACGCCTGAGGTCAATATCTGTAGCGTTGAGGATCCCGTAGAAATCCCGCTGACGGGGGTTAATCAGACGCAGATTAACCCCCGCAGCGGCCTGAACTTTCAGAGCGTATTGCGCGCGCTGCTGCGCCAGGACCCGGATATCGTCATGGTCGGCGAAATTCGCGATGCGGAAACCGCGGAAATCGCCCTGAATGCCGCACAAACCGGGCATCTGGTGCTGTCCACGCTGCACACCAATTCCACCTGCGAAACGCTGGTGCGTTTACAACAAATGGGCGTGGCGCGCTGGATAACCTCCTCAGCGCTGTTGCTGGTTGTCGCCCAGCGGCTGGTGCGACGTCTCTGCCCGCACTGCCGTCAGCAAAGCGGCAGCCATACCGCACTGCCGCGCGCGCTTTGGCCCCGGGCGTTGCCCAGATGGCTAACGCCCGGCTGTCAGCGCTGCTATGGCGGCTATCTTGGCCGCATTGCGCTCTTTGAAATCCTCGTTATCACCGACGATATCCGCCAGATTATCGCCAGCGGCGTCGATGCAGGCACCCTCGCGCACATGGCCAGACAGGCCAACATGATGACCCTGTTTGAACATGGTTGTCTGGCGGTGGAACGCGGAGAAACCAGCCAGGAAGAGCTGCTACGGGTGCTGGGCATTCCACATGGCGACTAAAAAGCTGTGGTGCTGGCGAGGCGTTTCTCCGCAAGGCGAGCCGCGGCATGGCGCCCTCTGGAGCACGGACAGAGCGCTTGCGCTACAGGACATTCAGCGCGAAGGTATTATTCCGCTAAATCTGAAGCGCGGTGCCGTAAAGGTCTCACAGTGGCGCTCGCCGCACTGCAGCGACCTTATGCAGCAACTGGCGACCCTGCTGCAGGCTGGGTTGACGCTTTCGGAGGGACTAACGCTGCTGTCAGAGCAGCACCCCAGCCCGCAATGGCAGGCTCTGCTGCAGGATATGGCGGTACGGCTGGCGCAGGGCAGCCCCTTATCCGAAGTTATGGCCGAGTGGCCAGAGGTCTTCCCTGCGCTTTACCCGGCAACGATCCGCGCCGGAGAGATGACCGGCAGGCTGGAACACTGCTGTTTTCACCTTGCCCGGCAGCAACAGGCTCAACAGCGCCTGGCGCAGAAAGTGACGAAGGCGCTGCGCTACCCGCTGGTGATAATTCTGCTCGCCATTGCGGTTATCGTCGGTATGTGCGGTTTTGTCCTTCCCGAATTTGCCCAGATATACCGCACATTCAATACGCCGCTACCCGCGCTGACCCGCATGGTAATAGCGCTATCTGCAGGGGTCGAGCGCGCCTTCCCTCTGCTGGCAGGCCTTATCCTCTCCCCTTTTGCGCTACGCCCGCTGATGCGACGTTCCGGGAAGTGGCCATGGTGGAAAGCGGCTATCCTGCGAAGAATACCGGTCCTTTCAACGCTGCGCCGCGGGCAGATGCAGAGCCATATTTTTATGGTGCTGGCCTTAAGCCAGCGTGCCGGAGTACCTTTTTTGCAAGGGCTGGAAAGCGTCGAAACAACGCTGACTTGCCCATGGTGGCGGCACATTATCCGCCAGGTTCACGATGCCGTCGCCCAGGGGCGGCCAATATGGCAGGCATTTGAGGAGAGCGGAGCGTTTACACCGCTCTGCCGACAGCTTATTCGCACCGGGGAGACCTCTGGCGCGCTGGATGTGATGCTGGAAAACCTGGCGCGCTACTACGACGAGCAAACCCACCACCTGGCGGATAATCTGGCGGCGTTGTTGGAACCGGTCCTGTTGGTCGTCACCGGGGGTATTATCGGCACCCTGGTGGTGGCGATGTATCTGCCGGTTTTTCATCTGGGGGATGCCATCAGCGGCACGGGAATGGGGTGAGGCGAAAGGGAAACGCTGGCGTGACGAGCACGCCAGCAAGTCTATACCCTAAATAATTCGCGTTGCAGGAGTGCTCACAGCCAACGCACATGCAGCTTGAAGTATGATGGGTATGTTACAGGCTGTTGAACACGCGGTTCTCTTGTTCCTGTACACGAATAAAGGTCGTACGCTTGGTCAGCTCTTTAAGGCGGGAAGCCCCAACGTAGGTACAGGCTGAACGCAGGCCACCGAGAATATCACGGGCGGTATTCTCCACCGGACCACGCAGCGGCAGCTTCACGGTTTTCCCTTCCGCCGCACGGTACTGCGCCACCCCGCCCACGTGACGGTTCATCGCCGACTCGGAGCTCATGCCGTAGAACAGCATGAATTTTTCACCGTTCTCTTCAACGACGCTACCGCCGCTCTCTTCATGACCGGCCAGCATCCCGCCCAGCATCACGAAATCCGCGCCGCCGCCGAAGGCTTTAGCCACGTCGCCCGGCATGGTACAACCGCCGTCGCTGACGATCTGCCCGCCAAGGCCGTGCGCCGCGTCAGCGCATTCAATCACGGCAGACAGCTGCGGGTAACCAACGCCGGTTTTTACGCGGGTGGTACAGACAGAGCCCGGGCCGATACCGACTTTAACAATGTCTGCGCCGGCCAGAATCAGCTCTTCGCACATTTCGCCGGTGACAACGTTGCCCGCGCAGATGGTTTTATTCGGCCACGCCGCACGCGCCTTTGACAGAAACTGCACAAAGTGTTCGGAGTAACCATTTGCCACATCAATGCAGACAAAGTTCAGCGCCGGATGCAGGTCCAGGATCTGTTTTGTTTTTTCGAAATCCGCGTCAGACGTGCCGGTAGACACCATCACGTATTTCAGTACCGCGTCAGATTCGCGCTGAATAAATGCGCTCCACTCATCAACGGTATAGTGTTTATGCACGGCGGTGAGGATCTCGAAAGAGGCCAGCGCGGTCGCCATTGCAAACGTCCCGACGGTGTCCATGTTAGCGGCGATAATCGGCACGCCAGACCATGTCTGACCGGAATGTTTAAAGGTGTACTCGCGTTCCAGCTCAACATCGGAACGGCTTTTAAGGGTAGAGCGCTTAGGGCGGATAAGAACGTCTTTAAAACCTAATTTCAGATCTTCTTCAATACGCATGTGCGGATTCCTGGGGTTATAGGCAAAAATGTCAAAAGCACAACTCCAGTGACGTTATCATACGCACTAATCATCCCGCCGCAAGACTGCGATTTTCACTTTTTTTACGCTACAATCGTACAAATTTACCTGGTGAATAGTGAATTGCACGTTTTTCACGTCAGGTCTTATTTGCCGAATTTTTAACCATTTGATTTTTAATACTAATAATTTCAGGATCGGTTGTATGGGCTATACGGTAGCGTTAACGGGCGGCATCGGCAGCGGCAAAAGTACTGTCGCCAGCGCGTTTGCACATCTGGGAATTACCGTTATCGATGCCGATATTATTGCCCGTCAGGTGGTCGAACCCGGTACGCCCGCACTGGAAGCTATCGTCAATCGCTACGGCGCGCAGATGCGCCAGGCGGACGGGTCGCTCAACCGCCGACAGCTGCGGGAAACAATTTTCACGCACGCCGCCGAAAAATCCTGGCTAAACTCGCTTCTCCACCCGCTTATCCAGGCGGAAACGCAGCGGCAGATGACGCAGGCCGCCTCACCCTATGTGCTGTGGGTTGTGCCTTTGTTGGTGGAGAATCGCCTCTGGCAAAAAGCTGACAGAGTACTGGTGGTTGACGTCTCCCGAGAAACGCAACTCCAGCGCACCATGCAGCGCGATAATGTGACAAAAGAGCACGCCGAACAGATCCTTGCGGCCCAGGCAACGCGCGATGCGCGACTCGCTGTGGCTGACGATGTTATTGATAACAACGGTACACCAGATGCCATTGCATCGGATGTTGCCCACCTGCACACCAGATACCTGAAGCTGGCGGCGCAGGCCGATTCACAGGAAAAACCGTAATGCACACCCACATCCTCTTTGAACATCCTCTTAATGAAAAGATGCGTACCTGGCTGCGTATTGAATTTCTGGTGCAGCAGTTAAACAACAATTTGCCGATTGCTGATCATGCCAGCGCACTGCATTTTTTCCGCAACGTCGGGGACTTACTGGATGTGTTCGAACGCGGGGAAGTGCGTACCGAATTACTGAAAGAGCTGGAGCGCCAGCAGCGTAAACTGCAGCAGTGGAGCGAAGTGCCGGGCGTGGATCAACGCCGCATCGACGACTTACGCCAGCAGTTAAAAGCCAGCGGCAGCATTCTGATGACGGCGCCGCGCGTCGGTCAGGTACTGCGGGAAGACCGGCTGATTGGCCTCGTGCGTCAGCGCCTGAGTATTCCCGGCGGCTGCTGCAGCTTCGACCTGCCGACGCTGCACATCTGGCTGCACTCCTCACAATCGACCCGCGATGCGCAGGTCGCCCGCTGGCTGGAAAGCCTGCAGCCGATGAACCAGGCGCTGAGCCTGATCCTCGATTTAGTGCGCAACTCCGCCCCGTTCCGCAAACAAACCAGCCTGAACGGCTTTTTCCAGGATAATGGCGAAGATGCCGATCTGCTGCGTTTGCAACTGGTGCTGGACGCTCAGTTGTATCCGCAAATTTCCGGACATAAAAGCCGCTTCGCCATCCGCTTTTTACCGCTGGATAGTGAAAACGGCATTGTGCCCGATCGTCTGGATTTCGAGCTGGCCTGCTGTTAAGGAGTGATGATGAACAACGACACGACCGTCAATTGCCCAACCTGCGGCAAAACCGTGATTTGGGGAGAACAGAGTCCTTTTCGCCCCTTCTGCTCCAAACGCTGTCAGCTTATCGATCTTGGCGAGTGGGCGGCAGAAGAAAAAAGGATCCCCAGCAGTGGGGATCTCTCAGATAGCGATGGCTGGAGTGAAGAAGAGCGTTAAGCTTGCGCGATCAGTTTCGCGATAACCGGCTCGTTAGCGGGAGGAAACGCTGCCGCTAACAGCTCGCCCTGCGCCACCCAGCGCCCCGGCTGCCCTTCTTTGCCCCAGGGTTCTCCCTGCCACTCTTCCACCAGCCAGAACCACAGCGTGATGTGCCGGTCCGGAAACTGATATTCCAGCTTGTCGAACAGCACCGCATTGTGCGCCACAATACCCACTTCTTCATGCAGTTCGCGCACCATCGCCTGCTCGGCCGACTCGCCTTCTTCAATTTTCCCGCCCGGGAACTCCCACTTATTGGCCATATGGGCGTCAGCGGCGCGCTGGGTAATGAAGATTTCCCCCTGCGCATTACGGATAATACCTGTTGAGATATTCAGTATTTTCATTGTATTACATCCATAAAAAAGGCGCAGTCACCTGCGCCTTATGTTTATTCAGTCCCTTAGCTCAGACGGCCATGGCACTGTTTGTATTTTTTACCTGAACCGCACGGGCACGGATCGTTACGTCCCACTTTACGATCGCCGGTTTGCGCCGCCAGCATTTCAGCGGCAGCCGTGTCGTCATCCTGATGGCTGAGCTGCTGCATCTGAGACAGGCGCTCCGCTTCTTCACGACGCTGCTGCTCCATCGCTTCAACCTCTTCCGGCAGGCGCACCTGCACCTTGCTCAGGGTGCTGATCACTTCGTATTTCAGCGATTCCAGCATGGCCGCAAACATGGAGAAGGACTCACGCTTGTACTCCTGCTTCGGATCTTTCTGCGCGTAGCCGCGCAGATGGATGCCCTGACGCAGGTAGTCCATCGCCGCGAGGTGCTCTTTCCACAAGGAATCCAGCGTCTGCAGCATCACGCCTTTTTCAAAGTGGCGCATCATTTCGGTGCCGACCACTTCTTCTTTACGCTGATACACTTCGATGGCGCTCTGCAGAATACGCTCGCGCAGGGTCTCTTCGTGCAGCTCTGGCTCTTTATCCAGCCATTCGGAAATCGGCAACTCGAGGTCGAAATCGTTTTTCAGACGTTCCTGCAGACCCGGGATATCCCACATTTCCTCCAGCGACTGCGGCGGAATATGCGCATCGATGGTCGCTTTGAAGACATCTTCGCGGATGCTGGCGATGGTTTCGCTCACGTCCGACACGTCCAGCAGTTCGTTACGCTGGGTGTAGATAGCGCGACGCTGGTCGTTCGCCACATCATCATATTCCAGCAGTTGCTTACGAATATCGAAGTTGCGGCTTTCCACTTTACGCTGTGCGTTGGCAATAGCTTTGGTCACCCACGGGTGCTCGATAGCTTCGCCCGGCTTCATACCCAGTTTACGCATCATGCCCGACACGCGGTCAGAGGCAAAAATACGCATCAGGGCATCTTCCATCGACAGGTAGAAGCGGGAAGAACCGGCATCACCCTGACGACCGGAACGGCCGCGCAGCTGGTTGTCGATACGACGGGATTCATGACGCTCGGTGCCGACGATGTGCAGACCGCCCGCCGCCAGAACGGCTTCGTGACGTACCTGCCAGTCTGCTTTGATCTGCGCAATCTGCTCGCTGGTCGGGTTTTCGAGCTGAGCGACTTCCGCCTGCCAGCTCCCCCCCAGCACGATATCCGTACCACGACCCGCCATGTTAGTCGCGATGGTCACGGTCGCCGGGTAACCTGCCTGCGCAACGATATCTGCTTCACTGGCGTGGAACTTGGCGTTCAGGACGTTGTGCTTGATGCCTGCTTTCGTCAGCTCGCGGGACACCACTTCAGATTTCTCGATAGAGATGGTCCCCACCAGCACCGGTTGACCGTTGGCGGTACGCTCTTTGATGTCTTCGATGATCGCCTGGATTTTTTCCGCTTCGGTCATGTAGACCAGATCCGGCATATCTTTACGGATCATCGGGCGGTTGGTCGGTACCACAACGGTATCCAGCTTATAAATAGAGCTGAATTCAAACGCTTCGGTATCCGCAGTACCGGTCATCCCTGCCAGCTTCTCGTACAGACGGAAGTAGTTCTGGAAGGTGATAGACGCCAGCGTCTGGTTTTCATTTTGGATATCCACGCCTTCTTTGGCTTCCACCGCCTGATGCAGACCATCAGACCAGCGGCGACCCTGCATGGTACGGCCAGTGTGCTCATCGACGATAATCACTTCGCCGTCTTTAACGATGTAGTCCACGTCGCGGGTGAACAGCGCGTGTGCGCGCAGCGCCGCGGTCACGTGGTGCATCAGCATAATGTTCGCCGGAGAGTACAGAGACTCGCCCTCGTCCATAATGCCTTCATTCACCAGCAGCTCTTCCACCAGCACCAGACCACGCTCAGTGAGGTTCACCTGGCGCGCTTTTTCATCCACGGAGAAGTGACCTTCGCCCTGGAAAGTATCGGAGTCTTCTTTCTCCTGACGAATCAGATGTGGAATAATTCTGTTGACCTGACGGTACATCTCAGAGCTGTCTTCCGCCGGGCCGGAGATGATAAGCGGCGTACGCGCTTCATCGATAAGAATGGAGTCGACCTCATCCACCAGCGCATAGTGCAGCTTACGCTGTACGCGCTCTTCCGGGCTGAACGCCATGTTGTCGCGCAGATAGTCGAAGCCGTATTCGTTGTTAGTGCCGTAGGTGATATCGGCGGCGTACGCTTCACGCTTCGCTGGCGCGGGCATTCCCGGCAGGTTAATCCCGACGGACATACCGAGGAACTCAAACAGTGGGCGGTTGTTTTCGGCGTCACGCTGGGCCAGGTAGTCGTTGACGGTGACCACGTGAACGCCTTTACCGGACAGGGCGTTAACATAGGCTGGCAGCGTTGCGGTCAGGGTTTTACCTTCACCGGTGCGCATTTCCGCGATGCAGCGGTCGTTGAGCACCATGCCCCCGAGCAGCTGCACGTCAAAGTGACGCATACCGAATACGCGTTTACTGGCCTCACGGACCACCGCGAACGCTTCCGGAATCAGGTTTTCAACGGTTTCGCCCTTCTCCATGCGCGCGCGAAACTCTGCGGTTTTGGCCTTCAGTTCATCATCGGAGAGTTTTTCCATCTCCGGTTCCATGGCATTGATAACGCCGACAACTTTACGCATACGACGCAGCGTACGATCGTTACGGCTGCCGAAAACTTTAGTTAATAATTTGATTAGCATAATAAAATCTCAAACGCCCCGCGCAGCGGAGTCTTAGTTATTCGTTAAATTCAGGTGTCGTTTAGCTGAGACGTTGAGGTCCGGCGCGGATGCCCTGCACCTGGCTAACCCAGCAGCCAACGCAGAACGGCGCCCGGGCGTCAGGCGCGGGGGTGCTGACCACCATGCGCACAATGGTCGGTGGCGGGCTTTCCCGCATCAGCAGCGCGCTGAGCGTGTCGAGCAGAGCAAGATGGTGCACCTGCATCGGTGCGGTCGCTTCCGCCACCGGCAAGGCCTGCGGCGCCATAGCGAAAGAGAGATGACGAATGACCGTACGGATGGCGTGCTGATGCCAGTAATCGACGGTAAACGTTGGTCGACGGTTGGCTTCCAGCAACGCCAACTGCGAGAAGTTGACCTTCGCCGGGGTCGTATGGTTACTGGCCGCTTTGGTCGGCGGAACCGGCTCGGGGTTGCTGCCGAGCGCAGGCAAGCCGAACCCCGCCGCGACCATCCCCAACAGGAGATGCGGCCAGAAGTACCGTCTGCCAAACTGTCGCCAACGCGTCAGTATTCCACTCACGTCAATTACACCCCGGATCAAACCAACCAGTAAGAATTTTTTAGCGCCCAAATCTTATCACTAATGCCGCTGTCCGGCAGCAGGAATGACGAAATACCCGAGGAAAAGTGCTCAACAAAACATCAAACGCGCTAATGACTTAGCGATTACAGGGGAAAGAAACGACAGGAGGGCTAAAAAAGAAAAAACGACTGGCTTCCTGGTCGGAGAGAGTACCAGGTTACCAGTCGAATTTACGCGATGGTCAGACTTACGCCAGAACCATTGATGGTGCTTTGAATGCCAGCGGCAGCTCTGCGTCGTCTTCGAAAGTGACAAACTCCCAGGCTTCTTGTTTAGCAAGAACCGCCTGAAGCAGCTTGTTATTCAATGCATGACCGGATTTGTACGCCGTAAATGCGCCGATGATGTTGTGACCACACATAAACAGGTCACCAATCGCATCAAGCATTTTGTGACGCACGAATTCGTCTTCGAAACGCAGGCCGTCTTCGTTCAGTACGCGATAATCGTCAACAACGATGGCACAATCGAAGCTGCCGCCCAGGGCCAGGCCGCGGGACTGCAGATATTCGATATCACGCATGAAACCGAAGGTACGTGCACGGCTAATCTGGCGCATGAACGCATCCGCGGAGAAATTCAGTGCATAGCGCTGGTTGCTGCTATCAATGGCCGGATGGTTAAAATCGATGGTGAAATCCAGCGAAAAACCATTGTACGGCTTGAATTCAGCCCACTTGTCGCCGTCCTGAACGCGGACAGTGTCTTTAATGCGCACAAATTTCTTCGCGCAGTTCAGTTCATCGATGCCGGCATCCAGCAACAGATAAACAAACGGCGCAGCACTACCGTCCATAATCGGGATTTCAGGCGCATCGACTTCAATAACGATATTGTCGATACCCAGCCCCGCCAGCGCAGCATTCAAGTGCTCAACTGTCGAAATCCGTACGTCATGCTCGTTAACCAGGCAAGTACAGAGCATGGTATCACGCACAGATTTGGCATCAGCCGGAAAATCTACCGGTGGATTCAAGTCGGTGCGACGATAGATGACCCCGGTATTTGCCGGCGCAGGGCGCAGCGTCAGCGTGACTTTCTTGCCGGTATGTAAACCGACACCCGTCGCCTGAACGATACGTTTAAGAGTCCTTTGTTTGATCATCGTATAATCTCGCCAAATTACCTATCCAACCGAAGTGTACTACACACTTGGCGGGCCAGTTTAGCACAAAGAGCGCAGATTCCCAAATTCCAGCGTATTCTTAGTCCGCCTGCTTGCGCAGAAACGCCGGGATATCAAGGTAATCCGGTTCTTTCGTGGTTTGCGGCGTATTGTCGTTAACCACTTTTGCGACTGTTTTTTGTTCCTGAGACAGCGGCGCCATACCGTGTTGCTGATAGCGATCCATCACCGGCTGCTGCTGTTGCTTATTGGTCACCAGCGTAATTTCCGGACGTTTGTCCATGCCGATACCGGTCGCAACCACCGTAACGCGCAGTTCGTCGTTCATCTCTGGATCCAGAGATGTACCGATAACCACGGTTGCGTTGTCAGACGCGAACGCGCGGATAGTGTTACCCACGGTTTCAAACTCGTCCAGACGCAGGTCGAAGCCCGCCGTGATGTTGACCAGAACGCCGCGCGCGCCGGACAGATCGATATCTTCCAGCAGCGGAGAAGAGATAGCCATTTCAGCCGCTTCTTCCGCACGGTCTTCACCGCTGGCCACGCCGGAGCCCATCATCGCATAGCCCATTTCGGACATCACGGTACGCACGTCCGCAAAGTCGACGTTCATCAGGCCCGGACGGGTGATCAGTTCGGCGATACCCTGCACCGCGCCTTTCAGCACGTCGTTTGCCGCGCCGAACGCGTCAAGCAGAGAGATGCCGCGACCCAGCACTTTCAGCAGCTTGTCGTTTGGAATCGTGATCAGCGAGTCCACGTGTTTGGACAGCTCGGCGATACCCTGCTCCGCAAACGCCATACGCTTCTTGCCTTCAAAGTTGAAAGGCTTGGTCACGACGGCCACGGTCAGAATACCTAAATCTTTTGCTACTTCAGCCACAACCGGGGCTGCGCCAGTACCGGTACCACCGCCCATACCGGCGGCGATGAACACCATGTCGGCGCCGTCAAGAGCTGCACGCAGCGCTTCACGGTCTTCGTCGGCTGCATTACGGCCAACTTCCGGGTTTGCGCCCGCGCCCAGACCTTTGGTAATACCGCTACCGATCTGAATGGTCTGGCCAACCGCAGTTTTACGCAACGCCTGGGCGTCGGTGTTCACTGCGAAGAATTCAACACCTTCGATGCGCTCGCGCACCATGTGTTCAACGGCATTACCGCCGCCGCCACCGACGCCGATGACTTTAATCACCGCGTCGTTGGTTAGTTCCATAGGTTCAAACATAGTTTCTCTCCGTTTTGTGCCTGTCGCCTGAGAACGCAAATTATCGGCGTTCTCTTAAAAAAAATTAAAACTCTTTTCGCAGCCAGGTATTAATTCGCTTAATCCATGAACTCACTGCGACGCGTTTTTCCACTTCAGCTTCACCACTCAGATGGGACTCTTTCCCGTAGTGAAGCAGGCCCACCGCCGTCGAATAATACGGCTCCTGGGCATAATCCGTCAGTCCGGTGATGTTCAGCGGTGCGCCGATGCGCACCTGCGTATGGAACACGCGCTGCGCACAGGCCGCCAGGCCCTCAATTTGCGCGGCGCCGCCGGTTAACACAATCCCCGCCGCCAGGTGATGTTTCACTCCTTGCTGACGAAGCTGTTCCTGTAACTGTAAAATTTCCTCGTTAACGAGGTTCAGCAGCTCGGTATAACGCGGCTCAATCACCTCCGCCAGCGTCTGACGCTGCAGGCTGCGCGGCGGGCGTCCGCCCACGCTTGGCACTTCGACGCTTTCGTCTTTGCCGACGATAGAGCCCAGCGCGCAACCATGACGTACTTTAATCGCCTCTGCGTCGCTCGGCGGCGTGCCGAAGGCATAAGCGATATCGCTGGTCACCACATTCCCGGCATACGGGATAACTTTGGTGTGACGCAACGCGCCGCCAGTGTACACGGCGATATCCATTGTACCACCGCCGACATCCACCACGCAGACACCCAGTTCACGTTCATCTTCCGTTAATACGGAATAGCTGGACGCCAGCCCGGCGAAAATCAGTTGGTCAACTTTCAGACCGCAGCGTTCAACCGCTTTAACAATGTTTTTCGCCATATCGTTATGGCAAGTGATCAGGTGCACTTTCGCCTGCATACGAACACCCGACAAACCGACAGGATTTTTAATCCCTTCCTGGTAGTCAATCGCATATTCCTGCGGGATCACGTGCAGAACACGATGCTCGTCGCGCACGCGTACGGACTTCGCCGTATGCACCACGTTTTCGACATCTTCCTGCGTCACTTCCTCTTCGGAAATCGGCACCATGCCGATTTCATTCTGACAGCTTATGTGCTTGCCTGAAAGCGCCAGATACACGGAGGAAATCTGGCAATCCGCCATCAGTTCGGCCTGGTCGATGGCGCGCTGTACGCACTTCACCACGGACTCCAGGTCGTTTACCCCGCCTTTGTCCATACCCCGGGACGGGCAACTGCCCACACCGATGATATTCACCATTCCGTCGGGCAGAACTTCCCCTACCAAAGCGGCTACCTTCGCGGTACCAATTTCCAGCCCTACTACCAGTTTTCTGTCCGTCGCTTTGATCATTGTTGCTCTGCCTGTGCCTGATTCTGTTGTTGATGTGTATCCTCTACGGGAGCCGGAGCTGGCTGCCAACCCACCGCTGCGCCTGAGTCATAACGCAAATCAACATAGCTAATCCGTTTGCCATCGGTTTGCGCCTGCTGCTGAAGAACCGGGTAGAGTTCTAAAAAGCGCTCAAGACGTTTCATCGTATCGCCGCGTCCCAGATTAATCCTGATGCCATTGTCCAGTGTTAACTGCCAGGAGCGGCGTGCGGTCATCGCCGCCACTTTCAACGTAAATTTCTCTTTAGCCAGTACCAGCCCCATGTCGCGATATCCCTGAAGCACTTCGTTTTCACTTCCTTCAGGGCCGTAAAGCATGGGCAAATTCTGCTTACTGGCGCGATCCGCTGGCACGCTGAACGCATTACCGTCGGTATCGACCATGTGCTGATCATTCCAACGTGCAATAGGCACATATTCAACCAGATGAATCTTCAATTCGTCCGGCCACTGCTTACGAACGCTCGCCTGCTTAATCCATGGCAGACGCTCAATCTGACTCTGGATAATATTGACGTCCTGAGTCATAAACGTTCCCGGCGAACCCAGCGCCAGAATGGTCTGGCGGATATCATCGTTGCGCGTGTAGTGACGATCGCCTGTCACCACCAGTTTTGATATCGGCAATCGCTGAGCATCTTCCATCCAGCCGAGCACCACCCAGCCGCTCATCAACACGGTGCATAATACCGCCAGCAGGAACACAATCCCCGCAAGACGTGTTCCATTATTACGTCGTGAAGAGGAAAGCTCTTCTTCACGATTCCGCGTATTCAGCGCTGCCTGCGACATATCAACCCGCCAGGTCCAGAATGCGTACCACCAGCTGCGAGAAGCTCATGCCCGCCTGGCGCGCCGCCATCGGCACCAGACTGTGGCTGGTCATACCCGGAGAGGTATTCGCTTCCAGCAGATACAACTGACCGTCTTCGTCCTGCATCACATCAATACGACCCCAGCCTGAACACCCAAGAATATTCCAGGCTTTCAGCACCAGCGCTTTCATTTCTTCTTCACGCTGTGGTTCTTCACAACCAGGGCAGAAATATTTTGTCTCGTCAGAGAGATACTTCGCCTCATAATCATAGAAGGTTCCAGCAGGTTGGATGCGAATTGACGGCAAAATTTCTTCACCCACTACCGCCACGGTGAATTCCGGTCCGCTGAGCCATTTTTCTATCAGAACGTCATCATCGTGCTGAAATGCTTGCGCTAACGCCGCATCAAGCGCACGACTTTCGTTCACTTTCGACATACCGACGCTGGAGCCTTCACGGCTCGGCTTCACAATCAGCGGCAAACCCAGCGCCGCAATACGCTGTGAATCCTCTGCGGACAGGCCCTGAGCGAACTCGGCGCGGGTCAGCGCCACCCACGGCGCCACGGGAAGCCCCGCCCCTTGCCACAGCAGTTTGCTGCGCAGTTTGTCCATAGAGATGGCTGACGCCATCACGCCGCTGCCGGTATAAGGAATGCCAGTAAGCTCCAGCAAACCCTGCAACGTACCATCTTCACCGCCACGGCCGTGAAGCGCAATAAACACTTTCTTAAATCCCTTGCTTTTCAGAAGGGTGATATCTTCATCGCGCGGGTCAACGGCATACGCATCAACGCCAGCTTCACGTAAACCGGCCAGCACCGCCGCGCCGGAGTTGAGCGATACCTCGCGCTCTGCGGACGTCCCGCCAAGCAGGACGGCGATTTTATCAGCCATGGCGATCATCCTCCTGCCCCTGCGGTTTAAGTTTGATTTCAGCTAAGTTACGTGCGATTTTGCCGATATTCCCCGCACCCTGAACCAAAATCAGGTCATTTCCGGTCAGAACAGGGGCCAGCATGTCCGCGACCTGCGCCGGATCGGAAACCAGAATAGGATCAACTTTACCGCGCCCACGAATCGTGCGGCACAGCGAGCGGCTGTCGGCGCCAGGAATCGGCGCTTCACCCGCCGGGTAAACATCCAGCATCAGCAACGCGTCGACCTGAGTCAGTACGTTGGCGAAATCGTCGTACAGATCGCGCGTACGAGTGAAGCGGTGCGGCTGGAACAGCATGACCAGATTTTTATCCGGCCAGCCGGCACGCGCAGCTTTAATGGTCGCATCCACTTCCGTCGGGTGGTGGCCGTAGTCATCAACCAGCATGGCGCTACCGTTTTTACCGTTCACATCCTGCAGCGGGAATTCGCCGAGGAAATCAAAGCGACGACCGGTGCCCTGGAAACTCGCCAGCGCGCGCAGGATCGCCTCATCGTCAATGCCCTCTTCCGTTGCCACCGCAACCGCCGCCGCCGCATTGAGCGCATTATGGCGGCCCGGAGCGTTCAGGACGACCTTCAACACCGCTTTGTCCTGGCGAATCAGGGTGAAATGCCCCTGCGCGCCGATTTGGCTGTAATCTTCAACACGCACATCGGCATCGTCGCTAAAGCCATAGGTGGTGATTTGACGCCCTACGCGCGGCAGCAGCTCGCGGATCACCGGATCGTCCACACACATCACCGCACGGCCGTAAAACGGCAGGTTGTGCAGGAAGTTGATAAAGGTCTGCTTCAGGTTCTCAAAGTCGCCCTGGTAAGTATCCATATGGTCGGCTTCGATGTTGGTCACAATCGCGACCATCGGCTGCAGGTGCAGGAACGACGCATCGCTTTCGTCCGCTTCCGCAATCAGGTAGCGGCTGTTACCCAGACGCGCATGCACGCCTGCAGCTTTCACCAGGCCGCCGTTCACGAAGGTCGGGTCGAGCCCGGCTTCCGCGTAAATGCTCGCCACCATCGCGGTGGTCGTGGTTTTGCCGTGGGTTCCGGCAATCGCAATGCCGTGACGAAAACGCATCAATTCCGCCAGCATCTCCGCACGGCGGATCACCGGAATACGCGCCTCATGCGCCGCAACGATTTCCGGGTTCTCCGCCGAAATCGCGCTCGACACCACCACCACGCTCGCATCGCGCACGTTTTCCGGGCGATGGTTGAAATAAATCGTCGCGCCCAGCGCTGAAAGCTGCTGAGTCACCGGGTTCGGCGCTAAATCCGAACCGCTGATCTGATACCCTTCGTTGGCCAACACTTCGGCAATACCGCCCATGCCAGCACCACCGATGCCAACAAAGTGGATGTGCCGGACGCGACGCATCTCGGGCACAATGGAACGCAGTTTTGCCAGTTGTTGTGTATTCATCTTCTAAACGCCATCGACTACTTCAAAAATTCATGCAACGCCAAACGGGCGCCGCGATTATCAAGCCTGGGCTGCCAGGCTCACTTCGTTTGCCACCCGCTCCGTAGCATCCGGGATGGCGGCGGCGCGAGCGCGTTCAGCCATCTCCAGCAAGGTATTCCGATCCCAGCTCTCAAGCGTGCTGGCAACCGCATCGGCGGTAAACTGCGGTTGTTCAAAAATCTTCGCCGCGCCAGCTTGCTCCAGCGGCAGCGCATTCCAGTACTGCTGGCGATCTTTATGCTGGAACGGCACAAAAACGGCAGGCAGCCCGGCGGCGGCAATCTCGCTGACCGTCAACGCGCCCGAGCGACATACCACCACATCGGCCCAGGCGTAGGCAGCGGCCATGTCGTCAATAAACTCCGTCACGTTGTGTTGCGGCTGGCCCGCGTCGGCGTAAGCCTGCTGCACGGTCTGTTCGGCGCCCTTCCCGCTCTGATGCCAGATGGTCACGCTGTCGCCGAGCTTAGCGGCCACCAGCGGCATCGTCTGGTTGAGCACGCGCGCGCCCTGTGACCCCCCCACTACCAGCACGCGTTTCGGTCCTGCGCGGCCGACCAGACGCTGCTGCGGCAGCGGCAGCGCCAGTACATCAACGCGCACCGGATTGCCCACGACCGCAGCATTGGGAAACGCCCCAGGAAAGGCCTGCATCACTGTCGTGGCGATTTTCGCCAGCCACTTATTGGTCAATCCGGCAATCCCGTTCTGCTCATGGAGCACCACCGGGATCCCTAACGACCAGGCCGCCAGGCCGCCAGGGCCAGACACATAGCCGCCCATGCCCAGCACCACATCCGGCTTATAGCGTTTCATAATCGCCCGCGCCTGACGCCAGGCGTTGAAGATGCGAACCGGCGCCAGCGCCAGCGCCTTCAGCCCTTTGCCACGCAAACCGGAAATGCGGATAAAATCAATCTCGATGCCGTGTTTCGGCACCAGGTCTGCTTCCATACGGTCGGCGGTGCCGAGCCAGCGAACCTGCCAGCCCTGCTCCATCAGGTGATGCGCAACCGCCAGCCCCGGGAACACATGTCCACCGGTACCGCCA
>Ga0213878_10000349_pt1 | contig 17619 bp, 13 predicted proteins | sample VelepicoBEBS_R02_FD_161053 | JGI IMG/M metagenome (GOLD analysis project Ga0213878, IMG submission 161053) | Vellozia epidendroides bulk soil microbial communities from rupestrian grasslands, the National Park of Serra do Cipo, Brazil - BS_R02 | ecosystem: Environmental > Terrestrial > Soil >... | reverse complement strand
CGACTTCCACGCCGCAGATTCCGACGACCGCACTCATTGAAGCGAGCTACTCCTACCGTGTACCGTTGAGTAAAGCATTAAAATACCGTTTTATCGCCTAGCTTTTCTTGAAATCCATTGCATCGGCTCTTCGAGCATAACCTGCGCACGCCTGGTTTCCTGTGATCCTCCAATTCACCGACATACGCCATCGTTGAATTCGACCAGTAACCTATGAAAGGCAGATTTGCATCAAAATAGTCACCAGCAAAGACCATAATACTCGCCAGCCTGGGCTGGGGGCACCTCCACAATCCGCACTAAATCCACGACGGCGTGGTGCTTTTGCGCCATTGCCACCGCGTTGGCGAACTCTGGGTTTCGATTGCTCACGACTATGACGTCACACGAACTCATCAATTCCTCCACAGAACCGCACATCAAACGCGATATGTGCGGTATCTCCTTTTCTATGTAGTCTTTGTTCGCCCCGACCAACCGGGCAAGCGACACGTACCGGTCGTAGATTCGAACCACATATCCTTTGCCTAGCATTGCTTCGATTACCTCCACAATTGGGCTTTCACGAAGATCGTCTGTTCCCCCTTTGAAACTAAGCCCGAGAAAGCCCAATGTCCGGCCCTTGAACTCCATAAGCTTCCGGATCACTCTAAGAACCTGTAACTTGTTACTTTCCAAGATCGATCCGAGAACCGGTAATTGTAGGTCTAAGGTGCGGGCCTCGTAATTGACGGCACGCAGGTCCTTGGGGAGGCAGGAACCGCCAAAGGCAAACCCCGGTTTCAGATAGTACGGTGAAAGGTTTAATTTGGTATCCTGGCAAAAAATATCCATAACCTGGTGGCTGTCGACCTCATGCTCCTTGCACAGGTTCCCAATCTCATTGGCGAACGCCACTTTCAACGCGTGAAAAGTGTTGTCCACATACTTGATCATCTCAGCCACGCGGATAGAGGTGCGAATCAGCGGCCCAGGAAGTGCGGTGTAGAGCGCGGCAAGAGCCTCGCCAGACTTCGGATTGATCTCGCCGATCACAGTCTTGGGCGGATGATGAAAATCCAGCACAGAGCTGCCTTCCCGAAGAAACTCCGGATTTACGCAAACGCCAAACTCGACACCAGCCTCGAGGCCGGATTCGCGCTCCAGGATAGGAATCAGCAATTCCTCCGCAGAGCCAGGAACAACCGTGCTGCGGATGACGACCGTGAAAAAGCTTTTGCGACCGCGCAAAGCCTGACCGATCTGTTGACACACCCGGCTGACGTAGCAAAGATCTATGCTGCCATTGGACCGGCTCGGGGTCCCGACGCAGACTAGGGCCATGTCGGTTTCTGCCACCGCTGATTGCCAATCATCGGTAGCACGGTATCGGCGTTCCTTCACGCCGATCTGCATGAGGTAATCTAGATCTTTTTCTACGATGGGACTTCGGCCAGAGTTTATTAGGTCCACTTTGGTGCGATTCGGCTCCACGCCGATGACTCGATGACCAAGCGAGGCTAGACATGCCCCTGAAACACAACCCACATATCCCATGCCGAAGATGCTAATCCGCGCTGATATCGTACTCATAATTTAGTCGAGGGCAAAGCCAGAGCTTCAAGAGAAACCGGGTTAAGAGAGCAACGCTACTACTCCGATCAGTCCAACCGCTATCCATTTCCGCCTTTTCCCCCAATGAATTCCACACATTGTTCGAAGCCCTTGAACATCCCTTCAATTGACGCTTCCTTTCGAAAGTCCTCCTTGGCTGCAGCCGAAAATGTCGTGCGAAGAGCGTCGTCCTCAAGCAGTTCAAAGATGCGTCGCCGGAGTTGCCTAACGTCGTTAGCGGGAACAATAAATCCATTGCGGCCGTGACGAAGATAACCGATCTCAGGCGGCTGGTTTCCTTCCATAGTCACAACCGGTAAACCGTAATAAAAGGCTTGATTCAGGCCTAGACCTACGTGACCAGGTATCGCGCAAACATCGGCCATGCTGAAGATCCGGGCGATCTCGCGGTTCTGCGGATCGTGAATTTCCCCAAGGTATATCGTCGTCTCCGGGTTTATACGCGATTGCCACTCTGGCTTCATACCCGACCCGACAATTATTAGCCCGACATCTTGTCCTTTGACGGCGCGGAAGATTTCTATCAAGTGATCCACGCGCTTCCTACCGCCATTGACATCCATTCGACCAACGAACAGAACCACTTTCCGGAAAGGTATCCCTAAGCTCCGTTTGATTTCCTCCGGTTTCTCCACCACGACGGGAAACTCTTCATGGTTAATTGTGTTGTTGGCGATAAATACCTTCTTCCGATGGCGCTCCGGAAGGTAGCGAATAAGGTTCGCTGAATATAAGATAAGCCCATCGCTCAGCGTGTGGAGGTAATCAAACATCGCGTTCTTGATAGGATTGTTGGGGTCATCAAGATTCCTCGTTTTTGTCCACGTCGCAAAGGGGATCCCCGACCACTTGAGCCAGTGAACCAAAGGCCATAATATTCGGTCTTTCAAGTGCAAAAACAGAATGACGGAATCCGGGTTCAATTGGCGGATTCGCTGACGATACGCTGTGAAATTGAAAGGGCTCTCCTCTAAACGAAAGCGCGGTGCGATACAGCTTTTAGGCTGAACTTTGTCTGTCAGCACACTCCATTCCCAGCCAAGGTCGGTGAAGCGTCTGTGGAAGTAATTGTATACTGATACACGATAGTGCATCACCATGTTCGAAATTAGCAGGACTCGGCGTAACGCTGTAGTTTGATGGCTCATCGATCATTAATTTTCTAAATCTTCTTCACGACGACGTCGAGAGTCGTACAGTCGATGTCCTCGCGGCTAATGCCTTGATAACTCGGGTGCACACGGAGGTCGCGGAGATTAGCATATGCTCCGCCTTCCTCGACGAGGCCAAAACCCGCCGTGGCAAACATTTCAAGCCAGGTGCTACGCTGGATCCGATTAATATACTGTACACCATTTTGACACCAAAGACGCCACTGCAATTCCGAATAGGTAAGATATTGTTTTGGACTAGCCGACCGGTCGTAGAGATACAGATGATCGGTAATATTGATGCTGTGTATTCCCAGTCCGCCTGGCTTCAGGAGTGAGGCCATGTTGGAAACAAAACAGGGAGCGGTTTTAGCAGGGATGTGCTCCATGACGCCGGCACTAATTACATGGCTGAACGATCCACGGGGAAGTTTCTCCATCAAACCGGCCGGATCGACAACGTACCGAAAGCCCAGCATTTCATAAATTTCATCGAAGCTGCTCGCGCGCTCGATCTTCTGAACCAGGAACCGGGCTCGATCGAAATCGCAACCGTCCAAAAAGCCGTTTTGACCGAATCTCTCCGCGAGCTGTCCGACATACGATTTGAGCGCGTCTAGTTGACGGTTGTCCCAAACATCATAAAGGACGGCTTGGAAATCGAAGAACAGACGAAGTGTGAGCGCCTCCCAGTGTACCCAGCCTGTACCGAGCTCGAGAAGTAGATCATGTTCTTGAAGTGGCGCATATTTTTGGCATACAGCAACATTGCGCTGCACGCGCTCGTAGTAGTAAAAGGGCATTTTACCAGTCCTGCGGCCCTGCCCGCCTAACACATTGCCAAGACTTCGATAGAAACGTCGGGCAGGGTCGCAGCAGGAGAACGCCTTAAGTGTCAGGCCGGTCAGGTAATACTTAATCATTTTCTCAATCTCGCTTAGGGAAATCGTTTTTTAAAAGGTCCGCTGGCGAACCAGTTCAATGCCAACGACTGCAAATGCCCTCCCAAGATGGTGGCAGAGCTTGATCAGGTATTTCATAAATAAATGGAAACCGCCAAAAATCATTACTGGAGTCGCGAGTGAGTAAAGTAGAATGGCGAGGAGCGAGCGCATCCCGATACGAATGCGCTTCCCGACAGTTAAACTTCCACTTCCGTACCGTAGCGAGATGCGGCCTTGTAACAAAGCGCGTCTCACAAAATAGGATTTTCGTAAACGCTCTGGCGGTACCAGTTCATAAACCGGAGCTTCTTCGCACCATACGAATCGGTATCCAGCCTGAATCGCGCGCCTGAAAAAGTCTACGTCCTCTCCCCCGGTTGAGTACACAGGATCAAACTGAAGTCCTTCTCGATCGAAGATGGCCCGCTTGATCAAGACGTTTCCTGTTCGCGTCTGCGTCCACTCCAGCACGGTACCTGTCTGATGCACAGGCCGGTGGCATAGCCTGCCCTTCGTTATCCACCCCGGCGGCTCGGCGTCAAAATAAGGGCGGACCGGTCCAAGGACTCCGTCGGCTGAGAATCTCTCCCAGGTATTTAACAGCTCAAGAAGCCATTCTCGCACGGGAACTTCGTCGTCATCAATAAAGGCGACGAAGTCACACTTAGCAAGCCTGACGGCCCGATTTCGTACGTGAGCGAAACTGCGCTCAGCCTCGATCTCATAGACAATCGGAAGGCTACGTTCTTTAAGGAACCTTTCAACAACCGGACGGGCGGATCCGGTGGCATCATTGTCTACAACCACGCTCGAAAACGTGAACTTCTTATCATGCGCGCCCGCACTCAGTTCGGCGAGGCCTTCTAGAAGGCGGCGAAGCAGCTCCGGCCGCCGGAAAGTACATATGCAGACGCAAATGTGTGGGATGGTCATAAGCAGGTGCTACATTGGGAGCAGCTTTATGAGGCGCGCTTGCGTTCGCGATTAGCCGCGGGCTAAGGATGCGCAGCGACTTCCGGTCGAGCCACTCCCAGCTTTGATTGTTGAGTCTCGGGCCAGAAGACCCACGGACGGGCATAGACAGCGACGACCAGGAACCCGAACCACCACAAGTGGGTTCCACGAGGAAAGGTCGCTTCCGCATAGTTCATTACTAACACCATAAAGAGAAGCACCAAACGCAGGCGACCGTATTCAAAATCGGTCCGAATCACTCGCGAAGCACTTCCGAGCGTTTGGAGGATTACCCAGCACAGTAACCCGACGCCGACCAAACCAAGGTTGGCAAATGTCTCGAGGAAACCGTTATGCGCCTCCGCCGGAAAGTTGTCTACCTCCGGACTCAGCTCGTCATAGATTGATGGGACCCAGAATGCTCCGTAGCCGCTTCCCAGCATAGGGTGTCTCATACCGAGACGGATCACGTCGTGCCAAAGCCATGTACGTCCGGTGAGGTTGGCTTCCTTCCCTTGAAGCCCGGCAACGACGGCTTGAAGCGAACTTCCAAACATTTCCAGTGTGATTGCGCTAGCCGCGAGTATCAAAGCCCCTAAAACGATCCTCCGAATAACCATTTGCGGCTGTTTGCGCATAAGACCAAACACGATGAAAAGAGCAACAGCCAACACGAAGCATACAATCGCCGTAGAACTCCGAGAAATTCCTCCTGCGTTGAACAAATAAAGCGTCATCGCCACGTAGAGCCAAGCCAGGGACTGGCGCAAAAGTGGCTCGCCTTTGCGACGAGCCTCGGCCAATGACCATAGGAAGGCCAACCCAGAGACAATGCAGAGTTGTCCGAGAGGATTTTTGTGAGTCGTGACCCCGATCCATGGATCGTTCCCCCAGTGTTTGTTAAAGCCACGACCGAGGCTCGGGAAATAGCGGATCAGCACAATCGACAATGGGATCAGCAAAATCGCGCACCGCCGGAACATGGTAGCGATTGCCTGGCGTGGGTTGGGCTCAGTCACCACCACCAATGCCATGATTAAATCGCCAACCGGACGAAGAATTTTGATAGCTGGGTTCTCCAAGGCAGTCGCCCATGCGACACTAACGATCATAAACCCATAAAAAGCGAATATTGCCCGGTTATGTTCGAACACACGCCCCCATTTACAGGGTCGGCGTGCCAACACGAAAATCCCTATAACGATCATCGCACAGACGAAAATCGGATCCCATCGACCAGCTTCCCCGCCGCCCAACCAAAAGTCGATGCTTCGCGACGCGCAGCGCATCATCCAAAGTGTCGGAACCCATAGCGTTGCAGACGGATACGGATTCTTCCTGCTGTCGTATCGAAAGACCCAGGCGACAAATAAGAGGCATGCCAGCAATGCAAAATTCGGCGGCACAGATACGAGGGTTTTAGTGAGCCTTTACCAAGGCTGTGACGTGCTCAAGAAAACGCTTTTTCTCCCCCTGCCAGAGATTTTCTCGGTAGACCTGTAGACCTCTTTCGGCGAGCGTTTTAATCGAATCGCGATGAGTCCTGGCCCAGAGGATTCTATCCGCCAGATCGGCAACGTTGTCCGGCTCGAACATCAAAAGTTGTTCTGGGTTAAAATAGTCGCAGATTCCCTTGGTGGCTGGGGCGATGACCGGGCGATGCATCGCGAGATACTCGAAGAGCCTGGTTGGAAAATTAATCTCAGTAAAGGCCGATCGCCTATTTGGCACCACTCCGAGGTGACATTGCCGGATGGCGTACGCGATCTCTGACTGCGGCTTCGCGCCATGGTAATGCACTACATCCGCAACGCCTAGTTGTTGTGCTAGATCAAGTATCGTGTCCAAGAACGGCGTGTGGTAGCCGTACAGGTCAAGACGAATGCCGGGGATTTGCGGCCGGACCTTCGCAATCGCCTCGATTAAGAGGTCAATTCCGTGCCGCTGGACGATTGTTCCATGGTGCATGATCCGAAATTCCTGACTCGTCGGGAGCTGGTCGTCCGGAGCAAACCGGTCCGGATTGAAAATTTCTTCCTTGGGCGAGTTCATCACGATCTGCACCTTCTCCGAACGGCAACTGCGCGAGGCGAACAATTTCTTGAAGGCCAGGTTCGGCGTGAGCGCCAAGTCGGCGAAACCGATGCTCACACGTTCTAGTCGTCGTAAAGCTTGCACGAGCCAGTGATCGGCTTTTACGCCGAAGATGCTCATCATCAACTCCGGCATAGGGTCGTGAAGATCCAAGATGATTGCCGTGCGCCAGATTTTTGGAATCAGTGCGGCGAATACGAGCACGTCCGGCATATTGTGCACATGAACTAAATCGTATCTGTGCCTAAGACTACGCCGCGTAAGGAAGACGAACGATGAGATCAGAAACCGCGCGTACTGCACGAAGTATGCCAATTTGCCGCTTCGATTCTTCCGCAGCCGCGTTCGCTGAACCTTTACGCCATCGATCACTTCTCGTAGCGGCTCGGTGTCCTTCTCTTGGAGACAAATCAGTTCCACTTCCATACCTGCGCTTACAAGCGCCTCCGCAGCCCGTCTGGGACGTGGGTCGCCGGGATAGTATGAATAAAGCACCACAGCAGCTCGTTTGTCTTTTAGCGGGAGATCCATCGAAGCTCTTTGACTCTAATTTGTCGGCATGCCGGTTGAATATTGCGAATTTCCCGGCTGAAATAGGCCATTTTTTTGGAGACCTTCTGATCGAGGACTCCGTCAGATTTCACCTTCAAGCCACTTCGGACCATAGGAGCGGCTCTTGTTGAAGACGACTGACACTTTGGTCTTCGCCGCAAGCTGCGCATAGGCGCGCTTTACGACATCACGATTGCTCTTCTCGGCCTCGACGACCAGCAGGACTTTGTCCATGAACCCGGCCATGGGTAATGTAGTGTTGGTGTCTCCGAGTGACGGCATGTCAAAAATAACATACTCGAATTCGCTGACCCTAAATTGCTCCATTAATGAGTAAAACCTTTTTGGAGCAACCGGCTTGTTCACGAGCAGCACCTTGCCGTCTCCCGCCTCTGAAAAAGTAGCGGAAAGTCCTGCCGCTAGCGTGGAAGCTCCGGCGTTTCTCGAGAGGCCAGTCACGGCAACAAGCTTCGGTTTGTGAGTCATTCTGCTAAGTTCAAAATAGAGACGATCCCGTATCGCTTCGCAAAACGGTCGAAGCAACTCGCCACTTTCCAACGGGTCTATATTTAATTGTGCCCCCTCAAGAAGGGCAGACTCCGAGTTACCTCCGGCGTTGTGCAGGCGCAACCGCGGGCCATTGGAGGCGAAATTAGGAATCGAGAGCAAAAGAGGTATCCGCAACCGTTTTTCAAGTTCGAGCGACCGTTTGACAGTTCGATCCAATACCAATTCGATCATTAAGGCTATCCCAATTCCAAGCGCGAGGCCGCCGCCGGCCAGCCCAAACACAAATTTCTTTACATCTCGAGTAGCCTTTAACGCCGGCGAAGGCTTCTGAACAACGCTAATGTTTGGCATCCTGGAGGGATCAAGGGTTTCGTCAATTCGTGCTTTCTCAAGAGTTGCTCCGTAGTACTTATAATTCGCCTCTTCCAAGTCCTTCGTTAGTTCGAGCTGTGTGATCTGCGGTCCGAATTCCGCAAGCGTCTTAGCCCGTTCTTGCAAAGCTCCCAAACGAGACTTGATCGTTTCCGTTTTTGCCTCGACTGCAGTGAGACGAGCTCTCTCCGAAATAAGATCGGGCCTTGAGGTCTCGGAAGATGCGGTCGCCGGCACAGCTGCGACAAGACCGGGATTGGTCTTCACCAGGTTTCGTCGTTGCCTCTCTAACTCGGCAATCTGCGCTTGCTTGACCTTCACAATTCGATTTTCCGGAGTGTATTTCGAAAGCAACTCGGTCTCAATTTCGCGCAGGTGGGCTATACGGCTCAATAAGGCTCGATATTCATCAATCGTCTCGCCATTCACTCGGGGAAGCGCATTCTCCGATCGGCTCGTCTCTATCCCAGCTTCGGATTTTTCGATTTCCCTGACCCGAGCCTTTTGTCCTGCAAGTTCCGCCTCAGCACCATCCAACTCTTCACGACCTTTGGCCAATTCAGCAGCAAGAGCCGCCGTATCCGCTGCGAGGGAAGTGACTCCAGCTTTAGCCTTCAGCTGCTTTAAATCTTGCTCTGTATGATTCAACTGCGCCTGTAGTTGCTCAGCCTGTCGCGTAACGAAATCAAATGCACCTGCGGCCCGGTGAACTTCCAGATGCTTGTCGAAATACCGGGTCACAAGATCCTGCAATACTTGTACGGCGAGCTTCGGATCTTTATTCCGGTAGGAAACGGAAATAATGTTGCTTCCCTTGGGAGCAGTCACAGTCAATCCTAAAATGATACGGCGGGCTGCGCGATTAGCGAGATCCGCCTCATCTCTAGCTGCTTTGCGATCGGATGCTTGGATCAGCTTCTCGACACCGACCGCCTCGGCAACCTGCGCAGCCACATCCGAGCTGGTTAAGATTTCCACTTCGGAATTTATTAGATTCTCACTAATACCCGGAGTCTTAACTGTCGCGGAATCGAGTTTATCGATCGCGCTGCTTTCGACCACATATCGCACGAGTAGTTTTGCCTCGGACTCATACAATGCAGGAAACAGGAAATAAATCGCGGCTGCGGTACCAACACCTATCGCGGTGCACAAAAGGATTTTCCATTTGTGCCTGAATAGGACAAAAAGGATATCATTAAAATTCAGGCTCGCATCCTGGATTTCCGGCTCTGAATCTGACATAGGGCCGGCCTCGATCACCCTGCGCGCAATATCCCCGTTAGTAGACACTGAGACACTTTCAGTTTTCATTTAGGCGACCGTCGCCTCGACAATGGCTTCTCTCACGCCCTGGGCGACAATTTCCAACTGCTTAGGAGTTAGTTCAGGGAACATCGGCAACGATACAAATTCTATGGCGCACCGTTCCGCTATTGGGAAGGAGCCTCGTTCGTATCCCAGACTGCTGTACGCCTTTTGCAAGTGGATCGGAACGGGGTAATGAACTCCAGATCCAATGCCCTTGTCTGCCAGCCGCCGAACAACCTCATCCCTATTCTGAACCCGGATTGCATAGATGTGATAAACGTGCAACACACTGGCTGCGCGGAAGGGCGTGATGAGCTCTTCGACGTGCTGCAGCGTCACGCCATATTGCGCCGCGTGAGAACGGCGGAGCTGATTACCTCGCTCAAGGTATCGCAGTTTGATGCGCAGAATTGCTGCCTGGATTCCGTCCATCCGGCCATTCCACCCGACCATGGTGTGGTGATATTTACGGACCTGGCCGTGATCCCGCAGAATCCGGATCTTTTCCTCCAACTCGGCGTTGTGAGTTACAACAGCACCAGCCTCGCCGAATGCCCCAAGATTCTTCCCAGGATAGAAACTGAAACAGGCTGCGTCGCCAAGGGTGCCCACCTTTCGACCTTTGTAAACGGCTCCATGGGCCTGGGCGGCGTCCTCGATGATAAACAGACCCCGCTTGCGCGCAAATTCCAAAATCGGGTCCATGTCTGCCGGTTGACCGAACAGGTGGACGGGGATGATTGCTTTTGTCCTGACCGTGAGGGCCTGCTCCAGCTCGGCCGGATCCATCGTGTAAGTGCGCTCGTCTACGTCGACGAAAACTGGTTTTGCCCCACAATAGGTGATTGCCTCGGCCGTGGCCATGAATGAGTTCGGCACTGTGATCACTTCATCTCCCGGCCCGACTCCCATCGCTAGAAGGGCCAGCCAGAGCGCTTCGGTACCGCTACCGACGCCAATGGCATGAGGACTGTTGCAATAGGCTGCGAACTCCTCTTCGAATCGAGTAACAAACGGCCCACCGGCGAAGGCAGTGCTGTCGATGACCTCTCGAATAGCGTCGTTAATCTCCTCGAGTATGGGAGCGTGATGGGACTTAAGATCTAGAAATGGAACTTTAGTTTGCATTTTGTGTTACGGATTTGTTCAAGATCCTCGCGGGATTCCCTACAACAATCGTACCCGCCGGCACATCCTTGGTTACGACGCTTCCAGCGCCGACGATGGCATTTTCACCGATCGTGATTCCCCCTAACAGGGTTGCTCCTGACCCGATGGACGCACCTCGTTTAACCAGCGTGCTCTGACAATTCCAGTCCGCTTCGGTTTGAAGCTGGCCGCTAGCGTTGGTCGCGCGCGGATAGCGGTCGTTGATAAAAGTTACCCCGTGCCCGACGAAGACGCCGGATTCGATTGTAACACCCTCACATATAAAGGTGTGGCTGCTAATTTTGCAATTGTCGCCGACCTTTGCGCCCTTCTGAATCTCCACGAACGTCCCAATCCGTGTTTCGTCACCGATTTCGCAGCCGTAAAGGTTCACGAACGCGTAAATTCGCACGTTTCGACCGAGCTTCACATCCGGCGCGATTCGGCGGTAATCTGGTAGCTGGTTACTCATATGGCACCGCTGGTTACACATTTGATAATATGACTGAGACAAGCTGCCGCCCTTGGCCGACTCCCGTTACTCCCGGAAATGCCTCTTTAATCGCCGCTCTCGTTCTTGCAGAACCACAAGAAAAGGCTGCAAAAAAATTTCGACCGGCAAAATACAGTATCGACCTTGACTCAAGCTGGTTAAGCATTCTTTTGTAATTTCCCCGCAACAATGCGGGCAGGTTAAGATGATATGAGCCGGCAGGGACGTCATTAAGAGCAGATGATGCGCGATCGGCGTCAAGCCAGGGCACGGAACAGAGCCATTCCTCTAGCTAGAGAATCGATGTGCCAGGGGGCTAGTTTGGGGGCTTGATGGCAAGACTCTAACGAGCAGCTGCCGAGCAGACGAGTTTTCAGGCGGGGGGACACTCGAAAGAGCAGGCCGCGCTCCTGGATGCCAAGAGCGCAAAATCTGCTACGAGCTCGAAAAGGGCCTCAGCATTGAACTGCCATTGGAGTAGAAGCTTTAAGCTGGATCACCCTGGAACGAGAGCTACGAATCATTTTAGGCCGAGGGGGTAAAGGCCACGTCTACCCAGTAGTTGCCCGAGTTGAAGCTACCCGTCGGAAAGCTGCTGGAGCTCCCATAAGAAAAAACGCCGTTGCCGCCGCTCGCCGAGCTCGCCAGTGCTGTCAGCGGTCCGTTGGTCAGCGAGTTGGCAAAATAGCCGCCGTCGCCCGAATAGAAGCCATTCGTGTGATAAGAGGCGACATAGGTCGTGCCCGCCGTGATTGGCACAGGGTTCGAAAGGAGGACCTGCTGCCAACCGCTGGCGGTTTCATTGGCAAATGTGGCACTTGCGAGCAATGCGCCCGCGGCACTCCACAGATTGCCGATATGCGTGCCCGTGTTCTGCGGACCCTTGTAGAACCGCAAGCCAGTAATCGTGCCGGCTGTCGCGGCCTGGAATTTGACTCCGAGCTCAACCGGATTTGCGTCGTTAACAGTTACGGTGGAAGGCACAGCGTTGGCGCTAAACAAGCTCGCAGTTGGGCTGACCGTGAGCGCGACATTCGCCGAGGCACTACCGCCGTGACCGTTGGTTATGGCGTACCTGAAGCCTGCCGCCCCAGTGTAACCGCTGGCGGGCACGAAAGTCACTGTCTGCGTGGTAGAATCGTATGTGACTGTCCCGTTTGTCGGATTGCTAACGCCCGTAATGGACAGGGGGTAGCCGTTGGGGTCCGTATCGTTGGCGAGTAGGGCCGAGGCCGGGATCGTCAGAGCATAGTTCTCGGTGGCGACGAAGCCGCTGTCGTCATTAGCGACCGGCGGTGCGTTACCAGCGCCACCTGCACCCATGAAAACGACGTCGACCCAGTAGTTAGACGAGTTATAGCTGTTCGTCGGAAACGCGCTGGAGCCTCCGTAAGCATAGACACCGTTGCCACCGCTCGCAGAGCTCGCTGGGGCCGTCAGAGGCCCGCTGGTAAGAGCAGCGGTGAAGTAGTTGCCGTCGGCCGAATAATTGCCGTTAGTATGGTAGGAAACGACGTAGCTCGCCCCCGCTGTGAGAGTAACCGCGTTCGCTAGGTTAACCTGCTGCCAGCCGCTCGCGGTTTCGTTGGTGAATGTGACGGTCGCTAGCAACGCGCCGGCGGCGCTCCATAAATTTCCTACGTGCGTACCCGTGTTCTGCGGGCCCTTGTAAAAGCGGAACCCTATAACCTTGCCTGCTGCCGCGGTCTGGAACTTCATGCCAAGCTCCACCGGGCTGGGGTCATTTATCGTCACGTTGGTCGGCACCTGGTTGGAACTGAACAGGCTCGAGGTCGGCACGCTAACGGTAAGCGTCACTAAGGCCGACGCAGTGCCGCCTTGTCCGTTCGAAATCGAATAGTTGAAGCTTGCCTGACCAATGTAGTTGGGAGAAGGGTAGCCGGGAGTCGGCACGAAAGTCACCGTCTGCGTGTTAGGGTCGTACGTTACGGTGCCGTTAGTCGGGTTGCTGACACTCGTGATTGACAGGGGGTAGCCATTCGGGTCTGAGTCGTTGGCTAGAAGGGCTGACGCCGGGATCGAAAGTGGGCTATTGGTTGTGACGACGAAACCGCCGACGTTGTTGGCCACCGGCGGGAGGTTACCAGCTCCGCCAGCCCGGTTGAAGACGACGTCAACCCAGTAGTTTGCCGAGACGTAGCTCTGTGTTGGAAATCTGCTCGAGGTTCCATAGGCGAACAGACCGTTACCGCCGCTTGTTGAGCTAGCCAGTGCCGTCAGCGGGCCACTAGTATGCGCAGCGGCGAAGTAGTTGCTGTCGGCGGAATAGTTGCCATTGGTGTGATAGGAAACGATGTAGGTGGTCCCGGTCGTGAGCGTCACCGGATTGGAGAGATTGACCTGCTGCCAGCCGCTGGCGCTTTCATTAGTGAAGGTGGCAGTCGCGAGCAACGTGCCTGTGGCACTCCAAAGATTTCCCACGTGCGTGCCCGTGTTCGACGGATGCTTGTAGAAGCGGAAGCCTGTGACCGTTCCAGCGGCAGAAGTCTGAAACTTAACGCCAAGTTCCACTGCGTCAGGTTCGAATCCTCCAGTGGCGGGCAAATCACCAGGGGTAAACAAGCTCACGGTCGCTGCGGGCGTGACCGTAACCGATATGCCCGCGCTGGGCTTTTCAAGGTTGAGACTGTCATCGGCAGCCCGGGATTGGATCACCCACGTTCCCGGAGTGCGAGCCCACCAAGTGTAGCTCCAATTCGTCGTGCCGTTCGCTGGGTGCCATGTCGCTCCGCCGTCGGTCGAGACCTCTACCCCAGCGACCGAGCCGTCGCTGTCAGCGGCTGAACCAGTGATGTTGAACGACTGACCCTCCACAAAACTCGCACCCGCAACAGGCGCAGTAATCGTGGAGACTGGAGGCGTGATATCCGTCGACTTCGTCGCCGCCACCAAACCCGATTGGAGCGTCTGCGGCTGCACACCCATGTCCGCGAACAGATTTACCGTCGACTGCTGAACGTTTGCGTCCACCGACGTCGGCGCGAGATCGTGATCGGCGTCGAGACCCCAGGCCCAGTAAACGGTGCCGGCGCCGAACACTAGCGCGCCACTGTTCTGGTCGCGGTAAAGGGAGAGATTGTGGGTAGCAATCCCCGGCCCATCGGTCTTGCCATAGTCGAGGAGGTAGGATGGGGAAACATCGAGCGTTGTCGAGGAGAGATGAATCAGCCCGGCGGGGCGGAAACCGTTGTCCGGTGACTGATCCCATTCGTAGCCAAGAAGATTTTGGACAAGAGAGGCAGTCTGCCCGGACGGCGTCGCAGCGACGTTCGTGTTGCGCCAAAAGCGCAGCTTCGTCATAGGATCGGGAATCGACATGACGTCGGACCGGTATGCATCGACTTGGAAGATTGTCCCAGTCAACGCGTTCTCCGGCCGCCCGCCGTCATACGGCGGACTAAAGCTCGGGTCACGCCAGCTTCCAGTCCACTGTGCACTGGGGTCTATCTTGGCGTTGGCTCTGGTCTCCTTGTAACAGACTAGGGTGCGATAAGGTGTTGCACTGACATCGGTGCTCGGCTCCCAACGAGTCTTCCAGAACACCTCATTGCCGCTCCAGAAAACTAGATGCACGCCCGCGGCGCGCGCCGCCTCGACATTGGCGCGCTGGCCACCGGACCAGTACTCGTCGTGTCCAGTTGATATGAAAATCTTATGATTGAGCAGCTCCCCACCATTGCGGTCCGTGTCGACCCCAGAGATGTAGCAAACATCATACCCGTTCGCCTCCAGCCAGCGGATGGCGGAATATTCCGCGCCAAACAGAAAGTCTTGTGGACCAGCGAAGGTGCCGACATTGTCGCGGGTGCCGAAAGGTCGATTATAACTAACCTTGTAGCCCCGGCCATCACTTGTAGCGGTAGCTGTTGACACAGTTCCACCATAAAGGTTCGACCCACCCCAGCCATTGTAAGCGTGCCAAGTCGTATCAGATGTTTGGAACACAATGTCGTGTTTCGTGCCGTCGTCGCGGACAACAAAGGGGATGTGGTTTTCGCCAGCTACCGAGTCTTGGCGCACTAGATGAGCAAGGTAGACCCCAGATACAGCGTTCGCAGGTATATTCCACGATGCGGTAGCAGACCAGTTTCCGGCATCGACGAGACCCACCGACGAATTGATCAATGGTGTGGGTTGGAGGGATGCCGCGGCGATCTGGATAGTGGTGACCTTCCGCGCGCCGAGGTTCCCGTAATATCCAAGGCGATAGATATCAATCCGATAGTTTTTCGAATCGGTGTTGATCTTGAAATTGATCGTTTGGCCGTGGTTGACGCTCATGTTATCGGCGAACCCTTCGATGAAATTGGTCACGCCGGACTTACCTAGCCCAAAGCCGCTATATTGGCCTGCTCCAGCGAGATCCCACTGGTCCTGAGAGGTGCCGGTCTGTTGGTTTTCCTGTACGATGGAATTTGGCGTCCCCCCGGATGCGGTGCCAACCGCACCTAGAGCAACGCTGCCTCCGGTCAGGCTTAGTCCCCGCTTAAGGAATTCGCGACGAGAAAATTTATTTTTTGCCATAGTATATCCGCTTGCAAAGAAACAGGTTCATCGCAGACGATCAGCACCAACATCCACTTCAAATAGACTAGACAGTGAGAGAATTATTCCAAAGATCGTGTTAATATTAGTCTTTGTTAATTCCGAGATCTCGCACCGGTACATTCAGGGGCACTCCCTCGATACAATGCTGGGTCACGCCTGGTCCTCTGTTAGCCTTCTTAATCTTCTTATCGGGTTCTGCCTTCTTTGTCGCTCCGAAGCTGGAGCGAGCCGCACCCAACAGGAAAATGCCCCCAATCAGAGTTAGACCACGCTTGATCAGCCCACGCCGATGATAGGTATCTTTGTTCATGTTCATGCGCGTTCGCTGGTGAATTAGTCTTCCAGAAAAGATATCGACACTAAGGGGTCCCTCCTTAACGCAAAATTGAGAAAATGAAAGTTATATGGACTTTTCGATTTATCAGTTCTTTTAGTCGGCAAGTTAAATCTTTTAAAATTATGGCTAGTCTAAACGGCCACCGGTTCCGTATGCAGAACTCTGCCGATCCCCTCCCGTTCCGGAGAGGAAGGTTGATCGCCCGATTCCGAGAACGTCACCGGAGCGCCAGCGCTCTTGAGAGATTTTGATGCCGCCTCGAGAATTCTGACCAGTTCAAGCCCTTTGCGGCCACTGGTCAGCGGCGTGGTCCCCTCTTCGATACAATCGAGGAAGTGCTGGCATTCCACTTTTAATGGCTCCTCTTGTTTGAGGTACGGGACGTAGCTGTCCCCGTAGTGATAGGAATAGTGAAAGTCGGCGAAAGTGTCGTGATGCGGCGGCGGGTCGACTCGAGTATCGTAGATGCGGATTTTCTCGTGCGGCTCTAGATCGTCGTACACGATCATCCGACGTGTGCACACTATGGTCATGTCACGAATTTTTCTGGGCTCAAGCCAACTGCTCTGGATGGTGGCGAATCGTTGGTGGCGGAACGACAAAGAGATGTTAGTGACGTCCTCGATACCTGACGTCACGTGGGCGTAGCCGCATCCGACGACGCCCACAGCGATCGACTTTTTCTTAATGTCGCCGTTGAGCCTTTGAAGATTTGTTGTTGTTACCATTATTTGTGTTGACTTTTTCGGCGAACGGCGTCTTCGCATCGCGTTCGCGGTAGGCTGCCGCCCTCGGCCAATTTCCGTTAACCACGGAAAAGCCGTACCGTTTTGAAATACGGCGCTCGATCGCCACGCCGCGGCGCTGACGGAGCACCGCCCTCCAGGTAATCCTACGCAGCGAGTGGGTGCGCCACCTGCCGCAAAACGGTTGAGCAGTCGACTTCGGCCTCCATTTCCCTGCCGAGAAAATCCATCAAAACCTTTACTCGCTCTTTGGCCGGCAGGACATGTGTAACCACGGCTTCCGACCCCACGAACGCGCCCTCGATGATCTTTACCTGATCACCTTGCGAAAGCTTGTAATTAAGTTCTTTGACTTCGGCGGCGCCGATGTGGTCACGTAACTGCGCCAAGGTTTCCTCACCGATCCTGGGGTAGCGACCGCCGAACTGGATAATACCGCTGACACCATGAGCGTAGCGAACCAGGCGATGCATTTCCGCCAGCTCGAAAAAGGCGAACAAATATCCGGGGAACATCGCCTCGGTGACCCAAGCAAGTCCCTGCCGGGTCCGTCTCTTGAACCTTATCCGCGGGCAGAAGACGCTCACACCCTCGAGCATGCGAAGATGCGCTGCTGCGATATGTTCGTGCTTGGGCTGTGAGCGCAGGCAATACCATTCTGGTTCTGTGTTGGCCGGCCGGTCTCTGTTTGGGGCAGCGGCCCTCTCCATGGCAATCCTTGTGTGCATGTTCCTCCGTCTCCAGGTTCCAAAGTCAGGCGGTTACGCGGTAAACAAAGCTAACCAACTATGGAGTTTATCGGCGGCGATTCAGACTGGTTTAG
>Ga0213878_10000348_pt1 | contig 17641 bp, 16 predicted proteins | sample VelepicoBEBS_R02_FD_161053 | JGI IMG/M metagenome (GOLD analysis project Ga0213878, IMG submission 161053) | Vellozia epidendroides bulk soil microbial communities from rupestrian grasslands, the National Park of Serra do Cipo, Brazil - BS_R02 | ecosystem: Environmental > Terrestrial > Soil >... | reverse complement strand
CCGAACCGCCCTGGATGATAGTGGGTGAAAATTGACTCCTCTGTTCAAAAAATATGAATAAGAACAGAGGAGCTTTCGCCGTTACTTTGACAGGTCGATCGTGGCCGGAGACGGCCGATCGAAACCGCGCTGGAGGATCTCAAGGTTGGTGAGAACTTCAGATTCCTTGACGTAATTTGGCGCGCCGTTAACCAGCGTCTCGTACAGCGCATCGTAGACCCGGCCATAGTCGCCAGTTTCCGGCGCCATCGCTTCACGCACGCTCACCCCGTCGTCATTCACATACTCAAGCACGCCGACGGAATCGTCCGCTGCAAACTCCGGCTCGCCCGGCATGATGTTCGCTTTGAGGCTGGTCTCCTGCTGGTCGATACCGTATTTCACAAACGAGCCTTTCGTCCCGTGAACGATAAATTTCGGGTACTCGATTTTCACCAGATGGCTGGTTTTGACGATGGCCTTCAGGTTGCCGTAGAACAGCTGCGCTTCGAAGGTGTCGTCCGGGTTCGCCTTGTTGCGCAGGCTGCGGATGTCATAAGTGACGTGATCAGGGCGGCCAAACAGCGAGATGATTTGATCCAGGGTATGCACGCCAAGGCCGTAAAACGCGCCATCCTGCGGCAGGCCGGGTTTGCTTTCCGCCACCGGGCGGTAATAGTCGAAGTGACTTTCTATTTCGACGATCTCGCCAAGCTTACCGCTCTCAATGGCCTTTTTGGCGGTCAGGAAGCAAGAGTCAAAGCGGCGGTTCTGATACGGCGTCACCGTCAAACCTTTGCTTTGTGCCAGCTCGAACAGCACTTTCGCTTCGGTGAGCGTCGGGGTAAACGGTTTCTCAACCAGCACGTTTTTGCCCGCCTCCAGCGCGCGGCGGGCGTAGTCAAAGTGGCTGTCGGCGTGGGTGCAGACAATGACCAGTTTGACCTGAGGATCGTCCAGCACCTCATACAGGTCGCTGGTGAAGTGGATATGAGAATACTGCGGATGCTGCTCCTCCGGCTTGGCGTGACGGCGGAAGATATGCGCCACATGCCAGCGGTCCTTGCGGTTGAGAACATAGGGAAGATGATAACGGGTGGTGCTTTTACCGAACCCGATAAATGCGCAATGCAGGGTCATGATTCCGTCCTTTTTCAGGTAGCTGAGGATACCTTAGCGCAAAACCAGACTGAAAAAAAAAGCCAGCGCGAGGCTGGCTAAAATAATACTGGAAGCAATGTGAGCAATGTCGTGCTTTCAGGTTCTCCGGAAAGGTCTCCCTGAATGCGAGGTAATAATAATCATTATCATTCGCACCTGTCTACTCCTTTTTGCAAAAAATGTGTATTGACGACATTTCGCTTCTCGGTGATGTTAAAAGGGACAACTAACCGTAAAGGAGATGAGGAATGAGTGACATAGTGATACGCCATGCTGAACCGAAAGACGTTGACGCGATTCGTCAGATTCACGCCCAGCCAGAGGTGTATCACAACACGCTACAGGTTCCCCATCCCTCCGAGTCGATGTGGCAAGAACGCCTGACCGACCGCCCGGGTATCAAACAACTGGTAGCCTGCGTGGAGGATATCGTGGTGGGACATCTCACTATCGATGTTAGCCAGCGCCCACGACGCAGCCATGTGGCCGATTTTGGCATCTGCGTCGACGCGCAGTGGCATAATCGCGGGGTCGCCAGCGCGCTGATCCGAACGATGATCGACATGTGTGACAACTGGCTGCGGGTAAACAGAATCGAGCTGACGGTCTTTGCCGATAACGCACCGGCGGTAGCGGTCTACCGCAAGTTCGGCTTTGAAATCGAAGGCACCGGCAAACAATTTGCCCTGCGTAACGGCGAGTATGTGGATGCGTACTATATGGCGCGCGTGAAGTAAAACCTGCCCCTCACCGGCCTGGTGAGGGGCTCCACGTTAATACCCTGCTGTTAAATCATCCACCGAGCGCGGATCGGACGCGCCGTACAGCGCGCCATCCGGCCCGACCATAATGCTCTGCGTGCTCCCCATCGCCTCTTTCACCGCCACTTTCTGCCCCTTCTGCTCCAGCAGTTTTATCGTGTCCGGGCTAAAACCCTTCTCGACGCGCAGCTCGTCCGGCAGCCACTGGTGATGAAAGCGCGGCGCGTTGGTCGCTTCCGCCACGTTCATCCCGAAATCGATGGTGTTCACCACCATTTGCAGCACAGTGGTAATAATACGGCTGCCGCCAGGGCTACCGGTCACCAGCCAGGTTTTACCATCCTTGACCACAATCGTCGGCGACATCGACGACAGCGGACGTTTTTTCGGCCCCACGGCGTTAGCATCGCCGCCAACAAGGCCGTAAACGTTCGGCACGCCAGGCTTCGCCGAGAAGTCGTCCATCTCGTTGTTCAGCAGAATGCCGCTGTTGCCCGCCACAATGCCCGTGCCGAAGGTGGTGTTCAGCGTATAGGTCACCGCCACCGCATTGCCGTCTTTATCCACCACGGAAAAATGGGTGGTCTGGTTACTTTCATACGGCGCCAGTTTTCCCGGACGGATCTGGCTTGAGGGTTTCGCTTTGTTGAGATCGATCTCCGCGGCTATCGACTTTGCGTACGCTTTGTTGGTCAGCGCTTGCCACGGCACCTTGATGAAATCCGGGTCGCCCAGGTATTCGGAACGATCGGCATAAGCATGTTTTTCCGCCTCGGCCATGATCTGCATCGCATCCGCGCTGCCGAAGCCGTACTGCTTCATATCGAAGTTTTCCAGAATATTCAGGATCTCCACGATATGAATCCCGCCGGAGGACGGCGGCGGCATGGAATAGACCTCATAGCCGCGGTACTGGCCGCTGATGGGCGTCCGCTCGACCGCTTTATAATTTGCCAGATCGTCTTTGGTGATAAGCCCGCCGTTGTTCTTCATTTCGGCGACAATCTCATCAGCAATCGGGCCTTTATAGAACGCGTCAGGCCCGTTTTCCGCAATAAGCTCCAGGCTTTTCGCCAGATTCGCCTGCACCAGCTTGTCGCCTTTTTTCAGCGGCTCGCCGTTTTTCCAGAAGATGGCTTTGCTGAAGTCATGCTGAGGAATAACCTCACTGCCGTAGATTTTCAGGTCATCGGCCAGCGCATCGTTCACGACAAAACCCGCTTTGGCGAGATCGATTGCCGGGCGGATCACCTTGTTCAGCGGCAGCGTGCCGTATTTTTCCAGCGCCAGCGAGAAGCCAGCGACCGTGCCTGGCGTCCCGGAAGCCAGATGCGAGGTCAGTGATTTTTTGCTGTCAGGGTTGCCCTGAGCGTCGAGGAACATATCGCGAGACGCCTGTGCTGGCGCCATTTCACGGAAATCGATCGCCGTGGTTTTCCCGTCTTTGGTGCGTAACAGCATAAAACCGCCGCCGCCCAGGTTCCCGGCCTGCGGATGGGTCACCGCCAGCGCGTAGCCGACCGCCACCGCGGCATCCACCGCATTACCGCCCTGCTTCAGGATATCAACGCCGACCTGAGTCGCCATCGCATCGACGGAAGCGACCATCCCGTGGGCGGCGCGAACCGGGTGAAAGACGTCCTCTTCAACGCCGTAGGAGACCGGGGACGCTGCCGGCGGCGGCGTATTTGCCGCCACGCCGAACGTTCCGCCAGCCAGTAATGCCGCAATGGCGACCCACCGCCAGAATCTTGGTTTCATCATTGTTATTCTCCAGGTGAAAGGGGTTATGCTCCCGCTTAAGCCTGGTTCACAACGCTTAAAAAATCATCGTACTGGGTGAAAGCAGGTACACTTAAAAGAAGACCTCACAAGGGGGGAAAGGGAAATGAAACGACTTTTACTGCTTGCGGCGTTACTGCCGTTTACCGTGCTCGCGCAGCCGCTGAACGTGACCAACAATCCGAATCAGCCGGGGTATATCATTCCCAGCCAGCAGCGCATGCAAAATCAGATGCAAAGCCAGCAGATTCAGCAACAAGGAATGCTGAACCAGCAGGTGCAGAACCAGTCGCAGCTGCAGAACCAGCGTCTGCAGTCGCAGTTGAACAGCAACCAGCAGCGGGTGATTGACCTGCAGCCGGGCCAGCAGATGCTGCCTAACAGCAACGGCGGCATGCTCAACGGCGGCGGCTCCAGCAGCCAGCAGCACATGTTGCCGCAAAATTAACTGGCCGCCGGGCGGCGGCCATAGAGGATCAGGCCTGGAAATCCGGGCCGATGACGTCAATCGCATCGGTGCAGATGCAGTCGACTCCCCAGCGCAGCAGCTCTGCCGCCCGCTGGGGAGCATTCACGGTATACACCAGAATATGCAGACCCGCGTCTTTCAACTGACGCACCCGGGCCTCATCGAGCAGCGCGTGATTCAGGTGAATCGATACACAGCCCAGCCGTGCAGTGAGTTCGCGCCAGTCATCCCGCCATTCGTCCAGCAATAGCCCGCGCGGAAGCTCCGGCACGGCCTGCTGCGCCGCCTCAAGGGCGTCAATGTCAAATGATGACAGCAGCGGCGCCGTCATGCCCTGCCACAGCTCGCGGGCCGCCAGCGCAACCAGTTTGCCGGTCAATGGCCCTGTGCCGGTGGTGGGTTTAATTTCGATGTTGGCCATCATGCCATGCTCATGGCAGCGTTCAGCCACCTGCGAAAGCAGCGGTAGCGGTTCGCCTTTGAACTCGCCGCTGTACCAGCTTCCGGCGTCAACGTTGCGCAAATCATTCCACGCCAGATCCCCGGCGACACCCCAGCCGTTGCTGGTGCGCTCGAGCGTGTCGTCATGCAACAGGAAGACGTGCCCGTCCTTCGACAGTTTGGCGTCAAATTCAATCATCGTGTGGCCGTAACGCGACCCCACGTCGATCGCCGCCAGGGTGTTTTCCGGCGCGCGCTTCCCACCGCCGCGATGGGCGACAATACGGGGATAGGGCCAGTTGCTCATAGTCGTTGTCCTGTTTCACCATCAAAGAGGTGCAGATGCTTGTCCGCCAGGTGTAGCCACAGCGTGCTGCCCGCCTGTGGGCGATGCTGATGCGGTAATCGCACCACCAGCTTCTGGGTTCCCCAATGGCCGTGTGCCAGGTTATCTGCCCCTAAAATCTCCAGCGTATCCACTACCAGCGGTACGCCGCCGTCTGCCTGCGAGCTTACCGCAATATGTTCCGGGCGGATACCTAAGGTCATCTGGCGTCCGCGATAGCCGCAAAACCGCCCGTTCACCGGCAGCGCCATCCCGTCGTCGAGTTCAAAATGGCTGCCCGAGGCGCTGATTTTGCCGTCAAGCAGGTTCATCGCCGGGCTGCCGATGAAGCTGGCGACAAAGCGGGTGGCGGGCTTCTCGTACACCTCTACTGGCGTGCCAATCTGCTCGGCGATGCCTTTGTTCATCACCATCACCCGCTGGGCGAGGGTCATGGCTTCCACCTGATCGTGGGTGACGTACAGGCTGGTCGTATTCAGGCGACGGTGTAATTGCTGTAGCTCAAGACGCATCTGCACGCGCAGCTTGGCGTCGAGGTTTGACAGCGGCTCATCAAACAGGAAAACGGCCGGGTCGCGGACAATAGCGCGCCCCATTGCCACACGCTGGCGCTGGCCGCCGGAAAGCTCGCGCGGGTGGCGCTTAAGCAGGTGTTCAAGCTCAAGAATACGCGCCGCGTCCTGCACGCGTCCGGCGATATGCGCCTTACCCATACCGCGAATTTTTAAGCCCCACGCCATGTTCTCTTCCACGCTCATATGGGGATAGAGCGCATAGTTCTGAAAGACCATCGCGATACCGCGCGCTTTCGGCTCAAGCTCGGTCACGCGCTGGTTATCAATCCAGATATCACCGCTGCTGACGCGCTCAAGCCCCGCCACCATACGTAAAAGCGTTGATTTTCCGCACCCCGAGGGGCCAACCATCACAATGAATTCGCCATCGGCGATGTCTACCGAGAGCGGCTGGATCACCTGCGTTTTACCGCCGTCCCAGCTTTTGCTTACTGCCTGTAATTTCAAACCTGCCATCTTATTTCTCACTATCGACCAGGCCACGCACAAACGCGCGCTGCATGGCTAAAACAATCACGACCGGCGGGATGAGCGTGAGCAACATCGCCGCCATCACCTGGTTCCATCGGGTGGTGCCTTCACCAGTGGCGATCATGCCTTTGATGCCCGCCACCGCCGTGCCTAAATCAACATTGGTCACGATAAGCAACGGCCACAGATACTGGTTCCAGCCGTAGATAAAGGTGATAACAAACAGCGCTGCGAGGTTGGTTTTCGACAGCGGCAGCACGATATCGCGGAAAAAGCGTATGGGTGACGCGCCGTCGATACGCGCCGCTTCCATCAGTTCATTCGGCAGGGTCATAAAGAACTGCCGGAACAGGAAGGTTGCCGTAGCGGAAGCCATCAGCGGTAGCGTCAGCCCGGTATAGCTGTCGAGCAGCTTCAGGTTGGCGATCACCTCCACCGTCGGGAAAATACGCACCTCGACCGGCAGCATCAGGGTGATAAAAATCATCCAGAAGAACAGGTTGCGTAGCGGAAAACGGAACCAGACGATGGCGAATGCCGACAGCATCGACACAGCGATTTTGCCCACCGTGATGGTGAACGCCATGATGAAGCTATTAAGCAACATCAGGGCGAACGGCGCGCTGTTCACCCCCACGCCCTGCAGCCAGATGGTTTTCATGTTTTCCAGCAGATGTCCGCCCGGTATGAGCGTCATCGGCGTTTCAAAGACGGCGCTGTTATCCAGGGTCGCCGCGACAAAGGCGACGTACAGCGGGAACAGGATCACCGCAATCCCCAGCATCAACATAGTGTGGCTAAACCAGGTCAGCCCGCGACGATTCTCAATCATTGATAGCGCACCTTACTTTCCACGTAGCGGAACTGCACCACCGTCAACAGAATCACCAGCGCCATCAGCACCACCGACTGCGCCGCAGACGAGGAGAGATCCAGCCCGGCGAACCCTTCGCGGTAGATTTTGTAGATAAGCGTGGTCGTGGACTGCACCGGGCCGCCCGCCGTCGCGGCGTCAATCACCGGGAAGGTATCGAAGAAGGCGTACACCAGGTTCACCACCAGCAGGAAGAAGCTCACTGGCGCAATCAGCGGCAGAGAAATCGTAAAGAAGCGGCGCACCGGCCCGGCGCCGTCAATCGCGGCGGCCTCCATCAGCGAACGCGGGATCGACTGCAGCGCGGCAAAGAAAAACAGGAAGTTATAGCTAATCTGCTTCCACACCGAGGCAAACACCACCAGGAACATCGCCTGGCCGCTGTTCTGCGCGTGGTTCCAGTAGTAGCCCATTCCTTCCAGCCAGTGCGTGATAAGACCGCGTCCCGGGTTAAACAGGAAGATCCACAGCACGGCGGCCACCGCAGGGGCAACGGCATACGGCAACAGCATCAGCGTCTGGTAAATGCGTCTGCCGCGCACGACATAATCCACCAGCGCGGCGAAAAATAGCGACACCAGAAGTCCGCTGAACGTCACGAGGCTGCTGAACGTGATGGTTGTCCAGAAGGCGTCCAGATAGTAGCTGTCATGAAACAGCGAGGCGAAATTATCCAGACCGACAAAATGGCTGGAAAGCCCAAAGGGATCAACGCTTTGTACCGAATACCACAGCGCTTCGCCTGCAGGCCAGATAAAGAAAATAACGGTGATGACCAGTTGCGGCGCGACCAGAAGATAAGGCAGCCAGCGGGATCGGAACACCGGACGGGATGAGGACATGAAGATGTTATTCCTGAGCAGTGCCGGATGGCGGCGCAAACCGCCATCCGGCATTTCCTGTTATGATTTGGTCGACTGCTCAAAGCGGCGCAGCAGCTGATTACCACGCTCTACAGCCGCATCCAGCGCCTGCTGCGGGGTTTTCTTGCCGGTCCACACGCTTTCCAGCTCTTCGTCCACAATGGTGCGGATCTGCGGCATGTTGCCCAGACGCAGGCCTTTGGTGAACGGCAACGGCGGCTTGTTCAGCATCTGACGCGTCGCGATATCGGCGCCCGGATTCTTATCGTAGAAACCCTGCTTACGGGTCAGGTCGTAGGCGGCGGTGGTGATCGGCAGATAACCGGTCTTCTGGTGCCATTCGGCCGCGATTTCCGGTTTGGTCAGGAAGTCGAGGAACTCGGCCACGCCTTTGTAGGTGTCTTTATCTTTACCCTGCATCACCCACAGGCTGGCCCCGCCGATGATGGCGTTCTGCGGCGCGCCCTTCACATCGGCATCGTAAGGCATCATGCCTACGCCATAGTTGAATTTCGCGTACTGACGAATATCCGCCAGCGACCCGGAAGAGGCGGTGGTGATGGCGCAGTCGCCGTTGTAGAACTTCTCGGTGGATTCATCTTTACGCCCGAAGTAGCTGAAATCGCCCTTCTTGTTCATCTCTTCGAGCATCGCGATATGCTTCACCTGCTCCGGCTTGTTGAACTCCAGCACCGCGTCGGTCCCGTCAAAGCCATTGTTTTTGGTTGCAAACGGCAGGCCATGCCAGGCGCTGAAGTTTTCCAGTTGGATCCAGCCCTGCCAGCCGCTGGCGTAGCCGCACTTCATACCCGCCGCTTTCAACTTCGCGGTATAAGCGGCCAGATCCTGCCAGGTTTTCGGCGGCTGCTCAGGGTCGAGGCCCGCTTTTTTGAAAGCGTCTTTGTTGTAGTACAGCACCGGCGTGGAGCTGTTGAACGGCTGAGACAGCAGATGGCCGGTCTTTGAGTCGGTGTAGTACCCGGCAACCGTCGGCACGAACTGGGACTCATCAAACTTAATGCCCGCGTCGTCAAAGACTTCGTATACCGGTTTGACTGCCTTCGAGGCCATCATGGTTGCTGTACCGACTTCATACACCTGCAACAAAGCAGGCGCGTTGCCGGTGCGGAATGCGGCGATCCCGGCGGCCAGGCTCTGCTCGTAATTGCCTTTGTAAACCGGGACAATTTTGTAATCCGGATGGGTTTCATTGAAACGTTGCGCCAGGGAGTCAACTTCTTTACCCAGCTCGCCTTCCATGGAATGCCAGAACGGTATTGTCGTCGCAGCCATTGCCTGACTGGCGAAAGCCAGACCCAGCGTCACTGCCAAAGCGGTGTGTCGTAACGATGTCATTCGGTTATCTCTCTTGTTGTGCCGGATGCGCGAAATCACGCGTTTTATGCTCGCGAGGTAACATGACATGCTCGAATGACAGAAAAATAACCTTTTAATTACAGGATGATGACAAACAGACGGCAGAGGGATGATGGAATGGTGAAGGTAATGTGGCGGAAATAAAAACGCCCGGCGAGCATAGCGCCACCGGGCAATACAGACGACTCAGCCGCCCAAATAAGCGCTCCGTACCGCTTCGTTCGCCAGAAGCCGCGCGCCGGTATCTTCGAGCACCACGTGACCGTTTTCCAGCACGTAGCCGCGATCGGCAAGCTTCAGCGCCTGGTTGGCGTTCTGCTCCACCAGGAAGATGGTCATCCCTTCTTTGCGCAGTTGCTCAATGGTGTCGAAAATCTGCTGAATGATGATCGGCGCCAGCCCGAGCGACGGCTCATCCAGCAGCAGCAGCCTCGGCTGGCTCATCAGCGCGCGGCCGATGGCCAGCATCTGCTGTTCGCCGCCGGACATCGTACCTGCGCGCTGAATACGCCGCTCCCACAGACGCGGGAACAGCTCGTAGACCCACTTGATGCGCTGCTGGTACTGGGCGCGGTCGGTAAAAAAGCCGCCCATCGCCAGGTTCTCTTCCACCGTCATACGGGAAAATACGCGGCGCCCTTCCGGGACGATAGCCACCGCTTCACGCATGATGCGGGCGGTTTGCCAGTCGGTAATATCTTTGTCATCAAAGACAATACGCCCACTGCTGGCGCGCGGATCGCCGCACAGTGTGCCGAGCAGCGTGGTTTTCCCGGCGCCGTTGGCGCCGATAAGCGTGACGATTTCGCCCTGCTTGATGTGTAAACTGACCTTGTGCAGCGCCTGAATCTTGCCGTAGTGGGCGCTGACGTTGTCAAAAGACAACATAATTTTTTCCATCTTATGCCTCACCCAGGTAAGCGCGAATGACGTCCGGGTTATTACGGATCTGCTCCGGCGTGCCGTTTGCCAGCGGCGTCCCCTGGTTCACCACGTAAATACGGTCGGAGATGCCCATCACCAGTTTCATATCATGCTCGATAAGCAGGATGGTGGTGTTGTGATGAGTACGCAACTCGACGATCAGCTCGTCCAGCTCTTTAGTTTCTTTCGGGTTAAGCCCTGCCGCCGGTTCATCGAGCATCAGGATCTCCGGCTGCGTCACCATGCAGCGGGCGATCTCCAGGCGGCGCTGATCGCCATAGGCCAGATTACCGGCCTGGCGGTTGGCGTGCCCCAGCAAGCCGATACGCTCAAGCCAGGCCGCCGCGCGGTCAAGCGCATCGTTCTGCGCTTTACGAAACGATGGCGTCTTCAACAGGCCGGAAAGCACCCCGGTTTTAAGCTGCTGATGTTGCGCCACCAGCAGGTTTTCAATCACCGTCATTTCGCGGAACAGGCGCACGTGCTGGAAGGTACGCACCACGCCCATCTGGGCGATTTTTTGCCCCGGCAACCCTTCCAGATGCTGGTCGCGCAGCATAATGGTGCCGCCCGTCGGCTTATAAAAACCGGTCAGACAGTTAAAGACCGTCGTCTTCCCGGCGCCGTTTGGCCCGATAAGGGACACAATCTCCTGAGGATGCAGCTCCAGCGACACGTTATTGACCGCCAGCAGGCCGCCAAAGCGCATCATCAGACCGCTAACGGATAATAATGGCTGACTCATGCCTGTTCTCCTTTGGTCTGCCCGTTTTTAAGCTTCAGTTGCACACGGGTCATCGGCAGCAAGCCTTGTGGACGCCAGATCATCATCAGCACCATCAAACCACCCAGCATTAACATGCTGTACTCGTTCAAATCACGCATCAGCTCACGCGAGACCACCAGCAAAATCGCCGCGAGGATCACCGCGAACTGCGAGCCCATACCGCCCAGCACCACAATCGCCAGCACGAACGCCGATTCAGCGAAAGTGAACGATTCCGGGCTGACGAAGCCCTGGCGCGCCGCAAACAACGTACCGGCGAACCCGGCAAACGCCGCGCTGATGGTAAAGGCAGTCAGCTTGATACGCGTCGGGCTCAGGCCCAGCGAACGGCAGGCAATCTCATCTTCACGCAGCGCTTCCCACGCGCGCCCCAGCGGCATGCGCAGCAGGCGGTTAATCACAAACAGCGTCGCCACTACCAGCAGCAACGCCACCAGGTAGAGGAACACCACGCGGTCGTTCGGATCGTACTTGATGTTAAAGAAGTTGCTGAACGTATCCCAACCGCCTTCGCGGGCGGTACGGCTGAACTCAAGGCCGAACAGCGTCGGTTTCGGAATCTGGCTGATGCCGTTCGGACCGCCGGTCACTTCGGTATTGTTAAGCAGCAGGATGCGAACTATCTCGCCAAAGCCGAGGGTAACAATCGCCAGATAGTCACCGCGCAGACGCAGAACCGGGAAGCCGAGCAGGAAACCGGCCGCCGCAGAAACCAGCCCAGCCAGCGGCAGGCAGGTCCAGAAGCCGAGACCGTAATAGTGGTTCAGCAGTGCGAACGTGTATGCGCCAATGGCGTAAAAACCGCCGTAGCCCAGCACCAGCAGACCGGAAAGCCCGACCACCACGTTCAGACCAAGACCCAGAATAATGTAGATCATGGTCATGGTGGCGATATCCACCGAACCACGCGACACCATAAACGGCCACGCCACGGCAATCACCAGCAGGGCAATCAGGAACAGCTTCTGCTTAACGGTCGAACCGTCGATCGCCGGCAGAATAAACTTCGGCCCGGACACGCTTTTCAGGCCCTTCTGAAACAGCGGACGCAGCAACTGGAAGAAAAAGACCACGGCGGTGCCGATAAAGATCCACTGCCAGCGGATATCCGCCGCCTTCGCCACCACCAGTTTGGTACCATCCAGCTCAAGCTGAACGCCCATAAAGACGCCCGCCAGTACGAAGAACATGGCGGCAGAGAGCAGCGCCATTGCAAAATGCATCGGTTTCATACTTTCTCTACCTCCGGACGACCCAGGATGCCGGTCGGCATCACCAGCAGCACCACAATCAGCAGGGCGAAGGCCACTACGTCTTTGTATTCGGTACTCAGGTAAGCGGAGGAGAGCGCTTCAGCGATACCCAGCACCAGGCCGCCGATCATCGCGCCTGGGATACTGCCGATACCGCCGAGAACCGCCGCGGTAAAGGCTTTCATCCCGGCCATAAAGCCGATGTAAGGGTTAATCACCCCGTAGAACTGACCGAGCAGCACACCCGCCACCGCCGCCATGGCCGCGCCGATAACAAACGTCAGTGCGATGACGCGGTCGGTGTTGATACCGAGCAGGCTCGCCATTTTCAGATCTTCCGCGCAGGCGCGGCAGGCGCGCCCCATGCGGGAGTAGCGAATGAACAGCGTCAGCGCCAGCATGGCGATAAAGGTGACAACCCAAATCACCAGTTGCATCGTGGTAATACTTGCGGAGAAGTTATCGCTGCTGCCCACCACCCACTGGCCGTTAAACAGGCTTGGCAATGCGATGTCGCGCGACCCTTCCGTCAGGCTGACGTAGTTTTGTAGGAAGATAGACATCCCGATGGCGGAGATAAGCGCAATCAGGCGCTTGGAGCTGCGCACGGGTCGATATGCCACGCGCTCAATGCTCCAGCCATAGGCGCTGGCGATAACGATGGCGCCAATAAAGCCCGCCGCCACCAGAAGCCAACTGGTATCAATGCCCATCATCATCAACGCGGCGACTATCATGAACGAAACATAGCTGCCTATCATATAGACCTCGCCATGGGCGAAGTTAATCATGCCGATAATGCCGTAGACCATGGTGTAGCCAATGGCGATCAGCGCATAGGTGCTTCCCAGCGTTACGCCGTTAAACATCTGCTGCAGAAAATAGAGGAACTGCTCTGACATAAGGTAACCTTTCTAAACCCGGACGGTGGGATAATGGTTATTTGGCGACCGAGGAAGACCCATCGGCGTGCCACTGGAAGACACCAAACTCAAATCCCTTCAGATCGCCTTTCTCATCCCAGTTCAGCGGCCCAATCACGGTTTTCGCGCCGTGTGCTTTCAGATCTTTAATTAACGCCAGCGGTTCCTGACTGCCGGTACGCTCCATCGCAGTCGCCAGCGACTGTACCGCCGCATAGGTGATCCACACGTACGGACCGCTCGGATCTTTCTTCTGCGCGTTCAGCTGTGCAACGATAGCGCTGTTGGCCGGATCCTGGTCATAGCGTTTCGGCATAGTGACCAGCATCCCTTCCGCCGCGTTGCCCGCGATGTTCGACAGCGACGCGTTGCCCACGCCTTCCGGCCCCATAAACTGGGTTTTCAGACCCACGGCGCGCGCCTGACGCAGCATCTGGCCCATTTCCGGGTAGTAGCCGCCGTAGTAAACGAAATCGATATTTTCTTTCTGCAGGCGGGCGAGCAGCGCAGAGAAATCTTTTTCCCCGGCCGTGATGCCGTCAAAGAATACGACGTTCGTGCCGCCCTTCTTCAGGCCATCCTGCACGGAACGCGCCAGGCCTTCGCCGTACTGCTGCTTGTCATGAATAATAGCAATCCGCTGCGGCTTCACATTTTCAAGGATGTATTTCGCGGCGGTCGGCCCCTGGGAGGAATCGAGGCCTGCGGTGCGCATGATGTACTGATAGCCGCGCTGCGTCAGCTCAGGGTTCGTCGCCCCTGGGGTAATCATCAGAATACCTTCGTCTTCATAGATGTCGGACGCTGGCTGAGTCGAAGAGGAGCACAGGTGGCCGATCACGTATTTGATGTTGTCGTTAACCACTTTGTTGGCTACCGCAACCGCCTGCTTCGGGTCGCAGGCGTCGTCATACTCCACGGCCACCAGCGTGTCGCCCTTGATGCCGCCGTTGGCGTTAATGTTTTTAATCGCCTGACGCGCGCCATTGAATTCCATGTCGCCCCACTGCGCGACCGGGCCGGACATCGCCCCGATCACGGCGACCTTAATCTCTTTCGCCATAGCCGTGTGCGACATCGCCAGTGCGATCATCCCCGCGACCAGTCTCTTCGCGTTGCGTTTCATGTCAAATCCCCACTCGTGATGTGTCTTGTCGTAAAAATATTGTTTTTATTTGGTTAAAAACCATTCTGTACTTTTATTGAACAACGCTATTTTTACCAGTCTCTTTAATGATTTAGCGAGGTTTTTAGCGAAAAACCAGACTAAAATCTCTATTTTTCAGTCGATTAAGAAAAGATAATATTCTGTATTCAAGCGGAGATAAACAAAAAAAGTCCAGTTTTTAGCACAAAATAAGGGCATAAAGAGCCGAATAAATCACTACCCATTAGGTTAAAATTCTGCTTAATTTTCGATCCATAACGCATTGCACTGTCGTGAAGAAAGGGAGAAAACGAATCCCCTGAGATCACGAACAAAAAGAGAAACGTGTAAGACGTGAAATTGAGTACACTTTGGATAACTTTTTTTCGGGATAGCTTCACATGAAACTGACGATCATCAGGCTGGAAACGTTTAGCGATCAGGACCGCATCGATCTGGCTAAAATCTGGCCGGAATACAGCGCCTCTTCACTGAAGGTGGACGAGACGCACCGGATTTACGCGGCGCGCTTTAATGAACGCCTGCTCGGCGCCGTACGCGTTACCCTGCGCGGCAACCAGGGCGCGCTCGACTCCCTGCGGGTGCGCGACATCACCCGCCGCCGCGGCGTGGGGCAATACCTGCTCGAAGAAGTGCTCGCGGATAACGCGGATATTATCGACTGGTGGATGGCGGATGTCGGCGTAGAAGATAGCGCGACAATGGCCGCCTTTATGCAGGCGCTGGGGTTTACGACACAGGTGGATGGCTGGGTGAAGCGTTAGCCAAAGAGTTGCTCAATAGATTTTGTCGGGTAAAACAGAGCATGCTTGTTTTCACCTGACAGCGGAATAAAGCCCAGGGACAGGTAAAACGCCAGGGCTTTTTCGTTTAATGCTTCAACGAAAAGGCCATGGATCCCAACGGCCATCGAAGCCGACCAGACCACTTTCATCGCATGCGTGACCAGTACCGAACCCCATCCTTCTCCCTGTAATGAGAGATCCACCGCCAGGCGACCCAACGTCACACCAGGAATATTCTTATAAGGTATTCGCTTCTGTTGTGTTTTTGACGGCAGCGATGCGCGCTCAAAGCAGCTGCCTGACAGTGTGTAGTAGCCTAATACCCGGCATTCCGGCGTACTTGTCCTGAGAACATATGCCCGCAAAAGCTTACTGCTATGCTGGCGCCGAAGATGTTCAGTCAGAAAAAGATTGAGGGATGCTTCGCCACAATCGAACGGCTGCAGAGAGTATTCCGTATTCTCTGCCAGAATTTCTATTGTCAGGTTTTCCACGCTTCACTCCATCTCCTGAAGACGTTTCGCCGCGCGTTTTAACTTCTCAGTGGGAGCAGGAGGATTGCTAATCGCCTCCATCACCCGCGCCCATGACGCTTCATTCAAAATAACCCGACGATGCCGTTCAATGACTTCCGCCGCACGCTCCGAGGCGCTGTTGAGCATAAATTGCGTAATCGACTGATTCGTGATCGCTGCAGCTTCTTCGATCATGCTCTTGTCATCATCCGTTAAGCGTAAATCGATACGCTGTTTTTTTAGTACGGGCATGATGATCCCTCCTGCATTAAATGTACGGAAAAATACCGTACATAAAGTTTATACCCGACAAGACGAACTTTCAACGCGCGAAATAAAAATGCCCGGTAGCATACGCTTACCGGGCCTGTAAAAATGACGACCACCAGGCCGGACAGGCTCAAACGCCCTCCGGCACTCTATTATTTAGCGTCTGTCGCCGTACCGTTGGCATGCCATGTGAACACGCCAAACTCAAAGCCCTTCAGGTCGCCTTTCTGGTCCCAGGAGAGCGGGCCCATCACGGTGTCAACGCTGTTGGCTTTCAGCCAGTCGGCAATCTTCGCCGGATCATCGCTCTGGTTCAGACCTGCTGACAGCGACTGCAACGCCGCATAGGTGGTCCAGACGAACGCGCCGCTTGGATCCTGTTTCTTCGCTTTAATCGCATCCACGACCGGTTTGTTCGCCGGAACCTGGTCATAGTTCTTCGGCTTCGTCACCAGCATCCCTTCGGCAGAATCACCGGCGATGTTAGACAGCGACACGTTCGCCACCCCTTCCGGCCCCATAAACTGGGTCTTCAGGCCAGCCGCGCGGGACTGACGCAGGATCTGCCCCATTTCCGGGTGGTAGCCGCCGTAGTAAACGAAATCGATATTTTCTTTCTTCAGACGCGCCACCAGGGTAGAGAAGTCTTTCTCACCTGCGGTGATACCGTCAAAGAACACCACGTTCGCGTTGCCCTTTTTCAGCGCGTCCTGTACCGCGCGCGCCAGGCCTTCACCGTACTGCTGCTTATCGTGAACAATGGCGATACGCTTCGGTTTCACCGTATTCAGGATGTATTTCGCCGCGGTCGGACCCTGGTCGGAGTCCAGACCGGTGGTGCGCAGAATCAACTTATAGCCGCGCGCGGTCAGTTCCGGCGCCGTCGCCGCCGGGGTGATCATCAGAATGCCTTCGTCTTCATAGATGTCGGACGCCGGCTGCGTGGAAGAAGAGCACAGGTGGCCGATAACGTATTTGATGCCGTCGTTAACCACTTTGTTAGCGACCGCAACCGCCTGTTTCGGGTCGCAGGCATCGTCATATTTTACGATCTGCAGCTTATTCCCTTTGATACCGCCCTTGGCGTTAATATCGGCAACCGCCTGCTCAGCACCTGTAAATTCCTGGTCGCCGTACTGCGCAACCGGACCAGACATCGCACCGACGACGGCAACTTTAATATCTTCAGCCCATGCCGCATGACTCATCGCCAACGCGATACATCCTGCCAGTAACGCTTTACCCTTCATTTTCATCCTGAGATTCCCCATTGTTATGGTTATTGCATTTGTTGTGATGTTGTTTTTTAGCGCTTTATTTCAGTTTATGGTCTGCCGTTCGCGCTTTTTCAGCATACTCTGCTAAAACATACCCCATTTTTCAGAATTTGGAACGAGAAATTTGACGAATATGTAACAGACAAATGACGAAAAAAAAAAGCCGCTCCTGAGAGCGGCCTGCCATTAGCGGCTGAGGGAGTGTCGAATAATGTCCAGCGCCTTGCGGAACTGGGTTTCAGGGATAGTGAGAGGGTAAAGGAAGCGGATAACGTTGCCATAGACGCCGCAGCTCAGCAGCAGCAGCCCTTGTTGCAACGCTTTATCCTGGAACTGTTTGGTAAATTCCGGCGATGGTTCGCCGCTCTTCGGATCGTTGAACTCCACAGCCACCATCGAGCCCTGCGCGCGAACGTCGGCGATATACGGGCAATCGGCCTTCGCGTTGTTCAGTACTTCCACCAGGTGGTGACCCAGCTCAGCGGAACGGGCGCACAGCTTCTCTTCGTCGATAACGTCCAGCACCGCATGCGCCGCAGCGACCGCCAGCGGGTTACCGGCGTAGGTTCCGCCCAGACCGCCCGGCGCCGGGGCGTCCATCACCTCCGCGCGACCGGCGACCGCCGACAGCGGCATACCG